>WNFF01000892.1_pt1 | contig 24652 bp, 29 predicted proteins | sample 5400441 | NCBI WGS metagenome assembly WNFF01 (sample SAMN13153345, study PRJNA577476) | soil metagenome | isolation source: 120 cm saprolite under Douglas fir tree site 2 hole 3 replicate 1 | place: USA:California | collected 2015-04-18
GATAATTCTCTGAAATGGACAGCTTGAAGGATGACCCCATCAACAGCTTCCTGACTGGCTGGCGCGACAATATCCGGACTGGCCGACGCGGCCCATCCTCCTCGGAGGCAAATCGCAAAGAGGCCGGCGTGCGAAGGCCAGTCCAGATCGTCCCGTCTAGTAAGGGTGAAAACGAAGCGGGAAAATAGGAGGAAAAGTCTGCAAAATCGGCTAGGGTAAATACCTGAACCATACCTCTTAGCCCAAGAGATGTAAGAGATGCAAATGAGCGGCGTGCGATCCGAAGCAGGCGGTCCCTGCAGCTCCGTCTCAGCACCACAACGCTTTGCCGCTACTGGCGCTCTACGGCCGCTAGACGCTGCCGATGGCCCGTTTGAGCACTTCGCGCGAAATATTCGTCCCGCTCACCACCAACGCGATGTTGTCGCCATATCCACTGCTGATTTGCAATAGCGCCGCGGTGCTCGCGGCCCCGGCCGGCTCGGCAATCACGTGTTCTTCCAAAAGTAACGTCTCAATCGCCCGCAGTATTTGCTCTTCACTCACAAGCACCACCTCATCGACGAGGCTCTTCACATCGCGCACGTTCGCCGGCTCCGGCGTTCGCGTGGCCAGCCCATCGGCAATCGTGTCGCATGTCTCGGTACACACGACTTTACCCGTCCTCCACGACAGGTAATACGATGGGGCGCCCTCCGCCTGCACGCCGATAATCTTCACTTTCGGCGCGATCTGCTTCGCCGCCGCTGCGATCCCGCGAATCAGCGCCGTATCTCCCATCGGCACAACGATCGCGCTGGTCTCGGGAGTCCTCATCGCTAGCATCGTTCAAGAAAAAAACGCCCGGCTCCTTGGCGTACTCCGCAACCAGCGCGAATGCGGACGCCGGATCGCTGTCCTCGCTTTCCGTGATGGCCGCCCCGAGCGCCACGATACGCCCTCGTTTCACTGGGTTACAGTTCGCCGGCAAAAAAATCCTAGCCTTGATTCCAAACTCCTTCGCCGCATAAGCCACTGCCGCTCCGTGATTCCCGGTGCTGCAAGCCACGACTTCCTGGACCGGCCCCCGCTTCAATCTCTGCGCCAACGCCCAAAGCGCTCCCCGCACCTTGAACGATCCATTAGGCAGCTCCGTCTCCAATTTCAGATAGACGTTCTTGCCCACCGTTTGACTGAGGAATGGCGCGGGAATCAGCCGCGTCGCCGCTAAATACTTCGCCAGGAATTTTTGCGCCTCGCGAATCGTCGAAATACCCGGAACAATTTGCGGCCTCGCCTCACCTGCCGATAAACTCATTCGCTCACTCCTTTGATTGACTCCCCACCATCTCCAGCACGGCGCCCGAATCGGTTGTCAGTTCTTCCGCAGCTCTCCCCGGTAGATGGAGAATAATGCGCGCGAGGGCCAGACTGTCGTTCGCCACTTCAAACCGCCCCGAACAATCCGTCTTCACATACGGTAGGCGATGCACAAACCGTTCCCGTCCGGAAACACGCACTTCCAGGCGCGCGCCTCGCGCGTCGGTGCACTCCAGTTTCCATCGAAGTTGTCGCGAATCGCGCTCAGTCTCGCGGAATTTTCGAAAGGTGTGCATCTCCCCATCGTGCCACAGCATGGCCTTGCGAAATACCAGGCCAAACGGCATTTCATAAACCAGCGCCTCGAAGGTTGTACCTTGGCCCCGCGAGTCAGGGAAATGGATATGCGCCCAGGTCCAGAAATTTCGGTGCCGGTATCCGCAGTTGTGACCCTGCATCCCATACCCCAGCGGCTCGCCGCGAAACGTCCGGTCGTTCAGCGCAATCTCGCCTGAGAAAACCGCATCGGAATGCGGCGTGCGCGAAAACCCAACCCAACCCTTGCTGCTGAGTTCCACCCGAAAAGTCGATCGGTATCGCAAGTCCCACGAAATTCTTTGCCCGCCAACCTCGATGCGCCCGCAGCATCCGTTCTCACCAATCCGATTCTCGCCAATTTCCAAAAAGAAAGGACTCGCCCCTCGCTTGCTCAGCCTCGCACCGACCGCGCCAAGACTCTCAACCGGAAATCCCTGGACCCAAGTCTCCGGCTTCCCCTCTCTCGGAAACCACGTCGCCCAAACCTGCACCGGCAGCCCTTGCAAATCCCCCGCGCGCGCACCCACCCCGCCCCGGATTCATCAGCAAATACCTAAACCACCAAGCCCCGCTCCCATCGCCCAGCCCCACCCGCAAAAACCAAACTTCATACCGCCGCCGCATCGTCAGCTTCGTGAACACCTCGTTGAGCGTCTTCATAAGTCGGCAAGAATAACACCACCGCGGAATGCCCGGATTGAGACCTAGTCGCCCAACCCCACAGCCTGGCTCCAAGCAGTCTAAACCCTCCTAAATTGACTCCCATCGAAAATTCAAATTCCCGCCACACAATCGTAACGAAGGTCTGCGATCGTCCTAAGCGGAGTGTCGGTACTTGAGGTGTCAGCCAGCGCTGACAGCCCGCGAGTGCGATTACCGACCGGCGCAATGAAAAAGCACGACTTACAGATCAACGCGCTCCGGCCTCTTTCGGTCCCAGCGAACGAAGTTCACACAAGGATCGGTGAGGACTCCGAGTAGCGCTGTATAAAAAAGGGGGATGCGAACAAGAGTGAGCCGTTCATTCTTGTTCGCATGTCACTGAGCCATCACTCGTATCGCAACGCCACCATCGGATCAACGCGCATCGCCCGTCGCGCCGGGATGTAACTCGCTGCCAGCGCCACCCCAGCCAGGACGAACGCAGCGCCTACTAATGTCACCGGGTCGGTAGCACGAACGCCATAGAGGAGGCTTGAAACAAAACGCATGAGACCAAACGTGGCGCCGAGACCTATGACGATGCCCGCCGCCACGAGGCCAATCGCTTGACCAACCACAAGCTTCAGAACTTCGCCGGATCGCGCGCCCAGCGCCATGCGGACTCCGATCTCATGCGTGCGTTGCGCCACGGAATTTGCTATGACGCCGTAAAGTCCAACGGCCGCCATCACCAAAGCCATTCCCCCGAAAGCGCCCAGGATCAGCATCATCACGCGCTGGGGCGCCAGCGATTCGGACGCCAGCTGGCTCATGCTCATCACAAATCCCACGGCTTGGTCCTTGTCTACGGCCCAAATCGCCCGCTCCGCCTCCTTGGCGACGCCGTACGGATCTCCAATTGTAAGAATCGCGAAACAAATAATAGGCTCTGGAACCTGCGCGAAGGGCAAATAAACCTCAGAAGTCGACTCCGCGGTCATTCCCGAGTGGTGAACGTCTCCCACCACGCCCACAACCTCAACGGCCCCCTTCACGCCTTGGACATCGATTCTCTCGCCCAAAGGGTCACCGTTCGGTGCAAGCCGTCGCGCAAGGCCCTTGCTGATGATCGCCACTCCGGGCGCACTTTGATTGTCCCGTTCCGCAAACAATCGTCCTTTGAGCAATGGAATCCCTAGCGCGCGAAAATAGCCAGGAGTCACCGAGCTCCACATCGTCACAGGTCTTTGGTTCTCGGGCGTCGCTTGGCGTTCCAGAGCAACCGTGCGCCCTCCCCACCATCCGCTCAGCGGAAGAAAGGTCACCGTGCCGGCGGCTTTCACATCGGGAAGCGAGTGGATTCGTTTCATCACCTGCTCGCTGAACGCCATCTTCTTGGCGTCCGTCTCGTACTTATTGTTCGGAGTCAAAACGCGCATCGTCAGCACGTGATCCGGGTTGAAGCCCAGATCGCCGCGCAGCAAATGAACAAAGCTCCTCAGCGTAAGGCCGGCAGCCGTCAACAGGACCAAGGAAAGCGCCAGTTCCGCAACCACTAGGACATTGCGAAAGCGGCGCCCTTGCGCGCCGCCCGCCAGACCGCGCCCGGATTCCTTCAGCGCGGCGCTCGTGTTCAAACAATCCTGCAACGCCGGTACCAGCCCGAAAACAGCGCCGGTGAACAGCGATACCGTCAGCGCAAAGCCCAGCACCCAACCGTCGATAGGAATCTCTTCCACGTGGGGAATGTTGAGGTTGAAAATCGTGGGCGGAAACATCGTAACCAGCGCCCTTGTGCACAAGGAAGCGAGCAACACTCCTAATCCTCCGCCAATGACCCCCAGCAGCATGCTCTCAGTTAGGAACTGGCGCGCGAGTCTCAACCGAGTGGCTCCCAGCGCGGTGCGGACCGCCACTTCTTTCTGCCGCCCGGCAGCTCGCGCCAGCAGCAGATTGGCAACATTAGCGCACGCGATTAGCAGCACGAAGCCCACCGCGCACAGCAGCACCAGCAGCGCCGGCCGAATGTCCCCGCTGGTCATCTCGCGCAAGCTGATAAGGTTGGTCGCATCTTCGTCCTTGTTTGTCTTCGGGTACGCCAGCGCTAGACGGCCGGCGATGGCGTTCATCTCCGTCTGGGCTTGTTGCATGGTGACGCCGGGCTTCAGGCGAGCCATCACCCGCAGGTAGCGGTAGTCACGATCGTTAGCGGCTTCGGCGGCTACGGTGAAAGGAGTCCACAGCTCGGTAAACGGCGGATACTTAAATCCCGGCGGCATCACTCCCACGACGGTGTAAGGCGCTGCGTCAAGCGTTATGGTTTTGCCCACGATGTCCCGGTCGCCGCCGAACCGGTTCTCCCACATCGAATAACTCAGTACCGTCACGTGGTTCTTTCCTGGCTGTTCTTCTTCGGGCAAAAACGTGCGGCCCAAGAGGGGCTCAACGCCAAGCACTCGAAAGTAATCGGCAGAAAACGAATAGGCGATAATGGGCGCCGGCTCTGCCCGGCCTGTCAACGTGTATTGCATGTCCGTCGATGCCGCCATGCTCTCGAAAACGTGGTTCTGCGATCGCCAGTCCGCAAAGTCGAGCGGCGATACCAGGTCGGTGGTGTAGCCGCGCGCCTTGTTATATCCCCAAACAGTCACCAACCGCTCGGCGTCCTTATAAGGCAGCGGGCGCAGCAGCACCGTATTGACCAGGCTGAAAATCGCGGTATTCGCCCCGATGCCAAGCGCGAGCGTCATTACTGCGATCATTGTGAACCCGGGGCTCTTGCGTAGCATGCGCAAGCTAAACCGCACATCCATGAAAAAGTCTTCGATGGACGGCCAGCGCCAGACCTTCCGACCGTCCTCTTCGGCCAGCGTCACGTTTCCAAACTCGCGGCGTGCCGCAGCAGTAGCTTCTTTCCGGGGCATGCCTCCAGCAATCAGCTCCTCAACCTTCTCTTTCAGATGCTCCCGAATCTCTTCCGAGAGATCGTCGTAGAGACGATGCCGTGAAAATAGTCGCTTGACCCAACTCATGATTCACCCGGCGCTAAGACACATGTAATCCCTTCGAGCATCGTTTCAAATCGTGACACTTCACGTTCCAAGTGCTTCGCTCCCTTTGCCGTCAGCTTATAAATCCGCACGCGCCGGTTCGTGGAAGACGTGCCCCACTCGGCTTTGACCAACTCTTCCTTCAGAAGCCGCTGAAGAGCCGGATACAGCGAGCCCTCCTCAATCTGAAGCAAATCGTGTGACGTTCGCTTGATGTGCTGCGCCAGCGCATAGCCGTGAAGGGGTTGCCGCTTCAGCGTTCGGAGAATCATCATCTCCAACGCCCCGGGAAAGAGGTCTCGCTGCTCGCGGTTTTTCATGCGGGGAAATTCTCTCCAGGCTTCGACTCATCTAGTGTTAGTCTAGGCCTAGAGCAAAATAGTATGGAGCCGCCTCGAAGTCAAGAGGAAAAAAAGGATCGCAACGGCAGCAGGGGCCGCGGGGGCCCCTGCTTTGACACGGTGAGCGTTAGTGCTGGAGAGAACGAGAGGGTGTGCGCCCCTTCGGCGGTGCGCTGCCTGCTCACCAACTGAGCAAAGCATAACCTCCCTGGCCGGCATGGGCGGGTGGAGAAAAAATCGCCCCTGCCCCGCCGCCCCCAAATTGCCCATTGGGTTGGAAGGCAAAGCTTGTGATCAGATAGCCCGTTCCTCCACTGTTAAGGGGAGACTGCGCTGGCGCGGAGGCCCCACTATGGCTGATCATAGCGTTTGGGTCGGATGCCCCGCCAGCAGCGCCATTGGTGGGCGGCGGACCACACGGCTGAGAATCGGGTTGCCCTCCGCTACCGCCATGGGCGACGGTAAGCACCGTACTATTGGCGTCCAGGACTTGGGTATCGCCTCCATTGCCTCCGGGCGTAGAGGTGGCTGGCGCAGAGGGGCCTCCCCCGCCCACGTCTATTGTTAAGGTTTGACCCTCTTGGACTGCCAAGATCGTGCTGGTGTAGGCGCCGCCACCGCCACCTCCTCCGTTATTGCATCGCAGAACGGCTCCGCCTCCTCCGGCACCATACAGCTCGACGTTCAGTCGGCTGACTCCACTTGGCACGACGAAAGCGCCGCTGCTCTGAAACTCCTGCTTGCCGATAAGCCCTCCGGTCGGGCCAGCGGGCCCTTGTGGCCCGGTCAGGCCAGTGGGACCGGTAGGCCCCACGGGACCGGTGGCACCCGTTGCTCCTGGTGCTCCAGACGCTCCCGTTGCACCTACCGGGCCAGCTGCGCCGGTGGTACCCTGGGGTCCTTGCGGGCCAGCGGAACCTTGGGGTCCAGTTAGACCGGCTGCCCCAGCAGGGCCAACAGCTCCCGCGTCGCCTTTTGGTCCTTGTGCACCCTGCGCGCCCGTAAACCCTTGGGGTCCAGTTAGACCGGCTGCCCCAGCAGGGCCAACAGCTCCCGTGTCGCCTTTTGGTCCTTGTGCACCCTGCGCGCCCGTAAACCCTTGGGGTCCAGTTGCACCGATTGGCCCCACAGCGCCAGTTGCGCCAGTGTCGCCTTTGAGTCCTTGTGCGCCTTGCGCGCCCGTGAGTCCTTGGGGCCCAGTTGCACCGATTGGCCCCACAGCACCAGTTGCGCCAGTGTCGCCTTTAAGTCCTTGTGCGCCTTGCGCGCCCGTGAGTCCTTGGGGCCCAGTTGCACCGATTGGCCCAAGGGCACCAGTTGCACCCGTGTTACCCTTTGGCCCTTGCGGGCCTTGGGGCCCAGCTGGACCAGCAGGCCCTGCAGGGCCTGCAGCACCGGTCGGACCTTGGGGCCCCGGCGGGCCGATGGGGCCAACAGTCAAGATGGGCAGTAGCGTCACGCTAAGATCGTTGTTGCCTTCAGCCACCTCCACGGTTCGCTTGTCCGAATTCCAGCCCGAGTTCGGCATGGAAACCACCACCGTGTGCTTGCCCACGAGAACGCTCATGCTCATGGGCGTGACTTTACCGCTGTCCGTGCCGTCCACCGAGACGTGGGCGCTCGTCGGGAACGAAGTCACTTTTAACCTGCCGTGCTCACCCTGCGCTCGCGCTCTGCCGGGCATCAGCAGCATCGCGGCGGTCAATACCATCATCCAAACAATCCTGCTCGTCCAAAGAACCTTGCTGGGCTGGCTCATTGTGTCCTCCTTGAAGGCTTCTAGTCGTGCAGCTCCTTTGCGCAAACCGGACGTGCTCTCCGTCTCATTTCGAGGGAATACCTGGATGAAGTAGCCGCAATTGCCCCTCCACCGCCCACCCTGGTCTAAACCATTTGTTTTCAATGAACAGGAATGAAGTTGCCACTCCAAGACGCGGACATCCTGTAACGAAAGGTTACCTTTCGGGCACAAATCCCCGGAACCACCTAGCTATCTTTCGCTATAGATTCGCCCAGGAGTGCGGCAATGCGATGCTGTAATGTATATGTTAATTACTGGAAGAAGATGGAATTATAGCTCGCAGCTAGGGCCAACGAAGCGTTTGCTGCCTCGATACATGGAACAGCCTCGGGGAAACATAAACTTAATGTGTTGCGGCCTCCGCTGTTTCTGCTCTTGTCACACAACTCTTGATCTGTAGTACAATGGGGCATGCGTTCTGCGATTCAGGCAAGACTGGATGATCGTTCGCGAAAGAGGCTGGCGGTGCTGGTTCGCGAACTGGGCTGGACTCGTTCACAGGTTGTCCGGGAAGGCCTGCGTATTCTGGAAGCGAGTTATCTCCTCAGGAAAAAGCGAGGGATCATTGGGCTGGGAAAGTTCCGCTCCGGTGTCCCCGATCTGGGTTCGAACAAAAAGCATCTGCGGAACTTTGGCAGGTGAAACCTGTCCTGCTCGATACCGGTGTGATCGTGGGGCTGCTGGATCGGAGCGAAAAGTTTCACCAAGCTTGCTCCCTTGCCGTCAGGAGTCTGGACGCACCATTAGTCACATGTGAAGCGGTCATCGCCGAGAGTTGCTACCTGCTTCGGGGCCTCCCGGGTGCGCCCGAAGCGATAATCGAAAACGTCGTCGCAGGAGTTTTCCAAGTCCCGTTTCAACTTTCGCGCGAAGCGGCCGGCATAAAGCAGGTCTTGCGAAAGTATCGAGACCGCAAAATCGACCTAGCCGACGCCTGCCTGATTCGCCTGGCCGACGAATTCGACACCGCCGATATTCTGACCCTGGACAAAGACTTCGAGGTCTATCGCTGGGGCAGAAACAGACCCTTCCGCATCTTGCTAAACCTGAATTAGCGGCTCCCGCAGTCCGGCCGCGCGGGTGCTGCGTCCTTGCCGCTTCTGTAAGAGTGCGGCTTTTGACTTCTCTGCGCTTGCATTGGCAAGATTCGTCGTGTTGGCAGTTTCAACGAGGTGCCATGAGGAAACCATCGGAGTAAATGCCCCGGAACCTATCGCTGCATCCAGTTTCTCGCGAAATTCCACTCTCCGGGCCCTAACACCCAAGTCGATCAGCGCGTTTTGGTCCAAGTATGTGATGTACACGTAATCGCCAGACTGCCTCTGTGTCCTCCGCCGCTCTGCGTCAGGCTTGCCCCTACATCATCAGCGGGAGGCGGCTACAACGGACTCATCCTTCCGTGACTCCTGCCAGAGCTGAATGTATGGCTCCAGGTCCTTCATCATCTTTTGGAATTGCGCGACGTCCAGCGGTTGCGCGCCGTCGCTGATGGCTTTTTCCGGCGCGGGATGTACTTCCACGGTTAATCCGTCGGCGCCGATCGCGCAAATTTCCCTCTTGAGTCGACAGCAGGGGCCGTTCAGCCCCTGCTCAGGCATAGTAAGCACTGGTGCCATGGAAAACGAGAGGTTCCCGGGGCGTGAGCACCTTCCGCCGGTGCGGAGCCTGTTTACCAACTGATCAAAACATAACCTCCCTGGCCGGCCTGGGTGGGCGGAGAAAAAATCGCCCCGGCACCACCGCCTCCAAACTGCCCATTGAGTTGGAAGGCAAAACCGGTGACCAGATAGCCCGTGCCTCCACTGTTAAGGGGAGAGAACGCTGGGGCGGAAGCTCCAGTATGGCTGATCATACCGTTTGCGTCGGATCCCCCGCCAGCGGCACCGGTCGTTGGCGGACCGCATGGCGCGGAGTCGGGTTGGCCTCCACTACCGCCGTGGGCGACGGCAAGCACCGTGCTATTGGCGTCTGTGACCTGAGTATCGCCTCCGTTACCTCCAGGTGTAAGTGATGTTCCCGCAAGACCTCCGATACCCACGCTGATTGTTAAAGTTTGACCCTCTTGGACTGGCAGGATCGTGCTCGTATAAGCGCCGCCACCTCCACCACCTCCATTGTTGCATCGCATGATGGTACCGCCTCCCCCGGCGCCGTACAGCTCTACGCTCAGCCGGCTGACTCCAGTCGGCACAACGAAAGCGCCGCTGCCCTGAAACTCATGCCTGCCGTTAAGCCCTCCACTCGATCCAGCAGGGCCCGTGGCACCGGTGTCTCCTTTTGGCCCTTGTGGACCGATGGCGCCTTGAGGTCCAGTTGGACCGGCAGGTCCCACAGGACCTGTGGCACCGGTGTCCCCTTTTGGCCCTTGTGGACCGATGGCGCCTTGAGGTCCAGCTGGACCAGCAGGGCCAGTAGCGCCCGAGTCTCCCTTTGGTCCTGGCGGTCCCGGTGGTCCTTGTGGACCTGGGTCGCCTTTGGGCCCTTGCGGGCCAACGGTCAACGTGGGCAGCAACGTCACGCTGAGGTCGTTGTTGCCTGGTTCCACATCCACGGATCGCGTGTCCGGCTTCCAACTTGGGTCCGGGACGCCATTTGCCGCCAAGGCCGAAACTACCACCGTGTACGTGCCCACGGGGAGGACAACGCTCATCGGCGTAACTTTGCCGGTGTCATTTCCGTTGACCGACACGTTGGCGCCAGTCGGAGACGAAGTTACCTTTAACACGCCGTTCTGTGCCCCCGCTCTGCTGGGCATCAGCAAAAGCGCTCCGGTCAATGCCGTCATCCAAAGTATCCTGGTCATCCACACAATCCTGCTAGGCTGCGTCATCGAGTCCTCCTTGAACGCTTCTCACCCTTCAACTCCTTTGAGTAAACCTGACGTGGGTTTTGGCTTATTTCGAGGGAATGCCCAAGTAAAGCCAAGGCGATTGCCACTCCATTGCCGCACCTTACCTAAGCCATTTGTTTTCCACAAATAGGAGTGGCAATCGCATCGCGCGATTGATACTTATCGTGAGGTTCAACTAAGTAATTTTATAACAAAGGCGTCATCACCCAAGCGTTAAATCTTTAGAAATTCACCGCCTCGCCGCGGCGGCGTAGAGGCCCGCAAATCATCCATTAGCGGCGGCCGCGGTCTGTGCTTTCCTGGACTCATTCCACAGCTGAATGTACGGCTCCAGGTCCTTCATCATTTTGTGGAATTGGGGGAGGTCCAGCGATTGCGCTCCGTCGCTGATGGCTTTTTCCGGGGCGGGATGCACTTCCACGATTAACCCGTCGGCGCCGATAGCTCCCTCTCACGGAGACCGCGTCGGCCAAACCTGCATCGGCTGCCCCGCGCATCCCCCGAGCAGCCGCCTCGGATTCATCACCAAATACCGCAACCACTTAGCTCTGCTCCATCGCCCAATCCGAGCCGCAAAAACCATACCTCAAACCGCCGCATTGAGAGCGCGGTGAAAAGCTCATTGAGCGTTTTCATACATCGGCAAGAATAATACGGGAGCGCATGGCGCAAAGGCAGCCCTCATCCAGCTCCGCCGCTTGACGAACACTGCCTAAAGCGACTAAAAGAAGGCAAGAGGCGACTTTGGACCAGAAGCAGCTCGACCAAGCCTTGGCCATCTTCGAAGGATTCAAGAATAATCTGCCCCCGTCGATAACCGAAGCCTGCGTGAAGGAATATCATGCGGTCGTTGACACCATCGGGTTGGCCACAGGCGAGACGCAACTTCATCTTTTCAAGATCAGCGACCACGAACTTGAGCACAAGGTCATCGGGGCTCAGCGCATGAGTTTCAGCGGTCGGCCCGGCCATGTAATTCGCTCGAAGGAGAAACGCTGCGACTCCAACCGATTCCGGGGTCAAATCGAGGCGCTTTCGCACTACCTAGAAAGCCAGGGCTACCGCGCGAGCAACAGAACTTCACCTGCCCTTCGAACTGAACTTCGCTCGTCGCACAGCGTCCACATCGAGAACATGTTCGGCTCCGCCATTCAACAGGGAACGCGCGACTCTCAGATTACAGTCAACTTCGACGCGAAAGGCGCGGAGTTCAAGGACCTCATCAACCAAATTAAAGAAGCAATCCCGAACCTAAACCTTGACCATGAGCGAACGAACCAGCTTTATGCGGACGTGGGGACCGTTGAGGTTCAGGTTGCCTCCCCGCACCCTAAACAATCCATCATCGCGGAGTGCATGCACTCTGTTCGTACGATTCTCGAGACCGTCGCGACGAAAACTCTCACGAGCGGGCTTCTTCTTATGATCAACAAGTATTTTCCACAGTGAGCATTAAAAAGCATTTTTGGTTCCCCCGTCAAAACCGGACAACTTGGATATGTAGAATCAGGACCTCCGTTCAGGCGACAACACGATCCGACGTCCTTCCGTTCCTCTTCCTTGCCTCGCTCAGTAATCGCCCATGCTACACTCGTCCAAGAAACGTGGGCACGCAGCGGATATCGCGCCCCTCAGAAGCGCTTGAGGAATTCTACGTTGCCAACGAGCTTTGCCTTCACATGCCCAGTTCCCAGAGCAATTGGAAACACTTTGAGAAAAAAATTGTCTCTAGACACGATCTCGTCAGCATAAGGCATCGCTGAAATGAGATGAAATTTGTCTATCAAAGTATTCGCGTCCGAGCCTCCCACGTCAGTCCATTCATGGTCGGCAATGACCGTCTCGATTGCCAGTGAAGGTATACCTGCCAAGTCCACTTTGTCGATGTAGTCTCGAACGGTCTCGGGACCAACGGCCACACCGGCAGGCGTGCTTGCTGGCACAAATGCTCTCACGAACTGTTGGTTTGCACGCCGCCTGATTTCTCCGGTCACCTTCCCCGCCTTGGTGGCATCACGCATTGCAGTTAGCGCAGCTGCATTGCTTGCGTAGGCCTTCTTCAAAACTGTGAGTTGCTCAGGGCGCTCTATCCACTGTTTGACGAAATCTCTCGAAGGGATATCGTACTTGGGCGCGTCTGCCGCACCATCCAGGGCCGCGATGACCGCCGAGCGAGTTGTCACACGTGGCCGTTCCGGACATTCGATCTTGAGAAATCTATAGAAGTCCGCTTGAACATCCAACCTTTGAATACTCTGTCGTTCCAGCAGCCAGACGGGCTTGAGACTATCGATAAAATCAGCAAGTTCCGTTGCATTGGCAAGATTCGTCGTGTTGGCAGTTTCAACGAGGTGCCATGAGGAAACCATCGGAGTAAATGCTCCGGAACCCATCGCAGCGTCCAGTTTCTCGCGAAATTCCACTCTCCGGGCCCTAACACCCAAGTCGATTAGCGCATTTTGGTCCAAGTATGTGATGTACACGTAATTGCCAGAACGCCTCTGTATCCTCCGCGGCTCTGCGTCAGGCTTGCTCCTACATCATCAGCGGGACGCGGCTACAACGGACTCACCCTTCCGTGACTGCTGCCAGAGCTGAATATAGGGCTCCAGGTCGTTCATCATTTTTTGGCGGGTGGGACAGGCTTTTGAATTGGGTGGCGCACCTTTGGGTTTTGGATTTTCAAAGGGTGCGGCTTTTGCCTTTTCCCCTAAATCCCTGCGTTGGCGACAACTTCTTCCTGCGTAACGCGGCGCGCCTAGGTCGTACTTCAAAGCGCACCCCTTCTGCGTGCTGCAAATACGCGACGATTTCAAACAGGTTGCTCGCGGTCGGGTTTCCTCTGGGTCCAAACATCTGATGAAGGGTCTTTACGTGGATCTTGGTATGCGCTGCCAGCTTGGGAAACCCGACCATAGCATTTATGTAATCACGCAACAGCTCTTTGCCAAGGGCCACCTCGCCCGAAAGAAGGCTTTCAAGTGCGTCGCTGAGAATCCCTCTTCGAAAAGCCGGATCACGTTTCATATCCGCTTGCACCGTTTCTCTGAAATCTCGCGTCAAAGCCATTTTTATTCCTCTTCTTTCTGCTGTTTCTTCCTCTGTCTGTAGTCCTCCCAACGGACTAGTGCCATGCTGATATCGATCTGCTGCCGCTGTTTCGTTCCGCCGCCAAAAAGGATCACAATCTGCTCGCCGTCTTTTCCAAAGTACACCCGGTAGCCGGGGCCGAAATTGATCTTGCACTCAAAAACTCCGGCACTGACACCCTTTACGTTAGAAAAGTTTCCAAGTCCGATACGGTACAGCGCCGTGGTCACTTTCCGCCGGGCCTCTGGATTCAAGCTACCGCGCCACTCGCGAAAAGGGCTGCTCCCTTCACTGTCCAGATACTCGCGGATCTCAACCATCGCACTTATAGTAACATATATTTTACTACTGTGCAAGAGATTCTCATGCTCGCGTCTTGTTGTTCACGCCGAAGGCCAGTTTCTACTTTCCTCGTTGGGCCCTCATTTTTCGAACGGTCCACGCGCTCGAAGAATTCAGTGGCTCGCGGCAGCAGCCACTTCCGTTTTTCTCGATTCGCTCCAGAGACGAATATACGGCTCCAGCTCCCTCATCATTTTGTGGAATTGGGGGAGGTCCAACGATTGCGCTCCGTCGCTGATAGCCTTTTCCGGGGCGGGATGCACTTCCACGATTAATCCGTCGGCGCCGATTGCCACCCCCGCGCGGGAAAGCGCTGGCACCAGGCTCCGTCTCCCCGTTGCGTGACTCGGATCCAGAATCACCGGCAAGTGCGTCAATTCATTCAGCGCGGGGATCGCCGCGATGTCGCAAGTGTTCCGCGTCACCGTTTCAAACGTGCGGATTCCTCGCTCGCACAAAATCACGTCGGGATTTCCGTGCGCCGTGATGTATTCAGCGGACATCAGCAATTCTTTCACCGTGCTGCTCAATCCGCGTTTCAACAGCACCGGACGTCCGCATTTTCCCAGCGCCTTCAGCAGCATGAAATTCTGCATGTTCCGCGCGCCCACTTGCATCACGTCCGCGTACTTCGCGACCAGATCCACGTCGCGGTCGCTCATCACTTCCGTGATGATCGCGAGGCCCGTCGCTTCTTTCGCTTTCTTCAGCAGCTTCAAGCCTTCTTCTTCCATGCCCTGAAAATCGTACGGCGAAGTCCGCGGTTTGAACGCGCCGCCGCGCAGCATTTTCGCGCCCGCTTTCGCCACGCCTTCGGCCGCTTGCATGATTTGTTTTTCCGATTCCACCGAGCACGGCCCCGCCATCACCACGAATTCTCCGCCGCCGATTTCCGTTCCATTCACTTTTATTCTTGTTTTCCCAGGGCGGAATTCCTTGCTCACGAATTTGTACGGCGCCGAAATCCGCACCACCTTTTCCACCTGCGGCATGGCTTCCACGGATTCGAGGCACGCGGTCACGTCGCCTACCCCGACGACGCCAATCACCACGCGCTCTTCTCCTTCGATGGAGTGCACCTTGTAACCGAAGTGCTCCACTTGCTTTCGGACTTCATCGATCTCTTCGCGTTTCGCGTGCAGTTTCATGGAGATGATCATCTTTCAGGCCCTCTCGATTTATTTTGTCCCCTAAAACAAAAAATTATTTTGTCCCTAAAACAAAAAACCCACTCGATTGGCGAGTGGGTCGAAACTTTTTTCTGTTGATTCGCTTACAGAAACGCCCCCCGCCACCTGGATGGATCCCAAGTAAATCGATACCAGCGATACGAGTTGGCGAGTTGCGCGTTCACAGGGGCCTAGTGTATTTCGTCTCGTTCCCGGATACAACAAAAACTTTCGGCAAACCCGAATCGTCGAAGATCAGCCGCGGACGCGGACGGCGCTGAAGCTGAGAATTACGTGGCCCCCCGCGGTGGGACGGCCGAAGCTGAGCATGGGGCTGAAGCGCGAAAAAAGAAGCATCTGGTCCAACTGGCGGCGCAGTTCCTGGCTGTTGGGGCCGGAGAGAATCTGATAATCGGTCATGTGGCCCTGGGCATCGACGGTGACATCCAGCAAGAGGCCGTGGGGCAAGGAAAGTTCAAGGTCGTGCTGCTCCGGGGCCCAGGCTTGCGGATAGTCGGAAAGAGAAAGCAGCTCGGCCGGGCGCATGAGATTGAGAGCCACATCATTTTGCACGGCGCGCACGGTAGTACCTGGCATGATCATCTGGAGCACCAGCACAAAATCGAGGATGGCGGAGAAGAATCCGCCGGTCGCGGGAACGGTGAGCGGGCGGAAAACGTTGTCGAGCAGAATTTCGGCGCGATCCTTGATGCGGCGAATGCGGCTGGGCCAGTCCTGCGAATGCTGGGCTTGAGCGGCAGCAACCTTGATGCGCACGGCGAGACCGGCAGGCGGAATATTTTGCGGGACGCGCGAAAGCAAAACGGACAGCTTGCGGAAGCGTTCCAGCTCCTCGCGGCAAATGTTGCACGCTTCCAGGTGTCGGCTAATCTGGACGCGCTCTTCGACGCCCGCTCCGCCGGTATTAGCATCGTCGAGATAACCGGCCAGTTTGTTTCGTACTGTATGGCACTTCATTGGAAACCCTCGCCCGTGGAACTTGCCCGCGGGGACATCGATTCTGGCGACCGCGATGCGGTTAACGATTCTGACGACCGCGAAGCGGTCAACGATTCCTGCGACCGTGAAGCGGTCAACCCCTCGGAAGAAACTGTGAGGCGCCGGGCGGCCGAATACGCATCACCGAAAGGCGACGGCTGAGCTTCGGAAACATTGCCATGCGAAGAAGTCTGCACATGGCGGCCTTGCACCTCGCGAGCTCCCAAGAGCGGCCCAAGAATTTCTTTCAGCGCGCGGCGGCCGCGAAGGATGCGGGACTTCACCGTGCCGACGCTGCACTCCAAAACTTCGGCAACTTCTTCGTAACTGAGGCCTTCGAGGTCGCGCAAAATCACCGCGCTACGAAAAACATCGGGAACCTGTTGCAGCGCGCCGCGGACGGCCACTTGAATTTCCTGCGCGGCCATTTGCTCGAAAGGTGTGGCGCAGAGATCCTCGATTTCGATGTGGGCTCGCCCTTCTTCCGGTTCGGCGTCGATGGAAACGTTTTTTTGCAAATGGCGCTTGAACCAGCGCTTGTGATTCAGCGCTTCGCGAATGGCGATGCGGTAGAGCCACGTTTTCAAAGAGCTGCCCTGGCGGAAACTACGGATGCCGCGAAACGCTTTCAAAAAAACTTCCTGGGCGCCGTCGGCGGCATCGGAAGTGTCGCCAAGCATGCCGAGGATGAGGTTATAGACCGGCGCATGATAGTGCGTGACGAGCCAGTCGAAGGCCGTCTCCGAGCCCGCTTGCAGCTCATGGACGAGTTCGGCTTCATCGCGGCCCCAAGAAAGGGCACTAGCCCAATCGGACACTGCCGGCCTTTCCGACCCGCTGCTGGAAGCGAGTCACCCTGCTGCGGTCCATCGTTAGAACGCTGGACCCAGGCACGACTTGCAAAGGGAACCAAGATCGAGCTGTTCCCAAATGTCCGCTCTCCTAGTCTTAGACACCGGGGGGAGCCGAGTTGTTTCCCCGGGTGGTGAAGAATTCTCGTGCCTTTGCGGATTGTTGCACCAAAGTGCGCGGGCCGCAATGGGACGAGAGGATCGTTTGAAGGTTTGAAGGTTGAACGTTTGAAAGTTGGGAGTACACCCCCTTCCAAAATGGGAATTTTGGGTACACACCCGGCAGTTTTCGTAAGAGTGGCAAACAAAGGGGATAAGTCGGGGCAACGTACCAGTATGGAGGTACGACCAGGAGGGGCCATAGCACCCTCCACCCCCTGTTTTTTGTAAGTGTTGCATCTAAAGGGCTTAGCCATGCTGTAAGTCTTTTGTTTGCAACACTTGCGGGGAGGTCCGTAAGTGTTGCAGTTAAAGGACTTACGGGCCCATCTTTGGATGAGTGGCAAGTAAAGAGGTTAGAGCCTTGGAGATTAGAGGTTGGAACGGAGAGCCGGCGGCCCCTCCCCCCGTGTTTTCTGTAAAGGATTGATGTCACTGGGGTTAGCAGGTGGGGGTCGGCAAAAGAGTTGAGAGGAAAGGACTTAGGGGACATAAAGGAAGCAGAGAGGAGGGAAGACAAACCTAACGCAGAGTCGCAGAGCGAACAGAGGTTTCGCAGAGAGGATGCCGGACGAGGAGAAGCTGCAGATCGGTGGTGGAGCTTAACAAACACACTGAATGATAGCACGCCAGTATTAACTTGTTAAGTGAAAAGCAGTGAATGGCGGAAATTGAGGGTTGAACGGTCGTGGGGGCGGGTTGAACGGAGAGGGCGGACACAGGCGAAGTGAGAAAAAACCAAAGTCAAGAAATTCACACGCAAAACCGACGTGTTGGGCACCCAGATTCGTTTTAGGGTTGTCGCCCGGCGCACCCGCTAGAGCCCCTCATTCGACAACATTTGATCTGGCTTGTTAGTTCGCGGGAAACAGTTCTTCGAAGAGCATCTCCACGACTTGGTTGAGGTGCTCCGCCCCATGCTCACGCACGTACTTGTATTCGGCGGGCCGCAGCGGATTGGTGTTTACCCACATTGTCAGCCGGGCCGTGGTCTTCTGGGCCTTCGTATTTTCCAGACTCTTCTTGATCGCATCGGAACCGACAACGCCGTTCCGCAGCCGTTCGCGCGCGCCTCGCAGATTGTCGAACAGCTGATCAAGATCATGAATGACGCGAAGCGCCTCCACCGCGCGGCAACCCTCCGCCACTTTCCCGTCCTCGCCAACGGCGAAAACGTTCGGCATCGTCCAAGCGGTCTGATTCGTTCCCCGCGACCACATCACCTCTGCAACCGCAAACGTCGCGTCGCGCATGCTGTGAATCTCTGCCGCGGTTACAAGCGCCTCTTCCGAAGCGCCGATTTCCCGAACATACTTGTTCCACACATTGGCAATCCGTTGCTCGGGAATCTGTCGCAGCGGATCGGAAACAGCCTCATATTCGGCGTGCGCAATGCGCTCCCGAATCCCGCGCGTGGCCCACGATGGAGGCAGGCTGTCAGCGAACATATCCGCGACCGCATCCACATACGCGCGAGCGTCAGCCTCGGATTTGATGTGCGCGGCCAGTTCGTTCACTCGAATGGACTCTTGGCGGAAGCGCTCGTAGCGGAGACTGGCTTCCCGCCGCGCAGCAGTCAGGTCCTCGGGCTTGGGACTCTCCTGGTGCGGATAACCGAAAAGGAGAGCGAACATCAGCCAATAGAAAAACATTTTCTCGCCTCGCAGCAAAACGGAGAAAACTCAGCCAGCGAACTGGCCTGCATACTCCAGCCAGCGTAATCGAAAGCGGACTGGATTTCAATCGAGGCGCGAAGTGGCGAGTAGTTCAGTTTCTGATTTGCGCGTTAAGCGTATACCACCCGCCCCTGCTTTGGTCGCTGAGGTAGGCTGTACTACTCACCCGTGGATTAGGGCTTGGGTGGTTCCTTGGCCGGGGTTTCGGCGGGGGCGGGGGTCCTGTTGTAGATGATCTTCTTGGTGCCGCCGTCGCAAGTGCCGACGATTTTGCCTTCCGCGTCTTTGTCCTTGGCGACGATTTCCAGGGTGTAGCCCTTCACGCCTTTTGCGTCGAGCTTCTTGGTGATTTCATCCTTCAGCTCTTCGCAAGGCTTTGCCGTCTGCGCTGGCGCTTGTGCCTGGGCCTGCGCTTGCGCGTGAGCGGGAACAGAAACAAATAATAGAGCGCCAAATGTTGCTAGCAGTTTCATGGTGTGACCTCCGTGGTTGGGATCCGGATCACCACGGAGCATACCATCGACTCGGCGCGTCCAGCCGCCCAGCGCGCAGCACCTTCACCCTAAAAGATACGGGATGGGTTCAGGCTGCCACCCGCCCGTTTGTGGAGCAGGAGCCGGGGACCATCTCCCGAGCTAAATCGATATCTCGGCGAAGGTCGGTAGGAACCGGTAAATGTCCCGATAATGTCGGATGTCCTCAGGATCCAAATCGAAATCCCCGGGCACCCAGTCGTCTGCACAGGGCATTTCCCTGTCCAGATAGACTCGTTCTTTCCGTGTGAGGCACGGAACCTTGATCTCAAAAGGAGGGGATCCGAAATCGTCGCGATAGTAGACCGTTTCGCGGATGTTGCTTGCTCGGAGCTGCCTCTTTTCCGTTCGGCCCGCGATCATTCCCCCCATCGTTAACATCGAGTGCGAATCCCTATACGCGAAGTTGAACATGGGGAGAAATTGGAGTTCAGGTCGAGCCACAATCGATTTCGTGAAGGCTGCCTTCAAGATTTCAGTGGAACGCAGAATGAGCTCTGACTTTCCGAAATCAGTGTCTGAAAGTCCAAGCTTTAGGTACGAGGACGCGTGGTATTCAAAATACCGCTTCCAATGTTTCGGCCCAAGGACCTCCTTCGAGCTATCGAAATGCGGGTCTACAAGCCTGTAGTCGTGGTCCTCCGGTGGTTCTACATCCACGGTGACGAGAAGGATTGACCCGGCGGGCAGGACGGTGATCGCTGACTGGATGTCCGATAGGAAGTCCTTTTGGAGGACGCCATCATAGTCGAGCCACACGAGATGGCTTACATCTCTCGATAAGTTTGGGATTTCTGATGATGCAGGGACCATTTTTATATCAACACAGGAGAATGGCCTGTTGAACATCATTCGGCTTGTGAGGCTCTTCACCTGCTCTAGACTCACGAGCTTACTCATTCCCAATGCTTTGTGAAACAAGATGAAGTCAACGAAATAGATAGCTCCAAATCCAGTGTATTGGTAATCCGCGACGGGAAAGCCGGCGGCTGCCAGACGCTGCAAGGCGTCGACTAGCATGCGACGCTCGACCTGCTTTGCCGGCCGCACGTCGTACTGGACGCGATAGCTGGAGCTAATGGTGCTCACTCTCCACACTCTGTTTTCACATAATGGGAAAGAGTGAGTTTCCCAATTTCGCCCGCGCCCATGTTGGGGCGGCGGAGGTGTCGGCGAACTTTGTCAAGTGACGACACATCGGCCTGAAACCTAACCCATTCAACTCTTTTTTCTTTCCTCTTCGGGGGCGTATAAAGGAACCCGGTCGTGGGTTTTGCCGCGATGTCTTTGAACGATACTTCCTTTACGCCGCCGACCGCGTCTCTAATATCTGCGACTTCGACCGTCGTGTCGCTGGAATATTGAGAGTTAAGGAACGTGAGTATCGGCTTGCTCATCGTGGCCATGAGCCCTCTCGCTCGGATGAACACGCTAGATTCCCGATTCAGGTCCCGCTTGGTGGTGGTCCACGGCAGACTAAGCGGATCGTCGGATTCAAAAGAGGCGATCCCTACAAAGCTTCGATACTTCGGTTGAAAGCTGGCCAGTTCGTTGGCCCAGCCAGTTAGATTGGTTTTGTCCGCGCGGACGACTACTCTGCCGTTGCAAAGTATGTACCACCCGGCCTCTTCGGCAGTCCGTTGGCCCGGGGCGACAGTGGCAGCTAGCGTGACCTTTACTCCGTCTTGCTCGAATTTTTCGCTCGCGGCCCGAAGGACTCCATGCAATTCCCCGAGCTTTATAGGTTCAGGATTCACGTCGGTGTCATTGATCCGGAGCCTAACGCATTGGCCCAAAAAATAGGGATAAGTAGTGGCGGCATCATCAAGAATGTTGTTCGGGACTCCGCCTTCCTTTATCCGAAGGGCCACTTCGTTGTGCAGTTCTGTGACTGTGATTGAGGTGCCGGCCTTTTTTTCCAAGTCGGCACCCTCAATAAACTTAATGGGTATATTCCACTCTTTCGTTTCAGCCCACTCGTCTAGTCTAAATGTGACTTCAAAACCCTCCTTAGGTGTACGCGAGACGATATGGAAGTTGTTGCCGATCTTGAATAGGGCCCGCTTCATGCCAACTCCGTATGCCCCAAGCTTTCCGCGTTGATCGTCCTCGTCGTGGCCAAAGCAGAACACCTCTCCCATCGCGCGCCGTCTCACAATACCACCGCATGTGTCTACCACCTTTACTTGGCGCTCGTTGCAGGTCACGTCGATTTTTCCCAGATCGTCAGCTTTTGGATTTCCGTCGGTCCCAAACACGAGTTGGGAGATGGAGGTTTCATGCTTTAGCAGGTATGAATCGAGTGAGTTGTCAATGAGGTCCAATACGCAGTCCTCTAGCGATATGTCTCGAGTAAACATTTCGATGAAGAACTGCTTACGGACTTCTGCGGATGCGTACTTCATCTCTTTGGCCTCCGACGTAGTGTTCCCGCTAATTCAAGGAGCCGGCGTTTCATGAGAACGCAGTTTGCTTTGACAATGTCGCACGCGGCGAAGCGCATACCTCTCCTGGCAGCCGCGATCACCCCAGAGCCGGAGCCGCCAAACGGATCCACGTAGAGACTCCCCCGGCTACCTACCATCGTCAGAACTCTGTGGAACAGAAGGGCGGGCAGTTCGTTCGCCGCCCGATGCTTCCTATTGGCGTGCCTTACCGGGCTCAGATCGTCCCAAATGTCGCTGAGATTAATCCCCTTTCTGCGGATGATGGGTTTGTAGCCGCCGTAGTCTTTTACGAGTTCACCGCAAGTCCTACATTCTTGCGGTGAGATTCGCGGACGAATGAATCTCCTCGGTTTTCCTTTTGTGAACATCATCAAAGCATAATGTGCCGGGTAAAGTCTAGTTCCACGGACGAAGCCGTTCTTCATGGAGATCGCGATCCACTGGTGGAATGTAAGCTTGCCATCCAAATATGCGCCGAATCTCATCGCCCACAACGGCACATGGTATAGGAAGAGGGAGCCACCGGGTTCCAGAACTCTGATGGACTCGTCTACGACTCTTTCGAGCCACCTTCTGTATTCGTCCCCCGGCATGCGATCCAGGTTCTTCTTTCGGTCGTACCTCTTGCCTAGATTAAAGGGTGGGTCAAGGAAAACAACTCGCGCGCAATCGGGGGGGAGGTTTTTGAGAAATTCGATGGCGCCGCCGCGGACAATCTTTCCGTTAACGGACTTAGCCTTTGTTGTGTACATTGGCTCGTTAGCCATTCGTGTCATAGGCTACCGTTGGTTTCCCTTATCGTTGGAACTAGCAGCACTGTGCCAGCGTACACCGCGGGTGTCCCTCTTAGGTAGGGCGAAGATTATCACGAATGACGAAGATGTCCCTTACGTTCTTTGTTGAACTGAATACGCTCTTTCTAACGTCCACCTGAGCGCCAAACAAAACGCCATTTGAAGAAGCTCGCGCAACAGCCCGACAGCGAAATCAACTTTTCGGATATTCCGGAACTGATGGAAAAGTTCTGGTGGAACGGCCGAGGCGAATTCAGGAGGTAGGCGTGGTGCGGTAGTGGAGGTGGGCGACGCCGTCGGGGAAGGCTTTGGTGGAGAGGAGCTTGAGGCGGACGGAGCGATGGCGAGGCTGGATCAGGGGGATGCCTTCGCCGATGAGGATGGGGATGACGTGGATGCGGAACTCGTCGATTTCGCCCTGGTCCAAGAAGGAGGCGATGATTTCGCCGCCGCCCATCATCCAGATGTGTTTGCCGGGCTGGGTGCGCAGACGCTGGGCGAAAGTTTTGACTGGCTCGTTGACGAACTCGAAGGTTGGCAGTGGCGCCTCGCGCGGGTGGCGGGAAAAGACGTAGTTCTTGATTTGCGGGCCGAAGCCGGCGGATTTCATTCCCTTTTCCATGCCCATTTCGAGGCCCTTGGCGTAGGTCTTGTAGCCCCAGAGGATGGTGTCGATGGATTTGAAGAAGACGGGCATTCCGTAATGGCCTTTGGGGCGGGGACGGTCGAGCCAGGCGACGTCACCATCGGGGCGGGCGATGTAGCCGTCGGCGCTGGTGGCGATGTGGACGATGATTTTTCTGGGAGTTTTCATGGGCTTCGCCTCGATGAGTTTTGGGGAATTATAACGCCGCAAGGGAGTGGGCGTCATTTGTTTGCATTTCTAGACGAACAGGAAAAAGCGAAGGCAAAAACCACACCCTTCGGAAAAGAGACGAGTGCCGCGCCTACGGCGCTGGGTACACAACCCAAACGGGATGAAATTCGAAGAACGGGCGGGGCAAGCCCCGCCCCTACGGCAGACAAAGGCAGAAAAGCACGGGTCTGAAGACCCGCCACTACGACAAACTTCGGCTAGTTGGAGTCGGCGGAATCTGCGGATTCGGATTCGAGGCCGGCGCGGGCGATTAGATTGCGGAGGGCGTCTTCGCCGCCGGCGCAGCGCTGGGTTCCGGCGATATTGCCGTCGCGGTCGATCACTACATAGATGGGATAGACGTTGGCCTGGTACATGGCGGCGAGATTGGTGTCTTCCATCATGACGAGCTTGCAGTTGCGGGGATGCTGCTCGAGATATTTTTTTACGGTCTTTTTGGATTCGCCGACGTTTATGGCGAGGAGGATGAGGCCTTTGCCGGCGAGCTCGCGGCCGATTTTGTCGACGAAGGCGGCTTCGTCGGCGCAGAAGCCGCACCAGGTGGTCCAGAATTCGAGGAGGACGACTTTGCCTTTGATGGAGTCGTTGGTGAATTTTTCGCCGGTGGTGGTGATGGCGTTGAAGCGAGGGGCGGGCTCTTTGTCCTTGGGGGCGGCGAGGGCGCAGAGAGCCGCGAGAAGCAACGTGCAGGCAAGGGTTATTCGCGCTGGAAGGGTTGGCGCCATGATTTGGGGAATATATCACAGACACGCCGAGCACGTGCTAATTGCTTGATTGGTAGTAATCGGGTGCCCGGATGATCAATCTTGCAGCTTGTGCCACCACTCGCGGAGGGAGCGGCAGCGGCCATTTTCGTCGAGGGAGATGAGGAAGATGCCGTCGAGTTTGGTTCGAAGGCCGTGTGGAACAATGACGAAGGAAGCCCACCAGCGAGCGATTCCCTGCTCCGGGGTTACAGAGAGAATGTCGTATCCAAACTTGATAGGTGCCGTCTTCCGTGAACAGGTCTGCGGCGGCTTGCGGGTCGCGGCTTGTCCACGCGCGACCGTAAGCATCCAGCCAGGATGCGAATGTATTTGGCGTCATGCTCATGTCAGGGCCAGAGGGTACACCAAGAATCTTGGATAGTCCCGTGGCCTTCAGCGTTCGCGATGCAAGAGTACCCGTGTGAGTAGCAATCGGGGCGGGGGTGTGTTAAAGAAGGCCCGCATGGAGTGGAGGGATTATGCGCGGAAGAATGAGATTTGGGTTTGTGCTGTTTATGGCGGTGATTGCGGTTCCGTCGTTTGGGCAGGGGCAGCCGGCGGACAACACGATCACGGTGTTTGGAGAATCGATCCATTATTTCGACATAGGCTCGGGACCGGTGGTGGTCCTGCTGCACGGATTGGGGAGCCGCAAGGAAGATTGGCT
>WNFF01001849.1_pt1 | contig 24624 bp, 24 predicted proteins | sample 5400441 | NCBI WGS metagenome assembly WNFF01 (sample SAMN13153345, study PRJNA577476) | soil metagenome | isolation source: 120 cm saprolite under Douglas fir tree site 2 hole 3 replicate 1 | place: USA:California | collected 2015-04-18
CCGAAGCGTACTACAATCGTGGAATCGCGCTTCAGAGCAAGAACGATCTCAGTGGCGCAATTAACGATTATTCGAAAGCTCTGGAGTTGGCGCCGCGCCTCTTCGGCGCGTATGTAAATCGTGGCAATGCGAGACGAAACAAGAAGCAGTTGAAAGGCGCGATCGAAGATTACAGTGCCGCGATCGAATTGAGACCGAAGGACGCCAGCATTTACTTTGCGCGGGCAACTGCGCGACAGGAAGCCGGTGATCTGGAGGGAGCGATCGCTGATTACACGAAGGTCATCGAACTCAACCCGCGTTCCGCCGTCTCGTATGCAGAGCGCGGAGTGGTCGAAACGCTGGAGAGTATGTACGATGACGCGCTGCGAGACTTTGACCAGGCGTCCAGGATTGATCCCAGTTTGAAATCGAAGTACAAGACGTTCATCAAGCAAGCCAAGGAAGGGAAGTCAAAGGAGCGATGATCCCACCGAGCCAAATTGCGCGACGGCTGCACGATATGAAGACTTTGGCTGTGACAATTCTCCTTGTAAGTCTTGGCGTACACGCAACGTTCAGCCAAACTCCCAGGACCGCCGAAGACTACAACAACCGCGGGCTCGAGCGGCAGGGCAAAGGTGACATCGAAGGCGCGATCGATGATTACACGAAAGCAATTGCCCTCAAAGCAAGGCCCAACACGATAGCCATCGCTTACAACAATCGCGCCAACGCGCGGATGAGTAAGAACGATCTAGAAGGGGCGATCTCGGACTATTCCAAAGCGATTGAAATTCAGCCTGACGAGCCCGAAAACTTTTACAATCGCGGCGTGGCGCGCCTGGCAAAAGGCGACAACGACGGCGCGATTGAAGACTTTTCGCGCACGACTGAGATATCGCCGAGGTTTCCGCTCGCCTATAACAATCGGGGTAATGCTCGCAAGGCGAAGGGCGACGTGGATGGCGCCATCGCTGATTACAGCAAAGCGCTGGCACAGAATCCCCGGTATGCTGAAGCGTTCTACAATCGCGGGGTGGCGCTTCAAGGCAAGGAAGACTTCGACGGTGCGATCAGCGATTACTCCGCCGCTTTGGAGCTGTCGCCGAATTTCACCGACGCTTATGTGAACCGCGGACAAGCCAGGCAAAGCAAACATGATCTCGACGGGGCGATCGCCGACTATGACGCCGCGCTAAAAGTGAAAACGGACGAAGCCGGCATCTACTTTGCGCGCGCCACCGCGCGTCACGCGAAGAAAGATCTCAATGGAGCGCTGGCGGATTATTCGAGAACCATTGAACTCGATCCTGGCTCGGCCCTGGCTCTCGCCAACCGGGCGGTTATTGAAACATTACAGGGGAGAGGTGCCCAGGCGGATCAGGATTTTGACAAAGCATTCAAGATCGATCCAAATCTGAAGGCGCAGTTCAAGGAATTTATCGAAAACCGGCGGCGCGGAAATCCCAAGCCTGACCGCTGAGAAACTCTGACAAAGGACCAATGAAACACTTGTTTTGGGCCATGATGGTTTTGGCGGCGGCGCTCCTGCTAAGTTCGCCGGCGTTGAGTCAAAAGCCGTCCCTTCCAGCTGATAACGGAGTTCTTGATCCGATCACCGCCAAGACCGATCTCTATCCCGCCGATGCGGATGCGAAGAAGGAGATTGAGGTAGCGCTGACGTTAGCCGCGACTGATCACAAACGTGTGCTGCTCGTCTTTGGCGCGAACTGGTGTTACGACTGTCACGTGCTCGACCGCGCGCTGCACGATGGCGCGGCGGCCCAGATTGTGAAAGAAAGTTTCCTCCTCGTGCACGTGGATATCGGCGAGGCGAACAAGAATCTCGATCTGGCGAAGCAGTACAAGATTCCTCTGGAGAAGGGCGTGCCGGCAGTGGCCATTCTGGGAGGCGATGGAAAGCTGCTCTACAGCAGCGGCGACGGCGAGTTTGAAGCCGCCCGCAAGATGATGAAGAAAGACCTGGTCGCGTTCCTCAATCACTGGACGGAATCGCGGCAGTAGCCCGACCGCGAGGGAGAGCGCTCCAACAAGGATGCCAAGACAACGCCCTCTCTCACGGTCGGGCTACTGCCGCATTTGCCGGTTGAGTAACGCCTCACTTTTTGATAGGTTGCTCACGTTCTTCCCGTCATTCGAATCAGGATCCCGAAGGAGCATTTTCATGAAGAGCAGATTGTTTCGATTCACGGCGATCATCTTCGCCATCTCGGCGGTCAGCGCTATTTCGTTCGCACAGCGCAAACCGGACACCGACCAACCAATCCCCGGCGATTTCAAGATCACGATCAAGACAAATATGGCCGGGCAGGAGAGGCAAAGCACGACCATGATCAGGGGCTTGCGTGAACGTAGCGAGATGAGCATGGGCGGGATGAAGATGGGCATGGTCAGCGTCACGCAATGTGATTTGAAGCGCACGATTCAAATTAACGATTCCGCGCGCAAGTACATCATTACGCCGATGGAATCGGACGATTCCGCCTCCGGTCCCAGCAATGGCGGCGGGATGAGCGCGCCCGCCGGCGGTGGACCTTCGCGCCGCGGCGGAGTGGTGACGATGACCGTGAACACCACTGACACCGGCGAGCGCAAACAGATGTTTGGTTTTACCGCGCGCCATTTGAAGCGGACGATGATGTCCGAGTCTTCGCCGGACGCGTGCCAGCCCCAGCAGATGAAGATGGAGACCGACGGCTGGTACATCAATCTTGAATATGGATTGAGTTGTGGTTCGGCCAGGCCGCCGCAAATGGGCGGCAGACCCGCGCCGCAAGGCTGTCGGGATCGCTACCAGTTCAAGCGCACCGGACCCACGAATCTTGGTTATCCGCTGATCGAAACGACGACGATGTACGGCTCAGATGGCAGCGTGCAGTTCACCATGTCCAAAGAAGTGATCGAGCTTTCACGACAGACGCTGGATGCCGCGCTGTTCGATGTGCCCGCGGGTTATGCCGAGGCGAGGAGCCAACAGGAAATGTATTCCCAGCCTTCGATGGCTGAGATGATGGCGATGGGGCGACAGCAGGAGAGCCAGTCAAGCTCGAGCGGCGAGAGTTCGATGTCGCGACCGTCGCCCGCTAACGCGCCGGGCAGAGTAAAGATTGGAGTAGTCGAGTTCAACAATAAGGCGAAGGCCTCGGTTTCAGCAGACTCGCTGCGTGAGCAGCTAATCGGAATGCTGAGCGGCGATAGCGTTGACGCAATCGCGCTCAACGCAAGTTCGCCGAGCGAAGCGGCCATCGAAGCCAAAGCCAAAGGCTGCGGCTACATTCTGTACACGGATATTTCGACTCTCAAGACCGCATCTGCGGGCAAGAAAATTGGTGGACTGCTGGGCAGAGCGACCGGCGTCAACTCCGGCGACTCGGGCAAGTCAGAAGCAAAGTTGGATTTCCGCCTGGTGCCTGCCGGGGGATCTTCACCGACTGTTCAATCATCTGCCTCGAGTAAGGAAGATAGCGCGGAAGCCAGCATCAGCGCCGCGCTCCAGACCGAGGCGAAAGCTGTGGCCGCGGCGGTCGGCCGAAACTAGAGAAAGTTAGCGATGCCCCGCGCGAGCGCTGAGCAGAGTTCAGATATCGAAATCCGCGAAGTCACGGCGATCGAGGAATACAACGCGTGTGTTCTTTTGCAGCGCGAAGTATTCGGCCTGCCCGATCTGGAAATCTCGCCACGCCGGCATCTGATCGTCTCGCACGAAGCCGGGGGGTGGACGCTGGGCGCGTTCATCGAAGGAAAACTCGTCGGCTTTGTTCTTCATCTCGCGGCGGTACACGGCGACGAGATCTTTGGCTATTCGCACATGATGGCGGTGGCGGCTGAGTATCAAAATCGGGGGCTAGGCGCGCGCTTGAAGTGGGCGCAACGGGCGCGCGCTTTGTCGGAGGGACGAAACTTTATCAAGTGGACATTCGAGCCGACGCGGGCGCGCAACGCATATTTCAATCTCAATCGGCTGGGCGTCGTCGTGCGGGAATATGCCGCGAACTTTTACGGCACCGATTACGTGACCAACCCGGCCGAGAAAGCTGCGGGCGTCAGCGGCATGGACAGCGATCGAGTGTTTGCCAGCTGGGAGCTTCGCTCGCCGCGGGTCGAAGCGCTGGCTACGGGCGCCGAATATTCGCTTCCCGCCGAGCCTGATAGAACAATTGAAATTCCGGCCGACTATTCCTTGCTGTTGAGATCCGATCCCGCGGCCGGAAAGCGCGAACAGATGCGCGTGCGTGAAGAGTTCCTGAAAGCTCTGGGAGACGGTTTGGTTTGCCGCGCGTTTGAGCGGGATGCCGCGCGGCCACGTTACTTGTTTTATGAGGAGTAGCATAGACTTCAGTCTGTGACCCTCAACAAAAAGACACAGACTAAAGTCTATGCTACTAAAGTCCTGACTTGCCGAAGCAACAATCAACAGAAAAAACGATCGCCAGACTGCGCGAAGAAATTCAGCGTCACGAAGAACTCTACTATGTCCGCGACGATCCGGAGATTTCGGATCGCGAGTATGACGAGCTGATCGAAAAGCTGCGGGCGCTGGAAGCGAAGCATCCCGAGTTCCTTACGCCGGACAGCCCAACCCAGCGTGTCGGCGGCCGCCCAGCCGAAGGCTTCCCGGAATTCGTCCATCGCCGCCCGATGCTTTCGCTCGACAACAGCTACAACATCGAAGAGCTGCGCGCGTTCGACGAGCGCTGTCGCAAACTCGCCGGCGGCAGCGCGCCTGACTATGTCGCTGAATTGAAAATCGACGGCCTATCGCTTTCGATCCACTACAAGGACGGATTGTTCGTGCGCGGCGTCACGCGGGGTGACGGCTCTCGCGGCGAAGATGTGAGTGCGAACGTGCGCACGATTCGCAGCGTGCCGCTCCGGCTGCGCGACAGATCGAAGAAAGCAGCCAGCGAGATCGAGGTGCGCGGCGAAGCTTACCTGGCGCGCAAGGTCTTTGAAAAGATAAACGCGGAGCGCGAAGAGGAAGGGGAGCCGCGCTTTGCGAATCCGCGCAACGCCGCCGCCGGCGCGATTCGCCAACTCGACCCGGCGATGGTGGCAAAGCGGCGGTTGGATATGTTCGCCTACGATGTGCTTGCGGGCGATCGCAAGGCGTTCGCGACCCATTGGGAGGCGCTTGATTGGGCCGAACGCGCGGGTTTTCGCGTGAACGAGAATCGGGCGTTGTGCAAGTCGATCGATGAAGTGATTGAGTTTTGTAATGCGATGGAGGCGAAGCGCGACGACCTGGGTTACGAGATTGACGGCGTCGTAGTCAAAGTCAATTCAACCGCGATGCAGGACGAGTTTGGCGCCACCGGCAAAGCGCCGCGGTGGGCGGTCGCGTACAAATATGCGGCGCGTCAGGCGACGACCAGGGTCAATGACATCGGGGTGCAGGTCGGCCGGACCGGCGCGCTCACGCCGGTAGCGATGCTGGAGCCGGTACAACTTGGCGGCGTGACCGTTTCGCGCTCGACCTTGCACAACGAAGACGAGATCGCGCGCCTGGGGTTGCGCATCGGCGACTGGGTCTTGATTGAACGTGGCGGCGACGTAATTCCGAAAGTATTGAAGGTCGTTGAATCAAAACGCACCGGCAAGGAAAAAAAGTTTCGCATGCCGACCCTTTGTCCGGTGTGCGGCGGCCGTGTCTCGCGCCCTGAAGGCGAAGCGGTATCCCGCTGCGTCGCAGCGGATTGTCCGGCGCAACTGATCGGACGCCTGCTTCATTTCGCATCTCGCCGCGCGATGCGCATCGAGGGCCTGGGCTTTGCGCTCGTCGATCAACTAATTGCGAAGCAGGTCGTGAAAGACATCGCCGATCTTTACAGCTTGAAACTGGATGACCTGGCGTCGCTGGAACGGATGGCGGAGAAATCCGCATCGAACGTGCTCGGGCAAATCGAGGCGAGTAAGTCGCGCGACCTCTGGCATTTGATTTACGGCCTCGGCATTCGACACGTTGGCGAACGCACGGCCGGCATCCTGGCGCGGCATTTCGGATCGCTGCAGCGCCTGGCCGAAGCGCCGGTCGAAGAGTTGGACGAGATTCACGAGATCGGTTTGACGATGGCGCAGAGCATCCGTGACTGGTTCGACGATCCGGGGAACAAACGTTTGTGCGAGCGTTTGCGCGCCGCCGGTGTCCGGACAGAGGCCGAGAATCAATCGCGCCCAGCCGCTGATGAGAGGTTCGCGGGCAAGGTATTCGTCCTGACCGGCACGCTTCCGGGCATGGCGCGCGATGAAGCTCGTGCCCTGATCGAGACGAACGGCGGCCGGGTCACGTCTTCGGTCAGCAAGAAAACGGATTTCGTAGTGGCCGGCGTTGAGCCTGGTTCGAAACTTGATAAAGCGAATCAGTTGGGCGTGAAAGTGATCGACGAAGCTGCGTTCAGAACGATGTTGGAGTAGTATGGAACGCGAAATGGAAACCACACCGGAGCCGAAGAAACTCGAACTCGTGTACACGCTATTTTGCGACGACGTGCGACTGGAAGTCGGCAACAAGCTTTCGTACATGGGTGTCTTTCAAAACATCGTCGTGCCGCAATTGCCGGTGTGGCTTCCGAAGCTGGCGGTGGTCAATCACTGGCGGGGTGAAGGCGCGCACTTGTCCGAAGTGCGGATCCTGATGCCGAATCGCCAGGAAGCGCTGGTCGTATCCCAGCCGGCGCCCTTTGAGATTACGCACGACTCTGCGGACAACATCAGTTTTTTTGTGAACGTGACTTTTCCGATTGCCGGCGAGTATCTGGTGCAGACGTTGATCGATTCGAACCTGTTTGAAGAGCGCATCCTGATCGTGTCCGACCAGCAGTTGATCGCGTCTGAGGATGAGGCGTCAGAGGCCGTGAACTAAAAACCCGTTTCGAGCGCGGTCGTCAGGGTGTTTCAGGCGAGTTCGTACTGTTTGATTTTGTAATTCAGCGTAGTCGTTCCCAGTCCCAACATACGTGCGGCGCGGGCTTGATTGCCGCCGGTGAGTTCCAGAGCCCGACCGATCAGCCGAGTCTCAAACCGTTTTACTTCTTCAAAGAAATCAACTCCTGATTCCATCTCGAGGCCCCCAACCGTAGCCGAAGCCTCGGCCAAAGCATTTTCGTGATCGAGCGACTCGGCTTCATCCAGAAGATAGCCGGCCAGCTCCTTTATCTTTTCCAATCGCGCGGCCGGGTTCGCCTTGCGCGACGGCAGCGCGCGGAGACGGCGCTTGGAAATCGATTCAACTATTGCAGCTTTGGCGGTGCTCATTATGATTGCTCCCTAAGAACGGCCTACAAGTTAAGACGGTGTTAAAGGCCGACTGTTAACAAATCCGGGGTTACTTCTAGAGACGCTCAAACCGGCGAACTGGTTCCAAGTTTTTCGCCGGCGAGTCGAATCGCTCTCAACGTGTGGATGATGATGAGGCCCTGGCTAAGAGCATTTCAGCGATCCTGGCGAGTCCGTCGCGGTTCGCCTGGCCCCCGGCCAGCAAGAGTGAGCGGTGTCCGAGTAGGATATAAGCGGCAAGGGCGTCGGGCAGTTTATGTGACTTGATCGAAGCGAGATGTCTCCTGGCCGTTGAAACATCACCGCGGGCGAACGGGCCCGTCAGGGCAAGTCGGGGATCCTTTGTCGAGAGGTTCCTGGTGGTGCTTTCCAGCAATGGCTGAAGGATCTGACGCGACCGGCGTCGCGAGAGTCCGCAGCTAACCAGCATTTCCAAAGCGATGTCGAACAAAGCGACGACGTGCCCGGATGTTGTAACCGCGGCCGCATGATAAAGCGCTTTCGCGTTCGGGCTGATCGAGAAACTCTGTCCGCCGAGATTTCGAACGACTGACTTAGCGGCGCGCGCAGCCATGCGATCGCCTTCGATCGCGAAAAAAGCATTTCGAAATGCGTTTGCGCCGGTGCGAGAATCGCTGATCGAAACCAGCGGATGGAGCGAACCGGTTGCGAATCCTGCGCGTTGCAGCGGCGATAAGACCGCAGCAGATAAAGCTCCGCTGGTGTGCAAAGCTACGCGCCGGCCAGAAGCCCGGCGTCCGGCCTCGACTTCCCGCGAATTGAATATTACTGCCAGTTGCTCGGCGACCGACGCGATTGCATCATCCGGAGTTGAGATGAGGATCAGAGAGCAACGACTGAGCCGGACGCCTTGGCTGCGTGAGAGCTGACTGAGTTGCCGAACGTCCAGTCCGGCGGTGTTCTTGCCGATTAATTTCGCGGCGCGATGCGCGCTGGTTCGGCGCCGGGCAACCGCGATTTCGACTCGATATCCTGCCCTGATCGCCGCCTGGCCGAGCGCGGTTCCCAACCGGCCGGCGCCGATGATAGCCACGACAGGCTTCCGATCCCGGCGCGTCAAGGGGAGCCGGGCGCGGCTGGGTTTCGTTCCAGATTTTCCTGCGTTCTTAACCATCGAAGGCAAGGCGGAATGTATCACTCGGCTGACAATGCCGCAATTGCATAGGCTTTTCGCTTTCGGTGGACTATAATGCGAAGTCCGAAGGCGCCAAAGTCGCGTCGGGAAATATCCGAAAGTTTTCGCCGACCGTTATCCGCGATTGCGCAACCTCGGTGCGAAACATGGCATCAAAGCGACGCGTTCGTTGAAAGCAGTGCTGGCGCCTCAAAGTGCTGCCGCTTGAAAAGCAAAGCGGCCGTCAAGATCGTTGGTTACGGCCCACCGAGAGACGAAGCCCGGTTTTCTCTCCCGGCCTCGAATTTTTGGAGGTTCAAATGAAAAGTCATCTCTCTCGCGCCGTCACTGCGATCGGCCTGGGGCTGAGTCTATGGGTAACCACTGTGGCTGCTCTGGCCGGGCCACAGACTCAGGATCAAACAAAGGGTCAGGATCAGACGAAGCAGTCGCCGGCCCAGAAAGACAAGACCAGCAAGGACAAGTCGCCGCAGCCTGCCACTCAGACCTCCAGTGATAAGACGCTTTCAACCAACGACGACCCGACCATGATCGGGAAGCGCAACATCAACAAAGGTCTCTGGGGCAAGCTCGCCGCGGGCACCGAAAAAGAAGTGAAGATGGGCCGGATGCTCGCCGCCGAAGTCGATAAGGAAGCCAAGTTCATCGACGATCCAATAATTACCGAATACGTGAATCGCGTTGGTCAGAACATCGTGTTGCACTCAGACGCCAAAGTTCCTTTTACGATCAAAGTGATCGATTCCGATGAAGTGAACGCCTTTGCGCTGCCGGGCGGTTTCTTTTATGTCAACAAGGGGCTGCTGCTGGCGGCCGATAACGAGGCCGAGCTGGCCGGCGTCATGGCGCACGAGATCGGGCACGTTGCCGCCCGCCACGCCATGGAAAACGAAAGGAAGATGGAAGTCATAAACTACGGCATGCTGGCGACAATCCTGCTGGGCGTTCCAATTGCAAGTACCGTGCTCTACAACGGCGGCGGATTCCTGGAAGGCATGGCCTTCCTGAAGTTCACCCGCGCTGCCGAGGCAGAAGCCGATCGGCTTGGCGTCCAATACATGTGGGCAGCCGGTTACGATCCGGGCGCCATGGCCACGATGTTTGAGAAGCTCGAGGCTAAGAATAAGAAAAAGCCGGGCACGCTCGCCAAGATGTTTCAGGATCATCCGGCGCCGGCGGATCGCCGCGCCTCGGCCCTGGCTCTGGCCGCGCGTTTTCCGGAAAAAGAGGAATACGTCATCAGCTCTTCTGAGTTTCAGCGCGTCAAGAATCGTTTGTTGAGATTGTCTAATGCGCGCGCATCTTCGACCGGAACGATTGCCGGGAGCGACGACGGTACGCCCGGACGGCCCACGCTGAAGCGGCGCACGCCGACACCTGACGATTCGACGACAACGCCGGACAGCAGCAAGCCGGCACCGCCATCATTGAAACGGGAAGGGCAGCCGCAACCCTCGCCAACGCCGCAACCCCAACAGTGAGCAGTGAGCGGTGAACAGTAGGTAGCGAGCGGGGCTCAAGATCGATAAAGGCTCTCAAGCAATTCTGCTTGAGAGCCTTTTTCTGCTTCGCTGCGAGCGCGCCAAGCGCAATCAATCATTTCTCTACTGCTTGTGATACTGCACGGTTGCCGCTGCGGTCGCCGCTTTAGTAGTCGGTTCCTTACGCAGCACGACTGACGTGAAGAAGGCGCGGAAGTAACCATACATCGAAAAGACAGCCGAGATTACGACGACCCAAAGCATGGCGCGACCAGCGGTGTAAATCAGAATCTGCCAGTCATCCCAGGTTGTGTGGGCGGGTCCGAGCAGATGTGCCCAGGCATCGCGCAACTCAGGCACAGTCCAAAACTGAATCGCCGGAAACGGCTTGCCGAAATTTGAAACGTGCGGCGCGCCGCCTGATGGCGACAGCGACAGAATCAGCAAACCCACCGTCACCACCTGCGCGACCATCTTAAACTTGCCCATGCGCGAAGCCGAGATCACCACGCCTTCCGTCGCGGCAATCGACCGCAAACCCGTGACCGCGAACTCACGACCGACGATGATCACGACTGCCCACGCCGGCGCCAGGTGATTTTCGACCAGCGAAATCAGCGCCGCCGAGATCAAAAGCTTGTCGGCAATTGGATCGAGCAGTTTGCCCAGCTTGGACACTTGCTTACGCCGCCGCGCAATCTTCCCATCGAAGTAATCCGTCAGCGAGGCGGCGACAAAAATCGCCAGCGCGAGAATGTAGCGCGGCACGCCGAGATTTTCCGACAGCGGCGTCAACAGCACCACCACCAGCAGCGGCACGATAAAGATTCGCGAAAGCGTTAGCGCGTTAGGAAGATTCACTCGAGAACTCCAACTACCGATCGTGCGAAATAACACTCAATCTTATGAAGATATTCCTGCAAGCCGAGTCTATGGTTCGTTGTTTTGCGTGTCAAGACAACCCTTGGTACTGGTTCAGTTTGACTCAATGCATTATCAGTCAATGCATTATCAGTCAATGTAACGCGCAGTGCAGGAGACGCCGTTCTTTAGCCGCCTTCAGGTGGCTTGCCCGCAGGATTCCTAGCCCAGCCGTTTTTACGGCTGGGATCAGATACGAACGAATCCAAAAGGCCGTTTCATAGACGGCCTTACCAGTGATTGCTAAAGCACCGCACTTGAAGCGCGCTAAAGCGCGCTGAGGAAGAGTTGTCCTATCTCACCCAGCGCTAAAAAGCGCTGGTCTAGTAACCCTGCGGGAAAGCCATCTAAAGATGGCTGATAGTGACGGATGCTATCTGTCCTCAAACTGAACCAGTACTCAACTCTTCTTCGTGTCCTTGCCCGACTGTGAATTGCTCGGATAGAATAGCAGGTTCTGCGTCATGCAAAATTCTTATCTGTGACAACGAACTTCAATTTCAAGCGTTATGGCAATTGACCGCATCACCGTCCGAGGGGCTCGCCAGCACAACCTCAGGAACATCAACGTTGATATTCCGCGCGACAAACTGACCGTCATCACCGGCCTTTCCGGCTCAGGCAAATCCTCGCTGGCGTTCGATACGATCTACGCGGAAGGCCAGCGCCGCTACGTGGAATCACTGTCAGCGTACGCCCGGCAGTTTCTCGATCAGCTCGAGAAACCCGACGTCGATTCCGTTGAAGGTTTGTCGCCGGCGATCTCGATCGAGCAAAAGACGGTCGCGCGCAGCCCGCGCTCGACCATCGGCACGGTCACGGAGATTTACGATTACCTCCGCCTGCTGTTTTCGTCCATCGGCCAGCCGCACTGTTACCTGTGCGGCGCAGCGATCACCCGGCAAAGCGTCGAGCAAATTCTGCAAAGCGTGCTCGCGCTGCCTGAGGGTGAACGCGTCATGATCCTGGCGCCGATCGTTCGCGGCCGAAAGGGCGAATTCAAAAAAGAGCTGGCCAGGCTGGCTAAAGACGGATTTATTCGCGCCCGCATCGATGGCGAGTTGCGCTCGCTGGATGAAGAGATTCGTCTGGACAAGCGCCGCAATCACTCGATCGAAGCGGTCATCGATCGCTTACTGATCAAGTCGGGCATCAGCGCGCGTCTCGGGGAATCTTTGCGCACAGCTTTGAAACTGACCGGCGGAGCGGTCCTGGTTTCAGTGATCGACGGGGAAGAGAAGTTGTACTCGGAAAAGATGGCCTGCGTGAATTGCGGAATCAACGTGCCGCCGCTCGAGCCGCGCTCGTTCTCGTTCAACTCGGCTTACGGAGCCTGCCGCCAGTGCAACGGTCTCGGCGGCGTTTTGGAAATCGATCCGGGAAAACTGATTCCGAACCCGGGAGAGGTGCCCGACAAACTCGCTTTCATCGGGGCTGCCGACAAATCGGGATCCGCTTATCTGCGCAGTGCGCTGCTGGCGGTGATCCAACACTTCAAAGCTGATCCGAATACGCCGTTCGGCGAGTTATCGAAAGAGGTCCGCGAATCATTCCTGCATGGATTGGCGGCGCAGCTGCGCTTTCGTCAGGGCTTGTATTCGTACAAGGGTTACTGGCAGGGCGCGCTGCCTTTGCTGCGCGACCGTTTGAATAATCCTCCCAGCGAGAAGGTCCGGGTGGCGCTGGAAGAGATGGTTTCGCCCGCCGTCTGTGGCGAATGCAAAGGCCGGCGTTTGCGCGCCGATTCCCTCGCCGTGCGCATCAACGACCGAGGCATTGCGGACTACACTTCGATGACGATCGAAGACGCCGTCAAAGCGTTCGACCGGGTCAAGCTCGACAAGCGCGAAGAAAAGATCGCCGGGCTGGTGTTGCGCGAGATCAAGGCCAGGCTTCGCTTTCTGGAAACAGTCGGGCTGGGTTATCTGACTTTGGATCGGCCGTCGGCGACTCTGTCCGGCGGCGAAGGCCAGCGCATTCGTCTGGCCACGCAGATCGGCTCGCAACTGCGCGGGGTTCTTTACGTGCTCGACGAGCCTTCGATCGGTTTGCATCCGCGCGACAATCGGCGTTTGCTCGATACGCTTTCGGCGCTCCGCGATCTCGGCAACACGGTGCTGGTTGTCGAACATGACGAAGAAACGATTCGCCGCGCGGATTACGTCGTCGACCTCGGCCCCGGCGCGGGCACGCACGGCGGCGCGGTCGTAGCATGGGGAACGCCGGAAGCCGTGGCTGCCAACCCCGATTCGATCACCGGCCTTTACATCCGGGGCGAGCTGAAAATTCCGGTTCCTGCGGACCGGCGTTCACCCAACGGCAAAGCGATTACCATTCGCGGCGCGACCCACAACAATCTGGACGAGATCGACGTCGCATTTCCGCTGGGCCTCTTTACCGTCGTGACCGGCGTTTCCGGTTCTGGCAAGTCAACGCTGGTGGCCGACATTCTTTACCGCGCTCTGGCGAAGAATCTCTACGGTTCGCTCGCCGAACCCGGCGCGCACGCATCGATCGAAGGGCTTGAGCACATCGACAAAGTGATCGAGATCGATCAGTCACCGATCGGGCGTACGCCGCGATCGAACCCGGCGACTTACACGGGTCTGTTCACGCCGATTCGCGAGCTGTACGCGATGCTGCCAGAGTCGCGCGAGCGCGGATACAAGCCCGGCCGCTTCTCGTTCAATGTTAAAGGCGGCCGCTGCGAAGCCTGCGAAGGTGAAGGCATGAAACGCATCGAGATGAATTTTCTTCCCGACGTTTACGTGCTCTGCGACGTGTGTCGCGCCGCGCGTTACAATCGCGAGACGCTCTCGGTTAAGTACAAAGGCAAGTCAATTGCCGAACTCCTGGATACCACCGTCGAAGAAGCTCTGCCGCTGCTCGAAAACATTCCGCAGATTAAGCCGAAGCTGCAAACACTTTTGGATGTCGGGCTTGGCTACATCAAGCTTGGGCAATCGGCCACGACGCTTTCCGGCGGCGAAGCCCAGCGTATCAAGCTGGCGAAAGAACTTTCGAAACGCGCGACGGGCAGGACGATCTATATCCTTGACGAGCCGACCACCGGGCTGCACTTTGCCGACGTCCACAAACTGCTCGACGTGCTTCAGCGTCTGGTCAGCGTCGGAAACACGGTGATTGTAATCGAGCACAACCTGGATGTTATCAAGAGCGCTGACTACATCATCGATCTCGGCCCCGAAGGCGGCGCACACGGCGGCCGGGTGGTGGCCAGCGGCACGCCGGAAGAAGTTGCGGCCGTGCGGCGCTCGCATACCGGCCACGTGCTCAAGCATTTGCTGAACGGAAACGCAAAGCGCAACGGAGCGCGCCCGCGCAAGGATCAAAAAGATCGCTGATAACTCGTGCTATACTCGCATCTATGGAATCGTCACTCGACGAGATTAGATTAGACAAGACCGCATTCGAGGTTTTCTCTTCCTTCGAGGAAGCCGAAGCTGCCGATCGCGCATACTGGCACTCGCGCACTCCAGAGGAGAGATTGCTGGCAGTTGAACTCATGCGACAAAGCGCCTATGGCTACGATCCGGTTACCGCCAGACTTCAAAGAGTTCTTGAGATTGCTCAACTCGAACGCAGTTGAGTATCTGCTCATCGGCGGCTATGCGGTCGGTTATTACGGCTATCCGCGTCCTACTGGGGATATGGACGTTTGGATCGCCACAACCGCCGACAATGCGCGGAGAGTTGTTGATGCCTTGCGCGAGTTTGGCTTCGATCGTCCAGTCGAGAATCTTCTTAGAGAGAATGAGGTTATCCGGATGGGTGTGCCACCATTCCGGGTTCAGATCCTGACAACAATTAGTGGCGTGGACTTTTCGGCATGTTACGCAAGGCGACTCCAAGTGCTGCTCGACGACGTTCAAGTCAGTCTAATCAGTTTGTCTGATTTGAAAGTTAACAAGAGGGCTAGCGGGAGGTCGAAGGACGTTGCCGATCTCGAGAACCTTCCCTGAAACGGTAAATTTACGAATCGTGACAGATCGCATCTCAGCAATCGTCGCCGACAGTCTTGAGACGAAGCGACGCTTCTTCGAAGTGCACGCTGATGAAGTTCAGCGCGCCGCCGAGATGATCGCTGCTGCTTTCACGGCTGGCGGCAGACTGCTTCTGTTTGGCAACGGCGGCTCTGCGGCGGACGCACAGCATATCGCCGGCGAACTCGTTAATCGATTCCTGCTGAAACGGCGCGCGCTGCCGGCGATCGCCTTAACGACGGACGGCGGCGTGCTGACGTGCATCGCTAACGACACGGGATTCGAAAACGTCTTCGCGCGACAGATTGAGGCGCTGGGTACCAAAGGCGATCTTTGTCTGGCGATCTCAACCTCAGGAACTTCGCCGAACATTGTTGCGGCTTGCGAGCAGGCGCGGGAGCAGGGAATCGGGGTGATTGGCTTGCTCGGCCGCGACGGCGGCAGCGTGAAATCGCTTTGCGATCTGGCGCTGATCGTCGAAAGCGACGACACACAACGCATCCAGGAAGCGCACAACTTGATCGGACATATCCTGTGCGAATTGATCGAAGCCAAGATATTTCCGGAATAGAACCGCTCGCGCGGCAGCGGTGTCAGAAGCCCACGCGTCAGCAAGGGCCAGAAACATTGGGCGCTATGCGCGCTAAGCGGGCAAGGATGCCCGCGCTCCAACCATGTCGATCTACGAAGACCTTCCGCCGCTTAGCCTTGATGGAGTCAGCACCTACCCGCTCGCTTCGCGGCCGAGCAAAGTAACGGTCGACGATTTTGGAGCGCCGGTGACGAAAGATTCATCACTGAGCGATTATCTCGACTCGCTCCCAAATATTCTGGCAGTTCAGAGCCTGCGCGATCTCGCGGCGCGCATGCGGCGCGCGCACGCGGCGCGCAAGCCGATCATCTGGGGCCTGGGCGGCCATGTGGTCAAGACCGGCCTCGCGCCGGTCATCCTCGACCTGATGCGCCGCGGGTTCGTCACCGCCATCGCCGGAAACGGCTCAGTGCTCGTCCACGACGCGGAGATAGCGATGGTCGGATCAACCTCCGAAGACGTTGATGCCACGTTGGGCGCGGGCGCGTTTGGTGGTGCGGAAGAAACGGGAAGACTCTTGAATGGCGCAGCGCGAGAGGGTGCGCGCGAAGGATTGGGTTTGGGCGAAGTGCTGGGCCGCGCGTTGCTGGCGCTGAAACCGAAACACGAGAATCTTTCCCTGCTCTGTGCCGCCTACAAAGCGCGGGTACCGTTCACGGCGCATGTGACCATTGGCGGCGACATCGCGCACTTTCACAAGACTGTCGATGGCGCGGCGCTGGGTGCTACGTCGCACACCGATTTTCGCTTGCTCGCTGAGATTGTGAGGCGAATGGATGGCGGCGGCGTCTATCTCAACATCGGTTCAGCCGTGACCATGCCGGAAGTTTTTCTCAAGTGCGTGACGCTGGTCCGCAATCTCGGTCATTCGTTGAACGACCTTACGACGGCAAACTTTGATTTCATCCAGTCGTATCGGCCGCTGACGAATGTCGTTCATCGCCCCAACGCGGACGGCGCGGGTCGCGGCTTTGCCATCACCGGCCATCATGAATTGACAATTCCGCTGCTGGCGGCTGAACTCATCTGCGGATCAAGATCAGCGCCGCCTCGCTGATTAATTTAAGTCCGGCCAGGACCAACACGACCGAAAGCCATCGCCTGATGCCTGCGACCGGCAACACTCGCGTCCCCAACTCAGTTCCAACCCATCCGCCGATCAGGGCAGCGGGCGCCCAGTACGTTATGTCATTGGAAACGAAAGACACCGCCGACACATGACCGAGCAAACCGGCGACTGAGTTGACCAGAATGAATGCGGCCGCCACGCCCGAAGTCTCTTTCGTCGTCGTCCAATGCATCAGCAGTAACACCGGACTGAGAAAGATGCCGCCGCCGACGCCGGTCAAGCCCGAGAGCAAACCAAGCACCGCGCCTAAACACAACGCGATCCAGATCGGGACCACCGTGGCGTCTTCGTTCTCGGCGGCCACTCTGGCGCTGAAAAACAGTCGCACCGCGCTGTACAGGAGCACGACGCCGACAATTGATTTGTAAATTAAGTCGGGCAAAGCAAGACTGCCCCCGATGAACGACGCTGGAATTGAAGCCACTGCCAAAGGCCAGAAGGTGCGCCAGGAAAAAAATCCGGCGCGATAAAAACGAATGCTCCCGATGAGGGCGACGATAATATTCAGCGTCAGGGCCGTCGGCTTCATCACGATTGGGGCCACGCCAAAGAGAGCCATGGCCGCGAGATAGCCGGAGGCGCCCGCGTGCCCAACCGTCGAATAAAGCGCCGATGAAAACATAGCGGAGACCGTAAAGTCCAGTCTGCGCCGTCGCTTTTGCCTGGCGTCACCGCGAGTTGAAATCCACAACTCGATCGTTCATATTTCAATCAGGGAGAATTAGCTTTCGATCAAGAGAGATGGACAAGATCAAGACGGAATATTTCCGACGGCTCTTGTTGGCTGAGTTGCGTCGTCACGCGCGCCTGATAGGCGACGATCAGGCGGCGGCCATCGACGCCGCGGATGATGGCGCGAAGGAAAGCGCCGACTTGTCTTTACGAGATGTGATTGAAGAGCTCGCTTTGAAACTCGGCGAGCGGGAATCGCAGATGGTGGCGGACATCGATCAGGCTTTGATGCGGCTGGACGAAGGAAGCTATGGACTGTGCGTGCGCTGCGGCAAAACGATTGACGAACGCCGGCTTGAGGCCGTTCCCACAGCTCGTTATGACGCTGCCTGCCAGGCCGCAATAGAGCAGGCGAATGGCAAGAACGAGCGGCCGACAATCTAATTCGGCTTTTGAAAAAAGAAAGTTTAGCCCGCTAAGCGCTGCCGTTAGCCATCGCCTTTCGATAATCCTCGCCCTCGATCACCACAGTCTTGCACATCTCGTAGAGTCTTGAGCGCAGCGCCGTGCCGATGCGATCCTCGAGGATCTCGCCGATATCTTTTTCGTTCTTGCGCGTGTCGAGATAATTGGTCGTGAAGATCGTCAGCCGCTTGTCATTGTAGCGGGTGTTGATTATCTGCATCATCGTGTCGCGCACCCAGTCGGTTGGCTTTGACGCGCCCAGTTCATCGAGCACCAGGACCTCAGCGTCGAAAACCGGCTGAAGCACTTTCAATTCTGAAGTCTGCGAAACAGGATTGTAGGAGTCCTGGATTTGTCGCAGCAAAGCTCCGAACTGATAGAACAAGCCGTGCACCTGATAGCGCTCAATGAGCTCGCGGAGAATCGCCACCGCGAGGTGGGTCTTGCCGACTCCCACCGCACCGATGAAGACTAAACCGCGGCCATCAATCACCGGATAGTCGTCAAGTATCCGCTGAGCTTCGGCTTTGGCGATCCATTTTGAAGTCTCAGAGTCGGCAGCTTTGTAATCCTGCAACGTGCAATGTTGATATCGCGGCGGAATATGCGCTGAGCGAAACAGACGCTGACGCTGATCCATAGTCTGGCAGCGGCAGCGCCGCGCGCCGACTTCGGGCACGACCTCCATGCCGGTCCCAAAACAATGTGGACAGTCAGGGTCCTGAACCTGCGTCGAGCCTTCCGTTTCCGGACGTTCGTCGGACGCAGGGGCCGTTCCGTCGGCCGCGCCCGTTACGATTCTCAAACGCTTACTCTTTGACTTCTCTGATGGCATCGTCAGAAAACTATTTGGCGAAATCCTTCAACTAGTGTTTATCCGTTAGAGCGTGCGCTGATTATAGCATCGCCACGGCCAGACTGACTGAAGTCGAGCATTTATTTCTCTGGCGCGCAGATTTCAAGGTCGAAAGGCGAAGGGGAGTTGCGGTTCTCTCGCGGAAGCAAGGTAGTGGGTCAGTTTGGTTGTGGCACGCGCAATCTTGCGGGTGGTTCGCGGACGGGACGCCCGTGCCACCCTTTTCAAACTGACCCATTACAGAAGCAATGCCAACTTGCATTTTTATTGAGGGCTGGGTAAACAATGCTCTAACCAATAATTGGATAGTTATGAACTTCATTCAACGATTACTGAGCAAATTTGGTTTGGCAAACGCTCACGCCGATCGGCACCCGATCCGGATTTTCCTGCTGGAAGACGACGAGCGGCGTTGCGAATGGTTTGCCAAACGCTTCAAGGGCGATGAGCTTGATGTCGCCTGCGACGTCGAGCAGGCGAAGGAACTATTGCAGACGCGAACATATGATTCGATCTTTCTCGATCACGACCTGATGCCCGAACACTACGGCGCGACCGAGTCCGACGATGAGCGCACGGGCTATGCGATTGCGGCGTTTCTCGCTTCGCGTCCTGACCTTCAGCGGGCGGCAACTATCATGGTGCACAGCTTTAATGCCGACGGCGCGATGCGCATGGTCGAAGAACTTCGCGGCGCCGGTCGACATGCCGAGTACATTCCATTTCATTTCCTGGAAGATCGAATTCGAAATTTCTGGCCGCGGTGAAAGGCAAAAGAGCGAAGGGCAAAGAGCGAAGAGAGCTTTTACTCCCTTTGCCCTCTGCTCCTTGCTCGTTTGGTGGCCAGGGACGGAATCGAACCGCCGACGCCGGCCTTTTCAGGGCCGCTTACCGAATCGCCGAAGTGGTTTGAAATCAATGGACGTCCCTAAGCCTGAAGCGCTTATGGCATAAGCGATTTGGGATGGTTTAGTGTGTTCGGGGCCGTTCCAGGGTCTTCGATGTTCGCGTATTGTTCGCGCCTGCCGAGTCTCTGTATCGCACGCCCTCGTCGATCAATCGGCCTGAATGAGTCTTCCTGTGCGTAGGGTAGTGCTGCTGACCAGTTCGCGAGAAGCCGGACCCCGTCGCGCATCGGAATCATTACTTCGTGTTTGGTGTAGTGACTCTTGATGTAATCGGCGAGTTCGCGTTGTTGCGGAGTCAGTGGCCCCTGCGCGGACACGGCAAAGGCCATGACAAAGAGCAGGACTGCGCGCGATTGATGATTACCTTGGCGGCACGCCCATTCGCTTCAGGAGATCTGGGAAGCGGGGGTCGCTGCGTAGATTGTCCCAGGCCGACTCGTCCCGGTAAAAAGCGCCGATTGAGCCGGCGGCCAGACCTCGTTCAAGCCATACGAACGCCTGGTCCTTATCTCCCATGACGGCATAGATTTTTGCGATCCAATGGGCCTGTCTAAGATCATTTCCGGAAATCTTCTCCAAGTCTTTAATGATCGCGAGGGCTTCTGCTTTCTTCCCCTGGGCTGCATAAACCACCCCGGTGCTATAGATCAAAATAGGATCGTCTTTTCGTTCGCGATTGCGCTTAGCGCATTGTCGTGTTACTTTACCGACCGACCGTCCGGTAGCTTTACGTTCGAAGTGAGCCGATGTTTCGTCGTTGGGCAAGTGTCGTGCGCCGGGAGGATTTGATAAATGACCCGCGTTGCCGCGATGACCTGACGCGCGCGAATAATCATGAGTTGATTACGGAGGTCATGAATAACTGGTGCGCCGAGCGCACAGGTGATCAAGCCATCGCAGAGCTTCAGCGGGCCCGCGTTCCCTGTGGGCCCGTCTACAACCTCGATGAAGTGCTTAATGATCCGCAAGTGACCGCAAGGAAGATTATCGGCAAGATGAAGTTTTCCGGGAGCGGAAAACCTGTGCCCATTGCACTTCAAGGAGAGGTTAGAACAATGAAGAGAAGCATCTTTGTCCTTGCTACACCCGTCGTCCTGCTATTCGCCTGCCTATTCGCGATGACAACCAGCAGCGCGGAAGACACGGGTAAGGTGGTTGACAATAACGTAACCTTCACGAAGGATGTGGCGCCGATCTTCTACAAGAATTGCACCGCATGTCATCGCCCCGGCGAGGTGGCGCCGATGTCTCTACTGACGTACAAGGATGCCCGGCCGTGGGCCAAGGCCATTCGCGAAAAGGTCGTCGAGAAACAGATGCCGCCCTGGCACGCCGACCCCCGATCGGCCAGGAGACAATTGATACGATCGTGAAATGGGTGGATGGTGGCGCCAGGGAAGGCGACCCGAAAGACCTTCCACCCGCGCCGGAATATGCTGAAGGCTGGCGTATCGGCAAGCCGGATCAAACGTTCTCAATTCCCGAGCAGGCAGTGCCGGCCGATGGCGTTGTTAGTTATCAGTACCTAACAGTGCCGACTAACTTCAAAGAGGATCGCTGGATCACGGCCGCTGAAATTCGCAGCACGGGCCACGACGTGGTTCATCACGTGATTGTGTTCGTACAGGAACCCGGCGCCACCAGGGCGGAAGGCCGTTTGCTCGTAGGCTTCGCGCCAGGCGAACAGCCGTTAATGTTTGCGCCAGGCTTTGCCAAAAAGGTGCCGGCTGGATCCAATCTTGTGTTTCAGGTGCACTACACGCCGAATGGCACCGCCGCCAGAAACATCAGCACAGTGGGCTTGATCTATGCGAAAACTCCCGTCAAATACGCAGTCGTAACACGGCCGGTTCTCGAAACCAGATTTGTCATTCCGGCCGGCGATTCTAACTATGAAGTGAGATCCGCCTATACGTTCAGCGAACCGGCACACCTCTACAGTTTCATGCCGCACATGCACCTCCGCGGGAAGGATTTTGTGTACCGTGCGGTCTTCCCCGATGGCACTTCGAAGATCCTGCTGTCAGTGCCCAACTACGACTTCAGCTGGCAAACTTATTATGTGACCAAAGAGCCGGTCGCGGTGCCCAAGGGGACAAGAATTGAGTGCGTCGCGCACTATGACAACTCGACCAACAACAAATATAACCCTGACCCGACGAAAGCAGTGCGTTGGGGCGACCAGACCTGGGAAGAGATGATGATTGGCTGGATGAGTTTCGTCTATGATACCCCGTCGCCGGCGAAACCGCTGCTTGCGTTAGGAGCAACCTGAAGGTTGTACTCTAAACACCTGTAGCCAACAGGCTCGGGTCGCTCGCCGCTGCTTTTGCGGTAAAGCCAGATTGATGCGCAGATCATCTATCCTTTTTCGCGCAAGAATCCGGTGCTCCGTGTCGAGACAAGCTTCTTTGCTCACGCTGCTGCTCTTCTCCTGTGTGGCGATCTTAATCTCTCCGCGCCGCAGCGACTCGCACGATCCGATAACCACGAAGGTCATGTTCAATAAAGAAATCGTGCGCATCTTTCAGCGGCATTGCCTCGCTTGTCACAACTCAGGGACTATCACCAACATTTCGTTGGCAACCTATGCGCAGGCCCGCCCCTGGGCAAAAGCCTTCAAAGAAGAAGTGCTGGAGAAGCGCATGCCGCCGTATCAGGCGGTGAAAGGCTTCGGCCAATTCCACGATGACTACTCACTGACGCAGCGGGAGATTGATCAAATCGTCTCGTGGGTCGAAGGCGGAGCGCCGAAAGGTGATGACCAAGACCTGCCACAGTCTCTGACGATGGGTGGCTGGTTACTTGGTCAACCCGATCTTGTTTTGGAGCCTAAGAGAGAAGTAAACATTTCATCCGGCGAAGGTGACGAATATCGCTGCATTACGCTGGGAACTAATCTGAAAGAAGACCGTTGGGTGACGGCCGTGGACTTTCATCCCGGTCATGGCGCAGCCGTGCATTGCGCTTCGTTTGGAATCGACCTATCACAAGTGCGAGACCCGAGCGATCACTCACTGGATTGCGCGGTTGCCGATAGTCTTGGCACGTGGATGCCAGGTCAAGCTGTTAGTCGCTTACCGAAAAATGTGGCCCGCTTGCTACCGGCCGGGGCGCGCATTGTGATGCGAATTCACTATCACAAAACCAAAGAGGCAGTGAGCGACCAAAGTTCTCTCGGTCTATACTTCGCGAGAGATCAGGCAACGAAACCTTTGCGCACCATTGCGCTCGCCGCGCCTGAAACAGACATACCTGCCGGAGCAGAGCGTTACCGTGTCAAAGTCACATACACAATGCCGGAGGCCGCCGAAGCAATCGCGATTCGCCCTTTACTCTTCCCTTTCGCTAAATCGGTTGAGGCAACTGCCTACCGGCCTGACGGCACGACTGAGGTTTTGATCTGGGCCAGGGCCTACCGCTACGATTGGCAACCGGACTATACCTTTAAGAAGCCGGTCACACTGCCGAAGGGTACGCGCATCGAGGTAATAGCGTATCTCGATAACTCGGACAATAATCAAAATAATCCAAACAACCCGGCGCGTGCTGTTCGCTTCGCGTCGGCCTTATGCGAGTTATCACTCACGAACGTCAGGGAAAAGACCTAGCAGGATGCTGAAAGAGTCTTTACCGATAGCGAGAGCGCAAAATTTGGAGTGCGCCGACAACGGCGGCGCTTTGGATTACTTCGCATTTCGGCATCTGCGAATCCAAAGCGGCGTCGCGCTGCGCTTGCCGCCGCACTCGAAATGAAGAGCCAAAACCACACCGGAGGAAACTATATGAAAGAGTCACTGAGTCTGATCAAACTGCTGGCCATGGTCGGCGCCGTGGTGATGTTTGCAGGAACGGCGAGCGCCCAGGAACAACCCTTCCGGTTCGCGGGCACGACCTGCCCCGCGACTCCTTATCTACACTGTCCCGACAGCGAGTGCTCAGGGGCCACGGTGGTCAATCAAGGAAACGTGGTGGAGATGAAGACGCGCCGCACTTACTTCCTCGATTATCCGTGCGACCTGAAGAAAGGCGAGAAAGTCACCTTCATCCTGAGTCTGCACGGCTACGGCTCGTACGGGAACTGGCAGCGCAATTATTTCCCGATCATGGACTACAAGGATAAATACCGCCTGGTTATCGCCACCCCAAACGCACCGACGCGGTCGTGGTCGGAGGCGGACGACGAGTACCTGCAGAACATCGTCAACTTCGTCATCGAGCAACTCGGCAAAGAGAACATCAAGGCTTTCTGGCTGGTCGGGCACTCGCAAGGCGGCATGACCTCCAACCGGATCGTCCGCACGGACTTCTTTAAGGACAAGGTTGATGGCTGGCTCAGTCTGTCCGGCGGACGCCTGGGCGGGAACCCTGGTCGCTCGGCGACTTTCGCTCCCTCGGGTGTCCCCGGCGCTGCTCCGGCTGGCGCACCCGGCGGCGGTGGTGGCACACCGGCCCCTGGTTTCGCTGCGGCTGCCGCAGCATTGCGCGAGCCTCCGGTCGCCGACTTCTCGTTCATCTACGAGACGGGCCAGCGCGAGATGGATGAGAAAGGCGTGCCCGAGACCTCGGAGTGGGCTACAAAGTACTCTTGCGGCCCGCGGCTCAAAGGGGATGAGGCCGTTGATATCAAGGCCGGCTACGTTTATGACAGCACCCGGCTGAATCAGTTGCGTCCAGGCTGGGGACTCCTGCCGGCGCCAGGCAAGGCGCAGGTCTACCTCTATCCGGACTGCAAAGACGGCAGGGTCGTGGCCGACGTCGTCCGCTTCGATAAGGGACACACCGAAGGGCTTGAGCCGAAAGTCACCGAAGAGCTGGTCAAGCTCATGCTCTCGGCGAAAGGCGGCAAGATCCAAAAGTCTCGCTACTGAAGTGAACACGATCCACGAAATCACACAAAATTTCACGAAATCACGCGGACGAATTTCGTGCTTTTTTCGTGTTCGTGTAGGTTCGTGGATCGGGTGCTTGGTTTCCTTTTCCAACAACGTTCGAGACAGAGTCATGCGCCGATCCATTCTTAGACTGCTTCTGATTTCAATGGCGCTTCTGTTTTCGTTCTCGTCGATGGCCCAGCAACCTGGCGCGACGCCGGCGCCGGCTGAGCAGAGCGCGCTGACTGCCGACAATAACGACGAGTTCTACGCTTGCGCGATGCACCCGGA
>WNFF01001336.1_pt1 | contig 24621 bp, 20 predicted proteins | sample 5400441 | NCBI WGS metagenome assembly WNFF01 (sample SAMN13153345, study PRJNA577476) | soil metagenome | isolation source: 120 cm saprolite under Douglas fir tree site 2 hole 3 replicate 1 | place: USA:California | collected 2015-04-18
GGCTCCGGCAACCGACCCCGGCCAGGAACAGCCCCCGGAGCGGCGCCCGGCCCAGCCCCCGGCTCCGGCAAACGACCCCGGCCAGGAACAGGCCCCGGAGCGGCGCCCGGCCCAGCCCCCGGCAAACGACCCCGGCCAGGAACAGCCCCCGGAGCGGTGCCCGGCCCGGCGCCCGGCCCGGGCAAACGACCGCGGACAGGCACAGGCCCCGGCGAGTTGCCCCGCCCGGGAGCAGGTTCGGGTGGGCGGGCTGGGGCGAGGATACGTTCAGGATCATTGCCGTTCCGCGGCGACCGGTCGGGACCCGAACTCTCGGGATACTCAGTAGCAGCCTCATCGGGATATGAGTACGGGGCACGCGACGGCCTCAGATGCTGGGGCTTCCGCGGACGTCCGTCACTCATGCAGCGTCTCCCGCTCGCCTCCGGGGCGCTTTGAGGCGCCCTTACGGTCCTCATCGACTGGAAATCACTTCATCATGGGGCATGGCCGCGCCAGCCGCCACCGAGTCAGCCGCCCTCGCTGTGGGCTTCGTAGCGCACCGAGCGCGGTCCGCACCGGCTGAGGCGGGCGGCACGGGTTTCCGCCCGCACCTGCTCGGTCATATCTTGCAGAACGGCTCACGCGGCGTGATCACCCGTGCAATGGGCCGGCGCCGTGGCGGATGGGCAGAATTTGCCTCTTGACGCTCGCCGCCAGAAGTCTACGATATCAGTATCCTGACGACGGTATACAATCTGAGGCTCTCTACATCTGAGGAGGGGGCAACGTGTACCACGAGCTCACGGTCTGGTCCCGCGGAATCATCATGGACAAGGAGGCACGTGACGTCTCCTCGTGCGTTGCGGCCGCCGCACGCACACTCGGCCTCTACGCCGACAACGTCAGCGACTACGTAGACGACCCGGACCGGACGAACTGCCTGGTGCGCAGGTATGCACGGTTCGGCGATTCGCCCATCGTGGACCGCTTCGTGTACGAGAACCCCCGTCCCGACTGGGTCGTGCTCGTGGAGGAGACGATCGTCAAGGCGGTCAACTTCCTGCGCGGCACTCCGGATCGCTCGGGCATTCTGGTCATCAACTCGGCCCGCGATCCCGAGTACCTGCTGAAGTTCCTGCCCGACTCCATGCAGGCCAAGCTGGCCAAGCTGGTGGTCGTGGACGCGGTCGGCCTGGCCGAGCAGCACGGGAGCAGCCCGTGGATGTTCGTCAGGGACCTGGGTGAGCTCGCTTACGACCGGATGTCCACCGAGGGCGCGGAGGAACGCCTCGCGATCGGCCTGGGCATCGCCGCCCCGCTGATCGGCGCGCTGATCGCGGCCGCCGGTGAGCTTCCGGTGGACGCGGTGGCCAATGAGGTCGCCGACCGTGACGCCATGATGCGCGGGGTCGAGCAGCACAAGGTGCTCGAGTTCCCGCGCGCAGCTACCACCCCCGGGGCGGCAACGCCGGTCCCCGCCGCCCACGCCGCGTCAGCCGGCTGACACCCGCCACAGCGAGGAGACTCCATGTCCGTACGCGGCACCCGGGTTCCAGCGCACCTGCAACTGCCCATCGCCGGCGTGACGCCGCCGCCGACCGAGAAGGACGGGCAGCGGCTCTTCCCGACCGGCAACTTCCGGTTCTTCCGGCCGGTCTACAAGGACAAGACGCCACCGTGTAACAACGCCTGCCCCACCGGCGAGCAGATCCAGAAATACCTGGACTACGTGAAGCACGAGCGTTATCTCGACGGCTACCTGACAATCCTCGAGGACAACTCGATGCCGTCGGTCACCGGCCGGGTCTGCTACCACCCCTGCGAGACGGCGTGCAACCGGGCCGAGCATGACGAGCCGATCGGGATCCGCAGCGTCGAGCGCTTCCTGGGCGACTACGGGCTGGCGCTGCCCGAGAACCCGATCGCGGGCTCGCTGCCCGCGCTGAACGGCACCACGGTCGCCATAGTCGGCTCCGGGCCCGCCGGCCTGGCCTGCGCCTATCACCTGAGGCGGCTCGGTTACTCCAGCGTGATCTTCGAGGCGCTGGACAAGCCGGGCGGGATGCTCCGGGCCGGCATCCCGCACTGGCACCTGCCCGAGGAGATCCTCGACGCGGAGATCGCCAAGCTGCTCGCGTTCGGTGGCATCGAGATCCGCTGCGGCGTCCGGGCCGGTGAGGACATCAGCTGGGACGAACTGCGCAACTACGCCGCCACCTTCCTGGCGCTCGGCCAGGACGTGGGCAAGCGGCTGCCGATCGACGGGATCCAGTCCCGCGGCGTCACCGGCGCCCTGGAGTTCCTCCGCGAGGCCGGTCTTGGCCGCCCGGTGAAGGTGGGCCGCCAGGTGCTGGTGATCGGCGGCGGCAACACCGCCTCCGACGCCGCGCGCTCGGCCATCCGGCTCGGCGGCGGCGAGGCCACGATCGTCTCTCTCGAATCGGAGGAAGAACTGCTGATCGTCCCGGAGGACCTTGAGCAGGCCAGGGACGAAGGAGTGGCCTTCTCGCCCAACTCCTCGCTCGTGCGGGTCCTGTCCGAGGATGGGCACGTCACCGGGGCCGTGCTCTGCGAGGCACGGCTCAAGAAGGACGAGAGCGGCAGCGTGAGCCCGGAAATGGTGCCGGGCACCGAACGTGAGGTGGCCTGCGACACCATCTTCGTGGCGATCGGCCAGGTCCAGCAGCTGGAATGGCTCCCCGAGCACCTCAACGACCGCGGGATCATCACCGCCGACGAGCACGGCCGGGTCGAGGGCAATGTCTTCGTCGGCGGGGACGTGATGCGCGGCCCGTCGATGGTGGTGGACGCGCTCGGCGACGGCAAGCGGGCCGCCCGCGACATCGATCGCCTGCTCACCGCGCAGGAACTCAAACCCGACCCGCCGGTCGAGGTCATGCCGTACGCGGGCCTGAACTCCGCCTACTTCCGGCACGCGCCGCGCATCGAGGCGCCGCTCTCCCCCGCCGCCGAGCGGCGCCGCAGCCAGAAGGTCGAGGTGACCCTCGCCTACAGCCAGGAGCAGGCGGTCGCCGAGGCGGACCGCTGCATGAGCTGCGGCGTCTGCAACGGCTGCGACAACTGCTACATCGTCTGCCCGGACGTCAGCGTGATGCGCGACACCCGGGAGAACGGCCACTACTCGATCCGCACCACGTACTGCAAGGGCTGCCTGGTCTGCGTGCAGGAATGCCCGACCGGCTGCCTGGAGAAGGTGCCGGAGATGGACTTCGACGACCCGGCGGACGTGACCCGGATGGAGACCGCGTTCGCGCCCTACGACGGTGCGCACGCCGAGCAGTCGGCGTTCACCAAGCAACTGATCGAGGAGACGATCGCCGAGTACGACGCCGCCCGGCGGCAGGCGGTCCCGTCCAACGGAAAAAGCACAATCCATCCGAACGGAGATTCCGGGGTGATCCAGTGACCGCCGTTCATGTCGAGGGCGCCTGGTCCAAGCCGCCCGCCTACGGTCCGGGCCTGCGGACACCTGAGGGCGAGCGGCGGCTGGCCGAGCTGGCCGGCACCCGCAAGCGGCTGAACGGATGCGCGGCGGCGGCGTACGCCGCCCTCTACGCCAACGTCGACGTGATCACCGCATACGCGATCCGGCCGTACACAGCGATCATGATGAACCTGGCCCAGTTCATCGCGGACGGGATCCTGGACGCCGAGTACATCCACGCCGACGGCGAGCACGCGCAGCTGTCGGCCGCGTTCGGCGCCGGGTCGTGCGGCGCACGCGCCTTCACCGGCTCCTCCGGGGTCGGCGTGACCTACGCGTACGAGATGTACTCGATCATCTCGGGGGCGCGGATCCCGATCCAGATGTCGATCGCCGACCGGACCCTGGACCCGCCCGGCGACTTCGGCTCGGAGCACACCGACGCGCTGTGCACCCGGGACATGGGCTGGCTGATGGGCTGGGCGGCCACCCCGCAGGAGGAGTTCGACAAGAGCTTGATCGCCTACGCCATCGGTGAGGACCCGCGGGTGTTGCTGCCGCAGATGGTCGTGCAGGACGGGTACTTCGTGTCGCACATCTCGGGCGAGGTGGACATGCCGTCGGCGGCGCAGGTGGACAGCTACCTGCCCCCGTACCGGCTGCCGTTCCCGCTCGACCCGCGGCAGCCGCTGTCGCACGGCCCGCAGATCCACCCGTCGCAGGGGCCGCCGCTCCAGTTGGAGCGGGCCCGGGCCATGGAGGACGCGATCCCCGTTATCCGGGAGAAGACCGACGAGTTCGCCCGGGTTTTCGGGCGGCAGTACCCGCACTTCGTCGAGGAGTACATGCTGGAGGACGCCGAGATCGCGATCGTGATCTCCGGCGGCCACTCGGTCACCTGCCGCGCCGCCATCAACCGGCTGCGCGAGCGGGGCGTGAAGGTCGGGATGGCCCGGCTGCTCTGGGTCCGCCCGTTCCCGAGCCCGGACCTGCGGGCCGTGCTGCGCGGCGTGAAGGCCGTGGGCGTCGTGGAGACCAACCTCGGGCTCGGCGGCTCGACCTATGGCGGGATCCTGGCGCCGGACGTGACCACCGCCCTGTACCACGCGGAGAACCGCCCGCTTGTGACGTCGTTCATGGCCGGCCTCGGCGGCGAGACCGTGCCGACAGCCGAGTTCGAGTGGATGGCGGGCAAGCTCACCCAGGCCGTCGAGCGCGGCAGTGTCGAGAAGCCGGCGCACTGGGTGGGATTTGAAGAATGAGTGGGATTCGAGGAATGACGAGCGCGCGAGCACAAGGAGCCCACTGATGGCCATCGAAGTCACCCGCCAGTTCCTCCCGCTGCTGGAGGAGGAAGGCCGAGGCGCGGCCACTGATGACGACGCCGGCCGCGACCTCCACTACCTGCCCGACATGCCCGACGAGGACCCCTATCAGGCCGGCCACCGGACCTGCGCGGGGTGCGGGCCGGCCATCGAGTACCGGTGGGTGCTCAAGGCGGCCGGGCAGGACACGGTTGTCGCCGGCCCCACGGGCTGCATGTACGTGGCCAACTCGACCTACCTGTGCACCCCGTACACGGTGCCGTGGGCGCACACGCCGATCGCCAGCGGCGGGTCGTTCACCTCTGGCATGGCCGCGGGTTATGAGGCGATGATCCGCAAGGGCCGTCACCCCGGCCCGTACCCGAACATCATCGTGATGGCGGGCGACGGCAGCGCCGCCGACATCGGGCTGGGCTCGATCTCCGGTGCGCTGTACCGCAACCACGACGCACTCTTCATCTGCTACGACAACGAGTGTTACGCCAACACCGGGATCCAGGTATCGCCGACCACGCCGTATGCGGGGCTGACGACGTTCACGCCGTTCGGCAAGGCGAACCCGGCGGGCAAGGTGCTACCGCCCAAGAACCTGGCCAAGATGATGGCCGAGGGGCACCCGCACTGCTATGTGGCGACCACGACAGTCGGCTACCCGGTCGACCTGATGAACAAGACCCGCAAGGGCCTGAACCTGCGCGGCGCCGCGTTCATGCACTGCTACACGCCGTGCCAGAAGGGCTGGGTCTACCAGACCTCGATGACGGTCGAGCTCGGCCGGCGAGTCGTGGAGGCCGGGCTGTTCCCGGTGTGGGAGTACGACCCGGAGAACCGGGAGTACCACTACTTCCACCCGCCGGTGCAGCGCCCGGTTACCGACTACCTGGCCATGCAGGGCCGGTTCGGGCACATGCTGCCCGAGCACGTCGCGGCGACCCAGGTGGCCGCCAACCGCAACTGGCAGGACATCGGCATGGACGTCCCGGCCGAGCTGCGCGAGGGCGAGGACCCGGAGAAGCACGCCCGGCTCAAGGACGAGACCTACTCCATGCCGCTGAACCGGGGCATCGGCGCCTGAGGCCCGTCGCCGTGCCCACCGCCAAACCCGCGGGAGGCTCCGGGCCATGGGTCCGGGGCCTCCGTTGGGTGACGCCGTGTCCCCCCGGGCCAGCACAGCGTCCCCCCGGTCCCCCGGGCCAGCACCGCGTCCCCCCGGACCAGCAGCGCGGCCAACGGGAGGTTCCGGGCTCACGGGGTCCGGGCTCACGGGGTCCAGGGTCTCCCCAGGGGACGCTGTGTCCCCCCGGGCCAGCACTGCGGAAGGAACGTGATGCCCGCGCAATGGCAGATCAGCTTTGACCACGGTCACCAGCAGCGCTACCTGCCCGACCGTCATGCTGTGCTGACCTATGTGCTGGCCATCGGGCCCAAAGCGGCCAGTCAGCGGTTCGAGGTGTTCACCGAGACGGCGGCCGTCCGGCTTGCCGATGGCTCGCCGGGCGGGCGGGCCTTCTCGCTGGTCGAGGTGATCGACCTGGCCCGGCCGGGCGAGGCGGAACGGTTGCGCGCTGAACTCGCCGCTCTCTCCGCTCCCCCGGCGCCATCGGCGCGCTCTGCTCCTGCGGCGCCATCAGCGCCATCGGCGCCATCGGCGCCTTCGCCGCCCTCGGTGCCGGGAGGCCAGTCATGAGCGGACCGAACGGCCAGCTCACGCCGGGCCCAGGGGCCAGGATCATCCCGTTGATGCCGGGCGTGGCCCGGCCCACCGGCGGGCGGCGGGAACTGCTACGCGAGGCGGTCATCCAGGTGGTCGGCCATCTGGTGATCAAGAACGTTCCTTCCGCGGAGCGCTCGCCGCTCTTCGACCAGGCGGCTGAACTGCTCGACGAGGCAGGCTGGGGCCTCGACGAGCTCTACGCGGCAGCAAGCGATGGACCACAGCAGAGCGCCCTCTTCCAGGCGCTCGGACTGGAGACCTGAGGACCGAAGGCGCAGCGGCCTGCGGCCCGGATCTGGAGGCGCACATGGCGGATCGACGGAGATACCGCCGCCACCGGACACAGCGCGGCCCGGCGGCGGGAACCTGGGCGTCGCGGGGGCCGCCACGGCCGCCCCAGGACCAAGGGCGCCGCGCGGATCCCTACCAGAACCTGGCGCGACGCCCCTGCCCTTCACCGGCTGGGGCTCGGGGGTGCAATCCCGGGCCCGATACAGCCTTGATCGATACCAACCTCCGTGCCGTCCCGTGAATTCCGGCGGGACGACCCCCGAGCACAGCAGCCGGCCCGGCATCCGCCGGGCCGGAACACGAGCCAATAGCGTCTCGTACGAGAGGTATCGGTGGCGACCCATGGGCGCAGCAACCGAAGAACATGGTACGTATCAAATAACTACCAACGACACCGGCCGGGTATTCCGGGTCGGTGAGGAACCAAAGCAGATTCTCGGCTACGACCGCTGGGTCGTGATCATGGCGGCGTGGTTTGCCATGTGTCTGGCCGGCCTGCTGGAGTACACGTGGGGCTCGCTGTCCAGCTCGCTCCAGACGGCACACAACTGGGGAAACGCCCCGACCTTCTGGCTGTTCTCCTTCTACGTCATCTTCGAGTCGTTCGTCCAGATCCTTACCGGCTACCTGCGAAACCGCGGAATCCTCAACGTCCGGTGGGCGACAATCATCGGCGGCGTGATCTGCGGGATCGTGGCCTACGCCTGGCTAGCGACGTCCACCTCCATCTGGACTGCTTACCTGAGCTACGCCGTCCTCGGCGGCATCGGCTCCGGGATGGTCTACTCAAGTGCCATCAACATCGTGGCCAAGTGGTACCCGGAGAAGAAGGGCTGGCGCACCGGATTCGTGAACGGCGGCTGGGCCTATGGCGCCGTTCCGTTCATCTTCATCATCGGCGCCGCGTCCACGGGCTCTGGCGCCATCAACATGACGACGAGCCAGGTCAAGAACTACATCATCGTCCAGGGAATCATCATGACGGTCGGTATCGCTCTGGCCGGCTGGTTCATGAAGGACCCGCCGAAAAACTGGTGGCCGAAGGCGATCGACCCACTCAACTGGCAGAAGCACAGTACCCGTGACCTGCTGTCCAACCCGCCGGCGCTGCGGCACTACAACCTCGGCGAGATGTGGAGCACGCCGCAGGCCAAGTGGATCGGGATACAGTACGCCTGCTATGTCGGCTGCTCACTGTTCGGCGTGGCCTTCTACGTCCCGTTCGCGAGAGCGGAGGGTCTGTCCGGCCTTGTACCCTACGTCGGCTTCGCGGGATTCGCGCTGGCCGACGGCGGGTTCAGGCCCTTCTACGGGTGGCTCTCCGAATATATCGGCCGCCGCAGAACAATGATCTACGCGTACTCAGGCAACGTAGTCTTCCAGTTGCTCACCCTCGTCGCCGGCCTGAACCACAGCGCCCCGATGTTCGTCATCTGCGCGATCATCTCAGGCGGCTTGTCCGGAGCCAACTTCCCGATGACCGCCGCGATGGTGGCGGACTACTACGGCGAGACCAACAACGCCATCAACTACGGGTCCGTCTATGCGTGGAAGGCGCTCGGCGGCAGCTTCGCCGGCGGCGGCGCCGCCTTCGTCATGACCGGCACCCTGTACGGCACGTCGCACTACCACTGGGCATTCGGCTTCATCTTCGGGGCCGCCCTTGGCGCAGTGGCGGCGATCATCGTGACGTTCAAGTGCAAGAAGCCGAGCGTGCAGGAGATGGAGGCAGCAGTGCGTGCCGCCAACGAAAAGGCGGCAGCGAAACCCAAGCCAGTGGCCGCCTAATCGCCGGGCGGAACTAGGGTGTGTCTCGTAGATCTTGGCCGTCGTGAGCGGCCGTCGGGAGGGATGACGACAACGCCGCGAGGCGCCCTCCGGCGACTGTGCAGCCAACACCGTGCGGCAGGCTGAAGATCTGCGAGACACGCCTTAACCTGATCGCGGTGGACTCGTGCCCGCGCGGGCACGAGTCCACCGCGATCACCCGTTCCAGGAAGGACACCGGCATGACGAGCGGTTACCCGTACGAGTTGAAGCTGCCCCTGGCGCCGTACCGGTTCGTGTGGCGCGACGAGCCCGCGGTGGACGCCGAGAAGCATGCCGGGAACGGGTACGCGGAGGAGCGCTACACGCACGCGGATGGCACGACCACGATCATCCGGGAGTACCAGGCGGACGGCTCGTACCACATCATGTCGGACCGGGCCGAGATCGAACTCATTGACAACGCGGGGAACCCCTATGCCCCGGACCCCATCAGCATCGTCCGACTGCCCTGACTCAATAGGCAGCACTGACTCAATAGGCAGCCGCAACCACGGGGTAAGTGTTGCTACGACGCTCCGAACATGAGGTGAGCCGACTGCGACGGGTGGCTGGTGATCCTCTGCGGAATTGGATGGATCTGCGCCACCATCAGCCGTACGTCATGCTGGTTCAGCCGTGATAGTACACATTGAGGCTCGCCGGCGCGGCAACTACGTGCACGTGGACACTGGCGGCGGGCCCTGCTGTCGCGGACATTGCTAACCCGGGCAGGATCGATCCGGCTACGCCGAGCGCTAGGATAGCGGGAATAATGATAGCTCGCCGGACTTTCATGACTCCTCCATGGCAATCCCCCAGGCCAGCGGCCCGTTGTACAGCTCCGCCGCCCTGCACGGCGTACCTTCTGTCTGGCGACGTTATTTCCAACCCTTGGCCATTCCATGCACATCTGGTAAGCATTATCCATAAGCTAGCGAAAAAGTTAGATAATGAAATTGCGAAGGCAATTGCCGCCCCTTTATTAAAGCAATATTCACATCTCCGTGCACGGTAATAGTCGCGGTAATATTCATGTCCCCCTGCACTGCAAGCCCCGATGCAACTTGCAGTGCAGGGTGCGGGAACGCTATGCTCCTGGTGAGGATCTATAGCTGACGGCCACACGGCTAGCTGAACGGCCATCGGCGCGGCGATCCGGCAACGGGACTGCCGCGCGGGGCCGTACTCCCGTATTACGGTCAGACGCTCCTTTGGAGCACGGTTCGCGGCAGGAAAGGCGGCCGGAAAGAATGCCATTGCGGCCCGGAAGACCGATTTGTATAAATTACTCGAAAAATACTTTCTGTCCTGGTAATATCCTATTAGTCCGGTTCGTTCCGTGCCTGCCGCGACCCTGACCGACCGGCTGGTCGGCCGCGACAGCGAGGTATCGCGGCTGGTCAGCTCCATAACCGAGGTGGCTGCCGGGCGGGGCGGGGCGGTGCTGATCGAGGGCGAGGCGGGAATCGGCAAGTCCGCGCTCGTCGGTACAGCGTGCGCGGAAGCCGCTGATCTCGGCTGTCAGGTGTTCTGGGGCGCCGGTGACGAGCTGGGGCAGGCGTTGCCGCTGCTGCCGCTCCTGGAGGGTTTACGGGTACGCGAGCCCTCGGCCAATCCACGGCGGACCACGATCCTCCGGCTCCTGCGCGGCGAGTCCACGGTCGGTCGCGGCGAGGACGTGCCGGCTGCGCTGGCGGAGCAGTTGCTCGCGCTCGTCACCGAGCTATGCGCCACGTCGCCGACGGTCCTGGTCATTGATGATCTCCAGTGGGCAGATCACGCGAGCGTAGCGCTGTGGGGGCGCCTGGCGAGGTCGGCGCGGCAACTGCCGCTGCTGCTGGTCGGAATGATGCGCCCGGTGCCGCAACGGGAGGACCTGCTCGCGCTCCGACACGCGCCGGGTGTCGCCGCGCGCCTCCAGCTCGATGGGCTCACGGAGGCGATGGTGGCCGAGCTGGTGGAGGCCCTGGCCGGCGGAAAGCCCGACGAAGACCTGCTGCGGCTCGCCGACGGCGCCGCGGGCAACCCGCTCTACCTGACCGAACTGGTCGAGGCGCTCGCCCGCAGCTCCAGCCTGACCATCACCGACGCGGGAGCCGTCGAGCTGACGGGTGGCCCCACGCCAGGTTCCCTGTCGGCGGCGATAGCGGACCGCCTCGGCTTCGTTCCCGGGCCGGTGCGTGAGGTGCTGCGGGCGGCGGCGCTGCTCGGCGTGGACTTCGCCGTGCCGGACCTGGCGACCGTGCTCGGTCGCGGCGTGGTGGACCTGATCCCGGCCGTTGACGAGGCGCGCGCCGCCGGTGTGCTGGCCGAGTCGGGCAGCGGCCTGGGGTTCCGGCACCCGATGATCCGCGCAGCGCTGTACGACGAGATCCCGGCCCCCGTGCGCGCCGCCTGGCACCGCGACGCCGGCCGTGCCCTCGCTGAGGCCGGCGCACCGGTCGACCGGGTCGCCCGGCAGCTGCTGTCGGCAGTCGGCGGATCCGGCGGCACGACCGAGCCGGTGGATGAATGGATCCTAAGCTGGCTGGCCCGCGCCGGACCGCTGCTGGTCGGCCAGGCGCCCCGCGCTGCGGCAGCACTCCTCCGGCAGGCAGTCGCCAGCTCCCCGGTTGGCTCGGCCCAGCATGACCGTCTCGTGGGCCGACTCGCTGACGCCCTCTACCGGGTGGGCGACGCGGCCGAGGCCGAGCGGGTGGCGGACCGCGCTCTGGCCCACGCCGCCGAGCCTGATCTGGTCGTTGACCTGCACTGGACACTTGCGCAGTGCCGCATGCAGGCGGGACGGTCCGCGGAGTCCCTGGACACTCTGAACCAGGCGCTGGCCGCCCCCGGGATCTCGGCCCGGCACCGGGCCCGGCTGCTCGTGCTCACCGCACGGGCGCACAGCTACCTTGGCCAGGTCGAGAAGGCCGGACAAGTCGCCGATGCCGCGCTCGCGGCGGCATCGGAGACGGGCGACAACTGGGCCATCGGCTGGGCACTGCACGTGCTTGCCATCGTGACCGGAGTGCAGGGGCGGCTGGCGGACGCGCTGCCGCTGTTCGACCGGGCGCTGGCCGTGACCCAGGCTGAGCCGACACTGACCGACCTACGGCTGCTGCTGCAGCTCAATCAGGCCGTCACGCTCGGCGACCTCGACCGGTACGAGGAGGCCTTCGCCGCCGCCCGCCAGGCCCGGCAGCTTGCCGACCGGGCCGGCACCGTGGTCCGGCTGGTCCAGGCGCACAGCGCCCTGGGCCAGTTGCTCTTCGACACGGGGCGGTGGGACGACGCGATGGCCGAGGTGGGAGTCCTGCACGAAGACCTGAAGGAGCCCGCCGCGGCCTGCTGCGATCACGGCGTCGCCGCGGTGATCTGCTTCCATCGCGGCGAGATCACCGCGGCGCGCCGCCACCTCGCCACCGCCGCGCCGCATGCGATGCGGATCGGAAACCGGCTTGTCGGCCCGCTGGCGCTCGCCCGCAGCCTGGACTCCGAGCACGCCGATTCACCGGCGGAGGCGCTTGCCGTGTTGACCGCCGGGTTCGCCGCAACGGAAGATCTCGAGGAGACCGAGGACCTGCTGGCTGACGCCGTCCGGCTGGCCACGAAGATCGGCGATCTAGGTACTGCGAAGACCCTCACCGGCCGTGCCGTGGCACTCGCCGCCGAATCGGAGATCCCGCACCGGCAGGCGAACGCGCTCCACTGCTGCGGCCTGCTGGACCACGATGCCAGCCGGCTGCTTGGGGCCGCGGAGCGCTATCGCGACGCCCGCAGGCCACTGCCGGGCGCGAAAGCGCTGGAGGCCGCCGCTGGGGCCTTCGTCGGCACCGGTGACCGAGGCCAGGCACGGGCCGCGTTCACCCGGGCCGTGGACCTCTATGGGTCGCTCGGCGCTGTCCGGGATGTCGCCCGGCTACAGGCCAGCTTCCGCGCGCATGGCATCCGTCGCGGCCCGCGCGTGAAACACCGGCAGGCGCGTCGTGGCTGGGACAGCCTCACACCGACCGAGACCAAGATCACCGCACTGGTGGTGGAGGGATTGTCCAACCCTCAGATCGCGGCCGGGCTGTTCCTGTCCCGCCGGACCGTGGCTACCCACGTCTCCCACATCCTGAACAAGCTTGATGTCCATTCACGCATAGACATCGCCCGCGAGGCAGCCCGCCGCGGCAGCGTACCGGGGTGAGCGCGCCGAGAATCCATTGAGTTCGGCGCTCCCTGACGAGTCCGCGTCATCGCCCGCGGGGCGGCCCGCCGCGGCGGCGTATCGGGGTGACCGCGCTGAGAATCCATCGAGTTCGGCGCTCCCTGATGACTCCGCATCGGGTATCGACGCGACCAGGCGACCCGCGTTCGTCCCGCCGGTTGTAATCGTCGGCTCGTCGAGGTCGGTTTCGGGCGCAAGCATGAAGTAGACCGCCTTGCCCGTGTCCGTTCTGTAGAAACCCCAGGTAGTGGACAGCTCAGCAACCAGCATCAAACCGCGCCCGGTTTCCGAGTCGGGCCGCGCGTCGGCCAGCACCGGCTCGTACGGCGATGTGTCGTGGACCTCGACGCACAACTCGTCGCCAGCCCAGGTGATCACCAACTGGATCCTCTTGTCCTCGTTCGCGTCGTGCCAGATGGCGTTGGTAACCAATTCGCTGGTGAGCAGGGCAGCGACGTATGCATCGATGGGGACGCCCGAAGCTTGGATGGTCGCCCGGACGTGGCGGCGGGCATCGGCCGCGGCGGCCGGGCCAGGCGTAAGGAAGACGCGGCGCGGGCGCTGCCCGGTCGTGCGGATCGGCGCCATTATGTCCATCTTGATTCCTTGCCAGCCAGTTCGAGCCACTACAGGAAGCGCGGTTACGCCGCGCGGTCCGGAGGATCCGACCCGGTCGCTGAGCCGTAGCGATGCACCCCGGTCAGCCACACATGTGCGGATCGATGCGGTATCTAAGGCAAGAATCGCCTGCGCCGACGTGGCGAGACATCGGTCTGCTGACCTATTTTGCAAGCTCCAGTGCAACTGTCACCGCACCTGTCCACCACTGTGGTGCATTGTCCGCACGTTCGTATCCGTGCGCACGCGAACCACAGCGATGGCCTGCAACCCCATCAGCATCGTCCGCCTGCCCTGACCGCGCTGGCGCCCCGTGACAAGCATTCTCAGCTAGCTACCAGCACGCGCCCAGACCCGCGATGTGGTCAATTCCGGCGTGCAATTCGGTCGGCCAGACTCTTCAGAACCTCGACGGCGACGTAGTCGGCTGGTGGTGCACCCAAATCTACGGTGGCCCATTGGACGGTTCTTGGCAGCTACATATCATTACGTGTCGCTACGTCAATAACCAGGACGAAGCAGAGACCTGGTTCAACACCAATTCCCAGCTAGCGCTGGAGGTGTACCACTCCAGCACCAGCAGTGGAGCCGCGGTCGACCAGCTCACCTGGAATAACACCTCGACGCAGTGGTGGCTTCCGGTACGAAACCAAGACGGATACTACCAGCTGGTCAACACCAACAGCGGTATGTGCATGGACGGCGGGAGCGCCGTCCCGCAATCCAGCATCATTCAATGGACCTGCAACGGCACCTACGACCAGCAATGGAGCCTTGTGTTCACCGGACGGTATGACGGAGGATGGCCGGTGTACAACCTTGTCAACCACCTTTCCGGCCTCTGCATGGACGTGCCACACGGATCCATCTTCGCCGGCACCGTCCTCTGGCAGTACCGGTGCAACGGCACCGGAGCGCAGCAGTGGTACTGACCGACGCTGCCCTCAGGGTGCTAGCCGCTGGCTGCGGCGGGCGGGTGATGGGCCGACCGGGTGCGCTCGGTGTGCCGCTGTGCGACCTCGCTCGCCTTCTCCGCGTCCCCCGCCTCCACGGCGTCGATCAACTCCTGGTGCTCGGCCCACGACTCCTGGGCGCGCAGCGGCGCGACCATCCGGTAATACCAGCGGACGCGCCGGCTCACGATGGCGGCCAGCTGGGCGAGCACGGCGTTGCCCGCCACGCTGGCCAGTTCGGCGTGGAATTCATTGTTCGCGGCGACGATACGCTCGGTGTCCCCGGAGGCGACCGCGGTCTCGCCGTCCCGCCAGATCGCCCGGAGCCGGGCCACCCCCGTGGCGCTGGCCGAGCGCGCGGCCAGCCGGGCCGTCTCAATCTCGAGCAATTCCCGGACGTCCAGCAGCTCGTCCACCTCCTGGTCGGTGGGCACATGCACGAACGCGCCCTGGCTGGGCCGCAGGTCGACCCAACCCTCGGCCTCCAGGCGGTGCAGTGCCTCACGGACCGGCTGGCGGCTCACCCCCAGCTGGCGGGCGAGTTCAGTCTCGACCATGTGCTCGCCTGGCCCAAGCCGACCGCCGACAACCAGTTCTACCAGCGCCTCGTAGACCGACTGCCGCAACGGCACCGGTCGTGGCACGGGGGTGATGGCCCCGGCCCGACCTGCCGATCCCGCGTCTATGGTCATGTTGATCTCCCCACGGCCACGGATTTAGCATATCGGCTCCTGTATGCAAAATGCGGCTGGGTACCCGGCGGCTTCGGTGGGCGGCTTCGGCCGGGCGGCTTCGGCCGGGCGGCTTCGGCCGGGCGGCTTCGGCCGGGCGGCTTCGGCCGGGCGGCTTCGGCAGGCAACTTCGGCAGGCAACTTCGGCAGGCAACTTCGGCAGGCAACTTCGGCAGGCAACTTCGGCAGGCAACTTCAGTGGACAGCTTCGGCGGGCAGACGGCCGAGGGCCGCGCGAACGCCGTCGATCCTCATGGCCGGACGCTGAGTCGTGCACGGCACGCTGCGGCGATGTCGCCGATGTCGACCTGCTGGAGCATCAGCTCATGTCGATGATCTTCCGGGTCGAGGGTGCGCAGGGCCTGTTCGTAGGCGCGCCGCGCCGCTGGCCCGTCACCGAGAGCGTCGTAGCTACGGCCAAGAGTGAACGCGGCGAGCGCGAAAGAGGCGTCGGTGTACAGCGCACGGCGAAGCGCAGCCGCGGCTTTCGCCGGCTCGCCCGCCTCCAGCGTGACGAGCCCCTGAACGAAATGCGCGTCGGCATCGAGTGGGTTGTCCAGGAGCAGCGTCACCACCGCGGCCAGGGCGTCCTCGCGGTCACCCTTGTCGGCCGCGTCCAGGGCCGCCGCCAGCCACTCGTCGCGCGACGACGGCTGCGGCTGGCGCTGGCGCCCGAGCGGGCGGCGGAGCGGGCGCTTCGGCGACCCCGCCCCGGCTGCGGGCCCACCGGGCCGCACCGCCGGTGACACGGTCATCCGCTGGAGGGCGTCCGCGGCGCCGAGCACGAGCACGCCGCCGGGGCGCAAAGACCGCCCGAGCGAATCGATCACGTGCTCGACGAGCGGCGCCTTGAAGTAGATGAGCACGTTCCTGCAGACGACGAGGTTGAAGCCGACCTCACCCAGTGGCGGAAACGGGCCACGGGCGAGGTTGTGGCGGCGGAAACGCACCAGCGCGCGCAGTTGCTCACCAACTAGATAGCTGCCATCCGCCTGCCGCTCGAGGTAGCGCTGGCGCAGTGACGCATCCAGCGCGCGTACCGCCCGCTCGCGGTACTGGCCGACGGCGGCAGCGGCGAGCGCAGCGCCGGAGATATCCGTTCCGAGCACGTCAACCGGGGTCCGCGCCGGCGCAAGGGCCTCAGCAGCGAGCAGCGCGAGCGTGTAGACCTCCTCGCCGCTCGCACATCCGGCACTCCACACCCGGATTGTTCCCGACCCTGCCGCATGGACGCCCCGCAGAAGGCTGTGCCATGCGATCGTGCCGAGCTGGCGCCGGTCCCGGACAAAGGTCGTCTCCTGGTTCGTCACGTGGTCGATCAGCCGTTCCAGGAGAGCGCGGCCGCCCACGGGATCCGACGTCGCCCGCAGGAAGGCGCCCGGATCGAGTCCAGGCGCCGCGCGGCCCACGGCGGCTCGCAGAGCGGCCTCCCGGGCCGCCGGCAGCGCCACCCCGGTCTCCCGGAGGATGAGTTCCGCGATCTCGGCGAGGGGATTCTTCACCGGACCCCCGGAAGCCGCTCATGACTTAGCCCCAGCAAGCTCGCGGCGATCTCGCCCGGGGACAGCACGACATCGACCCCGAGGTTGATCGCGGCCCTCGGCATCCCGTACACGGCCGACGACTTCTCGTCCTGCGCGATCGCGAGCCCGCCGGTGCGTCGCAACGCCGCCGCGCCGATGGCACCGTCGCTGCCCATCCCGGTGAGCACGACGCCGACGCCCAGCTTCCCGGCGGCGGTAGCGATGCTCCCGAGAAGGACGTCACCGGACGGGCGATGGCGCCCGGCGACGGTGCGCCTGTCCAAAGACAACCGCCCAGTGGCCGCGAGCTTGAGGTGTGCGCCCTCCGGCGCGATCCAGGCGCCGTGGCTTGCCTGCGCCCCGTCCGCGGCGATACCGACGGGCAACCGCACGGACTGGTCGAGCCAGCGGACCAGTCCTTCGGTGAACCCCGCAGAGATGTGCTGCACGACCAGGAGCGGGATCGGGTAGTCGGCCGGGAGCGCATCGAGCAGGCGGGCCAGGACCTGCGGGCCACCTGTCGACGCGCACATGCCGATCACGGCCGCGCGGTGCCGCGGGCCGCCCGTGTGCGGCGCGCCGGTGAGCCGGGCGCGCGGATGGCGGATCACGTGCGCCCGGCCGAGCACCCTGACACGATGCCGGAACGCGGCTCCCGCGGCGCCCGCCCGGTCGCGCAGGTCGACATCATCCTTGGCCAGGGCATCGAGCGCCCCAGCGGCGAGCGCTGCCGCCGCCTTGTCGCTTCCGGGACCGAGATGTGCGGAAAGAACGAGGATCGGCAATGGCCGGGAGCTCATGATTAGCTCGACCGCCTCGAGCCCGTCCAGGCTGGGCAGCTCGACATCCATGGTCACAAGGTCCGGCTCGACCCTGGGCAGGGCGGCGATCGCATCCTCGGCCGTGGCGCAGACCGCGGCGACCTTGATGTCGCCTTCAAATTCGAGCATCTGCTGCAGCGCGGTCGCATAGACCACGGAATCCTCGCACACCAGCACACGCAGCGCCTTCACCCTGTCACCGGCCGACAAGCCGCTCGACCGTAGCCAGCAGAGCCTGCTGATCGAAACTCCGTTTCACCATGTAGGCGTCGGCGCCGGCCTCGATCCCCTTACGCTGGTCGTCCTCGGATCCGCGCGAGGTGACGATGATGATCGGCAGCGACGAGCGCGCAGCGTCGGCGCGGATCGCGCGCGTCAGTTCGAGTCCGTCGAGTTCGGGCATCTCAAAGTCGGTGATCACGAGCGCGATCTCCGGGTCACGATCGAGGGCCTCGATCGCGTCACGCCCGTCGCGCGCGGTCACGACCGGATAGCCGGCGGCCTGGAGGATGCTGCGCTGAAGCTCGCGGACCGTGAACGAGTCCTCGACAACGAGGACCTTGGGGGCCACAGCCGGGGTGGCCACAGGCGGCGCGGTCCCGGTGACACGCCGACGTCCCCGGGTGAGCATGGTCGGCTCGACCAGGAGCGCAATCCGTCCATCGCCAAGGATGGCCGCACCGAGGTAACCGTCGACGCCGCCAAATATCGGGCCGAGCGGCTTGACCACGACCTCCTCCTCGCCACGCAGCGCGTCACAGGCCGCGACGGTCCGGCGGCCGCCGGCTGAAACAACGAGCGCGGGCGGGAGGCTTCCCAGCGGCGGCGCCCTCGCACCAACGAGCGTGGCGAAGTCGGCGACCGGCAGTGGCCGACCCCGGACCTCCAGGGCGGGCCGGCCTTCGAGCGTAGAGGTCCCGGTCAGCGTCACGACCTCTTCCACCGCGGCCAGGGGCACGCCGTAGACGGCCCCGCCGCGTTCGAAGAGCAGCACTTCAAGCAGCGCAAGCGCGAGGGGAAGCAGCAGGATGATCTCCATCCCCCGGCCGGGCTCGCTGCGTACCTCCAGGCTGCCCCCGAGGGATTGGGCGTATATCTTGACGGCGTCGAGGCCGACGCCACGGCCGGCGAGGTCCGTCACCTGCTCTGCCGTCGAATAGCCTGCGCGCGCCAGCACGTCCGCGAGGGACCCCTCGCGCCGCGCCTCCTCGATCACCTCTGGCGAGACGCCCCTGCCGTCGTCCGCGACCACGATTTCGACGAGGCTGCCACGCGGTACGGCACGGACCTCCACGCGTCCGCGTGGCGGCTTGCCCACACGCTGACGCTCCTCCGGGGACTCGATGCCATGGTTGACGGCATTGCGCAGCAGGTGCCCGAGCGGCTCGGACAGGCTCTCCAGGATGACCCGGTCGAGCTCCGTGTCGGGGCCCGTGACGACGAAGTCGACAAATTTGCCCGCCGCGTGCGCGAAATCCCGGACTACACGCGGAAACGGCCCAGTGATCACAGCGAGCGGGAGCGTCCGCAACCCGACCGCGATGTCCTTGAGCTCGTTGAACTGGCGATCGCCGACACCGAGCACCTCGGCGATGTCCTGCGACAGCGGCCCCTCCTGCGTCAGCGAGTGAGTCAACCGGCGCCGCTGCTGCATGACCTCACCGACAACGTCGAGCAGATGGTCGATCTTCTCGGCCGGAACCCGCAGCGTCCGCCGCTCGGCCCGGCCCGGCCCAGGCGGGCCGGGCCGAGCCGGGCTCGGCTCAGGCGGCTCACGCATGCCCGGCTCAGCCACACCCGGCTCAGCCACACCCGGCTCAGCCACGCCCGGCCCGGCCATGTCCGGCTCAGGTGCGCTCGCCACAGGAATGCGGGCATGGCCGTTCGGGTGCGTCGCGCGGATCGCCGCCAGAACATCGATAAGACCGTCAATGGGCTCCTCGGAGCCAGCGACCTGCGCGCGCAGTGCCGCCGTCGCGCGCAGCAGCGGCCCGGCGAGTTCCGGCGGGAACACCCCTGCCTCGCGCACGCTGGACAGAACGTCCTCGACGGCGTGCCCAAGCGTACGGATGTCGTCGAAGCCGAGCATCCCGGCCGACCCCTTGATGGTGTGCGCATTACGGAACAGCGAGTCGATGGCCTCGGCACCCGCATCGCCGGACTCCATCGCGAGCAGCGCCTCGTCCATCCGATCGAGCCGCGTTGTCGCCTCTTCGCGGAAGATCTCGGTCAGCTCAGCGGTGAGCTCGGCGTCGAGTTCGCTCACCGGCGGGCGCTCCCGACGCTACCTTGCAGTGCGATATCCAGCTCCCCGACCAGGGTGTCCAGCCGTTCGGCGGTGGTGGACCACTGGGTCTGCTCCGCCGCGAGCTGGTCAGCCGCGTCGCGGATCTGCTGGATCGCGCTGTCCACCTGGTCAGCGACCCTCACGAATTGGCTGGCCAGGCCGGTGCTCGCCACGCTGCGGAGCTGTGTGAAGGTGGACTCGTATCGCGCCTGTGCAGCCATGGCCTGAGCCAGGGATCGTGCCTCCGAGGACGTGGAGGGCGTCCCGAGTGCTGCGAACAGCTGCCGGATCTCATCCCGCTGCCCGGTCACTTCGCGCATAACCGCGGGCGACGGCTCGAAGAAGTACTTGTCCAGCGCCTGGCGTTCGCGCCAGAACGCGGCGGTGAGCGCGACCGTGGTCGTCGCGTCCTGACGATCGTCGGTGGCGATGGCGCCCCGGGCGGAGGCCACGTCGTAACGCCAGGTCGAAAGGACGCCTGCGCCCGCGATCACAGCGACGACCGCCATGCTCACCACGGCGACGCCACGCACCGCTCCGCTCAGCCGTTCCTTCACCATCGCTTCTGCGCTCCCCGCCCCGTAGCGCCCGCGAACATCGCGGTACCGCCGTCCTCTAAGATCTACCCATCTATTACGCAAACGTAGCGCTCAGTTACACTGTGCTACATCGGTCCTGACGGGGACTCTTTCGCCAGCGGGCCCACGTGCGCTCGCTCTCTGCTCCCCGCTCGCCCGCCGGGGCGCTTTGAGGCGCCGCCTTCCCTCGTCGCTCGTTCCTCGCTCCTCAGTCCAGGCGACACCGCGCCCCGGCGGCTCGCTCACATCTGCGTCCCTTCGAGCGCCGCGAATACCCGTGGCACGTCGATGACGCCGACGAGGTCGCCCCCGACGAGCGTGGCGCCCACCAGCAGGTCGGACTCGGTCTCCTCGACCGGATCGGCCAGGTCGCCGACCATGCTCACCTCGTCGATCGCGAAGCCGGCCTGAAGGCCTCCTGCTTCGGCGACAAGCATCCGGCCCGGCGGCGCCGTCTGGGGGATCCCGAGAAGCAACGCAAGGTCGACCACGGGCAGGATCTGGCCGCGCATGTTCCGCACACCGAGCATCTCCGGCCGCGACCCGGGAACGGGCGCCACGTCGCCCAGGCCGGCCACCTCAAGCACGTACTCGACGGCCATCGCGTAAGCCTCCGAAGCCACCTGCAGCCGCACATAAACTGGCATGGCGGCGCTCCCCGCCATCAACGCGCAGTGCGGTGTCGAGCTCGGCGACCAGGGTGTCCAGCCGTTCGGCGGTGGTGGACCACTGGGTCTGCTCCGCCGCGAGCTGGTCAGCCGCGTCGCGGATCTGCTGGATCGCGCTGTCCACCTGGTCAGCAGCCGACTTCTGCTGCTGAGTGGCCAGGATCGATTCCTCCAGCATGGTCGCCGTCGAGGCCATCAGCTCGCCCACCTCACGGGCCTGCCGGGTGCCCTGCTCGGTCGCCATGATCGTCGCGTTCGTCTCGTCCTGCACCCCGGTGATGATCACGCTGATCGAGTCGGTCGAATGAATCGAGCGCTCCGCCAGCTTGCGCACCTCGGCCGCCACCACAGCAAAGCCCTTCCCCGCCTCACCCGCCCGGGCCGCCTCGATAGCCGCGTTCAGCGCGAGCATGTTCGTCTGCCCCGCGATGTCATTGATCAGCAGCAAAATCTCGCCGATCTTCTGCGCACGCTCACCCAGCGACAACGCCCGCTCAGCGATCGCCTCGACCTTCTCCTGCATGTCCCGCATCGTGTCACCAGCCCGCTCCGCGACCTGCGCCACCGCATGCGCATTGTCCGCGATCGAACCGGCCGTGGTCGCCAGTTCCTCCACCGTCGCCGACGTCTGCGCCACCGCTGAAGACTGCTCACTGGACACCGCCGCGGCATTCCTCGCCGCCGAACGCACCTCACCCGCCACCTCACTCAGCACCGCCGACGTCGACCGCAGCCGGGCAAAGAGCTGGCTCAGCCGCCGGAGCGCGGCCGTCCGCTCTTCCTCCCGCCCGACCGCATGGCCGAGCTCCCTGAGGGCGAAGAATACGAAGGCGATACCGGCGGCCATGGCCAGGACGGCGGCGGTCACCACGACCCAGAACGCCTGGGTCTCTGCGGACGAGGCAGCCGCTTCCGCCGCATCCGCGCGTTGGGCCTGGAGGCGGCCAAGCGTGCTGATGGGCACCAGGACGCTGGGCTCGGCGGCATTCAGCTGTGCGTTCACCGCGATCTGGTGAGCCAAGGTGGTTGCCGCGGAACCCCGGATCCGCGTGAATAGGGCGTAGAATCCCTCGTTCGCCGCTATGGCCTGCGCCAGAGGCTGAGCCTCGGCGGGCGTGTCAGCCAGGCTCCGCGACACGGCCGTGTCCGCGAACCGCGCGCGTTCCACACCGACTTCCTCAAAGGCGGCCGGTGACGGAGCGATGATATACGCCTGCATCGCCTCTCGCTCGTGCCAGAAGGCCGCGACGAGCGTCGCCGTGGCCGCCTTGTCGACGAATGCGTCGTTCGACTTGCCCAACAGCCCGATGGCAACCTCGTAGCGCCAGATCGTCACGGCAACGGCGGCCGCGAACACGATGCCGACCGCTATGCTCGCGGCGACCAGTTTGCGCGCCGATCCCGTCAATAGCCCGCTAGCCATCGCTCCTGCGCTTCCTGGCCCGTTGGCCCGCACACCTCCCGGGTACCGCCCGTTATCCCGAATCTGCCGAGAGATGACACAAACGTACCACTTAGTGACACTGAGTTACATATGTCGGCGCGCCGCGCGGTTCCGCCTGTCATCTCGGATCTACCCATCTATCACGCAGGCGTAGCGCTCAATCACAAACTGTAATGTTGACGGGCCGCGGGAAAAGCTGCCGCGCGGGGCCCGGGCCACACTCTGACCAGGGATCCTTCCCTGCTTGCCGCGCTCGCCGGCTGATCGGGCGTGAGTCACCAGGGGTTCCGTTCGGCTGGAGATTTGGGACGATGGGCGGATGACAACTCAGGTGCGGGGCGTCGTCGCCCCTGGTAGGGGTCTTCCAGTCGAGGTCACGACCGTGCTGGTGCCCGATCCCGGACCCGGTGAGGCCCTGGTGCGGGTGCAGGCGTGCGGCGTCTGCCACACCGATCTGCACTACCGCGAGGGTGGCATCGGAGACGATTTCCCGTACCTGCTCGGGCACGAGGCGGCCGGGGTGGTCGAGGCCGTCGGCAGCGACGTGACCAGCGTCGCGCCGGGAGACTTTGTCATTCTCAACTGGCGCGCGGTGTGCGGCCAATGCCGGGCCTGCAAGCGCGGCAAGCCCTGGTACTGCTTCAACACCCACAACGCCAGGCAGAAGATGACGCTGGCCGACGGCACCCCGCTGTCGGCCGCGCTGGGCATCGGCGCGTTCGCGGAGCTGACGCTGGTCGCCGCGGGCCAATGCACCAAGGTCGACCCGGCCGTACCGGCCGAGGTGGCGGGCCTGCTGGGCTGCGGCGTCATGGCCGGGCTCGGCGCCGCGATCAACACCGCGCCGGTGACGCTGGGCGACTCGGTCGCCGTGATCGGGTGCGGCGGGGTGGGCAACGCCGCGGTGCTCGGCGCCCGGCTGGCCGGGGCGCGGACGATCATCGCCGTGGACATCGACCCGCGCAAGCTGGAATGGGCCATCCAGTTCGGGGCGACGCACGCGATCAATTCCCGGGAGGCCGACCCGGTCGACGGCATCCGCGAGCTGACCGGCGGGAACGGAGCCGACGTGGTGATCGAGGCGATCGGCCGCCCGGAGACTTACCAGCAGGCGTTCTACGCCCGGGACCTGGCCGGGACGGTGGTGCTCGTCGGCGTGCCCACCCCCGAAATGCGGATCGACATGCCGCTGCTGGACTTCTTCGGCCGCGGCGGCGCGCTCAAGTCCTCCTGGTACGGGGACTGCCTGCCTGAACGCGACTTTCCCCTGCTCACCGACCTGTACCTGCAGGGCCGCCTGCCGCTGGAGAAGTTCGTGTCGGAGACCATCGCGCTGGACGCGGTCGAGGAGGCGTTCGCCAAGATGCAGCGCGGTGAGGTGCTCCGCTCCATGGTGAAGCTCTGAACGAACCCCAGGCGCCGCACCCCTAGCGCCTGCTGTGGTTGCTGGCGAGGCGCGCTATGAGTTCGGCGTCCTTGCGGATCTCGGCCTCGGTCGGTGACAGCGAGATGACCGCGGTCAGGACGAGCGTCAGGATGCTGATGCCGAAGATGAGCGGCAGCAGGAAGGACGTTGCGCTGGCGCCACCCTGCATTCCTGCCATGCCAGTGGCGTCCGCGGTGGCGTACACCTGCATGGCCGCCATGCCCGTGTAATGCATCCCGCTGACGGCCACGCCCATGATTGCGGAGGCGGCCAGGGTCGACCACACCGTGTCCAGCCGCAGCGCGGCCCAGAGCGCGGCGGTGCCTGCGACGACGGCGATGATCACCGAGAGGATGACCAGGCCGATGCTGAAACGCATCAAGTCCGGCATGCGCATCGCCGTCATGCCGATGTAGTGCATGCTCGCGACGCCGAACCCGATGATCAGGCCACCGGTCAGCAGCGGGACCGGCCCGTCACCACCGAATCCCACGATGAGCAGGCCAGTGCTCACCACGACGGCCGCGATCACCATGCTGAGGATCGTCACCGGCACGTTGTACCGGATGCTTTGGCCCGGAATGGTGAACCCGAGCATGGCAACGAAATGCATGCCCCAGACCCCCGCCACCCCGATGGTCAGGGCCGCCAGCAGCAGCCAGCGGACGCGAGAAGCACCTTGCCCGGCCCGGGCCCGCATGGTGCACCGCAGGCCGAGGAAGCAGCCCAGGCAGGACATGACATAGCCCAGGACAGGCGTCAGCAGCCCGTACGAAAAGTTGTGGACGGCCACCATCAGCCCAGGCCCCCC
>WNFF01001258.1_pt1 | contig 24609 bp, 25 predicted proteins | sample 5400441 | NCBI WGS metagenome assembly WNFF01 (sample SAMN13153345, study PRJNA577476) | soil metagenome | isolation source: 120 cm saprolite under Douglas fir tree site 2 hole 3 replicate 1 | place: USA:California | collected 2015-04-18
GAGGCTGGGAACGGGCCGAGGAATACCTGGATGCCTCGAAACAGTGGTGGCGCACGGCAGGACCAGACTCAGGTGTGCTCTACCCGGCCGTAGCCGAGGCGACTCTCGCGCAGGCGAGAGGAGACCACGCGAGAATCCTGGCCGCGCTCAGCCCAGGCGACAAGCAGCACGAGATACAGGTAACCGTGTGCGGCGACGCCGTCTACCGTCGCGCTGAACCCGAAGACAGTGACACCGAACCACGGCAGGAACAGCGAAATCAGCAGCGCCAGCGTCGCGATTCCCGTGATCCGGTCGACCCGCGTCCATCGCCGTGCGTCGAAACGAAACGCCGGCGCTCCCGACGCGGGATACCGAGCGGTGTCCCTCGGGCCGGCCGTTCCCGCCGCGACGGGGCCTGGCCGGGTTGCGGCCGACCGGGCTGGGCCCGGCTGGGCTGGGGCCGGCGGTGGCGTCGCCGCCGATTGCTGCGCGCCGCACCGCGGGCACCAGGTAGAGCCCTCCGCGATGTTGTTGCCACACTGTGAGCAGACCATGTACCTGGTCCTCTCGGATGAGCCGGGACTTCCCCCGGAGCCTGGCAGTCCCATTCGGGACCGGGCGGCCTCCTCGACCGCACTGTGGCCAGCGTGCCCGGCGCGAGAGCCGGTTTCGACCGGGAAAACCCCTAGCCCGGCCCTGGGTTGCAGCGCGTGACGGGCCGCGATCCGGCCGTCGGGGAGGCCCGGAAGCTGGGCGTCGGCCGACCTGAATGATCATGCTGAAGGGCGTGTCCCGATGAACTTGTTCGCAGCACGGTCCGTAGTTGGGACACGCTGACCGGCGGTTCGGCTCTCTCCTCGGGCGCGGTCTGGTTCAGCGGCAGCTACGTCGAGAACAACGGCACCACGCAGCCCGCCATTCTCACCGGCGGCTGACTCACCGGCCACCGTAGGCGCGTCCGGTATCCCCCAAATGAGCCCCGGGCTGGATAGAGTCATCACACTGACGGGGGAAGCGATGAGCCGCGATGCTGCTCCACGGGCTACGTGGGACGCGCTCATCGTCCTGGGCTCGAATATCAAGCGAGATGGCGACGGATATCGACCGGTCACCTACGATGACTATGACACGTTCGGCATGCTCGCCGGTGAGATAAGAATCATTGCGGCAGTCATGCTCTACGAACAGAATGTGACGAGCACATTTGTCTTCTCGACTGGCATCAGCGAGAAAACCAAAGAAATACTTGGGCCTAACGTACCTTCCGAGGCAACTGTATATAGTCAAGATTTCCTGAGCCGGATCAGATCCTCGAACCGCCCGCCTCCCGCGGTTATCCTCGAGGATCGTTCAGTCAATACGTACAGCAATCTGACCGAGTGCATCGCGATCATCCGCCGGAACCGCTGGAAGCATGTCGCGATTATGTCCGCGCGGTACCACTTGGCTCGCGTGCAGGTGCTCTGGGAACTAGCCAGGGAAAAACATCCAGTTGCCACTACCGCGGTTTTCGTGGCCGCGGAGGACGTTGTTACACAGTACCGGCCAGGTATATACGAGGATATGATCCAGGCTGCCTACGGCTCACCGCAAGGGCGCAGGCGCCTCAGGAACGAAGCGCAAGGGGTCCAGGATTTGAGGGACGGCAAGTACGTCCTGACTGAGTTCCGTCTTCCTCGCGCTGATTCTCGGAGCCATTCACTCGAAGAGTCTGCCGGACCCTCCTGACAGACCACCAGCTGAGGCCGAGTTTGACGCTACGCCATGTCAATGCGGAGATCGTCGGCTACAGAGCCGAGCAGGGTGTAGTCCGTGCGGGCCAGTTGCAGGAGCGAGCCGGGAACGAACTCCGAGACCGGGCCATGGGCGACTAGCCGGGCGATGAAGCGCTGCCAGGAATACCCGCCGCCGAGGTCGCCGTCGAGCCAGAAACTGCGGTGCTTGGCCGAGAGGATTTCCAGCGGCCCGATGGTGTTGGCCTTGGGCGGCACCCAGGACCAGTCGCTACCGAAGCTGTGCAGGGCGTTCTGCATGATCGTCATCGGGTGAAGCTCCACCAGTCGTCCCGTCGCCTGCCGGTAGGCGTCCAGATCACCGGCGAACTCGTAACCAAGCTGAGGTTCCCAGAACGCGATATGTCCGCCCCAGCCGATTCCTCCGTAGCAGACATCCGCTCCGCCCAGTTCTTGTATGGCGTCGCTGTAGCCGGGCAGTTCGCTGGTCGTGGGAAAGTGGATCTGAGCGCCGGGCGGCCGCAAGTCGGGGTCGATCTTGTCGAAGAAGTTCGCGAACATGGCCCGCTGGAACGAGCCCTCCCAGGTCACGGGCGCTGTTTCGCCATCCTCGTTCGCGTACTCGTCCATGTTGAACGTGCGCACGTGGTGCAGCGTCAGCCGCTCGGCGTTGATCATCTGGGCGGCGAGTTCGAACTGCGGTACCGGCCCGCAGGGAAGAATGAGCACGAGCCGCTGACCGGCGTCGCGGCTCGACCGGATGCGGCCCACCAGGTCGTCCGCGAAGCGCTGGTAGAACACGCTGGCATCGTCGATGACCTTGATGTGGAAATCCGGGTTCGGATGGGCTTGGAGGTCGGCCCGGCGGATAGCGCGCACACGTGCGCAGGCCTCCTGATCGCGGAAGCTGATGAAGCTGCTTAGCCCGTAGCTGAAAGCGTCTCCCTGCTGAGGCACGCTTCTAGTGTCCCAGCAGGGAGTTCGCCCATCTCACCGTGGTAGGTCGCGGCGCCGCAAAGGATGCCGGCCAGCTCTGGCTCGGGCTCACGGCACCGGGATGGCTGCGTCGCTGCTCGTGGTGTAGTGCGTCCGCTCGTCGGCCCAGCTGTCCCGGCTCTGGTGAAGCAGGCCGCGCAGCGCGCGCACGGGCCGGGTGGCATCACACCACAGCCGCGACGCCGCGACCGCGATCTGGCCCAGGCGCAGGTCGGCATCCCGCCGCTCGGCGACGGTCCGGGGGCGTCCTGCTTCGTATACCTGATAGGTCTGGTAAGGCATCATGTCCGGCACTCCTGTCTCTGTTTTGCCGTCCGGGTGGCCGTCAGGGAAACCACGCCTCTCGGCAGCGGCGCCTATCTGGCCGGTCACCACTACGACGAATGAGAACGCCGGCGATGGACAGCCGAGCCGGACGGTCTCCGCGCGGCCGCTCAGGCTCTGCTCCCCGCTCGCCCTCCGGGGCCCCGCCCGCCTCCCCATTCCCCCTTCACTGCGCCGCCTTCCCTCGTCGCTCGTGCTCTGCTCCCCGCTCGCCCGCCGGGGCGCTGTGAGGCGCCGCGCCCCTCCGGCTCGCTCAGGCCTGGCCGGTGGTCTCTGCGAGCCTGCGGGCGAGATAGCGGTACTCGGCGTCGGTGCTCGCCAGATCGAGGGCTTCCCGGTAGCTGACGGCGGCCTCGGCGGAGCGTGCGAGGCGGCGGAGCAGGTCGGCGCGCGTGGCGGGCAGGAGGTGATAGCCGCTCAGGGCGCCGGAAGCTTCGAGGGCGTCTACGAGTTCCAGCCCCGCGGCTGGGCCATCTGCCATCGCGACGGCAACCGCCCGGTTCAGCTCTATCACCGGGGAGGGCACCAGTTGCGCCAGCTCCCCGTAGAGCCGGACGATCTGGGCCCACTCCGTGGCGGCCGCTTCCGTGGCGGTGGCGTGACATGCGGCGATCGCCGCCTGGAGCTGGTAGGGGCCGGGGTGTCGGCGCCGCAGGGCCGTTTCCAGAAGCCCGGCCCCCTCATCTATCTCACGCCCGTCCCAGCGACTGCGGTCCTGGTCCTCCAGCGTCACCAGGTCGCCCGCCCCGTCCACGCGAGCGCCCCGCCGGGCGTCATGGAAGAGCATCAGCGCCAGCAGGCCGAGGGCCTCGGGCTCGTCCGGCATCAGATGGGCCACGGCGCGGGCCAGCCGGATGGCCTCCGCGCACAGGCCCTGGCGCATCAGGTCGGCGCCCGCGGTGGCGGTGTAGCCCTCGTTGAACAGCAGATACAAGACGGCCAGCATCCCGGCCATGCGTTCCGGCAGGAGATGGGCTGGCGGGACCCGGTACGGGATCCCCGCGTTGCGGATCTTGTGTTTGGCGCGCACCAGGCGCTTGGCCATCGTCGGCTCGCCGACCAGGAACGCCCGCGCGATCTCCGCGGTGGTCAGGCCCGCCAGGGTGCGGAGCGTGAGAGCGACCCGGGCTTCCAGCGGCAGCGCCGGGTGGCAGCAGGTGAACATCAACCGCAGCCGGTCGTCGCGAATGCCGCTCTCGTCGTCCTCGGCCTGGTCAGGATAATCGGCAGGTGACAACGCTGCTGCCTCCCTCAGCTTGGCGGCTTCGGTCGCGCTGCGGCGCAACCGGTCGGTGGCACGGTTGCGCGCCACGGTGGTCAGCCAGGCGCCGGGACGCTGCGGGACGCCATCGCGGGGCCAGTTCTTCAGCGCCCGGGCGAACGCGTCCTGCGCGCACTCCTCGGCCAGATCCCAGTCGCCCGTCATCCCGATCAGAGTCGCGACGACGCGGCCCCACTCGGCGCGGAACGCCTCGGCCACCGCCGCGTCGGTATCTGCCGTCAGTCCGCCCAGAACGGCCTCACCTCAATCGTCCCGACCCGGGCGGTGGGATGGCCGGCTGCCACCTCGATCGCCTCGTCCAGATTCGCGCATTCGATCACGTCGTACCCAGCTATCTGTTCTTTCGTCTCAGCGAACGGCCCGTCGGCGACCAGCACCTCGCCGTCGCGCATGCGAACGGTCGTGGCGTCGCTCGTAGGCTGCAGGCGAGAGCCGTGCCGGTTCACCCCGCGGGCGACCGTGTCCTCGATCCAGGCCGCGAGCGAGGCCTCGACCTCCGTGACTTCGTCCGGGCTCATCTCCAATGCCTCGTCGACGCAATGGATCAGCATGTACTTCATGGTCCCTCCACAATCGTGATCATCCTCCGCGGAGTTGCCTCTCCGCAGTGTTACCTGCCCGAGGCCCGTGCCCAGGCGGTTCAATCCGACCCGGTGGTCTCGTGCCGTTTCGACCTGTCGACGAACGGGCCAGGCCCCGATGGACTAGCGAAGGTCAATGACGAGGTCGGCAGTGGCGACGCCGATCTCGCCGCCGTATCTATCACCGGCCGCAGCGCGCGCGGCGGCCGGATCCGTGCCCGGCAGCAGATGGGTCAGCAACAGACGCCTGGCGCTCGCATCGGCCGCTTGCTGAGCGACGCTGCGTGCGCTGGACAGGTAAGGCCGCGAGTCCTCGGGAACCTGATCCACATAGCTGGCCTCGGCCAGCAGCAGATCGGCGCGGCGCGCCAGTTCCGCCAGCACTGGGCTCGGGCCGCAGTCGCCGGTGTAGACGAGTACTTGATCGTCCGCGGCGAGCCGGACCCCGACATTGGGCACCCAGTGCGGCAGCAGGCAGGTCTCGGCGCTGAACGGGCCGATGTCCATGCGGCTGCCCGCGCTGAACTCGCGCAGCACGTAGGCGCCAGCCAGCATTCCCGGACGGTCCAGGGCCAGCACCGCGTCGACCGCGCCAGGCAGCGCGTAAACCGGCAGCGGCGCCGGCGGATCATCGCGCAGCGCCCGCGCCCGCAGCAGAGGGCTCAGGTCAGCGCAGTGGTCGGGGTGTCCATGACTAATGAACACCGCGTCGACCTGGTCCGCGGTCACCCGCTTCAGCAGCCGGGGCACTGTCGCATAGCCGAGGTCGACCAGAAGCCGGAAACCGTCCTGCTCCACGAGATAGCCGCTGCACGCCTGACCCGCCTCCGGCCAGGCACCACACGCGCCGAGAACTGTGAGCCGCATTAGCTGAACCTACCGGCGCCTGCTGCCGCCTGACACGCCCGCGGGTGCGGCATCCGCGGTGGCTCGGCCGGCGTCGGTCACGTCGAAGCGGATCAGGGCATCGTGCCCGTCGGGGGATACGAGGTGGTCACGATACGGATCCTCCATGTTCCTGACCAGGCCGGTGGCCTGCGCTCCGGCCATCACAGTTCGCACGGTGCCGCGGAAGCTGGCTGCGCCCGCCGTGACCCAGCCGCAGTCGGCTACCTGCTCAAGGACCGCGTATTCGACAGCGGCCAGTTCGTCGAGGCGGTAAAGCGGCCAGCTCAACCTGCAGCCCTGCGACGACGACAACCGCCGTGTGCTCGCGGTCCTGGCCTACCTCGGCCGCTGACGACCCGCCCCGGGGAACGGGAAGGTCGGCGTGGGGCGTTGACATCACGTGGAGCTGACCGTGGCAAACCAGGTGGAGTGCGTCTCGTGAGCGTTTTCCGCGAGCGGGTGAGCCGGTTCCTGCAGAAGCCGGGCACGGCCGACCTCACCCGGTATCGGCGTCTGCTGCCTGCGATCGCCGCGCGCGAGGAGACGCTGCGTGACCTGCCGGACGGGGCGCTGCCCGGCCTGGCCGGTGGCGCGCGGGACGGTGCCGAGATCTGCGCCATCGGGCGGGAGGCGGCCCGCCGGACGCTGGGGGAGCGCCCCTACGACGTGCAACTGCTCGGCACCCTGGTCATGCTGGACGGGCATGTCGCTGAGATGGCCACTGGCGAGGGGAAGACGCTTTCCGGGGCTCTGGCCGCCGCCGGGTACGCGCTGCGTGGCCGGTCGGTGCACGTGCTGTCGGTCAACGACTACCTGGCCCACAGGGACGCCGAGTGGATGCGCCCGGTCTATGACCTGCTGGGCCTCACGGTCGGCTGCGTGGGCCAGGCGTCGACGCCAGCGGAGCGGCGGCGCGCGTATGCAGCGCGGGTGACCTACGCGCCGGTCAGCGAGATCGGCTTCGATGTGCTTCGCGACCGGCTCGCCACAGATGTGGCCGACCTGGTGCTGCCGGACCCGGATGTGGTTCTGGTCGATGAGGCCGACTCGGTCCTCATCGACGAGGCGCTGGTGCCGCTCGTGCTCGCGGGCGCGGCCAACGAGGGCGACGCCGACCTCGGGATGGTGGAGATCGTGCGCGGGCTGCGTCCCGGCCTGCACTACGAGGTTGACGACGATGCTCGCAATGTTCAGCTGACAGACGCGGGCGCACGCGCCGCCGAGCATGCCCTCGGTGGAATCGAGCTGTACGCCGCCGGGCATCTCGACGCCCTGACCCGGCTTAACGTCGCCCTGCACGCACACGCGCTGTTGCGGCGCGACGTCGATTACATCGTCCGCGACGGCCGGGTTCACCTGATCAACGCGTTCCGTGGCCGGGTCGCCCGGCTGCAGCGCTGGCCTGACGGCCTGCAGGCCGCGGTCGAGGCCAAGGAGGCCCTCGCCGCCAGCGAGAGCGGCGAGATCCTGGACAGCATCACAGTCGAGTCCCTGGTCCGGCGCTACCCGCGCGTCTGCGGCATGACCGGCACTGCCGTGACGGTGGGTGAGCAGCTTCGGCAGTTCTACGGGCTGGAGGTAGCGGTCATCCCGCCGAACCGGCCGTGCGTGCGCGAGGATCAGCCGGACCGGCTGTACGCCACCTTGCGGCAGAAGGAGGAGGCACTCGTGGGGGAGGTGGCCGCCGCGCATGCCACCGGGCGGCCGGTCCTGATCGGCACCCTTGACATAGCCGAATCCGAACGGCTGGCGCGCAGGTTCAGGTCCGCCGGGCTGCCCTGTGCCGTACTCAATGCCAAGAACGACGCGGAAGAGGCCGCGATCGTGGCCGATGCCGGCGTGTACGGCGCGATCACCGTATCGACCCAGATGGCCGGGCGTGGTACCGACATCCGCCTGGGCGGCCGCGGCGGTGACCGCGACCAGGTAGCCGGGTTGGGCGGACTGTATGTCATCGGCACCGGGCGTCATGCGAGCAGCAGGCTCGACCACCAGTTGCGCGGGCGATCTGGCCGGCAGGGCGACCCCGGCGGCTCGGTCTTCTTCGTCAGCATGGAGGACGAGCTGATCGCCAGTTACGCTCCGGACGCCGCTCCGCCGCGGGATGTGGCCGCCGGTGGCCGGGCCCGGGATGCCCGGGCGCACTGGGCGGTGGGCCACGCGCAGCGCGCTGCCGAAGGCGCCAACCTGGAGGTTCACCGGAACACCTGGCGCTATAACAAGCTCATCGAGGACCAGCGACGTGTTGTGCTTGAGCATCGCGATCGCGTGCTGCGTACCGACGCGGCCCTGCGGGCGCTCGCTGGGCGCTGCCCGGCCCAGTACGGTGAGCTCGCCGCAACGGTCGATGCCGGCGTGCTCGCCGGGGCGGCCCGGCAGATCGTCCTCTACCACCTCGATCGCGGCTGGGCGGACTACCTCGGCGTGCTGGCCGGGATCCGCGAGGGCATCCACCTGCGCGCGCTCGGACATGGCCCCAACCCGTTCATCATGGCGCTCGACCCGCTGACCGAGTTCCACCGGGAAGCGGTCGGGCTCTTCGCTCGCTTGCTCGACCAAGTCGAGGAGCTATCCGCCGAGACCTTCCAGACCGCCGCAATCACCAACGGGGGAGTCGATCTCAGCGCGGCCGGACTGAAGCGGCCCACCGCGACATGGACCTACCTCGTGCAAGACAACCCGTTCGGGACCGGCCTCGACCGCGCGCTGCGCCGCCTCAGCCACCTGGCGCGCGGCGCGGGCCGGGAAAGCTAAGTCGCAAGCCCGGACCGCCCGGGCGAGTTATCGCGCGCGGGGGCGCGGTGTGCGCCACCTCGCTTTCAGACGGTCATCTGGCACCGCTGCCAGGGCCGGATGCGCCCGGGATCCGCATCCGCGCCGTCACCCGGAGGGGTCGATTACTCCAGCGGCGCCGCCGCCCCTGCGCACCGGTTCCGCGGCCGCGAGGACCTGCCCATTGCCGAGGAACTCAAGGCCGGTGGCGGCCCCGATATTGGGGCTGATCTTGATGCTCGGATCGAGCGGCGAGGTGTCGGCGATCGCGAACGACTGGCCAAGCTGCTCCAGACCGGGCGTGGTCGGTGCGGCGATGAACGCAGGCTCGGCCTGCGTTACCGCACCGTTGCGCTGCGAGGCCCGCGGTGCCGCGATCGCCTGCGGCAGCGTCATGCCGAAGTCGATACGGTTCAACAGGATCTGCAGCACCGTCGTGATGATCGAGGCGCCGCCCGGCGAGCCGACCGCGAGCCACGGCTGGCCTGACTTGAGCACGATCGTCGGTGACATGCTCGACCGGGGTCGCTTACCCGGGGCGGGCAGGTTCGGATCGGGCACGCCCTGCTGCAGCGGCGTGAAGTTGAAGTCGGTCAGCTCGTTGTTCAGCAGGAACCCGCGGCCAGGAACGACGATCCCGCTGCCGCCGAGTTGCTCGATCGTGTTGGTGTAGGAAACGACGTCGCCGAAACGGTCGGTCACCACGAAATGATTGGTGCTGGTGCCCTGGTCGGGCTGGCGTGCCGAGGTCGGTGCCGCCGGGGTGCACCCGCCGGAGCCCGCGAACGGATCGCCCGGCGCGACCGGGCTGATCATTGCCTTGTCCGGGTTGATCAGGCAGGCGCGCTGGCGCCCGAAGCTCTCGGACAGCAATTGCTTCACCGGCACCGCCACGTAGGCACTGTCGCCGATGTAGCGGTTACGGTCGGCGAACGCGAGCCTGGTTGCCTCCAGGTAGTGGTGCAGCGCCTGCACCCGGGTCATCGCCCGCAGGTCGAAGTTGGACAGGATGTCGAGCGCCTCGCCCGATGTGATACCGCCGCTGGAGGAGGGTGCCATTCCGTAGACGTCGTAGCCGCGGTAGTTCACGTGCGTCGGGGCCCGCACGAGCGCCGCGTAATCACGCAGGTCGCCGATCCGCATCAGGCCCGGCCGCGGGGTGAGAGTCGCGCCCGGAGCGAGCGGCAGGTTCTCGACGGTGTTCACGATGTCACCGCCAAGCGCGCCACCGTAGAAGTCGGCGGCACCCCGACGCCCGATTTCCGCGTAGGTGCTCGCCAGTTGCGGGTTACGGAAGATTGATCCGACCACGGGAAGCTGCCCCCCGGGCAGGAACAACTGGCTGGTCGAAGAGAACTGGCCGAACCTGGCTGCGTTCTCGCGGACCTGCTCGCGGAAGGTCGCGTCCACGGGGAACCCCTGGCGCGCGACGCGTTCTGCCGGGCGCAGCACCTGTGCGAGGCTCTCCGTGCCCCACTGGTCCAGCGCCTGTTGCCAGGTCATCAGGGTCCCTGGGACCCCAACAGACAGGCCGCTGGTCACCGCGACGGGGAAGGCGAGCGGCTTGCCCGTGGCCGGGTCGATGAACAGGCCGGCCGTCGCGAGCCGCGGCGCCGTTTCCCGGCCATCGATGGTCGAGACGCGATGCGTGCGCGCGTCGTAGTAGACCAGATAGCCGCCCCCGCCGATGCCCGCGACGAACGGGTCGGCCACGCCGAGTGTCGCGCCGACCGCCACCGCGGCGTCGATCGCGTTGCCGCCGTGGCGCAGCACCTCCAGCCCGGCAGAAGTGGCTTCGACGTCGTCGGACGCCACGGCGCCCCCCGTCCCGACCGCGACCGCCTGCTTGGGCAGGTCGTTGACGGTTTGCCTGAGCGTTCCCGCCGACGCGGGAAGGCTGGCGGAACCCGAACCGACGAGTAGAGCGGCAACCGATGCCGCAGTGAGCACGCCTGCGCGTAACGGCATGAGCATTCCTCCGGACGGCTGGCCTGGGGCCACTGATCCGCGGGCGGACATATCCGCTCAAGGACCTATCTAAACCCTCAGGCGCGGTCCAGCCGAGCGAAACGCCGCACCAGAACCAGGGCCAGCGACAGCGCGACCACCACGCCGGCGTTGACGCCCAGTTCAGTCATCGTGTGGGCCAGCGGCGCCTGCTGGCCCACGAGTGACAGCTCCGGCCGGCCCGCTCACCGGCGGTCGTCGCCGCTTAGCAGGTCGATGACCTGCTGGGCATTTCTCTGGGCATAGTCCCGGTAGCAGTTGTTCATCACGACGTGCGTCATGCGCGCCTGCCCGGCCAGACCGCGGAGTTTCGCAGCCCAGCCGCGCAGTTCCGCTTCGGAGTACAGGTAGCCGAAGCGCTCGTGGATGTCGCGACTGGTCCACTTGTCGGAATGGCCGTGGAAGCGCACCACGGCCAGGTCGGCCGTCGCCGCCACGACCGGCGGGATGGAACTGGGATACCCCTGCGGCATGTCCACGCACACGTAGGGGATGGCGTGGCTGGCTAGGAAGTCCAGCGTCTCGGCCTGGTTGCGCTCACTCATCCAGGTATGGTTGCGGAACTCCACGCAGATCCGGATCGGGTCGCAGCGGCGCTTGCACTCGGCGATGTAGTCCTTGTTCGCCCGGCCGATCGGGAACCACACCGGGAACTGCATCAGCACCGCGCCGAGCTTTTCGGTGTCCTGCAGCGGTGCCAGGGCGTGCAGGAACCGGTCCCAGACTTGGTCGACGATCGCGCTGTCCAGCTTGCGCAGGTAGAGGTTCTTGGCACCCGCATCGACCCGCTCGCGCAGGTCTTTGTACAACGCACCCGGCTTGGTGGGGTGATGGGTGAGCAGCGAAAAGGCCTTGACGTTGAAGGTGAAACCGGCCGGGGTTCGGTCCCGCCAGGCCTCCACGGTCCGTTCAGCGGGCGGGGCATAGTACGTGGAATCCACCTCGACCAGCGGGAACCGTGACGCATAGTAGGCCAGCCGCTCCTCGGCCGTTCTCGCGTCCTCGGGATACCAGCCCGATTCCAGCAGTGTCTTATCCGTCCACGACGCGGTACCGACCAGCACCTCACCCACCTCACCCCTGTACCCCGGCCGCACGGTGGTCGCACTCAACCCTGGCGGGCCATAGTTGGGTATCGCTGCAACGTGGGAAGGCTGAAGATGAAGATTGCCACCAGCGTCGGTTATTGGAGCGCCGGACCACCAGACGGAGCGGCAGACGTGTTCGAGGCTGCCGATCGGCTGCGGCTCGACCAGGTCTGGACCGCGGAGGCCTACGGCAGCGATGCGTGGACACCTCTGGCCTGGTGGGGATCGCGTACGTCGCATGTCCACCTGGGTACGGCCGTCTCCCAGCTGTCGGCTCGCCCACCAGCCACACTGGCGATGGCAGCAATGACGATGGACCATCTGACCGGCGGCCGCGTCATCGTCGGAATCGGAACGAGCAACCCGCAAGTGGTCGAAGGCTGGTACGGCCAGCCGTACCCACGTCCCCTGGAGCGCACCCGGGAATACATCGACATCGTGCGCGCCATCGTCGCCCGCCGGGAACCCGTCGCATATGACGGCAAGCACTACCAACTGCCGTTCGCGGGAGGGACAGGGCTGGGGAAGCCGCTGCGCTCCATCCTGCATCCGTACCGGACCGAAATCCCGATCTACCTCGGTGCGGAGGGCCCCAAGAACGTCGCGCTGGCGGCGGAAATCGCCGACGGATGGAACTTGATCTTCTTCTCGCCCAAGATGAACGACTTCTACGCCGCTGCGCTCGCCGAAGGTTTTGCCCGCCCTGGCGCCCGGCATACCAGCGCCACCTTCGATGTCGTGGGTGGCCCCCTCAGCATCATTGTCGACGATGACCTGGAGCGAGCGGCTGACCGGCTCCGGCCCTCTCTCGCCCTCTACATCGGCGGCATGGGCGCCCGCGACGTCAACTTCCATCACGAGGTCTTCGCTCGGATGGGATACGAGGCGGAGGCCAGGACCATCCAGGATCTCTACCTCGCCGGCGACAAGAAGGGCGCCATCGCGGCTGTCCCGGTTTGCATGGTCGAAGACGTCGCCCTGATCGGCCCATGGGCCAAGATTGCCGACGAGATCCAGCTGTGGAAGCAGACCGTCCTCACGACGTTCTCCATCAGCGGCGACCTGCGCGACCTGGGCCGGGTCGCGGAACTCGTTCGCACGTGACCCGCGGTCTCCGCGTGACCCGGACCCGAACCCAGGGAGATGACATGCTGAAGTCCAGCGATGTGGTGGCTTTCGCCGCGGCGACGGACCTGACCCGAGCGCGGGTGTTCTACGAACAGAAGCTCGGCTTGCCTGTGGTCGGCCAGTGACATCCTGGCCAGGCGGCATGTGAGCGCGCCCGGGACGCTCACTCCGGTTGTAGCTGGGGCCTGGCGCAGTTGCGGCGTGAAGCGGATGGGTGTTTGAGAAGTTCATCGCGGAGGAAGCAGGCATGGTGCGAGCCCGGTCGCGGCTGACGCGCCCGGTACGCGTGCTGCTTGCCTTCGTCTGCGCGCTGGTGCTGGTCGACACGATGTTCTTCACCGCGCTGACCCCGCTGCTGCCGCACTACACGCAGGTGGCCGGGTTGTCGAAGTCGGGGGCCGGGATCCTGGTCGCTGCCTACCCCCTCGGCACCCTGGTCGGCGCGCTCCCGGGAGGATTGCTGGCCTCGCGGCTGGGGGTCAGGCGGGTGGTGCTGCTGGGGCTGGCCTTGATGAGCGTGTCGACGCTCGTCTTCGGCTGGGCTTCCGTCGCTGGCGTCCTCGATGCCACGCGTTTCGTCCAGGGCCTGGGCGGGGCGTGTACCTGGGCCGCGGGCTTGGCCTGGCTGGCGACGGCCGCACCGCCGGAGCGCCGCGGCGAGATGCTGGGGACCGCCGTGGCGGCCGCGGTGGGCGGGGCGCTTCTTGGCCCGGTGGTCGGCGTCGTCGCTAATCAGGTGGGAACCGGGCCGGCCTTCGCCGCTGCTGCCGTGGCCGGAGCCGCCCTGATGGCCGTGGCCTTCATCGTGCCCAGCCCGCTGGGTTCGGCTCCGCAGGGCCTGCGGGCGGCGTGGCCCGCGGTGCATGACCGGCAGGTCGGCCCCGGCATGTGGCTGACCATGCTTGCGGGCATGGCCTTCGGGGTCGTCGATGTCCTCGCGCCGCTGCGGCTCAGCCATCTCGGTGTTACCGCGCTGATGATCGGGGCTACCTTCCTGGCCTCCGCGGCGATCGAGTCGGGGCTCTCACCGTTCGCCGGCCGGTTGTCGGACCGCCGTGGTGCCCTCACGCCCATCCGGATCTCGCTGTGCGCGGCGGTGGTGGTCAGCCTGCTCGCGCCGGCGCTGGAACCGGCCTGGTTGCTCATGGCCCTCCTGATCGTGGGCATGCCCGCCTACGGCACCCTCTTCACACCCGCCGCGGCATTGCTGAGCGCAGGCGCAGACCGCCTGCAACTGAATCAGGGGCTCGCGTTCGGGTTGGCGAATCTGGAGTGGGCGTCCGGCCAGGCTGTCGGCGCCGCGGGGGGCGGGGCCCTGGCCCAGGCGACATCGGATCTGGTCCCGTACTCCCTGCTCGCAGGCACCTGCCTGGTGACGCTCGTCGTCCTCCGGGCGAAAGAGCCACATGCTCAGGGATTAGTCGTGGCATTCCTGCTGGCCCGGTGGTACGTCCAGGGCTGGATTGCGGTCGAAGAACCCTGACGGCTTGAGCCAGAACGAGGCCGTGTCGACCGGCATGACCGGCCAGTCCTCCGGACGGGTGATGTGATGGAGGCCGAACACGTACCAGAGCACCACGTCGGTGTTCTCGATCGAGCGGTTCTGCGCGGTCCAGACGGGCAGTCCGGAGTCCAGGTCGCTGAGGGTCGGGAACTCGCCGCAGGGCCATCGTTCGTCCTGGCGGTAGGGCGTGACCCAGACCGTGTGCTCGATAACCCTGGCGCGCCGCAGGACAGGAGAGGAAGGGACCATCAGGTGCGGGAACGACCCGGCGGGGACCAGCTTGTACCCGACCGGGGTGCCCAGCCCGTTCCTGACGTTATGGTTCATGACCTTCCAGGCACGCTGCGTGCGCCAGTCGTAATCCTGCTTGCCCTCGGCTTCGGTGCGCAGCGGCGTCTCGCGGATCACCAGGCCCAGCCCGTAAGGGTCGTCGTCGCTGGCGGGGGCGGCCTGCGATTCAACCGCGCAGACCGTGTTGGCCGGCCCGTCCACGTCAAGGTCAAGTCGAGCCACGATGAAATGCTGGTGGAAGGGCGCGTACGTGCGCTCATCCACCAGCGCACCGTACGGTGGCTGGCGGCCCTCCTGGAAATTCGAGGTCACCATGATCCCGGTGGCGCGGACCTCGCATTCGATGTTGCCGTCCTGGTAGAAGCGCCAGTACACGAGGTACTCGTAGTTCGCGACCGTGACGTGGAATGATACGGCGAGCCGCCGCGCGCGCCGTACCTCCGTGCCGGATACGTGATCGACGTGCTTCCAGAGGACCCCGTTGTCCTCCTCGTGGATACAGATGGCGCGGGAGATGATGCGCGGCTCCCCGCGCGAGTCGTGTACCACCGCATCGAGGTACGTGATCTCGCCCAGGCAGTCGCAGCCGCGTTCGAGCGAGGTGGTCATGAAGCCCAGCCCCCACTCGCCGATGTCGAATGCGGTGCGCCGGTAGTGATCGGTGGTCGGGTCCCGGTAGGGCACGACCATCTCCGCGAACGAGAGCCGGTGCGCGATGGGCCGGAGGCGGCCCGCGTCACGGAACCCGACCCTGTGCAGGACCAGGCCTTCCCGGTAGGTGAAGCCCAGCCGCAGCTGCCAGTTCTGCCAGGTCAGCAGTCGGCCCTGCAGGGTGAACGAGACACCGTCGGGCTGGCTGATGTGCAGCGGTTTCACCTCCCGCAGGGGCGTCGGGATGAGCGTGGGCAGATACTCGCCCATGACCTCGGGCAGCTCGGCCGTCCCGCTGCCGAGGTTGTCCTCGATCTCGAGCAGCGTCATCCGGTCAAGATCCACGATGGGATGCAGCCCACTGACGTGATGCGCATAGGGGTTGCCGTCCGGGCTGCCGCGATACCACACGTCTGCCCAGCCCAGCCGCAAACCGCGGTAGCGCGGCGGAACCAGCGCGGCGTCGTAGGCCCAGACGTCGGCGAGGACGTGGGCGTGATCGGTGATCCCGCGCCGGGCGAGCGCCGCGGCCAGCAGCGGGTTGCCGCGCAGCATCTCGTCACACTCGTGCCATTCGTCCACCGTCATGTTCGGGTGCTGGCCGGGCAGATGCTCCCAGGTGGTGACGGCGGCGTCGGTCAACGACACCACCGCGCGATACGCCCGGCCGTCGTCGCGATTCCAGCAGATGGCGAGCGCCTGACGGTGAGCCGGCTGCACGTCCTGGGGGGCGTCCTTGCCCGGCTCCTTGAGCTCGATCGAGGCGAACCGCCACCGCGGGCCGACCGCCCGGTCGCGCCGCAGGACCGAGGCAACGAGCCGGAACTCCCCGGCGGTCAACGGGTCGAGCGGATGAGCGGGTGCGTCCGCGTCCACGGCCACGTCCTGTCAGTCGAAACCTTCATTCTCATGCCTAACGTGACTACCCCAGGGACCGCCTCACCACGCGTGCCGGCGCTCCGTGCGGCCAATCGGACACTGAGCATACGGGCGGGGCTATTTGCGCTATAGCCAGCAGCGCTCTACGTTCCGGCCATGCATCGTGTGGACGCAGTAACCGATCAGATGATCCGGTCCGTGCTGGCCTACGCGGAGAACCGGCTGCGGCTGGACCCGGTCCCGCTTGACGGGGGCCCGCGGGATCCGGCTGATCTCCAGGCCGCGCTGAAGGGCCTGCTAGGCGACGATCCCCATAGTGCCGACCAGATCCTGGGCGTCTACGCGTCGGTCATGGCACCGGCGGTGATCTCGGCGGACAGCCCGCGCTTCCTCGGTTTCATCCCGGCCGCGCCGACGAAAGCATCGCTGCTGTTCGACATGCTGGTCTCCTGCGCGTCGATACAGGGCATTTCCTGGCTGGAGGCCGCCGGCGCCATCCACGCCGAGAACCAGGTGCTGCGCCTGATCGCTGACCGTGCCGGGCTTCCCGGGTCGGCGGGCGGATGCTTCGTCTCCGGCGGTTCCGCCGCGAACCTGTCGGCGCTGGTCGTCGCCAGGGAGGTGGCCAAGCGCAACGCGGGAAGTGCCGCCGCCGGCCGCCGCTGGCGGGTGGCCATCGGCGCGGACGCCCATTCGTCGATCGTCAATACGCTGCGGATCCTGGAGATGGACCCGCTTGTCGTGCACGCCGACGGTCACCGGGTCACGGGGGCCGCGCTCCGGGCCGCCGTCGAGGAAGACGGCGACCCGTCGTCACTCGCCGCGGTGGTGGCAACGTCGGGCACCACCAACGCGGGCATCGTTGACGACCTGGCCGGCGTCGCCGAGGTGGCCCGCGAACTCGGCGTGTGGTTCCACGTGGACGGGGCTTACGGCGGGGCGGCGCTGTTCGCGCCCAGCGTCCGGCGCGCGTTCGACGGCGTCGAGCACGCGGACTCGTTCATCGTGGACCCGCACAAGTGGATGTTCGCCCCCTTCGACTGCGCCGCGCTGATCTACCGCGATCCGTCGCTCGCCCGGTCGGTGCACAAGCAGGACGCTTCCTATCTCGATGTCATCCACGGCGACCCGGCTGAGTGGAATCCGACCGACTACGCCTACCACCTGACCAGGCGGGCCCGCGGGCTGCCACTGTGGTTCTCGCTGGCGGTCTATGGCGTGGACGCCTACACCGAGGCGATCGAGGCGGGCATCCGGCTGGCGCGGGACACCGCCGCGGAAATCAGGACGCGCCACTACCTGGAGCTGATCCGCGAGCCCGAGCTGTCGGTCGTGCTCTTCCGGCGCCACGGCTGGGCTCCCGAGCTGTACACACGGTGGGCCGACCAGTTGCTGAAGGACCAGGTGGCATTCCTCCCCCCGACGGCATGGGAGGGCGAGACAGTCGCCAGATTCGCGTTCCTGCACCCTCACACGCCCATGGACCTGGTGCTGGAGATCCTCGACGGGATGGCGTGATCCATGGCGTCTGAGCGTGCCCGCGGCGGAGGTTCAGGCCTGTCCCGCGATCAGTTCGGCGAAGTCGCGTGTGGCGGCTTCAGAGCCCAGCAGCCGGTCCACGCGCCTGTCATGCCTGCCCGCCACCCGCTACTGGCGGCAGGCACGCCCGGCCGATCTTGTCGGTGTCCTTGCTGCTGGCCGATGCTACGGCCGGTAATAAGGTGTTTCTACGGCCGCGGAGGCACTTGCTGCAGCGCCCACGTGTTGCCGTCCGGGTCGGCGAAGGTGACGAACGAGCCCCACGGCTGGACATCAATGTCGCTGGCCTCCACACCGTGCGCGATGAGTTCCTGCCGGGCGGCCGCTACATCAGCCACGACGACCTGTACACCTCGCTGCGAGCCCGGCGCCATCTCCGTGATCCCGGTGCCCAGCACGATGGAGCACGCCGACCCAGGCGGGGTGAGCTGCACGAACCGCAGGTTGTCGCTTACCTGGTAGTCGTGGTCAGCGTGGAAGCCGACCTGCTCCACGTAGAACGCCTTGGCGCGGTCGACGTCGGTAACGGGAATCGCGACGAGCTCGATCTTCCAGTCCATGCCCGGCAACATACCCGAGTCGGACATTGAGCCGGCCGTCCGGTCAGGCGTTCGAGTTGAGGCAAGCCTTGCACCCCAAGGACGCGCTGGTGGTCATCGTCGGATGGCGGCAGCCAGTTACCAACCCGCCAGCGGCTCTTGACAGGGTCGCCGTGACAGCTCTAATTTCCTCATTAACAGGAAACTTTCCTATTTATTAGTCCAGGTACTTATAGGTGTGCTTGTCCATGACGCAGCTGGTTTCGACCGGTTTGCGTTACCATGCGATCTCCTCGCTGGAACGACAGGAGAGTTGACTCAATGTCACGGTCACGTTGGCTCATGGCGGTCGCCGCACTCGCACTGGTCGCTGCGGGCGGTGTCTTCTCTGCCGTGACGGCAAGCTCCGCTCTGACGGCAAGCTCTGCCGTGTCCGCAGGCTCTGCCGTGTTCGCAAGCTCTTCGCACCGGGCTGCGGTGCCCGCGCACGTCTTCGCCCCATACTTCGAGGCCTACACCACCGATAGCCCCGCGGCCCTCTCGCAGGCATCGGGCGCGCGGTACTTGAACTTCGCCTTCATCCAGACTCCGGCCGCCGGGTCGTGCACCATCGACTGGAACGGCAACCCGGCCACCCCGATCGCGTCTTCCGTCTACGGCAGCGACATCGCGAAAATTCGCGCTGTCGGAGGCGACGTAATTCCTTCCTTCGGCGGCTACTCCGCTGACCACACCGGCACTGAGATCGCCGACAGCTGCACGAATGTCGCGCTGATCGCTGCCGCCTACGAGAAGGTGATCACGACCTACAACGTGACCCGCCTCGACCTCGACACCGAGGACAACTCGCTGACGAACCCGGCGGGCGTCGACCGGCGCAACAAGGCGATCAGGATGGTCGAGGACTGGGCGGCCAGGCATGACCGTGCAGTGCAGTTCGTCTACACCCTCCCGACCAACGTGGCCGGGCTCAACGCCACCGGGCTGTACGTCCTGCAGAACGCGGTGACCAATCAGGCCAGGATCGACATCGTCAACATCATGACCTTCGACTACTACGACAACCAGCCGCACGAGATGGCCGCAGACTCGATGACCGCCGCGCAGCACCTGTACGACTCGCTGCATCAGCTGTATCCGGCCAGGTCGGCTCACCGGCTCTGGTCCATGATCGGCGTCACAGAGATGCTGGGCATCGACGACTTCGGGCCACCCGAGATCTTTACCACCGCCGACGCGACGACGATTGAGCACTGGGCGGTAACCAAGCACCTGGCGGAGCTGTCCTTCTGGGCGCTCGAAAGGGACAACGGCGGCTGCCCGGGCACCAAGGGCAGCGACAGCTGCTCCGGGATCTCCCAGGCGACCTGGCAGTTCAGCCACACCTTCGAGCCGTTCACCAGTAGGTAGCGCGGCCGGAGATTCAGCGCGCGGAATCCGGCGATGGCCTCCCGCCCACCCGCGTGACGATCTCGGTAGCAAGATCGCGGAGCTTCATGTTGCGATTGTTCGAGGCCCGGCTCAGCACAGCGAAGGCTTGCTTGGCGCTGCAGCGTGACTCGGCCATAACGTCACCTGCTCCGTGTCCCCGTCCGGATCCTCGTCCGGCTTCGGGTCCTCCTTCGGCACCGGTCCATGAGGCGCGTCGTTCAGCCGGCGGCGCTGCGCGGCGACAGCAGGCTGTAACCCACGCCGCGCTGGGTGTGGATCAGCGGCGGCCCCAGCCGGTTCAGCTTGCGGCGCAGGTAGCTGACGTACGTGTCCACGATCTGGGGCTGGTGAGCCTCGTCCCGGCCCCACACGTTCTCAAGTATCTGCCCCCGGGTGAGCACTCGCCCTTGGTTGCTCATCAGGTAGATGAGCAACCGGAACTCGGTGGGCGCGAGTTCCACTTGCGTGCCGGCCCTGTGCACAGTCCACCGGGACGCATCGAGTTCCAGGTCCCCGGCATGCAGCGTGGCGATGGATCCCCGGTGACCGTTGGCCGCCCCGGCCGCCCCGGCCGCCCAGTCCGATCGGGCTGCCCGGTCCGCCTCACCGAGGCGCGCCAGGACGCGGGCCGCGAGTGCCTCAGCTGAGAACGGCTTCGCGATGTAGTCGTCGCCGCCCACGGCCAGCCCGGTGACGGTTCCTGGTGCGGCGCCCGTGGCGGTCAGGAAAATGACGGGCAACCGGTCGCCGCCGGCCCGCAGCCTGCGGTACACCTCGAAGCCGTCCAGGTCGGGCAGCCGCGAATACTCGGCTCCTCGGCAACCACGAGGACCCGTGGGAGGTGATCGCCATCTTTCATGCCGGTTCACGCTTCATTGTCGCCTCGTCGCCTTGCGGCCGCGCCTGCGTCGCCCGATGTATGCAGAACGAAAGCCGCCGGGTCACTGCCGTCAGCACGTGACGCCGACGCGCCCGCACCGCACGGGTTCACGGTGCGTACGGGCGCATCGGCGTCGGCGCGCTGAGGAGCGGGCCGCACCTCAAGCTCACATGTGCGTCCCACTCGGCGAAGGTGTGGGGGTCACCGTCGCGGTGCCGGTTGGGGTCACGGTGGCGGTTGGGGTGATCGTCGGGGTCACGGTGACCGTCGGCTTGACCGTCGGGGTCACGGTGGCCGTCGGGGTGATTGTCGGGGTGACCGTCGGGGTCGGGGTGACATTCGTTGATCACATCGCCGCAGGCGGGCACGCGGTGCGATCACCGAGGTCAAGGAGAAGATCCGGATCCGCCGCATAGCCTGCGACCCGCCCGGGGTTCGCTGACGCTGCGCCTGCTTGGACCGGCTCGCTCATGCTGTGTCTCCCGCTCGCGGGCCCGCTCGTCGCTGCCGACGGCTTCAAGATCTCCCCGGGTGCCCCCCTCGCCGCCCGGGGGGACACCATACTGGGGAAGGCGGACGGCATTTCGGGTAAAGGGCGGGTTCCATGCGGTTGCGGGCAGGCGTAGCGATCGACCTCGGTACGGTCAACACACTTGTCTGTGTCGCCGGCCGTGGGCTCGTCGTCGAAGAGCCCTCCGCTATCGCCCTTGACCGGGAGACCGGCCAGGTGGCTGCGGTGGGCCACGCCGCCGACGCGCTGGCCGGGAAGGATCCTCGCGACGTCGAGGTCATCCACCCTCTGCGTGATGGGGTGATCGCGGACCTGGACGCGTCGGCGGCCATGTTGCAGGCCTTCCTGCGCCTGGCCCGCCTGCGCCGCGGCCTGCTGCGGCCATCGGCTGTGGTCTGCGTGCCCGGAGGCGCCACGTGGGTGGAGCGGCGATCCCTGGTCGCCGCGGTCGAGGCATCAAAGCCCCGTTGCATCGTGCGGCTCGTCGACGAACCGGTCGCCGCGGCGGCCGGCGCGGGCTTCGACCTCGCCGCCGGATCCGGTGTCTTCATCGTGGACGTCGGGGGCGGGACCACGGAAGCCGCGGTGGTGGCAGGCGGCCATGTGGTGCGCGCCCGGTCACTGCGCATCGGGGGCAACGCCATGGACGAGGCGATCGTGCATGCCGTCAAGGCCGAGCTGGGCCTGCTTATCGGCCGCAACGCGGCCAGGAGCCTGAAGATGACCCTGGGGCTCGCCGATGGCGTGACCGGATGGCTGGAGGCGGTCGGTGTCGACGCCGCGCGCCGGACGCCCCGGATAGAAGACGTGCCGGGGCGGCTCGTGGCCGAGGCCCTTGAGCACTCGGTCGTCGCGATCATCGACTCGGTGCAGGAGATGCTGTCGGATATCCCGCCGAACCTCGCGGAAGACGTGGTTCGCGGGAAGATCCGCCTCGCGGGGGGTGGAGCCCTGCTCCCGGGCCTGGCCAGCAGGATCGAGGCGGCGACAGGCATCCCCGTCCTCATCGTGGACGACCCGCTGCGGTGCGTCGTCCGGGGAGCGGCCGAGATCCTCGAGCATGGTGGCGTGCTCGCCAGCGCCCGGCCGGTCTGAACGCATTCGAACCCCGCCGCCCGGCTGCCTCCGGTCGTCGCGGCGGCCCGCCCCGCAACAACGGTTGATGCGGTTTGCTGTCGTTATAACGACGGTTGATGCGTTTTGCTGTTGTCGCCCGGGGTGCCCTGGCCCGGCGCGTCAGTTACGCGGGATGTTCCTGACGGTCGCCGGCCCACTCGGTGTGGAAACTGCCTTCCTTGTCGACGCGGCGGTAGGTGTGGGCGCCGAAGTAGTCGCGTAGTCCCTGGATCAGGGCAGCAGGCAGCCGGTCCCGGCGCAGCCCGTCGTAGTAGGCGAGTGAGGATGAGAACGCGGGCGTCGGGATGCCGGCCGTCGCGGCTTGCGCCACGACCCGCCGCCAGCTGTCGACGCCGTCGCGCACGGCCGCGGCGAAATACGGTGCGACCAGCAGGCTGGGCAGCGCGGGGTCCTCGTCGTACGCCTCACGGATGCGGTCCAGGAAGCGGGCCCGGATGATGCAGCCGCCGCGCCAGATGGTTGCCATCGCGCCGCGGTCGATGTTCCAGTCGTACTCTGCGCTGCCCGCACCGATGTGGTCGAAGCCCTGCGCGTAGGCAACCACCTTGGAGGCGTACAGGGCGCGGCGGACTTCCTCGACGAACGCGCCCGAGTCGCTGATCTCCGGTGCCGCCACCTCGCTCCCGAATGCCGCGCGCGTTGCCTCGCGCTGGTCCGCGTGGCCGGACAGGGCGCGCGCGAACGTGGCCTCGGCTATGCCGGTAATCGGGATCCCGAGGTCGAGCGCGCTCTGCACGGTCCAGCGGCCGGTGCCCTTCTGCTCGGCTTGGTCGAGCACGACATCCACGAACGGCAGGCCGGTCGCGGCGTCGGTGTGGGCGAGCACGTCCGCGGTGATCTCGATGAGGTACGAGTCCAGGTCGCCCTCGTTCCAGGTGCGGAAGATCTCGCTGATCTCGCCCGGCGTCGCGCCAAGCCCGGCCCGGAGCAGGTCGTAGGCCTCGGCGATGAGTTGCATGTCGGCGTACTCGATGCCGTTGTGCACCATCTTGACGAAGTGGCCGGCGCCGTCCGGGCCCACATGCGTGCAGCAGGGTGTGCCATCGACCTGCGCGGCGATCGACTCGAAGATCGGCCCGAGCCTCGCGTAGGACTCCGGGGAGCCGCCGGGCATGATGCTCGGCCCGTTGAGCGCCCCCTCCTCGCCGCCGGAGACGCCGCAGCCGACGAAGTGCAGTCCGCGCTCCCGCAGCGCGGCCTCGCGCCGCCGGGTGTCGGTGTAGTGCGCGTTGCCGCAGTCGATGACGATGTCGCCCTCGTCGAGCAGCGGCACGAGTTCATCGATCACGGCGTCGGTCGCGTCGCCCGCCTTGACCATGATGATGATCGCCCGCGGCCGCTTGAGGCTGGTGACGAAGTCATTCATCGACTCGGCCGGCACGAATGTGCCTTCCTCGCCGTGCTCCTTTACCAGGCTGCGGGTGCGCTCCGCGGAGCGGTTGTGCAGCGCGACGACATGCCCGTGCCGGGCTAGGTTCCGCGCCAGGTTGCGGCCCATCACCGCCAGGCCTGTCACGCCGATGTCTGCACTGCTCTGCTGGGCCATGCGTGGCTCCTCGCAAGTCTCGCCTCCGTGGTTCACGGAGATTTCTTGGGTTGCTGCCGGCTGCGCGCCGGGCGGTCGACGGCGGTGCGATGTGACACCCACGCTAGTGCCAGCGGCCAGTCCTAGGATCAAACGAGCCACCCCGAAGGTGTTCGCAGCCGGGGGCAGCGGAGGCAAAGCGGGCCAACGAGTTGTACCGGCTGACGCAGCGATAGGAGGCTGCGCAGAGCAGCTTTCGCCTGACATCGGACCGGCTGCGGGGCAACGCCACCGATTCAGCCGCCATTGAGCGGATCATCGGCCCCCAGCGCCAGGCGCTGGGCTGGGGGGCATCCCCAGATGTCAGCGCGAGGATGCTGGACCTGTTCGCTGACGATGGCGGCAATGTCATCGACACCGCCGACGTCTACACCAACGGGACGTCGGAAACCATCCTCGGCGACCTGCTCAAAGGGCGCCGCGACCGGTTCGTGCTCGCCACCAAGTTCACCAACCAGACCGACCCGGATGATCCGAACAGTGCCGGCAACCACCGCAAGAAGATAGTCACCTCGATCGAGGCGAGCCTGCGCCGACTGCAGACCGACCACATCGACCTGTACTGGGTGCACAACCGTGACGTCCTCACCGGGGTCGAGGAGCTCATGCGTGCCCTGGATGACCAGGTCCGCCTCGGCAAGGTCCTCTACCCCGCAGTCTCGGACTGCGCGGCGTGGGAGATCGCGGAAGCCAACACCGCCGCCCGGTTGCGTGATTGGTCACCGTTCACCGCGGTCCAGCTGCGGTACAACCTGCTCGACCGCTCCCCCGAGCGCGAACTGCTGCCCATGGCCAGCGCGTTTGACCTGCCGGCGTTTGCCTGGGGCCCGCTAGCCGAAGGACGGCTCACCGGCAAATACCTCACCGGCCACACCGGCCGG
>WNFF01002984.1_pt1 | contig 24598 bp, 17 predicted proteins | sample 5400441 | NCBI WGS metagenome assembly WNFF01 (sample SAMN13153345, study PRJNA577476) | soil metagenome | isolation source: 120 cm saprolite under Douglas fir tree site 2 hole 3 replicate 1 | place: USA:California | collected 2015-04-18
CATTTTGTCGTACTCGCCCTACGATAACGTCACGGTGAAAGACTACCCGGCAATTCTGGCGATGGGCGGCTTGACGGATCCGCGCGTGACCTATTGGGAACCTGCAAAATGGATCGCGCGGCTGCGCGCGACCATGACAGGTGGCGGTCCGGTGCTGTTGCGCACCAATATGGGCGCGGGCCACGGCGGCGCCTCCGGGCGCTTCCACCGCCTCGACGAGGTCGCGATCGCCTATGCCTTCGCGCTGTGGGCGGTGGGGATGGCGGAGCGAAGCGGGGTGTAAGGCGGCGTGAGGGAATCGACGAAGCGCCATCACAAAAGATTCGTCATGGCCGGGCTTGTCCCGGCCATCCACGTATTTTTTTCGCGCGAACGTCGTGAGACGTGGATGCCCGGGACGAGCCCGGGCATGACGGAGAACCCTGTGAAGCGAGTAGTTCACACCGCGCCGTGGGCTTCCACGTAAAGCGCCTGGACCGAGTGGCAGTTCGCCATGTAGACGCGGTTGTTCTCAAGGCAGTGTGTACGCGGTTTTGACGGCCGTATAAAATTCCGCGGCGTATCTTCCTTGTTCGCGCGGTCCAAAGCTGGAGCCCTTTCGACCGCCGAACGGCACGTGATAGTCGACGCCGGCGATCGGCAAATTGACCATCACCATTCCGGCTTCGGCGTTACGCTTGAAGTCGCTGGCATATTTCAGGCTGGTGGTGCAGATGCCGGCGGACAGGCCGAACTCGGTTTCGTTCGCGGTAACCAATGCTTCGGCGTAATCGTTGACACAAATCACGGCCGCGACCGGCCCAAAGATTTCCTCGCGCGCGATCCGCATATTATTGGTCACGCCGGTGAACAGCGCCGGTTGCAGATAGAAGCCGGGCGCATCGCGCTTAAGGCGCTCGCCGCCGAAGGCAAGCTTCGCCCCCTCGTCCTTGCCGATCGCAAGATATTTCAGATCCTGATCGAGCTGGCTTTGATCGACCACCGGACCGACGTCGGTGCCGGCCTTCAAGGCGTCGTCGACCTTGAGGCCACTCAAACGCTCGGTGAGCGCGGCGACGAATTTGTCATGAATGCCCTTGGTGACGATCAGCCGCGAGGCCGCGGTGCAGCGCTGGCCGGTGGAAAAGAACGCGCTGTTGACGGCGCATTCCACCGCGACCTTCAGGTCGGCATCGTCGAGAATAACAAGCGGATTCTTGCCGCCCATCTCGAGCTGAAATTTCTTCATCGGCCGCGACGCGATACAGGCCGCGGCGACTTTATGGCCTGTTGCGACCGAGCCCGTGAAGCTGATCGCAGCGACATCGGGATGCTCCAGCAGTGCTGCGCCGACTTCGGAGCCGCGGCCGATTACGAGATTAAGTACGCCCTTGGGCAGACCGGCGCGGTGCAGGATATCGACCAGCGCCCAGGTCGAAGCCGGCACCAGATCGGCGGGCTTGACCACCACGGTATTGCCATAGGCCAGCGCCGGCGCAATCTTCCAGGCCGGAATCGCGATCGGGAAATTCCACGGCGTGATCAGGCCGACAACCCCCAGCCCTTCCCGGGTAATCTCGATGTCGATGCCGGGGCGCACCGAGGCCAGCTTCTCGCCAGCCATACGCAGGCATTCGCCGGCGAAGAACGCAAAGATTTGGCCCGCGCGCGCGGCCTCGCCAGCGCCCTCAGGCAGGGTCTTGCCTTCCTCGCGTGACAGCAGGCGGCCAAGCTCGTCCTTGCGCGCCAGGATTTCATCCGAGGCCTTCTTGAGAATGTCGTAGCGGACCTGCGGGGTCGAGCGCGACCATGCCGGGAATGCCGCCTTGGCGGCGGCGACGGCGGCATCGGCCTGTGCGCGGGTGCCGCGCACAGCCTCGCCGACGATGTCATTGGTATCCGACGGATTGACGTTGGGCGAGCGTGCTCCGTCGGACATCCATTCGCCGTCGATAAGATTGTTGAACATCAGCATGGTGATCTCCCTGTCGTTGCATCGGCTTTTGTGCCGATTGATCTACTCGAGAATGAAACGTCGGTTACCGCCCGGTCTTTTTCCGCCACGCCGCGAAATCGGTCAATGTCTGCTCGTCGGTCGCGGGATAAAGCCCAAAGATCGAGCGGCCCTTGCGGACTTCTTCCGTAACAAAATCCTCGAACGCCGTCATCTCAAACGCCTCGTTGGCGATCTCGTCGGCGAGATGCGCGGGGATCACGATCACGCCGTCGCCGTCGCCGAGAATGACATCGCCGGGAAATACCGGCGCGTCGCCGCAGCCGATCGGACCGTTGATCTCGATCGCCTGATGCAGCGTGAGGTTGGTCGGCGCGCTCGGCCGGTGGTGATAGGCGGGAAAGCCGAGCTTGGCGATTTCGGCCGAATCGCGGAATCCACCGTCGGTAATCACGCCGGCGACGCCGCGCTGCATCAGCCGCGTCACCAGAATGGCGCCGGCCGACGCGGCGCGGGCATCCTTGCGGCTGTCCATGACCAGCACCGCGCCGACAGGACAATCCTCCACCGCCTTGCGCTGCGGATGCGAGCGGTCGCGAAACACCTCCAGCCTGTTCAGGTCCTCGCGCGCCGGCATGTAGCGCAGCGTGAACGCCTCGCCGACCAGTGTCGGCTGATCGGGGCCGAGCGGATGCACGTCCTGAATGCACTGGGTTCGAAAACCGCGTTTGAACAGCGCAGTGGCGACCGTCGCCGTGCTGATGGTCTTTAGCTTGTTGCGGGTGGCGTCGCTGAGTGTGGTCATGTGCTCTTACCCCAGTTGTCCGTCATTCCGGGGCGCGCGAAGCGCGAACCCGGAATCTCGCTGGTCCTTCGGACCATCCCGGAATGACGGGTTGAACTAATAAATCGACGGCTCGCCGACCGGCGCGCCGAAACCCGTTTCCAGAAAATCGAAATCGCAGCCGTCATTGGCCTGCATGATGTGGCGCGTGAACATCCAGCCATAGCCGCGCGCGAAGCGGGCCTCGGGCTGCTTCCATTCGGTGCGGCGTTTTGTCAGTTCTGCCTCCGGGACATCGAGATTGATGGTGCGGGCGGCAACATCGAGCGTGATGCGGTCGCCGTTGCGCACCAGCGCCAGCGGCCCGCCAATATAGGCCTCCGGCGAGACATGCAGGATGCAGGCGCCGTAGCTGGTGCCGCTCATGCGCGCATCCGACAGCCGCACCATGTCGCGAACGCCCTGCTTCACCAGCTTGGTCGGGATCGGCAGCATGCCCCATTCCGGCATGCCCGGCCCGCCTTGCGGACCGGCATTGCGCAGAATCAAGACATGATCCGCCGTGACGTCAAGATCGGGATCGTCGACCGCCTTTTTCATCGACGGATAATCGTCGAATACCAGCGCGGGGCCGGTATGTTTGAGGAAGCGCGGCTCGCAGGCGCTGGGTTTTATCACGCAGCCGTCCGGGGCGAGATTGCCCTTCAGAACGGCGAGCGCGCCCTCGGCATAGATCGGTTTTTCAACGGTTCTGATGACGTCGTCATTATACACCTCGGCATCCGCAATATTCTCGCCGAGCGTCTGGCCGGTCACCGTCATCGCGTCGAGATGCAGATGATCCCTGATCCGGCTCATCAGGCCGGGCAGTCCGCCGGCATAATAGAAATCTTCCATCAGATATTTGTCGCCGCTCGGCCGCACATTGGCGATCACAGGCACCTTGCGGCTGGCGATCTCGAAATCATCCAGCCCGATATCCTGGCCGGCGCGGCGCGCCTGCGCGATCAGGTGAATGATGGCGTTGGTCGAGCAGCCCATCGCCATCGCCACCGTGATCGCGTTCTCGAACGCCTTGCGGGATTGAATCTTCCGCGGCGTCAGATCTTCCCAGACCATCTCGACGACGCGGCGGCCGGATTCCGAACTCATGCGGATGTGGCCGGCGTCGGCGGCCGGAATCGAGGACGCCCCCGGCAAGGTCATGCCGATCGATTCGGCGATCGCAGTCATGGTCGAGGCGGTGCCCATGGTCATGCAGGTGCCGTAGCTGCGCGCGATGCCGGCCTCGACATCGACCCAGTCCTTGTCGGAGATTTTTCCGGCCCGGCGCTCGTCCCAGTATTTCCAGGCGTCGGAGCCCGAGCCCAGCGTCTTGCCCTTCCAGTTGCCGCGCAGCATCGGACCGGCGGGCAGATAGATCGCCGGGATATTCATGCTGGTGGCGCCGAGCAGCAGCGCCGGCGTGGTCTTGTCGCAGCCGCCCATCAGCACCACGCCATCGACGGGATGGCCGCGCAGCAGTTCCTCGGCGTCCATCGCCAGCAGATTGCGGTAAAGCATGGTGGTCGGCTTCAGGAAGGATTCCGACAGCGACAGCGCCGGCAATTCCATCGGAAAGCCGCCGGCCATCAGGATGCCGCGCTTGACGTCATCGACCCGCGATTTGAAATGCATGTGACAGGGCTGCGCGTCCGACCAGGTGTTGAGGATCGCGATCACCGGACGGCCCTTCCATTCCTCCGGCGCGTAACCCATCTGCATCGCGCGCGAGCGATGGCCAAAGGCGCGGAGATCGTCGGGCGCGAACCAGCGCGCGCTGCGGAGCTGGTCGGGACTCTTTTTCCTGTCGGTCATGTCGTTCTCTTTTCGCAAGGCGTTACCACTTCGTAGGATGGGTTGAAGCGAAGCGATACCCATCGCCGTTCTTGATGTTGTGATGGGTTTCGCGAAGCGCTCAACCCATCCCACGGACTAGGACTGTGTGCCCCATTTTTGCACGGTGTTGCGCTCGATGGTACGGAAGATCAGATTCTCGACGACGAGGCCGATCACGATTACTGTCAGCAGCCCGGCGAACACGGCAGGAATATCCAACAGGTTACGGTTCTCGAAGATGAACCAGCCGAGCCCGCCCTGCCCCGACGACACGCCGAACACCAGCTCCGCCGCGATCAGGGTGCGCCACGCAAACGCCCAGCCGATCTTCAATCCGGTCAGGATCGACCCGAACGCCGCCGGGATCAGGATTCGCGCGACGTAGGGCAATCCGCGCAGGCCGTAATTGCGGCCGACCATGCGCAGCGTGTTCGACACGCTCTTGAAGCCGGAATGGGTGTTGAGCGCCACCGGCCACAACACCGAATGGATCAGCACGAATACCAGACTGCCGTTGCCGAGCCCGAACCAGATCAGCGCCAGCGGCAGCAGCGCGATCGCCGGCAGCGGGTTGAACATCGCGGTCATCGTCTCGAGGAAATCGGTGCCGATCCGGGTAGAGATGGCGAGGATGGTGAAGATGGCGGCGAGCGCAATGCCGGCGCCGTAACCCATGAACAATACCTTCAGGGAAGCCCATGCCCGCAGCGGAATGGTGCCGTCCCTGACCTTGTCGAACATGGTGATGAGGGTGTCGTGGAAGGTCGGAAACAGCAGCGGATTATCGAGGAACGTGCCGTAGGCTTCCCACACCGCCGCGAGGAAGATGATGATCGCAGCCTTGCGGACAAAACCGTCGTTCCACAGCAGTTCAAACACGCTGAGCTTGCGCTCGACCTCGGCCCGGTCGCCGGTGACGACGGCGTCGCTGCGGAGCAGAATTCTCGCCTCGCCCATTGCGCGCTCCCCTAGTGTGCGGTTGCCGTCTCAGTGAACAGGAGGTCGTGGATCTGGGTCTCCAGCCGGCCGGCGCTGCCGTCCTCCGGCGATACCCGATCGACGTCGACAATCTCGGCCTTGACCCGGCCGGGATGCGGCGACAGCAGCAGGATGCGGTTGCCGATCTTGATCGCTTCGGCGATCGAATGGGTGACGAACAGCACCGTGAACTTTGTCTCCTCCCAGAGCTGCAAGAGCTCGTCCTGGCAGGTGCGACGGGTCAACGCGTCCAGCGCGGCGAACGGCTCGTCCATCAAGAGGATGTCGGGCTCCATCGCCATGCCGCGGGCGATGGCGACGCGCTGCTTCATGCCGCCGGACAGCGTGTGCGGATAGCTGTCGACCACGCGGGTGAGGCTGACCTTTTCGAGATAGGCGCGGGCGCGCTGCTCGGCCTCCTTGCGCGGCAGCCGCCGCGTCATCAGCAGCGGAAACATCACGTTTTCCAGCACCGTCTTCCACGGTAGCAACTGGTCGAACTCCTGGAAGATCATCATGCGGTCGGCGCCGGGCTCGGTGATCTCGCGGCCGTTGATCCGCATCTTGCCTTCGCCGGGCTTCATGTAGCCGCCGACCGCCTTCAGCAGCGTGGACTTGCCGCAGCCGGAGGGCCCGAGCAGCACGAAGCGATCGGAGCGATCGACGCTGAAGCTCACCTTCTCGGTGGCGGTGACCACCACGCTTGAAGTCTTGTAGCGCAGCGTCACGCCACTGACGTCGAGGAGCGCGGACATCTGGCTCAGTTACCCTTCAGATCGTGCGCGACCGGCAGATAATAGTCGGTCCAGGCCTTGGGCTGGGTCTTCAGGGTGCCGGTCTTGAACAGGTGGCTGGCGAACTTCATGGTGCCCTGCGGCTCCAGATTCCACTCCATCATGCCGGGCTCCTTCAGCCACGCCAGCAAATCGTCGACGCTGGTCTTGTCGCCGGTGATTTCCTTGTAGATTTCCACCGCGGTTTTGGTGTCGTTGCGGATCAGGTCCTGCGCCTCCTTGGTGGCGTCGCGCACCGCCTGGATGATCTTCGGATTGGCATCGGCGAATTTGGTGGTAGTGAAGAACTGCGCCTGGCTCAGCGGCCCGCCCATCACCTCGGGGGACGACAAAATCACGTGAGCACCCGGCACGTTCTTCAGTTCGAGGAAGGTGAAGGGCGGAATCGAGAAGTGGTTGCGGACCTCGTGCTGGGAATTCGACAAAGCCGCATAGGCGTCGGGATGACCGAGCTGCACGGTGTTGGCATCCAGTTTCGACCACTGGTCGGCGCCGAACATTTCGGCAGCCGCGATCTGCAATACGATCGCCTGCGTCGAAATCTTCACGGTCGGCACCGCGATCTTGTCGTTGGGGCCGATATCCCTGAGCGACTTGATGTTGGCGTCGCGGCTGATCAGCATCATCGGCTGCGCCGAGCAGGCGACGATGCCCTTGACGCCGCCGCGGGTACGATCCCACAGCAGCAACAGATTGCCGGTGCCGGTGTTCAGGATATCGACGCCGCCGGCCAACAGCGCGTCGGTCTGCGCGCCGCCGCCGGAGAAGGTGATCCATTTGGTGGTGATATTGGGCAGGCCGAGCAGGCCTGCGTGCTTCTCGATCAGCTTCTGTTTCTCGATGATGTGCGTCGGCATGTAGAAAATGCCGGGCTGCCGCGACAGCGAGATCTCGGTCTTGGCTTGCGCGAGCGCCTGCGGCGCTGACGCCATCAGGCCGAGCAGCGCAACTGCGCCCGCGCAGGTGCTGCGGATTTTCCGGTACATCAAACATCCTCCACCACCGCCACGATCTGGTTGACCGGACTGCGGCAATGCACTAATACATTAGTGCATCTGAGGTCAAGACGGTGCTCCGGGAAAATTCGACATGCCATCGAGGCTTGCCATCCGAATGAGTTCCTCGCCGGCCATTTTACGCCGTTCGCCGGCCCGATCCGCTCGCACGCTCGACCGTGACCGGCAGGCGGCGCCGCAGGTCTTCGAGCAGTTGCGCAAGCTGATTACCTCGCTGGCGCTGCCGCCGGGATCGCCCTTGTCGCGCAACGCGTTGGCCGGGCAGTTCGGCGTCAGTTCGACGCCGATCCGCGATGCGTTGATGCGCCTTGAGGAAGAGGGACTGGTCGAAGTCTTTCCGCAATACGCCACCGTCGTCAGCAGGATCGACATCGGTCTTGCGCAGCAGGCGCATTTCCTGCGTCAGGCGCTGGAGCTGGAAATCGTCAAGGGCCTGGCGCTCGAGCATCCCGAGTCCCTGATCGGCCAGTTGAACAGCACCATCGCGCTGCAGCAGAGATTCGCCAAGGCGGGGGACTTCGAGAAATTCATGGCTGCCGACAACGACTTCCATCGTGAGCTCTATGCCGCGACCGGCAATCAGGCGCTTTGGGATCTGGTACGCAGCCGCAGCGGTCATATCGACCGGCTGCGCCGGCTGCACCTGCCCTCACCCGGCAAGGCGCAGGATATCGTGCGCCATCACAGGCTGATCGTGAAAGCAATCAGCGCGAACCAGCCGGATGATGCGCAACGCCACCTTCGAAAACATCTATCGGGAACACTTGGATATCTTGCCGAAATTCGCGCGCGTTTTCCCGAATATCTGAGCTAGTGACGAACCGGAAAAACGGGCTCGTCGCCCTGCGATCGACCGAAAATTTTCTCACGGGCCGTCAACTTTCGGAAGCCAGCGAAGTCGCCGTGAGCGCTTCTCTCAGCCGGTGAGCGAGTTCGGCCTTGCGATAGGGCTTGGTCAGAACGATCGATTTCACGGGTGCGCGTCCCTGATCGACCAGGACTTCCAATGCGTAACCGGAGGTAAAGACGGTCGGCAGGCCCGGGCGCATTTGCTGTGCAAGCTTCGCGACCTCCCAGCCACTCATGCCCCCGGGCATGACGATATCGGTGAACAGCACATCAATCTCGGGATTGGTGCGAAGTTTCATCACCGCTTCCCTGCCGTCGACGGCAAGAACAACCTTGTACCCAAGGCTTTCGACTCTCAGGATCACGGAAGAGCGAACGAACGGATCGTCTTCCACGACCAATATCGTTTCATCGCCTCTCGGAAGGGCGTCCTCGTCGGCAGCCGGCTGCGAAGAAGAACGTGAACCGTTCGGCGTGACGTTGGGCAAATAGATTCGCATAGTCGTGCCAAGCCCGGGCTCGCTGTATATCGAAACATGACCGTTCGATTGCTTCACAAAGCCGTAAACCATGCTCAAGCCGAGTCCACTGCCTTTACCGACTTCTTTCGTGGTGAAGAAAGGCTCAAAGGCCCGCGCGGCCACGTCGGACGTCATGCCCTCGCCATTGTCGGTAACGGCGATCATGGCGTATTCACCGGATTCGATGTCCGGGTGGACGCCCTGACAGTTATCGTCGAGCGATGCGATACCGGTACTGATCGTCAGACGCCCGCCGGCGGCCATTGCGTCCTGGGCGTTGAGCGCCAGATTCAAAACAGCGGACTCAAGTTGGCCGGAATCAGCGAATGCAAAAATCGCATCGGCATTGAAAGCGGTTGTGACTTCGATGTTCTCGCGCAATGTCCGCTTCAGGAGTTTGCACGTGGAAGCGATAAGTTCGTGACAATCGATCGCTCGCGGCCGGAGCAGCTGCCGGCGGCTAAACGCCAGCAACCCTCGCGTTAATTCCGCGCCGCGTTCCCCAGCCTGGCAAATGTTGTCCGCAAGCTGCCGCAAATCGAGCCGGGATTTCAGCTGTTCGCTCAGATGCTCAGCGCTGCCAACGATGACGGTGAGAAGATTGTTGAAGTCATGAGCGATACCGCCCGACAGTTGTCCCACCATCTCCATTTTCTGGGCTTGTTGAAGCTGCCGCTCGGTCAGCTTGCGCTCGGTCAGGTCATGAATGATCCCGACGAAGATCGACTCGCCGTCCTGCCTGGCTTCGCCGACCGACAGATCCATTGGGAAGGTCGATCCATCCTTGCGGCGGCCGACGACTTCCCGGCCGATGCCGATAATCTTGCGTTCGCCGGTCCGCAGGAAATTCCTGAGATAGTCATCATGATGCAAACTATATGTTTGCGGCATCAGCAGCTTGACATTCGCCTGAAAGACCTCGTCGGCGCGATAGCCGAACAGCCTTTCGCAGGCGGGATTGAATAACAGGATGCGACCGCGAGAATCGATCAGGATAAATCCGTCTACTGCCGTTTCGACCACAGCCGTCAAGCGCGCCATGCTTTCACGCAAAGCGCGCTGCGTTTCCTGGAACTGCGCGAGCATGCGCTCGGCACCACGGCCTTTCATTTCCTCTTCTTCGAGCGCGGCTCGGACTCGACGAAGCTCGAAAGGTGAAGGGATGGTGAGAAGCTCCGGCAGCAAGGGCCAGAGCATCCCGGCGGTGCAGACGGACGCTATCGCAGTAGCTGCTTTGACGAGTCCTTCGATGCCATATATCGGCACCCAAAGCGTATAGATCGACAGGACATGCGTGAAGCCGCAGGCCAAAATGAAGACGCCAAATGCCCAATAGACCCATCCGAACTTGAGGTCGCGGCGCTTCGATACAAAAATCGCAAGTGCAATTGGAATCGAGAAATAGGCCATCGCGATCAGCGCATCGGACGCGACATGGAGCCAGATCAGCTCAGGCTCCCACAGCAGACAAATTCCGTGGGGAGAGAGCATCGACGAGTCTAATAGGCGCTCAAAGAAAGCCCACATGGGAGTTCCAACGTTGCTGGGCTCTCTAACCCGCCGTTACGTATTTTTACGCAAACCGTCCCGGGTGCATTTTCGGGATCGGCAACGACCGTTAGTTGGAAAGACGGACGCACACCTATCGCTCTGTCACTGATTCTGTCGGAGACGGCGGATCATCGCATTGTTTGGGGACGCGGCAAGAACCGGCCAAGAGAGATAATCCCCGTCATATGCACGGCTGAGTGGGGACAGATTACGACAATGCCTTGCGTGGCCGATTCGCGCGGAGCGTTCTGGAAGCCGAAAATAGGCTTGATCGGTTCAACCCGGCCCGGGCTTGGCCGTCCGCCGCGGGTTTTGATTTCCTCTTGCGTGATGAGATCGCGAACGTATCAGACGTTGTTTTTCGTCGGTCGCTTCCGCGATCCGCCCCCGAAACAATTTCGCGTTTGGTCGTGGAGGACTTTTTCCACGAGGCGCCTTCCGATCCACAGGCGCGAGCGCTGCAAGCGCGTCATGGCGAACATGACAGCGGTCTTGGCTACCGGCTCCGGCGTTGCGTATCCGTAACTCTACGGAGCCCAACTTTAACGCCCGGATAGCACCGAAGTCATATCCATCATTCGCAGATACCCAATCTCGTCCGTGCGAGCGTATCGGTGATGGTGATTGCAGTTCAGCACCTTCTCGATGGAGGGCTGGCACGGACGAAAGGTCCAGCTTCGCAATGAACTCCACCCGCCGCCGGCGAAGCCCTACCCACTTGCCGATCTGGGCCGGGGCGTTTGTGGTCCTGATCTGCTTTGCCATTCTCGCGCTGAGCGGCTGGCGAGAATGGTCCTCCCGGGAAGCTGAATTAAGAAATGCGGAAGTGGATGTGGCGAACCTCGCGGAGTCGCTGACGCAACACGCGGACGACACTTTCGAGCTGATCGACAATGTCCTGACCGGCATGGTCTATCAACTGAGGATTGACGGTAGCGGGCCCGATGCCATCGCGCGGCTTCAGGCCTTTATCGATCTTCGCAAGCCCAGCCTGGGGCGTATCCGCGGTCTCTTCATTTACGACGAGACGGGAAACTGGCTGGCAACCTCCGAGGAAGTAAGCCTGAAGGGCCGGAACAACAGCGACCGCGACTATTTTCATCATCACGCTCAATCGGACGACCGCCGCACGCTGATCGGACGGCCGGTGAAAAGCCGCTCCGGCGGCCAATGGATTATCACCGCCTCCCGGCGCTTCAACCACCCGGACGGCAGATTCGCAGGCGTCGCATTGGCCACGATCGACGTCGCATACTTCTCGCGGGTTTTTAAGAACTTCAACATCGGCCAGAACGGCTCGGTTGCGCTGCTGAATACGGATGGCATCGTGCTTGCGCGCAACCCTGACGATGGCAGCTATGTCGGGCGCGATTTATCGAACACGCCGCTCTTCAATGACCGCAGCCGTTATCCAGCCACCGCTGCCTTCCATTTCAAATCGCCGCTGGATGGAATTCAGCGGTTGAGCTTCTACAAGGTAAGCGACCATTTTCCCGTTATGATCGTGGCGACCAAAGCACGGGACGAGGTCTTGGCGCCATGGCGCAGGGATGCCGCCATACGAATGATGTTCGTCGTCGCCTTGTTGTTGGTCATTTCCGTGATTGGTTTCTATTTCGTGCGGCAATTGCACGAGCGTCAGGGTATGGCTGCGGCGCTCGAAGCCAAGGAAGCGGACTTTCGCCTGCTGGCCGAGGAGTCCAGCGATATGGTGACCCGCATTGGAATGGACGAACGCCTTCACTACGTTTCGCCATCATCGGCCCGCGTCGTCGGCTGGCTGCCTGAACAGCTCATGAAGACTCCAGCTTTGGCGGGCGTGCACCCGGAGGATCTGCCCCGGGTCGAGGCAATGGTCGCAGCGCTGAAGCGCGGTGAGATGCAAGACGCGCGAATTGTCTATCGCAGCCGTCATCGCCAAAAGAAGCAGATCTGGATCGAATCGACCCTGCGGGTAACGAAAAATTTCGACACCGGAGCAATCGACGGGGTCGTTGCGATCTCGCGCGACATGACCGAATACAAGAACCTTGAACAACAACTGGCGGCCCTCGCCGCGATCGACGGCCTGACGGGCCTAGCCAATCGCCGGCATTTCGACGAGCGGCTGGAGAACGAATGGGCAAGGGCGCGCCGCGAGGCAACGACGTTGTCGCTATTGATGATCGATGTCGATCATTTCAAGAAATTCAACGACCGATACGGGCACCCTGCGGGAGATGCATGTTTAAAGTCGGTTGCGAATGTTCTTGCGGCGCAGGTCCGCCGGCCTGCCGATCTGGCCGCGCGATATGGCGGCGAGGAATTTGTTTTGCTGTTGCCGGATGCCGACGCTGCGGGATGCCAACAGATCGGCAAACGCATCCGGGAATCTCTTGCTGCGCTCGGCATTGTTCACGACTTGAATCTGCCTTCAAGGCAGGTGACCGTCAGCATCGGCGGAGCCGCAGCTGACTGCCGGGGAAGCCAGGCACCATGTCAGTCGCTGATCGCCGCCGCGGATCGAGCGCTCTATTCCGCAAAGGAAAACGGCCGCGACCGGCTGGCGATGTCAGGGCAGATCATGGATTGGACGCGGGGCAAGACCGCCTGAGCAAGACCGCCTGAGCAAGGCCCCGGTAGCGTCTTCCTGACAAAACCAACCACGTCAGACCAGGTCACCACCGCCCTTCGAGGGCGTGCCCCCAAGGTCATGCTGCGCGGACCGGCACGATCCGCCCAAACATTGAAGACGACGCGGTGGATGCCCCCAGGTTTTCCACAGCTAGTTCCAAGCAATTTTAATTTGGCAAGCGACTGCAGTGGTCAATATTGAACAGCCGCAACGGCCCGCGCCATGTATTGGGACGGTCGTCGTAAATGATGAGATTGCAATTCGCGCGGAACTACCTGTTCATTTTTGATGCCAACGATGGCAGGGGCCGCGAAGTAACCGGTCAAATCGAGTTATCCGATGACGACGAGGCATTTGCCTTTGGCGAAAGCGAGACCCGATAGCGTTGAAAAACTTGGCGCTGCTGGTCGTCGTGCAATGCACGCATTACTCCCACGATATTTCGCCGGAGCGCCGGGCCGTCTGAGCGGGTGGGAGTTGGGCGCCGCACAACGACGGCGCCAGACGCCAAATCGTGTCGCGATACGCACAAGCTTCAGGCGAATCGAATTCGTCAATGCGACGTGCGGATGGGTGTCTGCCCGCAACGGTGCACATGGATGCAGTTCCAAGACATCGTTTTGACAAATTTGACTGAACGTCCGCGCCTAAGTGCTTGCGTGCGAATCCAAATTCAGCGAAACGTTGCAACCTGTCGCTGACGTGAGTCCAGATTCGGAGCGGAGATAATGTGCCGTGGCGAAAATCCTGATTGTGGACGATGACAGCGCCGTGCAGGCGACCATCCGGCTGCTGCTGGAACGGGCGGGCCACAGTGTTGTCGTCGCCGCCGACGGCCGCAAGGGTCTGGCGGTATTCGAGGCCGGAGATTTCGATCTGCTGTTCCTCGATATCTTCATGCCGGGCATGGACGGGCTGGAAACCATGCGGCTGGTCCATCAACAGCAACCGCTGATCCCGATCATCGTGATCTCCGGCAATCCGATGACGTCGGAGTCCGGCTCCGGTCCGGATTTCCTGACCATGGCGAGCAGGCTTGGCGCGGTCTCCAGCCTGCAAAAACCTTTCAGGCCCGCTGCTCTGCTGGCGGCCGTTGCGGGTTGTCTTGAAGCCGCAAAGCGACCATCCTTGTCATCCACGACAGCCGGTGACGTTGCTCCCGGTCCATGATACCAAGCAGCGTGCCAGGGGTCCGGAGATGGCGCAAAAGCAAACATGACGCTTACAACCAGACTGGCCGTCGCGATGATTGCGCTGGTTGCGATCGCGGTGTCCGCTGTCGGATGGCTGAGCTATCGCAGCCTGGAGCAGATGATTCCGCCGCGTATCATCGATCGCACCGAGACGCATTCGCGGCTGGTCGCCACCGATCTTCAGTCCCACGTGCGCAACGCGCCGGCCGACATTGCCAGCTTTCGATATGCGGCTGCATTGAATGGGTTGATCCGTGGGCATCTGGCGGGCGGCATTGATCCCATCGATGGCGTCTCCGAGAAGACATGGCACCAGCGAATCGCCGAACGGCTGGCGGCTGAACTCGGCGCCAAGCCTGCCTATGCGCAATTCCGTATCCTCGGAATCGAAAATGACGGGCGCGAAATCGTCCGGGTCGATCGCTCGGGACCGAACGGAGCGGTTCGGATCGTGCCCGAAGCGGAGTTGCAGCGAAAGGCCGACCAAGCTTACTTCAAGGACACCATCAAGTTGGGCGCGGGCGAAATCCACGTCTCGGCACTCGATCTAAATCAAGAGAACGGCGTCGTCGAAACACCGCGCATGCCGACATTGCGGGTCGCGACGCCGGTTTTTGCGCCCAACGGCAACCCGTTCGGCATCATCATTGTCAATGTCGACATGCGGCCGGCCTTCGACCGCGTCCGGTCATCGGCGCGGCAAGGCGGAAAGATCTACGTCGTCAACAAACGAGGCGACTATCTCGTTCACCCCGACGCCGCGCGCGAATTCGGCTCGGAGCTGGGCGCGCCGGCCGACTGGACGGCTGACTTCCCATACCTGGCGTCGTCGCGTGGAGCAGCGCAAGGTGTAGCGCAAACCGCACCGGATCAGGCCGGACAACCGGGCGGAATAGCAGCGTTCGCTCCCACCATTCTGGCCAACAGTGAATGGGTCGCCGTCATCGAAACCGTTCCGAGTGCCGTCATCCAGGCGCCGGCGGCGGCCATCCGGAATACCTCGCTGCTGGTCGGGTTGATCGCGGTGTTGTGCGCGGCTGCACTGGCTTTGCTGGTTGCGAGTTCGCTGACGCGTCCGATCGTTCAACTAACCGCCGCGGTCGAAGGAATTTCCAGCAATGAACGCGCCGCAATTCCCATCGAAGCTGGCGGCGAGACCGGAGTGCTGGCACGGGCGTTTGCGCGCGTGATCGGCGAAGCGAATGCCAAGACCGCCGCGCTCGAACGCGAGGTTGCCGAGCATCGCCGCACCGAAGCCGCCCGCGACCATTACGCCGCGCGCGAGCGTCTATTCAGCGCCGCGGTGGAATCGTCCAACGACGCCATCGTTACGAAATCCCTTAACGGCACGATCACCGGCTGGAACCCGGCGGCCGAACACATGTTCGGATTTGCCGCGGCCGAAGCGGTAGGCAAAGGCATCCATCTTATCGTTCCGCCCGATCGGCTGACCGAGATGCACGACATACTGCGCCGGATCGGCCAGGGCAAAAGCATCGAGCAACATGAAACGGTGAGACTGCGCAAGGATGGCAGTCCGGTCGAGGTTTCGCTCAGCATCTCGCCGATCAAGACCGCGTCGGGAGAGATCATCGGGGCATCCAAGATCGCCCGCGACATTACTGAAAGCAAAAGAACTCAGCAGGCACTCGATCAGCAGATCGAAGAGCGGCGCCGGATTTTTGAAACCTCCCAGGATCTGATCCTGGTCACGGACCCAAAAGGCGTTCTGGTTCAGGTGAGCCCAAGCTCCCAAACCATACTGGGATACGCGCCGGAGCAAATGATCGGTCACAGCGCGATCGAATTCATCCACGGCGACGACCTCGACAGTACCCGCGAGGAAATGCGGGCGGCGCGGCGCGGCCTGCACACGCGGAACTTCGATGCGCGCTACGTCCATAGAGACGGACGAAACGTGACGCTTTCGTGGATGGGCACATGGTCGGAGCCGGTCAGGCGGCACTTCTTCGTCGGCCGCGATATGACGGAAAGCCGGTTGGCGCAGGAAACATTGCGCGAAAGCGAACAACTGGCGCGCGGCATTGTCGATACCGCACTGGATGCCTTCGTTCAGATGGACGAAAGCGGAACCATCTCGGACTGGAATTCTCAGGCTGAAAAGATATTCGGATGGTCGCACGGCGAAGCGCTTGGGAGAAGTCTCGGCGAACTGATCATTCCGGAGATTCACCGCGCCGCTCACAAGTCAGGCCTGCAACGCTTCCGGCGCACCGGGGAAGGCTCAATCCTCGGACGCCGTCTCGAAATCGAAGCTCGGCGACGCGACGGAAAGGAAATCAAGGTCGAACTGAGCATCACCGCGTTGCGACGCCGTAACGGCGTGGTGTTCAACGGATTCGTCCGCGATCTCACCGACAAGATCGCGGCGGAGGACCGGATCCGGCAGGCCGAAAAAATGGAAGCCGTCGGCCAGCTCACTGGCGGGGTCGCACATGATTTCAACAATATCCTGACGGTGATCACGGGAACGATCGAAATTCTGGCCGAGGCCGTCGAGAATGATCCGCAACTCGCGGCCATCACCAAGATGATCGACGAAGCCGCGGCAAGAGGCGCCGAACTCACCCAGCATCTCCTTGCGTTCGCCCGCAAGCAGCCGCTTCAGCCGCGCGAAACCGATCTCAATACCCTGATCATCGAGACCGCCAAATTGCTGCGGCCAACCCTGGGCGAACGGATCGAGATCGAATCGGTATTTCAGGACGAAGCATGTTTGGCCAACGTCGATCCCAACCAGCTTGCGACCGCCATCCTCAATCTCGCGATCAATGCCCGCGACGCCATGCCCAACGGCGGCAAGCTTATCCTCGAGACCGCGTCGGCTGTTCTCGACGAAAATTACGCGAGCCAGCACAGCGAGGTTCGACCCGGCCGCTATGCCTTGCTTGCCGTGAGCGACACCGGAACCGGCATTCCCGCTGCCATCCTCGACAAGGTGTTCAACCCGTTCTTCACGTCGAAGGAACCCGGCAAAGGCACCGGCCTCGGCTTAAGCATGGTCTACGGCTTCGTGAAGCAATCCGCGGGGCACATCAAGATCTATAGCGAGGAAGGCCACGGCACCACGATCAAGATTTACCTGCCGCCAGGTACGGGCGCCTCTCTTGCTCCCGAGGCCGCCATTGCACCGGCCATTCAAGGCGGACACGAAACAATTCTTGTCGTCGAAGACGACAAACTGGTGAGAGACTATGTGCTGACGCAATTGCGTTCGCTGGGCTACGTCACGCTGGATGCGGCGAATGGGGCGGAAGCGCTGGCGATCGTCGCCGCAGGCAATCAATTCGATCTGCTTTTCACCGACGTGATCATGCCGGGCGCAATGAATGGCCGCCAGTTGGCCACCGAGGTGCAAAAGAGCAAGCCCGGGCTAAAGGTGCTGTTCACCTCGGGCTACACCGAGAATGCGATCATTCATCACGGCCGGCTCGACACCGGAGTCCTGCTGCTCGCCAAGCCATATCGCAAATCGGATATGGCCGGAATGATCCGAAAGGCGCTCGCCAACCAGAGCCGCCTTTGATCGAAGCGACGCGGCGTCTGTTGCGGAATGCGCGCCCGCGCCGGATCAGGAATTGCGCGAGACGGTCATCACAATCCGGATGAGATCGGCGGCATTCCTTGCGCCGAGCTTTTTCATGATGTTGGCGCGATGATCCTCAATCGTACGCGGGCTGATTCCGAGCTCGCGCCCGGCTTCCTTGTTGGAGGCGCCGGAGGCGAACTGCTCCAGCACTTCGCGTTCGCGCCGCGTCAATGGTTCCCGCCCCGGAAAATGCAGCGATGCGACATTCGACGCGGAGTCTTCTGCCTGTCGACGTGCATACGCGCCGATCGCCTCATCCAGCCGCGCGACGATTTCGCTGCCCCGGAACGGCTTTTCGATGAAGTCCAGCGCGCCGCTCTTGATCGCGCTGACCGCCATGGCGATATCGCCCTGCCCGGAGATCATGAAGATCGGCGCGGGATAATCCTCGCCGTGAAGCTCTTTCAGAATATCGAGGCCCGATTTACCGGGGATATGGACATCGAGCAGGATGCAGGAAGGGCATCGGGTCCGCGCCACCGCCAACAGCGCCGCCCCGTCCGCAAAGCAGATGACCTTATAGCCACCCGCCGACAACACCATCGACAGGATTTCACGAATGGCGGGATCGTCGTCGACAACGAAGATCTCGCCTCGGGGGAGTGGTTTATCGGCCATATGCCATCGTCCACGGACAGTAAGAAATGACGCGCGCACTCACGAGAGATTCGGACCCACCCGTATTTGTACGGGAGCAAGACTTAACGCACAAGTAGTACCGGAGGCATTAAAAACGCAGTCGAGGAGAGTATTCATGCAGAGCGCAGAAGGCGGCGGATTTTCGGCCCAATCCGACGATCGAAACGACGGAGAGGGTTCGGAACTCGTATTCCTGATCGAGCACATCCGCGCCAGCATGAAGCTTATCGAGTCGGCCATCGCGATGGAACCGGCTCCCGGTGACCCCGGAACTTCCGCCAACGGTCGCGCGTGAAGCGCGTCGGATAACGGTACCCTCACATGTCAGCCTCCGTTGTCATTCGTTCAGGCTTGATCGGCGCCGCCGTCATCGCCGCCACGATCGGATTTGTCAATATCACGTTGGGATCGGCGATCGTCGGAGAGATGCGTCGAGTTCCCGTTGAGCTCGCGACGGCAGCGAACACCGACGCGATGAAGGCCGAATATCGGCGTCCGGTATTTATCCCGTTTCCCAAAGAGAACCCCTATACGCTGGCCAAGGCCGCGCTCGGCAAGAAGCTGTATTTCGATCCGCGTCTCTCGGCGATGTCGGCGCAGTCCTGCGCAAGCTGTCATACCCCCGGCTTTGGCTGGGGCGACGGGCTGGCGCTCGGCGTCGGACGCGGCATGACAAAACTGGACCGGCGATCGCCAACCATCATCAATTCCGCCTGGGGCGCGCGCTTCATGTGGGACGGCCGCGCTCAGAATCTCGAGCAGCAGGTACTCCTCCCGATCCAATCCGCCGGCGAAATGAACATGCCGATCGACCAGCTCATGGAGCGGCTGGCTTCGATCGCCGAATACGGTTTGCTGTTTGCCTCGACCTTCCCTGAAAGAGGCATGAATCCGACGACCCTTGCCGAGGCCATCGCCACCTATGAACGGACCGTGGTCTCCGAGCGATCGCCGTTCGACGCCTGGATCGAGGGTGACGAGCGCGCCATCTCGGAAGCGGCCAAACGGGGCTTTGCGATTTTCAACGGCAAAGGTCAGTGCTCGCTCTGCCACGAAGGCTGGAATTTCACCAATGACAGTTTTCACGACACCGGCCTTCGAAGCACCGATAACGGCCGCGCAGCTTTCCTTCCAAATATTCCCAAGATGATGCACGCGTTCAAGACCCCGGGGCTCCGCGAGATCGAACGCCGGGGCCCGTATATGCACGATGGATCGATCGCGACCCTTGAAGCGGTGGTCGAACATTATGACGGCGGCGGTACGGACCGGCCAAGCCGGTCCGACTTGATCGGACCTCTCGGTCTCACGCCGCTGGATAAATCCGATCTCGTCGCCTTCCTGAAAACCTTAAGCGGTAATCCCGGTCCGACCATCATCCCTGTTCTTCCCCGCTGAGATCGTCAGCCCAGGAAACGCTCCATGCGAAAGATTGCCACGCTCCTTCTCGTCATTCCCCTCGGCCTGGCGGCCGGCGGCCTTGTCGCCATGCAGACGATCCGCCAACAAGGCCGGATGTTCTCGATCGACAACGTCACCATCAAGGCGGGCGGGTCGCTGACATTTCTCAACGACGATAACGTTCCCCATAACATCGCGTCGATCAGCAAGGGAAACGAGTTCAATCTCGGCTCGCAGCGCCCCGGCGCCTCGACAGATGTCACCTTCACGGCAGCAGGCGAGGCGCAGGTGTTCTGCGCCATCCATCCGCGCATGAAATTGACGGTCAAGATTTCAGACTAGTTACGCCTAGAGCATGATCCGGAAAAGTGGGTACCGGTTTTCCGACAAGATCGTGCTCAAACAAGAAGATAGAGCGGATGACGATTCGAAGAAAAGTCATCCCGCTCTAGCCGCTCGCTGGAGCACGATGATGTCCATTCGTTACAAGTTCTTTCTCGCGTTTAGCGCCCTGGTTGTCCTCGCCTGCTCCGTGGCATTTTCCGGCTTCCGGGGAATCGCAGGGTCGGGAGATCTGGCCGTGCGCCTGTACGACGGACCGCTGATGGGCATCAATCATGCTCGTTCGGCGCATGCGGCGCTGAACGAAGCCCGCCGCCTGATACCGCCCGGCCTGGCTGATGGCGTGCCGGCCGAAACCGTCATCGCGTTCCGCGCGCTGCTCAACGAAATAGCAGGCGATCTGAAAATCGTTCGAGAGCGCATCGACAATGACGACGTCACAGCCGCGCTAGCCGGCGCGGAAGATCGCTTTCGCGATTGGTCGGAGACGGAATTGCAGCTTCTCAGACCCCCGTCAGATGGCCTCGCGATGGTGCCGGCTTCTTTCGCGTTAATGCAAAAAGGCAATGACGCCGCAAAGGCGCTTGACGACCTCGTCGAGACTGTCGCCGCGTATGGCTTTGAATATCGAATGGCAGCCGAGACGGCAGTTGCGGATGCCCGCACAACCATGCTGACGCTGGCGATAGGAACGACACTGGTCGGGATCATGCTTGCGATCAGTTTTTCCTACTCCATGAGCAAGCCGATCTTTGAGGCCATGCAGGTCGCCGAACGCGTGGCGGCCGGCAATTTCACCGACCACATCGCCAGTCAACGGCCCGACGAACTTGGCCGCCTGCTGCGATCGCTCGATGCCATGCAATCCGATCTCAAGGCGCGTGCCGATGAAGACCACGCCATGATGATGAAGCTGGACGCCGCACTCAACAACATGAAGCTTGGACTGTGCATGTTCGGCCCTGATAACCGCCTGATGCTCTGGAATGATCTTTATCTGAAGATGTACCGGATTTCACCGGAACGGATATTCGTGGGCTGCACCCATGAAGAGATGCTCGAGGCCCGCGAAGTCGCAGGAACAGCTTACCGGGACCTCGGGCAATATGGTGCAAAGCTGCAGACGGCGGTTGAAACGCGTTCTCCCGACAGTTTTACCGCGGAGCTGGTCGACGGCCGGATCGTCAACGTTGCCTACCAGCCGATTCAAAATGGCGGATGGGTCTCAACGCATGAGGACATCACCGAGCGCACGCAGAGTGAAGCCCGCATCGCGCACCTGGCCTTTCACGATCCGCTCACCGAATTGCCCAACCGAGCCGCGTTCGGCAATTACCTCGCGAAGACATTCCAGAGCGCATCTGCGGGCAACGAAACACTTGCGCTGCTTTGCATCGACCTCGATCGATTTAAGGAAATCAACGATATGTACGGTCATTCGGTAGGTGATCGCTTTCTCAAGGAGATCGGACGCAGGCTTACGCTGGCTTGCGACGGAGCGTTCCTTGCACGGCTCGGCGGCGACGAGTTCACGATCGTGTTGTCAGGTGGGACACAACCGGCCGCGGCAGACGAGCTTTGTCAGAGATTGTCGTCGGTCGTTGACGCGCCCGTTCGCATCGACGACTACGATGTCGACGGAAGCTTCACCGTCGGGGTCAGCATTTTTCCGCAACACGGCTCGGACATGGATACCCTGGTCGCGAATGCGGAAGCAGCACTTTATCGTGCGAAGACAGAACAGCGCGGAACGATTCGCTTCTTTGAACCTGCGATGGACCGGCATACTCGGGAAAAAAGAGCCCTTCAGCAAGAAATTGCTGTCGCCACGGAGCGCAACGAACTGGAATTGTATTTTCAGCCGCAGGCCGTTGCCGGGGGCGAGGTATTCGGGTTCGAGGTCCTGGTGCGCTGGCGACACCCCGTGCGGGGCATGGTCTCTCCCGGGATATTCATTCCACTGGCGGAAGAGACCGGCTTGATCGGACAGATCGACGAATGGGTGTTGCGCGAGGCCTGCCGGGAAGCGGCCTCGTGGGCCAATCCGCTTTCGATCGCAGTTAATCTGTCGCCAGTCGATTTTCGCCGCGGCGACATTCCAAACATGATTCTTTCGGTGCTGCTCGAAACCGGCCTGAACCCGCAGCGCCTTGAAATCGAAATCACCGAGGGCGTGCTGATCGACGATTTCGAGCGCGCCATCGCCATCCTGCGCAAGATCAAGAACCTGGGTGTTCGCGTCGCCATGGACGATTTCGGCACCGGATATTCCTCGCTGTCATATCTTCAGGCGTTCCCGTTCGACAAAATCAAGATTGACCAGACCTTCATTGCAAAAATCGGGACGAATAATCAGGCGACCGCGATCATCCACGCCATTGTGGGGTTAGGCGGCGCCCTGGCGCTGCCCGTCATTGCCGAAGGTGTCGAGACCGAAGAACAACTCGCCTTCCTGGTGACGGAAGGGTGCAACGAGGTTCAGGGGTATTTTATCGGACGGCCACAGCCGATCGCCCACTACCGGCACTTGTTGACAGGATTGGCCGGCAGCTTCGAAAATGCGGCGATTGCCAGCTAAAATAGCCCGTAAGGCGCTTCACGGCTCAGCGGCAATCCGAACTTCGGCAATTGCCGGTCGCGGACCAACTTGGACCAGCCGCGCTCTTCGGGGACTGACTTGCAGCCACGTATCGTTGCGCTACCGCCATGACGCGGCTTCCGCGGCGTCGCGTGAAGGCCTATCAAGCCGATATCGTGCTGCAAACAAAATCCGGCAACTTGCCTGCGGCCGCATTTTGATTGGCTAGAGCCTGCTCGGTTCGCGCCTTGACGTCCCGGGCCATGATGAGTCCTGACTCCGGTGTCCCGTCGAGATCCGGAAGCCGGCATGCGCCACCGCGCCCCGGTCTCGCGACTGCTTATCGTGCCGAGCCGGCAGCTTCTGCTGCGGCGCGCTGCATGCTCGATGACATCTCGCTCGTTACCGTGCTCTGCTCCTCGACCGCGGCGGCGGTTGATGTCACATACTCACTGACTTCCTGGATCGACTGCTTGATCGCCGTGAGCGCACTGACCACGTCAGCCGAAATGCCGTTGAGGTTTCCGATTTCCTGCCCGATCTTGTCGGTCGCCTGCTTGGCTTGATTGGCGAGATTCTTCACCTCGGAAGCAACAACTGCAAACCCTCTGCCGGCTTCGCCAGCGCGTGCGGACTCAATGGTGGCGTTAAGCGCCAGCAGGTTGATCTGGCCGGTAATATTTCCGATCAACTCAACGATGCCGCCCATCGATTCGCTCGCTGCGCTCAAACGTTGCGCCTGTTGATCCGCCGCATCAACCCGGACAACCGCCTCCGACGCCGTTTGCCTGGACTTGGTCATCGTCTCGGAGATTTCGCGCACCGAGGCGTTCAACTCCTCAGCGCCTGCCGCGACCGTCTCCATCATGCCGCGCACGCTTTCGGCCCTCTTGCGGGCAATCACCTGAGCTGTGGTGTCTGCCGCGTATTTGACGACTTTGAACGGCTTGCCGTTCAGATCGAGGATCGGGTTGTAGGATGCCTGAATCCAGACTTCCCGACCGCCCTTGCCGATACGTTTGAATTCTCCCGCCTGGTACCGACCGGCGTTCAGATTTGCCCAGAATTCGCGATAGGCCGCGCTGTCGCGATCGGCGGCATCGACAAACATGCTGTGATGCTTGCCCTGGATCTCACGAAGCGAATAGCCCAGCGCGTTCAGGAAGTTTTCGTTCGCCGTGAGGATGGAGCCATCCATGTTGAATTCGATCACGGCTTGCGATTTACCGATCGCGGCAATCTGGCCCGCCAGATCGGCGGTCCGCAGCTTCTGCTCGGTGACGTCGGTTGCGAACTTCACGACCTTGAAGGGTTTGCCCTTTTCATCAAGGATCGGGTTATAGGACGCCAGAATCCAGACCTCCTTGCCGCCCTTGCCGATGCGCTTGTATTCCGCTGCCTGGTATTCACCACGGTTGAGGCTTGCCCAGAATTCACGATATGCGGCGCCATCGCGCATCGCCGGCTCGACAAACATGCTGTGATGCTTGCCCTGGATCTCGCCAAGTGAATAACCGAGCGTTTTCAGGAAATTTTCGTTTGCCGTGATGATGGTGCCATCCAGATTGAACGCAATCACCGCTTGCGCCCGGCCAATGGCTGTAATCACTCCGGCATCGTCCATGTTGCCGAGTTTCTCCGCGGTTATGTCGGTTGCAAACTTGATGACTCGATAGACCTTGCCATTGCGGTCGAGCATGGGATTGTAGGAGGCCTGAATCCAGACCTCCTTGCCGCCCTTGCCGATGCGCTTGTACTCGGCGGCCTGGTATTCTCCCCGGTTGAGCTTCGCCCAGAATTCACGATAGGCGGCGCTTTCGCGCATCGCCGGCTCGACAAACATGCTGTGATGCTTGCCCTGGATCTCGCCAAGCGAATAACCGAGCGTTTTCAGGAAATTTTCGTTTGCGGTGACAA
>WNFF01004492.1_pt1 | contig 24574 bp, 23 predicted proteins | sample 5400441 | NCBI WGS metagenome assembly WNFF01 (sample SAMN13153345, study PRJNA577476) | soil metagenome | isolation source: 120 cm saprolite under Douglas fir tree site 2 hole 3 replicate 1 | place: USA:California | collected 2015-04-18
TCCTCGGCGCAAAGTCCGGTATTCTGGCGCGCGACGATGTTGACCACATTCTTGATGGTGTCGGTCGAGACCGCCGTGGAGTTGTCGGCGTGGGTGTAGGCGCGTGCAAAGTCGCCTTCGACCATCGCCTTGATGTTGAGCTGGCTGACCTCGTGCTTGTCGCCATCGCGATGAATCCGCATGACACGAACGCGGCCTTTTCCATATCTGTTCTTGATGAGCGGCATTTGAAAGCCTCCAGTTCACCCAGTAGATACGCAAGGGTCTCGTTCCACCCCGCGGTCCGGCCCAATACGGAGCAACCTTCGTGCCACGGGCGTCACGTATGGGGATTAACTCCCCCGATAGGTCGCATAACTCCAGGGCGTGACCAATAGCGGCACATGGAGATGGCCTTCGGGATCGCTCACCGCAAACCGCAGCGGAATGGAATCGAAAAACGGGGGATCCGACAGCGGCACCTTCCGTCCGGCAAAGTAATTCCCGACGCTGAAAGTCAGTTCGTAACGGCCGATCGGCACCGGCCGGCCGTGAATCAGCGGCTGATCGGTTCGGCCATCGGCGTTGGTGATCGCACGCGTCACGACACGGTTTGCGCCGAGGTTGGATAACTCAACCAGTTCGAGCGCTATCCCCACCGCCGGCCCGCCGCTATGGGTATCGAGCACATGGGTCGACAGACGGCCGTGCACCTCCAGCCGATCGTCCGACGTGACCAGCTGGTCGAGGCGCAATGCCGCGATGCGGCAGATTTCCTCGATCGAGTTCTGCGCCTCGGTCGTTGCATCGTTCGGCAAGCGACGCTCGAAATCGCGCAAAATGGAATCCCTGGTGTGGCGCCGAACGCAGACGATGTAGGGGAAACCGAACTTGGCGCGATAGGCATTGTTGACGCGCTCGAATGCCTCATATTCGGCGTCCGACAACCGGTCGAGACCGACGCTGTTCTGTTCGGCGCTGGATTCCAAGGTCAAGCCCGCCGCGCGTTGCGTCTTGTTGGCGAGATCGGGATGCGCCTTGATCAAGGCAAGGCGCAGTTCAGGGGCTGCGCGATCGACCGCAACCTTCATCGCCTCGAACAATTGCCTGACGCCCGCGAACGGCCGCACCGATGCAGCCTGCTCGGCGATCCACGGCGAATACTCGAATATATTCGAAAGCGCGGCGACGAAGTCGTCCTTGCTGCATGCATTCAGATCGGAGAGCGCTTTTTGCGGCATTTCGGCCCTTACGATCCGATATCGAACGCGTTGGCGGCGAGATGCGAAAGGTTAGCGTGCCAATGCTGCGCGATCTGCAGCCGCGTCGGCACCCAGACCCGCTCGTGATTCATGATGTAGTCGAGAAACCGCATCAGCGCGGCCGCGCGGCCCGGACGTCCGACAACGCGACAGTGCAGGCCCACCGACATCATCTTCGGCGACGTCTCGCCTTCGGTGTACAGCATGTCAAAGCTGTCCTTGAGATAGGTGAAGAACTGATCTCCACCGCCGAACCCCTGCGCGTTGACGAAGCGCATGTCGTTGACGTCGAGGCTGTAGGGAATGATCAGGTGCGGCCCCGCCGGTCCCTTGATCCAGTACGGCAGATCATCGGCATAGGAGTCGCAGGAATACAGGAAGCCACCTGCTTCCATCACCAGCTTCACCGTGTTGATGGATGTCCGGCCGGTGTACCAGCCGAGCGGACGCTGCCCGGTGACCTCGGTATGGATTCGGATCGCATCCGCGATCTCCGCCCGCTCCTCCGCTTCCGACATGTCCTTGTGCTCAACCCACTTCAGACTGTGGCTGGCAATATCCCAGCCGGCTTCCTTCATGGCAGCGACAATTTCGGGATTTCGTTTCAACGCTGTCGCAACACCGAACACCGTGGTCGGCAGCTTGCGCTCTGTGAACATCCGCCAAAGCCGCCAGAAGCCGGCGCGCGAGCCGTATTCGAACATCGACTCGATATTGGCGTGGCGTTGCCCGGGCCAGGGCTGCGCCCCCAGCACGTCGGACAGGAACGCCTCCGACGCGCGGTCACCGTGCAGAATGTTGTTTTCGCCACCCTCCTCGAAATTCACCACGAACTGGACGGCGACCCTGGCCCCGCCCGGCCAATGCGGATCGGGCGGGTTGCGGCCGTAGCCGCGGAGATCGCGAGGGTACCTTGCTTCCGCCATTTTACGCGACCTCGAAGCGGACTTTCTGCGCGCCCTTCCACAACACGGTCTTTCCGAGCGCCGGCAAATTCTCAAGATTTGAGGTTAGCGTGATGAAGTGATTGCCCGCGAGCTGGCCCATCTTGCTGGCGAAGTGCACGCCGCCATAGGCCAGCAGAATCTCGGTTTCGCTGATTCCGCCTGGATAAAGGATGATCTGGCCCGGCGCGGGGTAGCTGGTGTGGTTCTCGTAAGAGACGCCGAAATCGAGATCGCCGAGCGGCATCCAGACCCCCTCGCCGCTCCATCGTACATGGATAGCCTGGCTCTCGAACGGCATCGCCCGGCGGAAAGCCGCGCAGGTCTTGGGTGCCAGTTGTTCCTCGAAACGGGCTTGAAAGGTGAAGTCCCCCGCGTGGACAATGAGTTGGCTCATTCATGACACTCGTATTGCTTGAGAAGGAAGACTCCAGCGAAATAGTTTGCAACCGGCGACACCTGAAGCAAGGAATATTCCAGCCAACCGGTAGATTCTAGAACCTTTTGCACCGCTCGGCAAAGGCCAATCCGATGATGGATGCTCGGTAAGGTAGCCCCGCGCTGGAAAAGACCGAGACTATTCGGCTGACCTTTTTCTTTCATAGGACCAACCGAAAATTCCGCTTCGCTGCACTTCCAGCTCGGGCGGTGGCGCACCGATTTCAGCCTGCGGTGACGGCGGCGCCGGCAAATTGTCGCACTTCATCGAATAAACCAATTTGCCGTCCGCGGTCCGGCCAATGGGCGCGCAGGGATCGGCGCGCGCGGTCACGCTTTTGGGCGGCAATTTCGTTTGGGCCCATGCAGGTGAGTTTGGGCCCATGCAGGTGACGAGATCAGGAGAATTGCGAAAACCAGGTTCTTCATCGGTCCCTCTCGCAAGATGTACGCCATTCAGCCCCATTGAACCGGATCGGCCGAACGAAGTCCATCAAGGTTATCTCTGAAGCGCAAGCGATCCAGCCTGTTCGCCTGCCGAATATTTAGCCCGAAAAAATCTTTGACCAAGAAATTTGCTCGCCGTTTCGTGATGGGCGGAATCGTGAAAATCCGCACAACCGATCGTTATGTGGATGCCAAGGCGCCGTCATGCGGGACGCCGTTCGGCGCGCCGCATGGCGCTTGAACGAGGGAGATTCATAATGCGAAAGACAATCCTGACAATTCTCGGTGCGGCCTTGCTCGCGGCGTCGGCCGTGCAGATCGCCGCGGCCGCGGATCACCACAGGGGCCGAAAGGCTGACCGTGCCCCGGTGCCAGTGAGTGAACCAATCCGTAACTCCAACGCCTTCTACGGCTGGCCCTCACCGTCGATAGAGCCCGGCTGGTCGCGCTATGAAAACGGCGCGATGTCAGCTCCTGCCGGTCGCTGACCGCCGAGTTGAACGGAGGCCGGTCGCACCGCCGCGACCGGCTTTCGTTTTGAACTTTGATCCCAGTTTTTGAATCCATCGGACATTCTTGCTCACGGTTACGAAAGCGGGGCATCTCATCTGCAAATATCGGCGCATGAAATTCTCACCGCCTCCTGCCTGATCTGCTAGCAATGCTGGCCAGGTGAAGTGAACCGGCTTGTTGGATCGGGAGAAACCATGTTGCTTTTTCGTGTGCTGGCCGGTGCGCTCCTGCTGCTGCATCCGGCTGCGGCTCGTGCCCAGACTGTTTGGGATATGGCGACGGAGTATCCGCAAAGCGCCATGCCGGGACTTGGCGTGACGACGTTCGCAAAGCACGTCGCCGAATCAAGCGCAGGAAAACTCCAGATCAGGCCGAGCTTCGATGCTTCGGGAGGAATTCGATCGGCTGGCATGCTCGCCGCGATTGCGGAAGGCCGGGTTCAGGCCGGCGACGCGTTCGCCGGCGCGCTGGAAGCCGAGGATGCGATCTTTGCCCTGCCCTCGCTGCCGTTTCTGGTGACGTCGATTGCGGATGCAAGGCGGCTTGCCGACCTCGCGCGGCCATTCCTGGCAACAGCCTTGCAGAACAAGGGCCAACGACTGCTCTATCTGACGCCATGGCCGCCTTCCGGTATCTGGTCGAAGAGCCCGCTGAAGATGCCGTCAGATCTAACGGGTCTTTCGATCCGCACCTATGACAAGACATCAAGTGAAGTTTTTGCAAGCGCCGGCGCCAAGGCCGCGTCAATCAGCTTTGCGGATACGATGCCGAAGCTGGCCGAAGGCAGTATCAATGCGGTCCTGTCGTCGGGAGACGGTGGCACCGGTCGCAAGCTTTGGGAATTCCTGCCCTATTTCAGCGAAATTACTTATTCGCTGCCGCTCTCAGTCGCTAGCGTTAACCAGGCAATCTACGACGGACTGACCCCCGACCTGCGCGAAGCCGTCGACACCGCCAGCCGCGAGACTGAGATTGAATTGTGGTTGGCCCTGTCTACCCGGCTGCAAGAGAATTATCGGCGGATGCGCCAGAATGGCGTCACAATTGACTCGAGCCCGGCTCCCGCCGTCGTCGCAGTGCTTCAATCTGGTGCAGCAGCGGCGCAGCAGGCCTGGTGCACCAGATCTGGACCAACCTGCCCAAAGGTTCTCGAAGCCTTCAAGGCCGGCAAACCATGAACTTCGTCGATCGTGCCTACGAGCACTGCGGCCGGCTGGAGCATGATCCGGAAAAAGTGGACACCGGTTTTCCTCGGGACAAACGCGAAGCGTTTGCCCGGAGATCATGCTCACACAAAAAGATAACGTTAGAGTCTGATTCAACTCAGTTGAAACAGACTCTAGCGGTTTATTCCGCCTTCCTTGGAAAGATCGTCCAGGAATTTGTCCAGCGCCTGGTTTCCGGCTTCGTGAGCCGCCCGATATGAGCGATAGCCCGAGCCGGAAACCTTGACGCCCATCGCTTCGCGCCGGCGCTGGATTTCCCAACTGAAGGGAAAAGCACCGTCGCCGCGGCGCGTCACGATCACATAATATTTCCTCTTCCGGTTATCGGGATGCATGTTCGATCAAACCGCCAGTTGGTGCGGCTCGCTTTCGATATCGATCTCGTCGCACGCGCAAGCCGGAAGGTCGGAACGTGGACGGCCGAAACCGGCCGGCCGTTCTCTCAGCATTCAACGCTTCAGGCCATTTACTTCATCGCGTCGTAGACCGCGAAGGTGTAGGCCCCCTCGGGCTTCTTGGTAATGACGGGATCCGATCCGCCGGACATCAACGTCGCAACCGTTCGGTCGTAGTCCTTGACGTCCAGCTTGCCGTCGGCCGCACCCAGCAACTTGCCGATTTCGGTCATCATCCGCTTCTGGTCCTTTTCGGTTTTGGCGCCTGTGGAGTCACCAGCCAGGATGATCTTCACGGCTTCGTCCGGATTCTTCTTGGCGTAGTCCCAACCCTTCATCGACGCCTTGACGAATTTTGCCATCTTGGCGACGAACGCCGGGTCCTTCAGGTTCTTCTCCAGCACATAAAGACCATCCTCCAGCGTAGCGACGCCCTCGTCCTCATATTTGAACACCACCAATTGGCTCGGCTTGTAGCCGCCATCGATCACCTGCCAATACTCGTTGTAGGCCATCGTCGAAACGCAATCGGCCTGCTTCTGCAAAATCGGATCGACGTTGAAGCCCTGCTTGATGATCTTGATGCCGGTTGGCGATCCGTCGGTCTTGTAGCCAAGCTTCGACATCCACGACAGGAACGGATACTCGTTGCCGCCGTACCATATGCCGATGGTCTTGCCCTTGAAGTCCGCGGGCTTCTTGATGCCGGTATCGGCCCGGCACGTCAGCTCCAGGCCGGACTTCTTGAACGTCTGCGAGATATTGACCAGCGGCACGCCTTTTTCGCGCGACGCCAGTGCCGACGGCATCCAGTCAACCACAACATCGGCGCCGCCGCCGGCAATCACCTGCGGAGGCGCTACATCCGGACCGCCCGGCTTGATCGTGACGTCAAGTCCGGCGTCCTTGTAGAAACCCTTTTCCTTGGCCACGAAGTAACCGGCGAACTGGGCCTGCGAGACCCATTTCAGCTGGATGGTGACCGTGTCCGCCGCCTGTGCAGCCGCCAATGACAAACCCATCGTCACGCCTGCTGCGAGTGCCACTATGTTCTTCATGCAATACTCCGAAAAGCTTGAGAACCTGCCGAGTCAGGTTCGATAGGATGGATGCCAAAAAGTGGTCGCGCGCTCGGCGAGCGCGACTAATCCATAAAAGGCCATTCCCGCGATGGCGGCGAGCGCGATTTCCGCCCACACCATATCGATCGCCATTCGCCCGGCTTCGGTCGAGATGCGAAAGCCTATGCCTTGCGTCGGCGTTCCGAAGAATTCGGCAACGATCGCGCCGATCAGCGCCAGCGTGGCGTTGATCTTCAGGGCGTTGAAAATGAAGGGCAGCGCCGCCGGCAGATAGAGCTTCATCAGGGTCTGCCGATGATCCGCACCATAGGATCGCATCAAGTCGCGCTCCATATGACCGGATGCGGATAATCCGGCCAGCGCATTCACCAGCATCGGAAAGAACGTCACGAGCGCGACGACGGCGGCCTTCGATGGCCAGTCGAATCCGAACCACATCACCATGATCGGCGCCACGCCGACCAGCGGCAATGCCGAGAAGAAGTTGCCAAGCGGAAGCAGGCCGCGGCCGAGGAAAGAAAAACGCTGCGCGACGATCGCGACCAGCAGGCCCGCACCACAGCCGATGATGTATCCGATCAATACGCCGCGAACAAAGGTCTGGACGAAGTCCTGCCCGAGGATCGGCAGCGACGACACAAACCGTATCGCCGCGGCACTTGGCGACGGCATCAGCACCGGCGGGACGCCGAAGCCGCGCACCAGCACTTCCCAGAGATAGAACACCACCGCGCCGAACAGCAGGGGAACAGCAAGGTTGAGCGCGCGGCGCGCGCCGTCGCCGCGCGGACGCTGAGAGGCAAGCTCGACCTCGCAAAGCCCGGCCCCCAGCCAGACCGCGAGCACCATGGCCCAAAAGCCCGACGCCGCTGACCCGCCGACGCCAGGATCGCGCAACAAGACAAGCGTTGTCGCGGCTCCAAATAGAACGCCCGCGAAACCGAGCGCGATGGCCCGCGATCCGCCCGTCCAGGCGGAAGCCGCGAACAGCAGCGCGGCTGCGAGCGTCAAAGCCAGCAATATCGGCCGGCCCCACAAGGTGGCGACAGCCTCGCTCGAGAGCGGCAAGCACAGTGCCGACAGCACGCCTGCGGCGGCAAGGATAAATCCCAATCTGCGCCTTCGCGGATTCAAGGCCGGCCCCCCATTTGCCGCGCGACGCCGCGTTCGGTCAGGTCCACCAGTCCAATCAGACCCGAGGCGAGGATCGCCGACGCCAGTAGCGCCGCCCATATCTGGATGGTCTGGCCATAATAGGAGCCTGCGAGCAGCCGCGCGCCAATGCCGGCTTCGGCGCCGGTTGGCAGCTCAGCCACGATGGCGCCGATCAGGGAGATCGTGATCGCGACCTTGAGGCTGGCGAAGAGATAGGGCACGGCCGCCGGCCAGCGCAGCTTTGCCAATACCTGTCTTGGCGTCGCCGACCATGTCCGCATCAGATCGAGTTGCATCGGATCGGGCGCGGTAAAGCCCTTCACCATCCCGATCGTGATCGGGAAGAAACACAGATAGGCCGAAATGATCGACTTCGGCAGCAGGCCCTGCAATCCGATCGCGCCGAGCACCACGATGAAGATCGGCGCCAGCGCCAGGATCGGAACCATCTGCGAGCAGATGATCCAGGGCAGCAGGCTCTTCTCCAGCACGCGGCTGTGCACGATCATCAACGCCAGGCCAATGCCAAACAGCGCGCCCAGCACGAAACCGAGCAGCGTCGCCGACAGAGTCACGGTGGAATGATAGACGAGGCTGCGCGGCGCCGTCGGCGCATAACCGAACACCGAATCGACGAAGGCTGCGATCACCTGATGCGGTGCCGGCAGCAGCGGTCGCTCGGCGCTCATGGTGCCCGCGATCAGCTCCGATACCGTATACGGCGTCTCCTCCCGCTCAAACCCGCCGCGCACCAGCGAAAGGTTCATCATCACGGCCGCGACATACCAGATCGCGATCGACGCCAGAACGATGGTGACGACCGGCGCGTAGCGCACCACCAGCGGATGATGCCGCAGCGCGCCGGCGGCCGATGCAGGGAGGGCGAACGCGCTACTCGTCATAGGAATGCCCCGCCCGCAGGCCGACACGCACACGCTGCGCGATCTTGAGGAATTCCGGCGTCTCGCGAATTTCCAGGGTGCGATCGCGCGGAAAGTCACAATCGATGATATCGATGATACGCCCGGGCCGTGGTGACATCACCACAATCTTGCTCGACAGGAACACCGCTTCGGGAATCGAGTGGGTTACGAACAGGACCGTTTTTCCGGTCTTGTCCCACAGTTGCAGCAGCTGCTCGTTAAGATGATCGCGGACGATTTCGTCCAGCGCGCCGAACGGTTCGTCCATCAGCAACAGGGCCGGATCGAACGACAGCGCGCGCGCAATCGAGACCCGCTGCTGCATACCGCCGGACAATTGCCAGGGGAACTTGCGTTCGAAGCCGGTGAGATTGACCAGCGCCAGATAACGCGCCACTCGCTGCCGCTGCTCGCTATCGGAAAAACCCATGACCTCCAGCGGCAGCTTCAGGTTCTTCTCGATCGTCCGCCACGGGAACAAAGCCGGCGCCTGGAACACGTAGCCATATCTGCGCGCGAGACGCGCCTGTTCCGCGCTCATGCCGTTGACCAGCAGCGTGCCGGCCGTTGGTTGCTGGAGGTCGGCGATCACCCTCAACATCGTGGTCTTGCCACAGCCGGAGGGACCAATGAAGGAGACAAATTCGCCGTCAGCGATCTGCAGGCTGACATTCGACAGCGCATCGACCTTGCCGTCCGCGGTCTCGAACGTCAGCGAAACATTGCGTACGTCGATCGCCAGGCGCTGCGGCAGCGATCCCGGTTCGGCCGTCGCATCAGCTGTCTTGTCCATGCGTACCGCTTCGATCGGAGCGACGAGCGATTCTCGCCCGCGCGGTCGCAGCGTAACGCCCGGAGTGTCCCGCTTCAATGACTTCGGCATTTGCAACGCCATGGGCAAATAGTGGCAAACACCGCTGCAAATGGCGCGCTCAATGTTTGCGCATGCGGAGATATTAATGGGCAAGAACAACCATCGGGGTCAAACATGCCATTATCGGATTTTCAGATAGCCAAACAGCGCTTCGATTTTTTGACTTGTGCCGGGGGCCGCCTCATACTTTCGCAGCAGCGTCTCGCCCCCCGTGGCGCGGAGCTGCCTTTCGATTGCCTTCACGCGAGCGCCATGAAGCCTGCCCCCTTCAGATACATAGCCCCCACTTCCCTCGAGCACGCGCTCTCGCTCAAGGCCGAATATGGCGACGACGCGAAATTTCTGGCCGGCGGACAGAGCCTGATACCAACGATGAATTTTCGCCTGGCTCGACCCGCTGTCTTGATCGACATCAACGAGATCAGGGGTCTTGCCGGCATTCGTCCGTCGGCCGCGGCGACGCGGGTCGGCCCCCTGACGCGGTACCGGGCGCTGCAGCGCGATGCAGCTTTTGCACGGCTGTTTCCCTTGATCGCCGAAGCGCTACCCCATATCGCGCACCCGCAAATCCGAAATCGCGGTACTATCGGCGGAAATCTTTCGCACGCCGATCCGGCCTCGGAGCTCCCCGCGATCGCCTTGGCCCTGGGCGCCCGATTCCATGTTCGGACGGCAACACAACAACGATGGATCACGGCAGCAGACTTTTTTGTGAGTGCGCTGACGACGGATCTGAAGCCCGACGAAATGCTGGTGGAAATCGAACTGCCGTCGCCAAAGCCGCACACCGGCTGCTGCTTCATGGAGATCGCGCGCCGGCGCGGCGACTTTGCGATCGTGGGTGTGGCGGCAATGATGACGCTTGGGGAGCAGGATGAATGCACCGATGTCCGACTGTCGTTTTGTGGCGTGGGCGAAACGCCGGTCGATGCAAGTTCGGCTGCCCACGTTCTTGTCGGAAGCGTGCCAAGCGAAGACGCTATCCGGGATGTCGCCGCAATCGTGCAGACGATGATCGCGCCAAGTGGCAGTGTTCACGCCACAGCGGATTACCAGCGCCATATCGCGGGCGTTCTCACCGAGCGCGCACTGCAGACAGCTTACCGGCGGGGGCGTGATGGACACTGACTTCCACGACATCACGCTGTCGGTGAACGGCAAGCAATATCGGCGCCGCGTGGAATCGCGCGTGCTGCTGAGCGACTTTATTCGCCACGATCTCGTCCTCGCCGGCACCCATGTCGGCTGCGAGCACGGCGTCTGCGGCGCCTGCACGGTGCTGCTCGACGGCGAGCCCGTGCGCTCGTGCCTGATGCTTGCGGTACAGGCCCGGAATCACGAAATTTCGACCATTGAGGGTCTCACGAACAAGGACGGCGAGTATCATCCGCTGCAGCAGGCGATGCACGACCACCACGGCCTGCAGTGCGGCTATTGCACGCCCGGCATTCTGATGACGATGACGGCGTTTCTCGATGAGAATCCTTCGCCGGGTGAAGACGAGGTGCGTGAGGCGCTGTCGGGTAGTTTGTGCCGCTGCACCGGCTATCAGAACATCGTCGATGCGGTGTTGGCCGCCGCCGAACGAATGCGGGGCGGATAAGAAATGTCCACCCGCACATTCGGCGAACCCGTTAAACGCAATGAGGATCGCAAGCTCCTCACCGGCCAGGCACTGTTTATCGACGACGTCGAGTTACCCGGGATGCTGCATGTCGCGTTCCTGCGCAGCCAGATCGCGCATGCAAGAATCATCAGCATCGACGTCTCCAGGGCACTGCGGCGCCCCGGTGTCGTCGCCGCCTATGTCGCCGGCGACCTCGGCGACTACTGGCAGCCCGGCCCCATACTGGTGCCGCCTCCCCCGATCGCCGGCATTGTCTTCCACGAGCGAACCCAGGTTCCACTCGCCAAGGACAAGGTCCGCCACGTCGGCGAGCCGCTCGTCATCGTGATCGCGGAAAGCCGCTATATCGCCGAGGACGCGCTCGATGATATCGACGTCGAACTCGAGCAGCTTCCGGCGGTGGTCGATCTCGAGAAAGGGCTCGCCGGCGGCTCAGCGCTGGTCCACGACGACGTCGGTTCCAACGTCTCCGCGCATGTGCGACAAACCAAGGGTAACTATGCGGCCGCTGCAGCCGCCGCCGACCATATCATCAGGCGCCGCTTTCTCTACGAGCACGGCATCTCGTCTCCGATCGAAACCCGCGGCGTCGTCGCGCAATGGGATGCGCGCGCCAACCAGATGACGATCTGGGATACCACGCAGGCGCCGGTGTTCGTCCGCAATGGTCTCGCCGCCATGCTCGGCCTCAACGAACGGCAGGTCCGTGTGATCGCGCCCTTCGTCGGCGGCGGTTTCGGCCCGAAGATCATGATGTTTTATCCCGAGGAAGTGCTGCTGCCGTGGGTGTCGATGAAACTGAACCGGCCGATCAAATGGATCGAGGATCGGCTTGAGCATTTCTTCGCCACCACCCATGAGCGCGGGCAAATTCATGATGCCGAGATCGCCCTGACAAAAGATGGCCGCATCCTCGGCATCAAGGACGTGTTTCTGCACGACGGCGGCGCCTATGATCCTTATGGCCTGACGGTACCGGTCAACAGCCAATGCACCCTGCTCGGCCCCTATGTCGTGCCGCACTACGACAGCACCTTTACGCAGGTGTTCACCAATCTGCCGACCGTCACGCCATATCGGGGCGCCGGCCGCCAGCATGGCGTTTTCGTGATGGAGCGGCTGCTGGATTTCGCCGCCCACGAACTGAACATCGATCCGGCCGAGATCAGGCGGCGGAATCTGATTCCGCCCGATGCGTTCCCTTACAACAATGAAATCATCTACCAGGACTTTGAAGTGCTCGAATACGACAGCGGCAACTACGAGCCAGTGCTAAACATGGCGCTGGAAGCGATCGGCTATGGCACTTTCAAGGACGAGCAGAAAAAGCTGCGCGCCGAAGGCCGCCATGTCGGTATCGGCCTGGCTTGCTACGTCGAGGGCACCGGGATTGGCCCCTATGAAGGCGCCAAGGTTCAGGTTCAATCCAACGGCAAGGTCAGCGTTGCCACCGGCATCGGCACTCAGGGACAAGGACACTTCACGGTGTTCGCGCAAATTGCGGCCGATCAGCTCGGTGTCGCCGTCACGGATGTCGACGTCGTGACCGGCGACACCGATCAGTTCTATTGGGGCGCCGGCACCTTTGCCAGCCGCGGTGCCGTGGTCGCGGGCAATGCCGTCAACGAAGCGTCAAAGGTGGTGCGGAAGAAGGCCCTGAAACTGGCGAGCGATCTGTTCGAATGCGCCGAGGAAGATCTGGTGATCGAGGGCGGCAAGGTTTCGATCGTGGGTATCGCCGGCAAATTCGTGAAGCTGGGCGATCTCGCCAATCATGCCAATCCGATGCGCGGGGCGGTCGAACCGGGCACCGAGCCGGGACTCGAATCGACCCAGTATTTCGGCCCCAAAATGGGCGCGACGGCCAATGGCGTCCACGCCATGATCGTCGAAATGGATCCGCGAACCTTCGACCTGAAAATTCTAAAATACGTCGTGGTGCATGATTGCGGCACCGTGATCAACCCGATGATTCTGGCCGGCCAGATCCATGGCGGCGTCGCGCAAGGGATCGGCAATGCATTCTACGAGAAGCTGATGTTCGACGATCAGGGCCAACTGCTCAACGCCTCGCTCGCGGATTATCTGCTGCCGACCGCACTCGAAGTGCCGCGCATGGAGCTCGGCCATACCGTGACGACGTCGCCACTCAATCCGATGGGCATCAAGGGAGCCGGTGAAGCCGGCGCCATTCCTGCGGGGCCATTGTTCGCGCAAGCCATCGAGGACGCGCTCGATTTGAAGGGCCGCGGCGTCGAACTGCTGGAAATTCCACTCAGCCCGAGCCGGCTGTTCGAGCTCACCCGGAACGCGCAGCGCTAGAGCGGGATGAGATTAGGTTGAGGCCGTGACGACGGACCATTTTTCTTCTCGTGCCCCGGACGCAAGCCGCACGAGCGCTGCGAGCCGGGGCCCATTCTACTTTGCATGGGGTTGTTTTCGCGATTTTGTGTCTGGGCTGGGCTCCGCGGTGTACCGCCCATAGCGTGTCGAAGACGCGCGTGAACGCGCTTATGAGGCTCTGCGCTGCGTCCGGGACACGAGATCGTTAGTGCTTCGCGCTCACGGCGAATCGATCCAACTCCAATGCATCATGCGCTAGCGCATCGTCGGGATATCACGCACATGATCCTCGTCACCGGCGCGGGCGGAAAAACGGGCGTGGCCGTGCTGAAGGCGCTGGTCGCGCGTGGCGCGATTGTTCGTGCCTTGGTGCGAAGCAGCTCGCATCGTGCGGCCTTGAACGCGATCGGTGTCCACGACATCGTGGTCGGCGAGATGGATGATCCGCACGCGTGGTCGCAGGCGGTAGGCGGAACCAACGCGGTCTATCACATCTGCCCCAATATGAGCCCCCACGAGTTGCCATTCGCAAGAGCCCTTGTCGCCGCCGCCGTCACCCACGGTGTCAGGCGTCTTGTCTATCACTCGGTGCTGCATCCGCAGATCGAGGCCATGCCGCATCATTGGGCCAAGCTGCGGGTCGAGGAGATGCTGTTCAGCTCCGGGCTCGAGGTCACGATCCTGCAGCCTGCCGCCTATATGCAGAATTCGCTCGCCGAATGGGACCGCATGGTTGGTGACGGCCTCTATCGCGTGCCCTATCCGGTCGTTACCAAGCTCAGCCTCGTCGATCTCGACGACGTCGCGGAAGCCGCCGCGTTGGTGCTGACGGAGGCCGGCCATTCCGGCGCGAGTTATGAACTGGTCGGCACGGCGCCGATGAGCCAGATCGAGGTTGCCGAGACGTTTGGACGCGCCTTGCAACGAGATGTCCGCGCCGAAGCCGAACCGATCGAGGTCTGGAACCACCGCGCCCGCAACGCCGGCATCGGTGACTATCAGCGCGAGACGCTGACAAAAATGTTTCAGGCCTATGCGCGCGACGGGCTCAAGGGCAATCCCAACGTGCTCGGCTGGCTGCTCAAGCGTCCGCCGACATCGCTGGCGGCATTTGCCGCGCGGATGGCTGCCACTCACGCATGAGGCGGCCAACCGATCGGGTGGATCTGCTGCACGATCTTCATGACAGATAGAATCAAGGGTTCTTCGAAACGCGGACCGACGATCTGGATTCCCACCGGCAATCCGTCGCTGGTCACCCCGGCCGGCACGCTGCCGCCGGGCAGGCTCATCAGCGTGATCAGGAACGAGCCTGCGATCCAGTCGGTGTAATTGTCGAGTTTCCTGCCATTGATCAGGGTGGGGAAATTCATCTCCACCGGAAACTGCTTGACCGGCGATTGCGGGGTGATCAACAGATCGTATCGTTCGAAGAACTTTGCAAAGCGCTGGAACAATTCCTGCCGCTTCTGTTCGGAGGCGCCAAAATCCAGCGGCGTCACCTTGAGACCGGCCTTGACGTTGCCCTTGAGATTGGCGCCGAAGGCTTCGAGTTGACCGAGATTGGAAAATTGCTGCCCGACCATCCACAGCCCGCGCCAGGCCTGATAGGGCGACTTGCCGTCGGAAATATCGAACGCGATCTCCTCTACCGTGGCGCCGGCATCGCGCAGCGACATAGCGGTGTTCCGGCAGATATCGTCGATTTCCGGCTCGACGCCGATGTCGGCGATATCAGACACATAGGCGACGCGCAGGCCCTTGACGTCACTGGCTTTCGCAACGATCGCACGCGCGCTGGCCCACGGCGGCGCCACCGAAATCGGCGACGCGCGGCTGAAGCCTGCGATCGCATCCAACATCAGCGCGGCGTCTTCCGCCGTGCGCGCCAGAGGGCCGTGCACCTGGCCAGGATCCCAGGCGAGCGGCATTGGCCAGTTTGGCGTCAGCCCCGGCGTTGGCCGAATGCCGACAATGCCGCAGAACGAAGCCGGCATCCGGATCGAGCAGCCGAAGTCCGTCCCCTGCGCCAGCGGCACCATGCCGGTGGCCACCGCCACCGCCGATCCGCCGGAAGAACCCGCCGGACTCAATGCCGGGTTCCAGGGATTTCGGGTAACGCCGAACACATCGTTGAAGGTGTTGGCGCCGGCGGCAAACTCCGGGGTGTTGGTCTTGCCCAGCACGATCGCGCCCGCTGCTTTCAGACGCCGCACGGCTTCGGCATCCTCGGTCGGCACGTTATCCGCAAATAGCGGCGAGCCATAGGTGGTGCGGATGCCCGCGGTGGGAGTGACGTCCTTGATCGCGACCGGCAAGCCATGCATTGCGCCGAGCTTGTCGCCCCGCATCACGGCGGCTTCGGCCTGTTTTGCCAACACGCGCGCCCCGTCGGCGACCAGCGTCACGATGGCGTTGAGTTTGGGATTCACGCGCGCAATCGTGGCAAGATGCGCGTCGAGCACCTCGACCGGACTGACCGCTTTGGTGGCAATCAGCGACGCCAGTTCGACCGCCGTCCTGCGGCTCAGACTCTCGGTCATATCAGGTTCCGTTTACTTGCCCGACCAGTGCACGAAGCGACGCTCGATCGTGAGGAACAGGAGATTGAGGCCATAACCGAGCGCGCCGGCGGCGAAGATCGCGGCATACATGTCCGGCATGTCAAACAATTGCTGCGCCTCGAATACGCGCTGACCAAGGCCATCGGTCGAGCCGATGAACATCTCGGCGACCACGACGATCACCAGCGCCAGCGATACGCCGTTGCGCAGGCCGACAAAGGTCTGCGGCAGCGACTCCAGCAGCATCACATCCCACAGCACCCGAATGCGGGAAGCGCCCATTGCCTTTGCCGCGAGAATTCGCGTCTTGCGCGCATTCATCACGCCGTAGGCGACGTTGAACAGGATGACCAGCGCCGCGCCGAACGCCGCCACCGAAATCTTGGTGCGGTCGCCGACGCCGAACAATACCAGAAACAACGGAAACATGGCGGAGGCCGGGGTCGAACGAAAAAAGTCGATCACGAACTCGACCGAGCGATAGACCCTTTCCGACGAGCCGAGCAAAATGCCAAGCGGAATCGCAATCACCGCCGCGATCACAGTGGAATAGATCGTGCGCTCCACCGTCTTGATGAAATCGACGCCAAGCTTGCCGCTGGTCATGCCAACCCACATCGCCTTGAACGTCGCGATCGGCGACGGCAGCAGCACGGGATCGACCACCCGCGCCCAGACCGTCAGCGACCAGACCGCGAGCAGCACGGCGACGCCAACGAACGGCAGCAATATCTCGAGACGTTTCATCCCTTGCGCACCTCGCGCTGGAAGATTTCGAGGCAGTGTGCCTTGGTGCTGATGAAGTCGGCTTCCGACAGGGTCTTGTCGGTACGCGGACGCGGCGCGTCGTAATGCACAAATTCGACGGCGCGGGCGGGATGGCGTGACAGCAGCAGGATCCGGTCCGACAGATACACGGCCTCCTCCAGGTCATGCGAGACCAGAACCGTCGTGGTCGCGGTCTCCACGAAGATACGCTGCATCTGCTCGCGCATGAACAGCGTCATCTCGTAGTCAAGCGCCGAAAACGGCTCGTCGAGAAACAGGATTTCCGGATCGACCACCAGCGCGCGCATGATCGAGACCAATTGCTGCTGCCCACCGGACATCTGGTACGGGTACAGCCCGAGATCGATCTTGACGTTGAGATTGGCGACGATCTTCTCCACCCGCGCGTTGCGCACGGCCTTCGGCACCCCCATCACCTTGAGCGGATACGCGATATTGTCGAACGCGCGCAGCCATGGAAACATCGCCTCGCGGTAATTCTGAAATACGTAGCCGAACTTGATTCTGTTCAACGGCTGGCCGTCGAACAGGATTTCGCCGGCATCGACCGGAAACAGCCCCGCGATCATGTTGATCAGCGTGCTCTTGCCGCAGCCATTGGGACCGAACACCGACGTCAGCTTGCCGCGCGGTATGTCAAAATTGAAATTATCGTAGATCGTGGCGTCGGAAAACCGCTTGGTCAGCCCGCGGATCGTGACGTGGGGAGCGGTGCGCTGCGACGAATCGTGGACCTTGCCCGCCGATTCGATCTTCGCAACTAGCTGTGCCCCGGCCACCGGCGCCTCAGAATTTCTGCAGAGCTTTGGTGACGTCGAGCTTTTCGGGGACGACGCCGATCGAATTGCCGAAGTCCGCAAGCTTCTGGAGATCGCCAATCTGTTTCGGGGTCATATCACCGGCCATGACGTAGCCGAGCATCGAAACCATATCGACCACGTTGTCGGGCGTGAACGTGTTCTTGGCGAGATATTTGCGCGCTTCGTCGGGGTTCTTGTTGATGAAATCGATCGCCTTGCTCCACGCCGCGACAAAGCGTTTGGCGACTTCAGGCCTCTTTCCGATAAAATCGCTGGTCATCGCGCAGCCGGCCGCATAGGCGTCGGCGGCTTCGTCGCCCAGGATATATTTCGAGATCACGCCGGCCTCCAGCGAACGCGCGACGCCGGCCTTGATCATCATCGAGGCGTTGGGCTCGAGCGTGTATCCGCCGTCGAATGTGCCGGCGGTCATGGCGTTGATATGCTGGCCCATGTCGAGCTGGTCGATGGTGTAATCACCCTCCTTCAGACCATTCCTGGCAAGAATGGCTTTGGCGGTGTTGAGGTTGGCCGGGCCCGGCGCCGACATCAGTTTTGCCCCTTTGAGGTCGGCGATGGTTTCCGCCTTGAAGCCGTTGCGCACCACGAATTGTTCCATCTTCCAGACCTTGGTCTGGCTATTGACGCTGATGTACATCGCCACGCCGGGCTTCTTCACATTGGCATTCAACCCTTCGAGCGTGACCAGAACCGCCGAGACCTCGATCTGGTTGGTCATCATGGCCGCGACGTTCGGCGGACCGCCCATCAGCTTGGTCATCTCAGGCTCGATGTTCTGCTCCTTGAAGAAGCCACGCTCCAGCGCGACGAAGTAGGGCAGCGATGAACTGACCGGAAATACCCCGACCGACACCTTGTCCTGCGCCGCGGCCCGATCCGGCCCGGCCACGCTCAGGGTCAGCGCCGTGACGGCGCAGATCGTGAGATTCAGCAATTTCATCGTGTGCTCCAGTCGTTCGCCTTACGAGCGCCCGCCGGTCAGACGCCGGCCAAGCGCTCATATTCGAGCAAGGAACGTGCCGGTTTTATTCATCCAGTTCCACGATCGCGATCACCGGACCGCCGCCATGCGGCCCCTGATGCATGGCATCGACCGATACGAATACCGCCGGATCGCCGATCGCCAACGCCGCCACACCGCCCACCGCCGCCTTCGAATGGCGGTGATGGTGGACGTCGGAATCATCCAGCATGATCTGCCGCCGTCCGCGCAGCGTGCCCCTGCGGTCGGCCTCGCATTTCATGAAGCAATTGACGACGCGACCCTTGAGGTCTTCCGACCGCGGCCGTTCCGGCAGCTCGATCCCGGCGTCGCGAATGGAATCGTAGATGCCGTCGATATCAAGCGCGTCGCGCATGACGGAATGGCCAATCCGATAGCGGCCACCGGCGCCGGCCTTGTTGCCGAGCAGCACGATCTGCGCCTGGGTCAGTTCCACGCCTGAAGAACACGAAGCGACCGACGAATACAGATCGAGATCCTTGCAGATCTGCTCGGCCTTTGGCATCGGCACCTCGCCCAGCGCCACAGCGATGCCGAGCGCGGTGGTGCCGTTGGAGACGCCCATGGAGTCGTGGACCTCGCAGGCCAGCGTCTGGTGGCGCGTTTCCGCGTCGCGAACGGAATCGATGGTCAACAGCGGGGTTTTGGTCTGGACGTAATGGACGTCCTTCGGATCTGATATCCCGGCATCCTTCATCGCCGCCTTGACGGCGTCAGCGACCTTCTGAACCATCGCAAGACGACCGATGTCCTCAGGCAGCAGCTCCGCGCTCAGCGCGGTGCCGATCACAAGGCGCGACTTGTCGGCCGGACCGGTCTTGTTATTGCGCGCGAAAATCGTGGCATGGGGCGTGATGACGCCGTCGCAGCCGCCAGACCAGACCATTGGCACGTTGTGAATAGCGGCTTCCGAGCGCGTGCCGTTCTTGAGCAACACGCGCCGAAATGCCTGGTCGGCGAGAATGCGGGTGAAATCGTTGACGCCACCATTGCCTTCAGTCTTGCCGATCACCGCGATGACCTCATCGGCGCCGAACTTGCCGGCCGCGATCAATCCCTCGAGTCCACTCGCATCCTGCACGGTCTTCAATTCGACCTTCGCGACTTCAATCGCCATTCGCTTTCAACTCCGCTATCGCTTTGCCTGGTTTCATCGCATCCGCGGCCTGTGTTCACCGCGCAACATCTTTTCATAACCCTCGCCGCGGTCAATCATGTCAGGCGGAGAGGTTCGCACCTTCTCTATATCGGCCCGGCGTTGTTTTGTCGCCGCTTCGTCAATTATCGGCCGATCCGCGGCGCTCGCGGTTGCGAACACCACGCCATAATCGGCTTCAGCGCTGGTGCGCGAAACCCGCCCCTCGATCACGTCGCGCCACACGAAATCGAGTTCGCGCTGCAGCGGATCGCCCCAACCGCCGCCGCCCGTGGTCACCACGCGCACCACCTGGCCTTTGAGCACGGCTTCGCCGTCGACGAGCCCGCCAAGGTCGCGCGCTTCGCCTTCGGCATCGATGGTGACGCAAAACGGCTGACCGGCCTTGCCGCCATTGAGGCCGTAACACCCCAGCCGCACCCGATCGGCGGTAACGATGGTGCGGCAATCGACCAACGCGCGGTAGTGCTTCTCATAGCCCTGCCCGCCGCGGCGCAGCCCGGCACCGCCGGAATCGGTTCGCAACGCCAGCTTCTCCACCAGCAGCGGAAACCGGGTTTCGGTGAATTCCGCCGGCTGGTTGCGCGAATCCGGCACGATGTGGATCGCATCATTGCCGTCGGCATAATAGCGGCCGCCGGAGCCGCCGCCGAGCACCTCGCGCGACAGGAATGATTTTCCGTCGAGATCGGTGCCAAAAAATCCGGTGTAGCGGATGGTTTCCTGATCCGCAGGCATTCGCCCGTCCACCGCCTGTGCGACCACGCCGGCGAGCAACCCGAGGCAACGCAGCAGCACAAAGGAGCGCGCGTTGGTCGCCGCCGGCCATTCCGGCGTGATCAGCGTCCCCTTGGGCGGAAAAATCACCTCGAACACGTCGCAGACGCCTTCGTTGACGTGGATTTCGGCGGCACGCTCCGGCGTATCGGCGAGATTGCGCAGGATCGGCGCGATCCATTTGATCAGGAACGCGCCGTCCGCATAGTCGGCTGGCCAGTTGATCGGCCCGGTCGATTGCGGATCGGTGCCGTTGAAATCGAGCGTGATCTTGCCGTCCTGCTTGGTCATCTTCAGCGCGATCTTGTGCAGCTTTGGATCGGTAATGCCGTCATGCTCGACGTAATCTTCCCAGGCATATTCGCCGTCGGCGATCTTCGCGAGCAGCTCGTTGCGATAGATGTCGCGGCATTTGTCGAGAATGGCCTGGAAGCAGGCTTCGACCTGCTCCCTGCCGAACCGCTCGAACAGCCCGGCCATCCGCCGGGCGCCCATCAGGCAAGCCTGGATTTCGCTGTCGAGATCGGCCGAGAGCATTTCCGGCACACGGGTGTTGCGGCGGACGATGGTGAAGACGGCGTCGTTGCGCACGCCCTCGCTGTAGATTTTAACCGGTGGAATGGCAATGCCTTCTTCAAATACCGTCGCCGCCGTTCCGGGCATTGAACCGGGTACACGGCCACCGACGTCGTCGTGGTGACCGAATGCCTGGATGTAGGCGACCACGTCGCCATCATGAAACACGGGTACGGTGCTGCAGAGGTCCGGCAGATGGCCGATGCTGCCCTCGGTGAGATAGGTGTCGTTCATCAGGAACACGTCGCCGGGCTTCATCGTGTCAGGCGGAAAGTCGCGCACGACGCCATTGGGCATCGCCGAATAGGATCGCCCCGTGAGCTTGCGGCAATAACGGTCGAACAGCCCGACGCGAAAATCATGTGCTTCGCGGATCATCGGCGACCGCGCGGTGCGTTCGATGGCGTATTCGATTTCGACCTCGATCGAATTGAGCGTGCCTTCGACGATCTGCAGCACGATCGGATCGACCGATACACTTTCACGCAACGGGGCGGTCGGCCACGGATGACCCTTGTGATGGAGGTTCATCGGATCACCTCCGGCGGGCGTTTCAAGGGCCGAATGACGAGAATACCATGCGGATCGACCTCGACATATTGGCCGGGAAATAGCACGGTGGTCGAGCCGAACTCCTCGACAATAGCCGGCCCATCGATCCGGCCGCCCGATGGCAGCGATGCACGGTCATACACCGGTGTATCCTGAAACTGCGCGCCGAAGTAAACCGCACGGCTTGACTTCGGAGTGGCATTGCCCGTGCGCCGGGCGAGCTTGGGCATTCCCGGCCGCTCGATCACGCCAAAACCCGAGACGCAGAGATTGACCAGCTCGATCTTCTGCCTTCCGGCGTAATTGTAGCCGAAGGTCTTGAGATGCGCGGCATTGAAGGCGCCTATCAGCCCGGACAGAAATAACTCATCCACCGCCCCGCCGGGCGCCGTCACCCGCACCTCCATCGATTGCCCGGCGTAGCGAATGTCGGCTTCGCGGACGAGGCGAATGCGCGAAGCCTCGATGCCGTCGCGCTGCAGCGTCGCCGTGGCCTCGTGTTCCAGCGCGCTGTAGCGCGCGGCGACGTCCACCAGATCGATCGTCTCCTCGTGCATGACCTTGGTGACGATGTGGTCGGTGCGCCAGTCTACCGCGAGCAGGCCGAATGCCGAGAGGTTGCCCGGGTTGAGCGGCACGATGCAGGCCTTCATGCCCAACAAATCCATCACACCGGCCGATTGCGCCGGTCCCGCGCCGCCAAATGACAGCAATGCGAATTCGCGGGGATCGATGCCGCGCTGAATCGTCATCTGCCGGATCGCATTGGCCTGGTTCCAGTTCGCGATTTCGATGATGCCACCGGCCAGTTGCTCGACGCTCATATTGCCCGGCAATCGGGCGGCGAGCGCAGCGATACCGGCCCGCGCGCGGTCGACGTTGAGCGCAATGCCGCCGCCGATCAATGATGGCGGGATCCGGCCGAGCACCAGATTGGCGTCGGTAATGGTCGGCTCATTGCCGCCGTTCGGATAACACATCGGCCCCGGTTCGGCGCCGGCGCTGCGCGGACCCACCTTGAGATGGCCTTCGCGGCTGATCCAGGCAATCGAACCGCCGCCAGTGCCGATGGTCTCGATGTCGATCATCGCAATCCGAACCGGAAAAGGTCCGACCGATCCCCCGTTGGTCACCTGCGGCTTGCCGCCCTCGATCAGGCAGAGGTCGGTCGAGGTGCCGCCGGCATCCAGCGTCACGAGATCGGGAAAGCCGGCGATTTCCGCAACCACCGCACTGCCGAGCACCCCGGCCGCGGGACCGGACAGCGCCGTGGTAATCGGCTTGCGTACCACCTGCTCGGCGCTGGCGACGCCGCCGCTCGATTGCATCACAAGGAATGGCTTGTCCTGCAGGCCGACGCCGAGCTCCTGATGCACACGCTTGAGATAGCGTTCCATGTCCGGCTTGACAAAGGCATCGACCAGCGTCGTCACCGCGCGCTCGTATTCGCGATATTCCGGTAGCACCACGCAGGACAGTGACAACGTCGCATCCGGATATTCTTGCGTGACGATTTCGGCGGCGCGGCGCTCATGCGCATCATTGGCGTAGGAATGCAAAAGACAGATGCCGATGGCGCGAATGCCCTGCGCGCGAAAATACCGCGCCGCTTCGCGAACGGTCGCCTCATCGAGCGGGCGCAATTCGTGACCGCGAAAATCCAGCCGTCCCGTGACTTCGCGAACGAACTGCAGCGGCACGATGCGGTCCGGCTTCACCCAGAAATAGGAATTGCCATAACCCTCCGGCACCGACTGCCGGGCAATTTCGAGGATATGCTTGAAGCCGCTGTTGACAATCAGGCCCAGCGAATTGATCTCGCCCTGCAACAGCGCATTGGTCGCCACCGTCGTTCCGTGGGCCAGCCCCGCCACATCATCGGTGGTCGCGCCGGCAGCGGCGAGAATTTCGTTGACGCCGCGCACCAGGCCGATCGCGGGATTGGCCGGCGTGCTCGCAACCTTGGTGACATGCGTCTTGCCGGATAACGTATCGACCGAAACAATATCGGTGAACGTTCCACCGGTATCGATGCCGATGCGAAAGCGCGCGGCAAGCGATTGAGATGACATGCTTTCGTACCATCCATCCGGTGACGGGAACGTGGGCGCGCCTGCCTTGCCGACGCCGCCGCACCGCGGCAGCATGGGTCGGACGCTCAAGGCGAGTCAAAAGCCGATTATCGATAGCACTATCGGAAAATCCGATCAGTTATGCCTTAAGCAATTCTCGCAATTTCAGCAACGCCGCCTCCTTGCGTCGCGACAGCGGCTCATGCCGCCGAAACAGGCTGAGCGAGACATTGCGCGCCGGCGCTATCGCCAGCGCTTTCAACAACCCCAGGGCGACCTCGTTTTCCGCGCAGGCGCGCGGGACGATGGCGATCCCTCCCCCGGCTTGCACAATCATCTTCATGGTTTCGATATTATCCACCACCGCAAGAATGTTGGGTCGAATCCCGAGATCGGTGAACAGCGAAAAGACCACCTGGCCATATCCCACCGTCAATTCGCTCATGATAAAGGGCTCGGCGACCAGGCGTCCGATATCGATCGGCTGCTTTGAACGCGCCAACGCATGCTTTGGATGTGTGATCAGCGCCATCTCGGCGTCGGCCAGACGGTCAAATATCAATCCCGCCGGCAATCGACCCGGGTTCGATTCGATCGCAATCCCTGCGTCGATCCTTTCCTCATGAAGTTCGTTGAAAATATTCTTGGTGGGCGCCGTCATGATTTCAAGTCGCACGCCGGGAAGATCTCTTTCGAGATCGGCGAACATACGCGGAATGAAGATCTGCGCCATGCCGGACCCCATGCCGATCGTCAGCGTGTCGGAAAGCGCGCCACGCAACCGCCGGGCGGTGTCCGTGAGGCTGAGCAAATCTCCCATCACCTGTTCGGACTCGTATAAAAAGGTGCGGCCCCGATCCGTGGATTCGATACCGCGCGACGTGCGGTGAAAAAGCTCGAAGCCAATTTCTTCCTCAAGCAGCTTGACCTGTTCGCTGACGGCTGACTGGGAGATATTGAGTCGCTTCGCCGCCCCGGTGAAGCTGCGTTCCTTGGAAACCGAAAGGGCGTAACGCAGTTGGCGGAAGTCCAAAGCCGAAAATCCTTATGTGGGTG
>WNFF01000905.1_pt1 | contig 24570 bp, 19 predicted proteins | sample 5400441 | NCBI WGS metagenome assembly WNFF01 (sample SAMN13153345, study PRJNA577476) | soil metagenome | isolation source: 120 cm saprolite under Douglas fir tree site 2 hole 3 replicate 1 | place: USA:California | collected 2015-04-18
TTTCGACACCAGCAATATGGCGCAGGCGGAAGAAATAGCGCGTACCTTAAATACCGAGTGGGTCAAGGCGACTTTTTTTATCGCGAATGAAAAAACCGTGCGCGGTGACTATGCGCTGGGCGCCGGCTGGGCGGACTTCTGGCGTGCACGCGTAGCGGAGGGCCATGCCTTCGGCATTCACACCTGGGATCACCTCTACCTGCGCCGGGCGGGCGCACCACCCAGCAGACCATACGCTGGGCGGCGGATTGCGGTTACCCGCTACACGTCGGCTGGAGCAAAACCGGATTTATCGACGATGAACTTCCCAGCGATACTTATCCTAACGCCACACTGCGACTAACTTCATGGCGCCGACTACGGTAAAGGGCTTATTCAGCAGCAGATATTAGGCCTAGCAAGATTGGCGCGCAGCCTAGGCAAAACCTTTGTCGAGTATTTCCCCGGCAGGAATGCGGCTTGATCAACTCTGCGGCAAGGCACCGTTTTCGGCTTTGCTAAACGCGGTATATTGAACCTTGAATTGCATCACCTTACGCACGTAGTCCCGCGTCTCGATGTAAGGAGGAATGCCTTTGTATCTTATCACCGCATTTTCTCCGGCGTTATACGCAGCGGCCGCCAATCGGTGGTTGTGGTTAAATTTCCTTAAAAGATCTTTTAAATAAAGCACACCGCCTTGGACATTCTGGGTCGGGTCGAAAATGTCTTTGACGCCGTAACGTTTGGCAGTCTCGGGCATTAATTGCATCAAACCGGACGCGCCTTTTCTCGAAATCGCGTTCGGATTAAACCCGCTTTCCGCGTGCACGACCGCCTTCACCAGGGCCGGATCAACGCGATGAAAAGCGGCGGTCTCACGAATCAATTCATCGTAAGCGGCAGGATCTGCCAGAACCGACTGGCTGGCAATAAATTTACCGATGCCTTTAACCGTGGAGTTTTTGCGTATCAATTGATAATGCTGGTAATTCAAAACATGATCGGTAACGATACGAGTTCCACCGGGCAATTGATAAACATAAATATCGGCATGCGCGCTGCCGCTCAATAACAGCGCCGCTAAGATCGCAACCCCGCTGAATTTTTTAGCTAGATAGCCTAATTCCACGTTAATGTCCTCGTTAAATACGTGTACTTAAGCCTTAACTGCATATCCCATGCCAGCAATTTTGCTCCTTGCCCATCAGGTAACTACTAGACTGCTAACCCAGCCAGTGACGCGCATTCCGAAATATTCGCAGCCACGCCCCGTCCTCATTCCAGGCTGGGGGACGCCAGGAATTGGCGGCGGCGCGGAACACCCGCTCAGGATGTGGCATAAAAACAGTGAACCGGCCATCAGGCGTAGTGAGGCCGGCTATGCCTTGCGGCGAACCATTAGGGTTATAGGGGTAAGCCACGGTCGGCGTACCGCGATTATCGACAAAACGCAACGCCATCAATTGTGCTTTAATGACTTGAGATAAGTGCTCATTATCGCGGAACTCGGCGCGGCCCTCGCCATGTGCGCAAGCGATGGGTAAACGCGAACCGGCCATGCCGGCAAGAAACAGAGACGGGTTTGGCGGAATTTCGACCAGGCAAGTACGCGCCTCAAACTGTTCGGAAAGATTGCGCATAAACCGCGGCCAGAGCTCGGCGCCGGGAATGAGTTCGTGCAAGCTCGACATCATTTGACATCCATTACATATACCAAGCGCGAACGTATCATTGCGCGTGAAGAAGCGGGCGAATTCGTCCCGCATCCGGGTATTAAACAAAATGGATTTCGCCCACCCCTCGCCCGCGCCTAACACATCGCCAAAGGAAAAACCGCCGCAAGCGGCAAAACCGCGAAAATCTTTAAGCGAGACCCGGCCTTCGACCAAATCGCTCATCATGACATCTTGTGCGGTAAACCCGGCGCGATCGAACGCCGCCGCCATCTCCATTTGGCCGTTTACCCCTTGCTCGCGCAGTATGGCGATGCGCGGCTGTGCCGAGGCGGCGATATAAGGCGCGGCGACATCCTGCGCGGGATCGAAGGTTAATTGTGCATTTAAACCGGGTTCGGCGCTGTCGAGAATACGATCATATTCTTCTTGCGCGCACTGTGGATTGTCGCGCAGGGTTTGCAGGCGCCAGGTGGTCTCCGACCAGACGCGCTGAAAATTTACCCGGGTGTCACGCAGCAGTGCCCGGCCGCGGCGCGAGAAAGTAATATGATCGTCGTCGCTTAAGGTGCCGATCAGCCGGGTGTAGCGCATCAGGCCGCTTTTTTTCAGCGCACCAAAGATACCGCCGCGTTTAGCGCGCGGGATTTGCAGCACCGCCCCCAGTTCTTCGGAAAATAATGCGGCGACCGGGTCGCCGTTCAAGTCATTGAGATCGATGTGCACGCCGGTGTGGCCGGCGAATGCCATTTCACAAACGGCGGCGAACAAACCGCCGTCGGAACGATCATGATAGGCTAATATTAAACCAAGCTCGTTCAATACCTGGACCATGCCAAAAAACAACTTCATCACGCGCGGATCGTCCAGATCCGGTGCGGTATTACCGACCTGCTTATAGACTTGCGCCAACGCCGAGCCCCCGAGGCGATCTTTACCCCGCCCGAAATCAATTAAGAGTAAATCGGTTTCACCACAATCGGTGCGCAACTGCGGGGTTAACGTCTTACGCACATCCATAACCGGTGCGAATGCGGAAACAATCAGCGAGAGGGGTGCGGCCACTGCATGCGCATTATCGTCCGCATCCTTCCACACGGTTTTCATCGAAAGGGAATCTTTGCCAACCGGTATCGCGACGCCGAGCACCGGACATAAATCCTCCGCCACCGCTTTTACCGTATCGTATAACGCCGCGTCCTCACCGGCATGGCCTGCCGCGGCCATCCAGTTCGCCGATAACTTCACATCGGGCAACTTTTGGATGCGCGCGGCGGCGATATTAGTCAGCGCTTCAGCGATACTCATGCGGCCGCTCGCCGCCGGATTAATCAGCGCGATAGGAGAGCGCTCGCCTAAGGCCATGGCCTCGCCTTGAAACGTTTTATAACCGGCTGCGGTCACGCCGACATCCGCCACCGGCACTTGCCAAGGGCCCACCATCTGATCGCGGCATACCAAGCCGGTTACACTGCGGTCGCCGATCGTGACTAAAAAGGTTTTGTCGGCGACCGTGGGCAGGCGCAAAACCCGGTTGGCGGCCTCGCTAAGATTGATCTTTCTCGTACTGAAACGCGGCGCTTTGCGTTTGATGCGCTTTGCTTCGCGTACCATCTTCGGTGGTTTACCGAATAATACCGCGAGTTCTATATCAACCGGTTTGCGTAACTGTGGATTTACCGTTTCCGCGGCGCGCATCTGGGAATAATCATCTTCCAACACCAGCCGCCGCTCGGCGGTGGTCTTGCCGATCACCGCCGCCGGACAGCGCTCACGTTTACACAACGCAAGAAAGCCATCCAGCCGTGCGCTATCTACCGCCAAGACATAACGCTCCTGCGCCTCGTTACACCAGATCTGCATCGGTGACATACCGGGCTGATCATTCGGTATTGCGCGCAATTGAAAATCTCCACCCAGACTCGCGTTGTCGATTAACTCCGGCACGGCGTTGGACAGGCCGCCCGCGCCGACGTCGTGGATGGATAGAATCGGGTTGGCATCAGTCATCGCCCAGCACTGATCGATGACCTCCTGGCAGCGGCGTTGCATTTCCGCATTGCCGCGCTGCACCGAGGCATAATCGAGCTCTTCCACGCTGCTGCCGCTCGTCATACTTGAGGCGGCGCCGCCGCCTAGGCCGATCAGCATCGCCGGCCCGCCTAGAACAATAATGGACGCACCCACCGGCACCGCCGCTTTGCGCGCATGCTGCAAACGGATATTGCCGAGCCCGCCTGCGAGCATGATCGGCTTAGGGTAGCCGCGCACCTGGTTATCAACGGTCCCCTCAAATGTGCGAAAATAGCCGGTGATATTGGGACGCCCGAATTCATTATTAAACGACGCCGCCCCGACCGGCGCTTCCAGCATAATCTCCAAGGCGCTCGCGATATGCGCGGGTTTGCCATAATCTGTTTCCCATGGTTGCTCCGCGTCCGGCAGGCGCAGATTGGAAACGGAAAAGCCGGTAAGGCCGGCCTTGGGCTTGGCGCCGCGCCCGGTCGCACCTTCGTCGCGGATCTCGCCGCCGGAACCGGTCGCCGCGCCCGGATAAGGCGAGATAGCAGTCGGATGATTGTGCGTCTCCACCTTCATCATGATGGCGGTAGGATCCGGATGATAAATGAAAGTCCGGGTCTGCGGATCAGGGAAAAATCGTTCCAGGGTGAACCCTTCAATAACCGAGGCATTATCCTGATAAGCCACGATGGTGCCGCGCGGGCTGCGCGCATGCGTTTCGCGAATCATCGCGAAGAGGGAATGCGGCTGGCGCTTGCCATCGATAATCCAATCGGCATTGAAAATCTTGTGACGACAGTGTTCGGAATTCGCCTGCGCGAACATCATCAATTCCACGTCGGTGGGGTTACGCCGCGCGCGGGTGAAATTTTCCAGCAGATAATCGATCTCGTCAGGCGATAACGCGAGCCCCATCTTGAGATTGGCCGCATACAGCGCTTCTCGCCCCCGCGCCAGCACGTCAATCACGGTTACCGGTGCAGGCTGCGCCTGTTGGAATAATAGACCCGCCTGGGTCAAATCCGGCAACACGCTTTCGGTCATGCGGTCATGCAGCAGCGGCAGCAGCTGTGCGCGTTGCGCGGGGATTAAACCCACATCGTCATTGCATCGGATATACCAAACGATACCGCGCTCCAAACGTTTAATTTTGGCAAGGCCGCATTGATGCGCGATGTCGGTAGCCTTGGTCGACCAAGGCGAGATCGTACCCAACCGCGGAACCACGACGATGGTTACGCCCTTGCTCGTATCCCCGGTTTGCCGTGGCCCGTACAGAGTCAAGCGTTGCAATACCATGTCCTCTTGCACTGTCAGCTCGCCCATGACTTCGGCGAAATGCCAATATTGCGCATCGATGCTATTGATTCCCGGCACGATGTTACGCAGCTTCTGCAACAGGCGCTCGCGCCGAAACGGCGCCAAGGCGTAGGCGCCGCTCAAGGATATGATCGATATGCCGGTCACCTGTGCAAGCGGCTTCAAGTCGGGTTTTTTGCTAGGCATGGGTTATCCTAAATCCATTCCCAACCGCTGTGCGACTTCTTCGTAGGCTTCGACTACGCCGCCAAGACTGCGACGGAAGCGATCCTTATCAAATTTTTTGCGTGTGTCTTTATCCCACAGGCGGCAACCATCGGGGCTGAATTCGTCCCCCAATACCAATTTGTCGCGGTAATGCCCGAATTCCAGTTTAAAATCGACCAATAGCACATCGGCGTCGAGAAAGAGTTTTTTTAGCACTTCGTTGACCTGAAAGGTCAGTTCTCGCATGCGCTGCACATCTTCCGGCTGCGCCCAGCCGAAGGCGCGGATGTGGTACTCATTAATCATCGGATCATGCAGGCGGTCATTCTTCATAAAAAACTCGAATATCGGCTCCTTAAGCTCAAGGCCTTCTTCCACGCCTAAACGCTTGCTAATACTGCCGGCGGCGATATTGCGCAGCACACACTCAATCGGAATCATCTTCAGCCGCTTTACCAGCGATTCATCATCGGACAGCATCCGCTCAAAGTGGGTAGGTACGCCTGCCGCTTCCAACTTGCGCATAATGAAAGCGTTGAATTTATTATTCACCATGCCTTTACGCGCTAACTGTTCCACTTTTTCGCCGTCAAAGGCGGAGGTATCGTTGCGAAAATGCAAAATAAGTTTATCGGCATCATCGGTTAGATAAACCGATTTGGCCTTACCGGAATAAAGCAATTGCCCGCGTTTCATGTCACCCTCTCTAATGTGTAAGTTCGCGCCAACCGAGGCCCTGATCTTGATCGGCTATCTGTACCCACGGCATCGCGCATCTCAGCGCTCCGCTTAAGGCTGCGCGCGCCAAATAGGGGGTGTTGTTTTTCTCGCTTAAATGCGCCGCGACTAAATGCTGCAAGCGCGAGTTGTCCAATTTCGCAAGAATGGCGGCGGCGGCGGCATTATCCAAATGCCCGAAGCGCCCGGCGATGCGTTCTTTTAAGGAAGGCGGATAGTGACTGGCAAACAACATATCCCGGTCATGGTTGCACTCTAATAGTAAAGCATGGCAACCGCTCAGACAGGTCTCGATATGCGCCGTGCTGCTACCGGCATCGGTCAATACGCCTAAGCAACGATCGCCGTCGGAAAAAACAAACTGACTCGGTTCACGCGCGTCATGCGGGACCGGGAAGGGCTTAACCTGGATAGCGCCGATCTCAAAGGTCTCGTAACTGCTGAATAAACGCACCTCAGGCAAAGCGCCGATGTCGCTATTCACCGCGATCATTTGCCACGTGCCGGGCGTCATCCAGATTGGAAGCTTAAATTTTCTCGCCACTGTCCCTATCCCATCGACGTGGTCGGCGTGTTCGTGGGTAACCACAATTGCGGCCAGGCTGTCGCCTTCCAAACCAAGCCTGGCCAAACGGTAAACCGTTTCCTTTAATGAAAAGCCGCAATCCAGCATCAGACAAGTGCCAGCGTGAGCGATAAGGGTGGCATTGCCGCGGCTGCCGCTGCCGAGCGAGGCAAACCGCATAACGCCCTTTTTAACGGGCACTATCGGATTCTCGCGCAACTTCCACTTCTTACCTTATTTTAGCTGTTCATACAGCAAGCTCAGAATTTGCTCGCTGGTATTGGTTTTTCCACCCGCCGCGCCGGGTGCCGCCTCTGCCCCATCCTTAGCCAGCACGCGCACTTCGGTCATGGAGGGGACGCCGCGTAGGACAATTTGGTAGCGCGCGCTGTCTTGTTGTGCCTCGGGTTTTTTATTGTTACCGGACTTACCCGGTTCATTCTTGCCGTCATCATTCAAATTATAACGTACATTGTAAAGGCGCTTATCATGATCCCGCTCTTCCACCGGCAAACCTACATGATCCAAAGCCAGGCCTACCCGCCGCCAAGCGCGCTCTAAATCGTCGTAGACAATGAGAACCGGATCATTTTGGTTATCGCGATTAAGCTTGGCCCGTTCTGCCGAAGCCGGGCCATTAAGTAAACTTTTAGCCTGTTTATTGTCCACGCCCAGATGCACCATGAGCAAATGCAGCATCTCCGCCTCTAATTCCGCATCAGGCGGGCGCGGCTGCCATAATGTCTCGATAGGGCCGTTGCCGCTCCCCTGCACAATTTCCACCATGCCGCGATGGCTTAAATAGATCTCGGTGGTACCGGCAGCTTCACCCCGCTCCAAGCGCACCCGGAATTTGTCGCGGGTACCGGTAGAAAAAAAGCTTTTATGGGCATGATTTTCCGCCCACTCGGTTTCGATAATCCCGGCTTCCGCATTCTCCTTCGCGATGGATAAACCATTGTTGATAAAAAATTCGCGTATCGCCGGCCAAACCTGTTCCGGCTCGCCTTTGACCACCAGCCAGCGTTGGGCGCCGGCGCGCGCGACCTTAATATTCTGTTGCGGCGGCAATACCGAAGTTTGATTTATACGCGGATCTTTCATTTGCGCGGAATAGCCGGAGTAGGTGGCGCTGCCGGAAGGGGTCAGCGTGGGCGCGGTCATTTGCTCATCGACCGGCGGTTTAACCAGGTCCGGTGGCACCTCCAAAGGCGGTAAAGTGACAGTGCCGTAATCGATCTTTTTATCTTGCTCTACCGAACCAGCGCAAGCACCAAGCAATGCGGCGCTCAATAAACCCGCGGCTAAACTGGTAAATTGGCGCATGGCGCTCATAGGACTCCCGCGGTCAGCATGGCTTCGCGTACCGCAGCATGGCAGGACGCCGACAGCGGGGTCAACGGCAGGCGTATACCGCCTTCGATCAAACCCATCTGCTGTAACGCCCACTTTGTAGGGATAGGATTGGATTCGATAAACAGATCTCTATGAAGCGGCATGAGACGATCGTTAATCCTGCGCGCGGTAACCTCGTCGCCCTTGGCCACCGCGTCACACATTTCTCGCATCAGCCGCGGCGCTACATTGGCGGTCACGGAAATCACTCCATGCGCCCCCAGCAGCATAAGGTCAAAGCCGGTGGCATCATCGCCGGAATAAAGCTCGAAACCACTCCTGCAGCTTTGCAGCACTTCCTTGCCACGCGGCAAATTGCCGGTCGCATCCTTAAGGCCGACGATGTTGGGGATGGAAGACAGCCGCGCCACCGTAGTGGACAAAATATCGCAGGCGGTGCGCCCGGGCACATTATAAAGGATTTGCGGAATAGCTACCGCCTCGGCAATCGCCTTATAGTGCCGGTATAACCCCTCTTGCGTCGGCTTATTATAGTAGGGGGTAACCAACAAACAAGCATTGGCGCCGGCCTTTTGCGCGCAACCCGTCAACTCAATCGCTTCGGTGGTGGAATTAGCGCCGGTACCCGCGATAACCGGGACCCGCCCGCGCACGTGTTCCACCGTCAAACGGATCACCTCACAATGCTCTTCCAAATCCAACGTCGGCGATTCTCCGGTGGTGGCCACCGATATTATCGCGCGGGTACCGTTTTCAATATGGAAATCAATGAGCTTGCGCAGAGCCGCTATATCCAAGGCCCCGTCTTCATGCATCGGGGTCACTAACGCAACCATACTACCGTGAAACATATACGCTACCAAAGGTGAGGACAAAACGGATAGTACTTTTCTCCTCCGTTGCTGACAAGGTCGTAGCTCAAATTTTTACCTTCTCACGTCGGATGCTGATTAAGGCGCAAGCACAGGGCCCTACCTCCCCATCGCCTTCTGCATGCCGATACGGCAACAAAACCGGAGACTGACCCATCGCCGGGCGATGAACTGACTGCCCTGCTCTTGGAGCGGATTCCGGGGACGGTGATAATGCCTATCTCGCCGGCCCCCCGCCGATTTCTCCAACTGTTATGAACCTTCCTGGGGACGCCATAAAGTGCGCACCACGGCCAGCCATACCTGACGCCCGAGGCCGCCGGCTATTTCGCCTATTTCGGCGACCAGACGGACCGATAGGCCTGGGCTCACCGCTATGATCTTGGGGGGCTGGCGCTCAACAGCATGCCGGGATACATTCGGGACACGACGCCTGTCATTGAGCACGGAAACGGCAATATGTCGCAAGTGACGCACGCAGACACACTATCAATGATTTACGGCGCGGTATAATTCCTGCCGCCGCCGGGGATAAAAAGGCGTTAACCGTTCATGACCTTCTGCACCACGTTTTTCAATTCTTCATTTTCATAAGGTTTGGCCACCGCCTCGCGGAAACCGTATTTGCGGTAATCCGCCATAATCGGATCGTTTGAGTAGCCGCTGGATGCAATCACGCGCGCCTGCGGATCGATTTCCAGCAGTTTTTGGATAGTTTCACGCCCACCCATGCCACCCGGCACCACCAAATCCATAATAACCACATCGAACGGCTCCCGCTTCTCCTGGGCTTTCTTATACAAGGCAAGCGCTTCGGCGCCATCATGCGCGAATTCGACTTGATAGCCGAAATGGGAAAACAAGCGGCCAAGCAGATCGCGAATAAAGGCCTCATCATCCATCACCAGGATCTTGCCATGCCCGCTGGAAGAAGGTTTGGGTATCGGTAAGGGCTTGGCAACAGGCTTATTGGAAGCGGGCAGGTAAATCTCAAACTTGGCGCCCACCCCAACTTCGGAATCGACCGTAATCAAACCGTCGTGTTTTTTAATAATGGAGTAAGTAGTGGCCAAACCAAGGCCGCTGCCTTTCGGCTTGGTAGTAAAATAGGGGTCGAATATGCGCGACAAATTCTCCGGCGGAATCCCGATACCGTTGTCTTCGCAGCTAATTTTCACATAGTTGCCGGCCGGCAGCGGCAGCTTGCGTTGCTCCGGGCGTACCGCGATATTCTGCGCGCTCATTTTTACTTTGCCGCCCTTGGGCATCGCTTGCTGCGCATTAATGATCAGATTATGGACCACTTGGCGCATTTGGCCCTCGTCAACCTCAACCGTCCAAAGCTCCGCCGGCAGAGAAAATTCGCAACTTACATGCGAACCGCTGCAGGCGAATTGCGCGACATCACGGATAAGGCCGGCGACCGCGGCGGGTTTTTTCATCGGCGCGCCGCCCTTGGCAAAAGTAAGGAGCTGATGGGTCAGGTCTCTCGCCCAGAGCGTGGCTTTCTCGGCCTCGACTAAACGCTCGAAACTCGTTTCCTGGGGTTGGGTATAAATTTTGGCGAGCGAAATATTACCCAAAATAGCGGTGAGAATATTGTTAAAATCGTGCGCGATCGCGCCGGCCAGCAAACCGATAGACTCCAACTTGCTCGCCTTTAGCCGCTCCTCTTCCAATTTTTGTTTATCGGTAACATCGCCGAAAACCAACACCACACCTAACATTTGATTATCGGCGTTGCGAATAGGCGCACTGGTGGCTGTAATTATCCGTTCACCGCCGTCTTTGGCGATTAAGACGAAGGATTTATCCATTTCAACGGTTTCTCCGGTTTGCAGCGTGCGCTCCGCTGGATTTTCGCAGGGCTCATGCGTTCTCTCGTGCCGGATCTGGAATACGCCCGTTAACGGGTTGCCCGTCGCCTGCTTCTGGGTCCATCCGGTCATCAGCTCAGCGGCTTTATTAAGCAGCAACACCCTGCCTTCAGTATCCGTCGTAATCACCCCGTCGCTGATAGAACGCAGCGTAACCACCAGCCTCTCTTTCTCGCTTGCCAGCGCCTGTTCGATGCGCTTTTGATCATCAATGTCGGTGGCCGTACCCAGCCAGGCGATAATATGGCTGTCATCGCCTCTCTCGGGCAGAACCTCAATAAGATGCCAGCGATAAGCCCCGTGTTTGCTTCTTAAGCGCGCTTCGATGGTTAAATTCTCCCTGGTGCGCATGGCCTCCTGCCAACGATTCAGGCTTGGCGCTACATCGTCGGCATGTAATATCCGCTCCCACGCTCCGCCGTGGCTTTGTTCGTGCGTCAACCCGGTATAATCAAACCAGCGCTGGTTAAAATATTCGATCGGCTCAGCCGAACTTACCCTCCATACCATCTGCGGGATCGCGTCAGCGAGATTGCGATAGCGGCGCTCGCTCTTTTGTTTTAATTCAGCAAGCTTTCTTTCCCGCTCCCTTTGCTCAATCTGGCGCAGCAGTTCCGCCTGTAATTTAACCTGCCTGTTGACCTTGAATAGTTCCACGAATACCGCGACCTTGGAAAGCAGAATCTCCGGCTCAAGCGGCTTGAATATGTAGTCAACTGCGCCGATGGAATAACCTTTATAGACATAGCGTTCGTCTTTGCTGATAGCGGTAATGAAAATGATTGGAATATGGTGCGACTTTTTTCGTTTGCGAATCAGGGCCGCAGTCTCAAACCCGTCCAGACCCGGCATTTGCACATCAAGCAAGATCACGGCAAAATCATTTACCAACAAATGTTTTAACGCCTGCGAACCTGAATAGGCACGGACCAGATTGTAATCCGGGGCGTCAAGAATGGCTTCCAATGCCAGTAAATTTTCCAGCCGGTCATCCACCAGTAAAATATTGACCTTGTCCTTTTCTTCCATGTGATATCCTTTAAGAGTTCCAAAATAAACATCCTTGTCCGATCTGCGATATTGATTCACTAATGCACCTGCGTTTTATGCAGCCACACCTTAACTAAAGACAGTAACTTATCCGTCTCGACCGGCTTGATAATGTAGTCCGAAGCGCCGGCTTCCAGACATTTATCGCGGTCCCCCTTCATCGCCTTGGCGGTCAAGGCGATGATGGGTAATTGACTGTATTTTGGGAACGCGCGGATCGCCCTCGCCGTTTCGTATCCATCCATTTCCGGCATCATGATATCCATTAAAACTAAATCGATATCGGGGGTCTGTTTCAGGGTATCGATGGCATCCTTACCATTCTCGGCAAACACCACACGCAGCTTTTGATTCTCGAGCATACCGGTGATGGCGAAGATATTGCGTACGTCATCATCCACCACCAGGATTTTTTCGCCGTTAAACTCTGTCTTTATGTCCGTCGCTTCTTCTATTACGGACGGATTTTGTTCCCCGGTGCCATCATGCTTCGGTTCCGCTTCCGCACCTATGTAGGTCTCCGGCATAAAGAGCACAAAGGCGCTGCCTTTGCCGGGAGTGCTTTGCAGATGGATCTCGCCTCCCAACAGGCGGGCGATTTCGCGGCTGATGGTGAGTCCCAAACCGGTGCCGCCGTACTTGCGGCTGGTGGTTGCATCCACCTGCTGGAAGGCTTCAAAAATTAATCTTTGTTTGTTTTCCGCTATACCAATGCCGGTATCGCTGACAACAAAGGCCAACACCTTGCCTGCCTGCTTCAACGTTTCGTTATTGAACCTTTGGTCCTGTTCCACCAACTTGACGGTGATGCCGATCTGGCCCTCTTCAGTAAACTTGAAAGCATTGGACAGGAGATTTTTCAATATCTGCTGCAACCGCTGGCCGTCGGTGTACAGGGTGGTCGGCACCGCCGGGGTCAGATCAATGGTAAAAGCGATATTTTTCTGCTGCGCGACCGGACGGAAATCCCGTTCAACATAATCCAGTACTTGCGTCAAGGCGGTCTCCGCGGGCGCCACCGCCATTTTGCCGGCTTCGACCTTGGACAGATCGAGAATCTCGTTAATCAAGCTCAATAGGTCGCGTCCGGACCCCTGTATAGTATTGGCAAATTCAATTTGCTTAGGCGAAAGATTACCGTCTTTATTATCGGCCAGCAGCTTCGTCATGATCAGCAAGCTATTCAGCGGCGTGCGCAATTCGTGCGACATATTGGCCAAGAATTCGGATTTGTATTTGGAAATCAACGCCAACTGCTCGGCCTTCTCTTCCAACGACAAGCTGGCTAACTCCACTTCCTGATTCTTAATTTGCAACAATTTCGCTTTTTCCTCCAGCTCCTCGGCTTGTGCTTCCAATTCCGTGTTGGAATGTTGAAGCTCCTCCAGCAATTCTTCCGTGCGCATGCTCGCGCCGATAATATTCAGCACTACACCGATGCTGACCATCAGTTGATCCAGAAAGATGCGGTGGATAGCGCTGAATTCATGAAACGAAGCTAATTCGATTACCGCCAAAACACCGCCTTCGAACAATACCGGCAATACGATGATATTCACCGGCGCCGCCTGACCCAGACCGGAACTGATACGTATATAATTTTCCGGTACCTTAGTCAGTACGATAGGTTTCTTTTCCACCCCACACTGCCCGACCAATCCTTCGCCAAAATGGAAACGCGTCGGCATGCGCGTATGGGTATGATGACCATAGCCGGCAATCAGCTCTAACACCTGCCGGTTGTGCTCTGCTTCGATTGTGAAAAATGCACCGTATTGAGCCGATACCAGCGGCGTCAATTCGGACATGATTAATTTCGACACCGCGGCTAAATTTTTCTGGCCCTGCATCATACCGGAGAAGCGCGCCAGATTAGTCTTCAGCCAATCCTGTTCCATGTTTTTATGCGTGGTATCTTTCAGATTGGCGATCATCTGATTGATGTTATCTTTCAGCGCCAACACCTCGCCTTGCGCTTCCACGGTAATAAACCGGGTCAGGTCGCCCTTGGTTACAGCAGTGGAGACCTCAGCGATCGCACGCACCTGCGCCGTCAGATTGCCGGCTAATTGGTTCACGTTCTCGGTCAAGTCCTTCCAGGTGCCGGCCACCCCCGGCACTTGCGCCTGGCCCCCAAGCTTGCCTTCGATACCGACTTCTTTCGCCACCCGCGTGACTTCGGCCGCGAACGAGCGCAATTGATCGACCATGGTATTTACCGTTTTGCCGATGCGCAGGAATTCGCCTTTTATTGATCTACCGGCGGTTTCCAGCGGTATCTTCTGCGACAAATCGCCGCGTGCGACGGCGCTGATTACCCGCGCCACTTCCGTAATAGGCTGCATCAAATCACCGATGAGAGAATTATAAGATTCAATCACTTTAGTCCAAGCACCCTCGCTCGGACCGAGTGACGCGCGCATCGTCATCTTGCCTTCCCTGCCTACAATTCTCCCCACCCTGACAAATTCTTTGGTCACGGCTTCATTGGTATGGACGAAATCATTAAATACCTCGGCAATTTCCCGCATTACGCCATTGCCTTTCGACGGCAACCGCACGGAAAAATCGCCCTTCTTAACCGATTTAAGCGCTTCCAAAAGTTTTCTTAGATCTTCTAGGCCAGTGGGTTTTCCGGGTGACGGACCTTTAACGCCCGCGGGTCTTTTGGTCATCGAGCCATCTCTCAACGAATGATCGGTTTCTCTTGCAGCGAGTCGTTCTTTTCTGACTCTCACGGCACTAACTGACATGACGATCTCTCCCTTGGTATCAGTTTGGTTTCAGTGCATAAGAAATGGCCGGCATCGCCTCTGTGAATTAAAAAACAGATCATTAGAAATTGTGTTAATGGTAATTACAGGGACAGCAGCAGGCACCGCCCCTCATTTCAGAGGGAACCGTCGCCGGCTGGTTTGAATTTGGTGAACGTAAACAGAGGTTAGCCAGTGCAATAAATTGTGGTGGATAAAAATAAAACATCGCGATTATAACCATAGACTTTCAGCGATCTGGCCACATTGTAGTTTTAGGTTGTGGTCCACGCTGACTTCCACCCCGCCGCTAGTCTACTGCAGATTTTTGCAGAAAGCAAAACCTGCTTTTTTCATTTACCGATCCCGCAAATCAAAAGCGGGCCCAGGAGTGAAGGCGATGGAATAGCCCCCTATTTGACGCCCTGACCGCACAGACCTATGCTGTTACAATACGATAAAAATTCACTCAATCATTACCGCGCTACGGAGAGACTGGCATGAGCAAGGTGAAACTCAATCAACCAATTCCAGACGTCGAAGTACAGGCAACGGACGATCAAATATTCAAACTTTCCGATCTTAAAGGCAAAAATGTGGTGCTTTATTTTTATCCCAAGGACAACACTCCGGGGTGCACTACCGAGGGGCAAGATTTCCGCGATCACTATGACGAATTCGAGACCTTAGATACGGTAATATACGGTGTGTCCAAAGACAGCCTGAAATCGCACGAAGAATTCAAAAGCAAGCAATGTTTTCCATTTGAATTGATCTCCGACCCTGACGAGAAACTATGCAGGATGTTTGATGTGATCCAAGAAAAGAATATGTATGGAAAAAAAGTCATGGGCATAGAACGAAGCACCTTTATCATCGATAAAGCCGGCGTCTTGCGCAAAGAATTGCGCAAAGTAAAGGTGGATGGGCATGTAACCGCCGTACTCGGGGAGATCAAGAAGCTCAGTTAGATCGCATGAAGAAGCCGCAGAAAAAGATCTTCGTGTTGGACACTAACGTCCTCATGCACGATCCAGCTGCTATTTTCCGCTTTCATGAGCACGATATTTATTTGCCGATTGTGGTATTGGAAGAGCTCGATACCGCGAAAAAAGGCATGTCGGAGGTGGCGCGCAATGTGCGGGAGGTAAGCCGATTTCTCAATGACTTAATTGAAAAGGCCAACGGCGATCTCGTTAATGGACTAAAGCTGCCGTCTCATTCCGCCGATTTTGAAACCGGCCGCCTATATTTTTATATGGACGCGGTGCAAAGCCCACTGCCTTCTCTGACCCCGAACACACCGGACAATATTCTACTCGGCATCACCCTCGATTTGGACAAGCAGCATCCTGACCGAGAAGTCACGCTGGTCTCCAAAGATATCAATTTGCGGATTAAGGCTCATGCGCTTGGTATTCGCGCGGAAGACTACGCCAATGACCAGGTTTTAGATGACGCCGACCTGCTTTACACCGGCATGGAAAAATTCGGCGCCGATTTCTGGGAAACCCATAGCCACGGCATGGAGTCCTGGAAAAGCGAGGGGCGCACTTTTTATCGTGTCAGAGGTCCGCGCGCGTGCGCATGGCGGCCCAACCAATTCCTGTTTGACGATGGCGAGCGTGCGTTCGCAGCGATGGTGCGGAAATTAGAGGGTGACGCCGCAATCATCGAAGTCGTTAAAGACTATACGGGCGAGCGCAACGCCGTCTGGGGCATCAGCGCCCGTAACCGGGAGCAAAATTTCGCGCTTAATCTATTGATGGATCCCGAGATCGATTTTATCACTCTGCTGGGTCACGCCGGCACCGGTAAAACATTGCTGACCTTAGCCGCGGCGCTGACACAAACGCTGGAAACGCGGCTCTATACAGAAATTATTATGACCCGCGTGACCGTGCCGGTCGGCGAAGATATCGGGTTTCTGCCCGGCACTGAAGAAGAAAAAATGGAGCCGTGGATGGGCGCTCTGGAAGACAACCTGGATGTATTAAATCATACCGACGGCCGGGCGCCGAGCGCCTGGGGACGCGCCGCCACCCATGACTTGGTGCGCAGCCGCATCCGCATTAAGTCACTTAACTTCATGCGCGGCCGCACGTTCCTGAAAAAATTCATCCTCATTGACGAAGCCCAAAACTTAAGCGCCCATCAAATGAAAACGTTGATTACGCGCGCCGGACCAGGCAGCAAAGTAGTGTGCCTCGGCAATATCGCGCAAATCGATACGCCTTATCTGACGGAGACAACCTCGGGGCTGACCTATGTGGTGGATCGCTTTAAAGATTGGGAGCACAGCGGCCATGTCACTCTGCAGCGCGGCGAACGTTCCCGGCTGGCGGATTATGCCACCGGAATACTTTAGTTTTCTGATTTTCTGTCGTGCCTGCGGCGAAAATTTTTAGGCAAATCCTTGCAGTTTCAATTTAAGATCGGTCGGGCTGCTGGCATAGTGCAAGGCGACTTCCGGATCGATATCGCCCTTTTTGACTAAGTTAAACAAGCAGGTGTCGAAGCTTAACATGCCCTCCGCCGCGGCGCCCTTTTTAATGAGATCGCCCAGATCTTTGATCTTCAGGGGGTCGAGAATCAATTCGCGCGCCAGCGCCGATATCGTCATAACCTCGCACGCCACTACCCGCCCTTGCCCGCCTTTGCGCGGGATCAAGCGTTGGCCCACCACTCCTTTTAGGTTCTGCGCGAGCTTGGCGCGCATGCCCTGTTGCGCCTCAGGCGGAAATGTGGTGACTATACGCGTGATGGTTTCCGCCGCCGCCGGCGAATGTACCGTGGAAAAAACCAGATGGCCGGTTTCCGCGGCCATCATCGCGGTTTCAATGGTTTCCGGATCGCGCATCTCGCCGAGAAGAATCACATCGGGATCTTCGCGCAGCGCGGACTTCATCGCATCGGCAAACGAATTAGTATCGATACCCAACTCGCGTTGGGTAATAATCGAGCGTTTCTCGCTGAATAGAAACTCGATCGGATCTTCGATGGTAATGATGTGGAGGGCCTGTTTATTATTAACCTCGTTGATCAGTGAGGCCAACGTTGTAGATTTTCCCGAACCGGTGGCGCCGGTGATCAGCACCAGACCCCGCTCTAAAGTCAGAAAATGATTGATAAGGTTGGGCAACATCAATTCCGATGGCGTCGGGACTTCCGTATTAATAACGCGCAACACCATGCCGACGCTGCCGCGCTGACGGAAAATATTGGCGCGCACCCGGCCGATGTCTTTAAACCCGATGGAAAGATCAACCTGATGGTTTTTCTCGAACAGAGCGATCAAATGGGCCGACATCATGGTGCGCGCCAGCTTTTCCATAAAATCCATTGGGAGCTGTGGAATCTCGCGCACGGCGCGCAAAACCCCGTCAATGCGCAAAACCGGGTGATTACGCGCGCGCAGGTGAATATCCGACGCCTTGTGACGCACCGCCAACGCCAGCACTTGTCCCAGCAACTTTAGCGGGTCAGCTATATTTATGCCTACCGCCGGGGCGCCGACGGTATTGGTCACTTCGCTCATACCTTTAGTTTAGCCTATATAAAAATTTGGAACTGCCCCTAGCAGGTTGTTGAAAAGTCCATCCTTGGCCTTTTTGACTCGGACCATCCATGGCCCTCGCCCTACGGGCGCTACCAGGTAGCGCCCAATTTCTCTCCCGGAGAAATTGTCAACGCGCAAAGCAAAAAGCGGCCGCAGGGTGATGAAAAACGAGTTTTTCATCACCCTGCTACCGGCGATTTCTCTTTCTAATGACAAAAATGAATTCCCCATTCGCTTCGCGGCATTCCAGTAATTCATTCCCAGTTTGCTTGGCAAAGGCCTGAAAATCCTGCACTGCGCCGGCATCGGTGGCGACAACCCGCAGTATTTGCCTCTCGGTTAAATCATTCAAAGCTTTTGTCGCGCGCAGGAGAGGCAAGGGGCAATTCAAACCGCGCGTATCGAGTTCTCGATCATAATCTAACATTTTCTTCCTCAGTGTACTGCATGCTTAAACGCGAGGCTTTACTATTTACTTACAAGTATGCGAATGTTTTTGCTTAATGCAACCTTGCCGGCTAATACAAGTCAAAATTTAGTTACTCTTTTAGTTACTCTTATAGACAAACCATGGCGGCAAAGGCATTATGTATTCCATATAGGGGAACAGCATTGCCCCGCGACGATAGCATTACGGCCCACGAATATGTTTCATAATCATTTCCCAAGCTTGGCCCGGCGTTTCGTTCTAATTGGACTGCTGATGGGCGCAATGGCTGGGGGCACCCACGCCGACATCAGTAATTTGCCCGACCTGGGCGACGAGTCGGCGGCAGTCATTTCTCCCCAACAGGAACGTAAGCTGGGGGAAGATTCGATACGCCAGGCGCGCCAGTTCCTGGACATTGTCGATGATCCGGAGCTAAAAGAATACATCCAGTCCTTGGGCAATAAACTCGTCGCCGCCGACGGCGCGCAGCCGCAAGATTTTCATTTCTTTATCGTCAATGACCCGACTCTCAACGCCTTTGCCGTCCCCGGCGGATTCATCGGCGTCAATACCGGGCTGATCTTGACTACCCAGAGCGAAGCCGAGCTCGCCGCGGTATTGGCGCACGAAACCGCCCACATCACACAACGGCATTACGCGCGCATGATGGCGCAATCGCAGCGCACCTCCGGGCCGGCGATGGCGGCGATCATCGCCAGTATTTTATTGGCGGGCCGGCAAGGCCAGGCGGGAGAGGCGGCGTTTGCCGTGACCACCGCCACCCTCGCCCAAACGCAGTTGAACTTTACCTACGCCTTTGAGCAAGAGGCCGATCGCATCGGCATCGGCATTTTAGCCGATGCCGGGTTTGATCCGCGCGCCATGCCGTTATTCTTCGAACGGCTGCAGAACTGGGGGCGGCTCAACGAGAGCAACCTGCCCGCATTTCTGCGCACCCACCCCATTACCGGCATGCGCATTTCAGAATCGCGCGACCGCGCCGAGCGCTATCCGCGCCGCTCGTTCCAAGACAGCGCTGAGTTCTACTACGCTCAGGCTAAATTGCGCGCCATGGGAAAAGGCAATGTCAACGAGATCATCGCCAGCTTTAAACAAATCCTAGAGGAAGGGAAGTCAGGCAACGCCGACGCACAACATTACGGTTACGCCCTGGCGCTTGCACGCGCTAACAAATTCGACCCGGCGCGCGCCGAAATAGGCGGGTTAATCCAGCGTTATCCGGCAAATATCACTTACCGGATGGGACAAGCGGAAATCGAACTTGCAGCCGGTAACTATGACCAGGCGCTGAAAATCTACGCCACGGCGCTTAAGACTCATTCTAACTACAAACCACTGGTGCAGCGTTATGCCGCTACCCTGCTTGAAACCGGACACGCACCACAGGCAAAGGTGTTGTTAAAAGATCTGCTGCGCAAACCTTCGGATGATCCTGCGCTTTACAAAATGCTGGCCACCGCTGCGGGTGAAACCGGCGCACAAGTAGAAGCGCACCAAGCCCTGGCCGAGTCTTATTATCTCGATGGCAATACCGGCGCTGCCATTGCCCAGTTGCAGATTGCCCTGCGCTTCGCCGGCGATAATTTTTACATTCGCTCCGGGCTCGAAGCCCGCGTCAAAGAAATCAAAGCAGAAGCGGCCCTATGGCCAACTTCTCCTTGAAGTAAGGTTCTGCAATCAGGCTTGCCATCTCCACTAAAATTAGGTATTAAATAGTCAAATAGGAGGACTATTGCCCAACATTGCCAAAATAACCAGCAGGTTGTTGAAAAAGTCCATCCGTGGCCTTTTTCAACACGCAAAGCAAAAAGCGGCCACTCCTGCGCCTCCCTGCGCTCGCGGCATTCGTGCATCCTGCACAGCACGGTTTTTGCTTTGCTTCATTTTTCAAACACGTAGCGTGTTTGAAAAAATGGCGGTACTTCCCTATACCGCGACGGGCAGGATGCCCAAGTGCCGCGAGCGCAGGGAGGCGCGAGAGCGGCCACCGCAGGGTGATGAAAAACGAGTTTTTCATCACCCTGCTAGCAAAAATGGTACAAGTATCTTTGCCGGCTTGCTATATTTAACCGTCCTAGTACCGGCCTGTCTTCCCCTGCTACTTACTCTGCAACCGGCGATGGCGGCGGGCGCCGCGCCCAGCGACAATATCTGTAAAAACGGACCCAAGGATGCCGTTACGCAGGGTGGTTGCGTCGTTATTGACCGAGCGAAAGGCAATTGCATGGCCTGCCATGATATCGCCGGCACCAGTCTCGCCGGCAACCTTGGGCCGCCGCTCAATTATATGCAACAACGCTTTCCCGATAAGGCGAAACTACGCGCGCAGATATGGGATGCCACCGCGATCAACCCCCGCACCATCATGCCCCCGTTCGGCAAACATGGTATTCTAACTGAAGAGGAAATCGACAAAGTCGTTAAATTCCTGCTGACCTTATAACAAGCAAATTAATTTCTGAGATTTAAGGAAACTCCGTGACCAGCCTGAAACGCAGAACCCTATTGAAGAGCGCCTTAACCATTGGCGCGCTGATGATTACTACCAGCGCCGGGCTGCTAAGATCCATGCGCGCGCTCGCGGCCGACTGGCCGAAGAATGCATTTGAAGCAAAAACCGGCGAGGATGCAATAAAAAATCTTTATGGCTCCGCGGATATCAGCAGCGAAAAAGTCATCGACCTGGAGGTGCCGTTTCAGGCGGAAAACGGCGCGGTCGTTCCCATTACCGTGTCCACCGCTTTACCGAATGTCGAGTCCATCAGCATCGTCGTGGAAAAAAATCCGGTGCCTCTCATCGCCAGCGTCAACTTAAGCAACGGCGCGCGCGGCTATTTCAAGGCACGCATGAAGATGGCGGAAAGTTCAGAGATAAAGGTCTATGTTAAAACCAGCGACAAGTTATACCTGGCCTCGCAACAGGTCAAAGTAACCGTTGGCGGTTGCGGCGGCTAACCCTATTTATTGATATGGCGGCAGGAACAACGAAGATTAGAGCCCGGCCGAAAGACGGCGCCATCGAAATCATGGTGCTAGTGAGCCACCCGATGGAAACCGGCCTACGCGTGGATCCGAAAACCAAGGAAAAAATCCCGGCGCATTTTATCCAAAAAATGACCTTTGCGCTTAATAATAAGGTAGTAGCGGTCGCTGATCTCGGCACCGGCATTTCCAAAGACCCGCTGATTACGGTTTTGGTGAATGCCAAACCGGGCGATAAGGTAAAGGCCGCATGGACCGACAACAAAGGCGACAGCGGCAGCGCCGCAACCATCGTCGGTCGAGAAACCAGCGGATAACGCATACGGGTAATGCCGGAGAATAGCGGGATGATAAAATTTCTAACCACCCTCACGGCGATAGCACTTGCTGTAGGGCTGACAACGATAGCGCAAGCGAGTCCGGAATCGGATTTAGCCGAATTTCAGGCCTTCTTTAAGAAAAAATTTCCCGAGGTCCGGTTTCAGGACTTCTCCAACGGCGTCTATGCCGTTAACAAGGAGCTGCGCGCCGAATGGGAAAAAATTATGGAATTCCCTCCTTATGAGCTCGGCCTGGAAAACGGTAAAAAAATATGGGAAACGCCATTCAAGAACGGTAGGACCTTCGCCAGTTGCTTCAAAAAAGGCGGCAAAAACATCGCTCAATATTATCCCTATTGGGATGAAGATACTCAGCAAGTTAAAACCCTGGAAATGGAAATCAACGAATGCTTGAAGAGAAACGGCGAACCGGAATTCAAAGATTTGGAAAAAGGCGATCTGGCCGAAGTCACCGCCTATATGAAATCCCTGTCGCGCGGAAAAAAGGTGGAAATCGATTTATCCCGGCCGGGCGCGGTGGAGGCTTATGAAAAAGGCAAACAATATTATTGGTCACGGCGCGGGCAACTGAATTTCGCCTGCGCCCATTGCCATATCGACAACTCCGGCAGCAGAATCCGCGGCAACGTATTAAGCCCGGGCCTCGGTCACGGTGTCGGCTGGCCGGCATACCGCTCCGACTGGGGACAAATCAGCACGCTTCACCGCCGCTACGCCGGCTGCAACGCGCAAATCCGCGCGAAACCACTGCCGCCCCAGAGCGAGACCTACCGGAATCTGGAACTATACGAAACCTACCTGAACGCGGGTTTGCCGTTGGTTGCACCCAGCCAGCGCTATTAATTTTTGAACCAATCACACCCGTGCCTGGCCCGACCTCGGGCTTTTCATATTGGCTTACCGCAAGCGGCAGTCTATCCTCATAGACGATGATAGTAATAAAGGATAAGCAATGAATCTTTCCCGCCGCGAATTCCTGCAACTGTTAGCGGTCGCAGGCAGCAGCGGTTTTGGACTGCCTGGTTGCGACAACTTCAAGACCGGCGTGACTAACTCGGAAAGCGATCTCTATGAAATCCCCCCGTTCGGCAATGTCAGTCTGCTGCACTTTACCGACAGTCATGCGCAACTCAAGCCGGTTTATTTCCGCGAACCGAATATCAATATCGGCGTCGGCGAGGCCGCCGGCAAGCCGCCTCACTTGGTCGGTGAGGCGCTACTGAAAGAATTCAATCTCAGCTCCGCAAGCATCCAATCCTATGCCTTGACCTATTTGAATTTTACTGAAGCGGCGCATCAATACGGAAAGATAGGCGGTTTCGCGCATTTAGCCACTCTGATCAAGATTCTGCGCGAGCAACGGCCGGGCGGCACTTTGCTGCTTGATGGTGGCGACACCTGGCAGGGATCAGCAACCTCGCTCTGGACGCGCGGCCAGGATATGGTGGACGCGCAAAAACTGCTTGGCGTGGATATCATGACCGGGCACTGGGAATTCACTTACGGGGTGGAGCGGATAAAAGAAATCTTCGCTACCGACTTCAACGGAAAAATCGAATTCCTTGCAACGGGGTTCCTGTCGCTGTTATCGGTCAGGCCTATCCCTACACGCCTATCGCCAATCCGCGTTATTTGTTTCCGGATTGGAGCTTCGGCATTAATGAAGCCCACATGCAAAAAACCGCCGACAAGGCGCGCGCGGAAGGCGCCAAAATAGTAGTGCTGCTATCGCACAACGGCGTGGACATCGACTTAAAAATGGCGCGCCGCGTCAGCGGCGTCGACGTGATCCTGGGCGGACACACGCATGACGCCATGCCCGCGCCCAGTCTGGTCGCCAACGCCGGCGGCAAAACCCTGGTCATCAATTCCGGATCGCATGGCAAATTCCTCTCAGTCCTGGATCTGGATGTTACAGGCGGGAGGTTGCGCGATTATCGCTATTACTTATTGCCGGTGTTTTCCAATCTGATCACCCCGGATGCGAAGATGGCGGCCTATATCGAGAAAATCCGTGCGCCCTATAAAACCAAGCTGGAAGAAAAATTAGCCGTCACCGACAGCCTCTTGTACCGGCGCGGCAACTTCAACGGCACCTTCGATCAATTAATCCTCGACGCTTTGCTGACAGTAAAAGGCGCCGATATCGCCTTCTCGCCCGGCTTCCGCTGGGGCGCGACTTTGTTGCCCGGCGACACCATTACCATGGAAGACTTGATGAACCAAACCGCGATTACCTACGCCACCGCTACGCGCAGCGAGCGCACCGGCGCGCAAATTAAAAATATCCTCGAAGACATCGCCGATAACCTGTTCAACAAGGATCCTTATTATCAACAGGGCGGCGACATGGTGCGGGTCGGCGGGCTGCGCTACAGCATCGGCCCGAACGAAGATATAGGAAAACGGATTTCTGATTTGCAGCTCGCCAACGGCAAACCTTTGGACGCGAGAAAAACCTATAAAGTGGCTGGCTGGGCTAGCATCGAGCCGCAAACGTCCGGCACACCGGTTTGGGACATCGTCGCACAATACTTACGCCGTAAAAAAACTATCCGCGTCGATGCGCCCAACACACCCAAACTCAAAGGCGTCCGCAGTAATCCAGGTTATGGCGTGGGGTAAGGGTGTATTCCCGCAGAAGGCCGTGCCAGAAGAACGATAGGATTAACCAAGCTGGGCGCGGATTTGGCTTGGCCTACCCCTAACCCCACATAGCTTTTGAGACCGTTCTTTTGTCCGGATAATCGAGCGCGTCCGGCAGGTTGTTGAAAAAGTCCATCCATGGCATTTTTTTCAACACCCAAAGCAAAAAGCGGCCG
>WNFF01000810.1_pt1 | contig 24539 bp, 24 predicted proteins | sample 5400441 | NCBI WGS metagenome assembly WNFF01 (sample SAMN13153345, study PRJNA577476) | soil metagenome | isolation source: 120 cm saprolite under Douglas fir tree site 2 hole 3 replicate 1 | place: USA:California | collected 2015-04-18
CCGCCAGAAAACCGACGAGCCCGCCGAAATGATCGTAGTGTCCGTGGCTGAGCACGAGCGCGTCGATCTCTGTGGGGTCGAGCTTGAGAACGGAAATGTTGTTGTTGAGCGTCTCCGGCATGTAGCCGAAATCGATCAGAATCCTGCGCTGCTCGCTCCCGCGCTGCGATTGCGCGTGCATTGAAAGGCCCCACTCGCCGACCAGGTCCGCGCGCGGTGGGGCGTCCGGACGCACATTGCCTGCCGGCCGCCGCTCGATGGTGAGGCCGTTGCGCTTCTCCGTCGGAATGAACTTTATGATTTGAGTGTCGGTGACTATGGTGACGGCGAGGCGGTCGACTTCCGGCACCCGTGAACCAACTGCCTGCGCGCGGGCGGTGCGCCCGCTTCCAGCGAGCGTGCCCACGAGCGCGGAGACGAAGCCAGCCCCGCCGCCGCAGATGAGGTCGCGGCGCGATACGCCGGATGATACAGGCAGACAATTACAGGCGCCAAACAACATTTCGAGCTCTCCCATTGTTCGCGCAAACCAATGCCGCCGTTAGCGTCATTTCGGCAGCGGGATGAATTCTTGGCCAAACAGTTTAGCCTGCTCGATACGCTCCTTGCGCGAGGAGACGATACTGTAAGTACCAGATGTGCCCGGGGCCGTCCATGGCAACGACAAGAAGGTGCTGGGGTTGAGTGTGCCGCTGGACCCTGCAAGCGGCCCGCTGACGAGGTGATCGAGTAATCTAGCATGACCGCTTCTGGCAGCTTGCGGCGGTTCGCTCGGCGCACCAAGGCCTTGAATTTGCGTCCGGTTTTAGAGGACTCCGGACACGGGCCGATGACCGGCACGGCTGATCTCTGACGCGAATGACCCGAAGCGGATCTCGGCCAGTTTAGTTCCCCTGCTCATTCACTGGTGGTTGGCGTTCCTTCCCCATGTGCATTTCGCATTACCGGCTATTAAAACTGATTTCCAGCTGGTCGAGCGGCAGCGCATTCTGCATTGCGCGCGGTGGTGCAACTGGCGCGATTGCGAGTGGCGTGCCGGCCGCCTCCGCCTTGTCGAACGCCTGCGTACCCGAGGTGGCACCCGTGACCTGAAACGCATCGATTGAATAGGGCAATCCGTTGGAGGCGAGCGGCGAGGGCGTGTCCATGACGTGGAAGTGCAGGTGTGGTGCGAGCGTGTTGCCCGAGTTGCCAACCCGCGCGATCGCCTGGCCCCGCTGCACCCGGTCACCTGCTTTCACCATGATGCTGCCAGCGCGCAAATGGGCATAGAGCGCGTAGCGTCCGCTGCCAAGATCGAGCACGATCGAGTTGCCGTCGGCCTCTTCAATCGCGATGCCGGACGGCATTTTGCCGGGCGGTTGATCGGGCAGGCCATCGATCACCGCGACCACCGGTGCGTCAGCCACCGCAAGCACATCGCGGCCGTAGATCGTATAGTTGGCAGGCTCGCTCTGCGCACCAGCATAGAGGCGACCTTGGGCGTCGAGCTGTTCCCAATCGACCGCGAAACGCTGTGCCAGGTACACCCGCCCGTTGACCGGAAGGGCGGCGCGGGTGTGGCGGCTGGCGTCGCAGCACGAATCCGCGGAAATGAAGCGCTCGCCACGCAAAGGCGGCCCGATCACCACCACGTCGCGCTGCGCGACGGGCGTCTCGCCGCCACTTTCGCGGATTTCCTCTTGGCCCGGAGGCGCGGCGGCAACGCGCACGCTGATCCGATGGGAAAGCAATCGTGGGATCGCTGCATCTGCAGGGAGCACGACGTGCAGAAACAAGAGCGCCTGGGTGCTGGGCGCCACAGTGGCGCTCGTGTCCCGGCGCCCTGCCGGCTGCAGGCGGTTGGCGACGGCCGCGCCGTCCAGGGTTTCTAATATCTTGTCGTCTCCGACCACCGCGACGGTCTCGACCACAGCCTCCCCGACCGAGAAGTTTGTGATCCACAGCTCATAGACGAGGTGAATCTGCCGATCGGAACCTAAGAACGGGATCGGCGCATCTTGCACTCCGAGCAACAGCGGCGTCATGACTTCCGCGCGTGGCTCGGAGTCAGCAGCCATGCTTGGGCAGGCCAGCAGTACAAGTGCGAGCAATCTGCCGGTCAAGGGTCGATGCACGTATTTCATCGCACACGGTTTATGAGCCGCTCGTATAGCTGCTCGTGCCGGCCATTATTCCCCAGGGCGCGACCGGGAGCGGCCCCTATATACGACCGCCTGGCTTCATGGGAAAGTAGCTATGCGCTGAGATAGACGATGGGCTAACCGCCGCGCAGCGCGCCACGAGCCATCTGATCACGTGCATGCTCGACGATCTCTATTGGGTCATGTCGTATTCACGCTGGAAGGACGAGCGGTTCCGGCCGGCCTTCTGCGATGCACTGCGCCGGGAGCATCCGAGCCTGACGGAAGCGGGGCTGCGCCAGGCGCAAGAATTCAATTCTCAGCGCTACTATTATCAAGGTATCGGCCGGTCCGCTCCGGCTGCTGCCTACGCGCGCGGGCTCGCGGATTTGCAGGTGTTGGCGAACCTCATCCCCGCGCGCGATTAGCAGGGAGCTTTCGCCAATGGCAGGTGTCAAGCAATACGAGACCGACGTCGCGATTGTTGGCGCAGGCGGCGCCGGTGTGGCCGCGGGTATCGAGGCCCGCGATGCCGGAGCGCGCGCTATCGCCTTCGAGAAGGACTCCGAGCTCGGCGGTGCGGCCATCATCTCCGGAGGCGGCTGCCTGATCGTCGGGTCGCCATTGCAGCAGGAGAACGGCATCCATGACACGCCCGACCTGGCCTTCAAGGACTGGATCGAGTGGGGAGGTCCGTCGGCCGACGCGGTCTGGGCCCGCTACTACATCGAGCACACCCTCCACGATCTCTATCACTGGGCCGAAGGCCTCGGCGTGAAGTGGGTCGACCTGAAAGTGCAGGAAGGCAACTCCGTGCTGCGCTGGACCCGGCCCGAGCGCAACGGTCTGGGCCTGATGACTCACCTCATCGAAAGCTTCCGTAAGAAGGACGGCGAGATCGTTCCCGAGACGGAGATCACGCGGCTGAGGCTCGAGGGCGGCCGCGTCACCGGCCTGGAAGGCTGCAATGCCAAGACCGGCGAGCCAGTGGCCGTCAGCAGCAAGGCCGTCGTGGTGGCGACCGGCGGCTTCAACTCGAACCTCGAGATGGTGCTCGAGTTCAATCCCGCTCTCGGGAACCACAAGGTCCTGGAAGGATCGGGGCGCGGCTCGACGGGAACCGGACACAAATTCATTCGCCAGGTGGGCGGCTATCTCACGCACATGGACCACATCTGGTTCTACGTCTACGCCACGCCGGACTACCGGGACCCCGCACAGCGCCGCGGCCTCGTGTTCCGTCTGGTGCCTGGCAACATCTGGGTCAATCAGCGGGGCCGCCGGTTTCACAATGAGGCGCTGTCGGGCGGCAACTCCGCGACCCCCGCGCTGATGGCGCAGAGCCCGCGCCATGCCTGGGCAATCATGGATACGCCGATGACCGCGACCATGGAGGTCGCCGATCCCTACTACCGCGACGGCGACAAGGTTGTGCGGGCCAGGGTGGTGGAGCTGCTCAACAACTCGCCCTTCATCCGCAAGGCCGACACGCTCGCCGAGCTGGCCAGAAGGATGGAAGTCGATGTGCCGACGTTCCTCGCCACCGTCGAGCGCTACAACACGGCCTGCGAGCAGCGGCTCGAGACGGAGCCGGAGTTCGGCAAGCCGCTCAAGTCGTCGAAGGCGTTCGAAACGCCGCCCTATTACGCGATTCAGATCTTCCCGCTGGCGCGCAAGAACTTCGGCGGCGTCAAGACCGACCTGCAGTGCCGCGTGCTCGACAAGCACTTCGAACCGATCGCCGGGCTCTATGCCGCAGGCGAGATCGCAGGCATGGCCGGTGGCCACATCAACGGGCGTGCCGGTCTCGAAGGCACCATGCTGGGTCCGGCGATTTTCAGCGGGCGCGTCGCCGGTGGCTGGGCCGCCCAAGCGGCAGGTCACGGCTGCGGCTTCGTCGGCAAGCCGAACCGGAGTTGAGTCGTAGTCCCCGCCGCCCGAGTCTTTGAACTGGCGCGGCGCCTTGGACTAATGCCATTGCGACAGTTCCACCGTTACGCCTTCTGGGCCATCGATGAACACCAGCTTGCGGGAGTGAAAATCCATTATCTCGTTCCGTGTCTTAAATCCGTTCGTTCTGAGCTTGGCAACTTCAGCCTCGATGTCATTAACGGCAAAACAGATGTGGTTCATGCCGATCTTGTGCAGATCACGAACGTGCGGATCGGGGATAGGTTCTGGATGGCGGTAGCGCAGGAGCTGGATTTCCGTTCGTGGGGAGGCGTTCTCCAACACGAGCGTAACGTGTTCGGCCTCGATGCCTGGAACGCCCATGTAACTGGCAAACGGCTCTCCGGCAATGACAACAGATATGGCTTCCTTGAACCCCAATAGTCCAAAAAACATCTTGGCACGATCAATATCGCGTACCACGATCGTGAGATGGTCGAAATGCTTTACCATTTGGCCTTCCTTGCCATGATTGCGCCGTAGATGTCAGCTTGCGGATCATTGTATGCGGCCGAGCTTGCCAAGCAAGATATTCGATGACACGCCTTTAGAATTGCCTGTCCCCACGCTTGTCAGCTTGACGCGAAGCGGATCCGACCGAAGTTAGCCCCAGTAGCGGCCGCTGGCGCCGATCACGACCACGATGAGGCCGAGCGGCAGGTTGACGGCGATGATCTGGCGGATGCGCTCGAGGCTTTCCCCGGCGCTCGGCCAGTCCCCGGCGTCGACGGCGCGGCTGAACTTCAGCCACGGTCCGTGGAACAGCCAGAAGAACAGCGCGATCATCACCCAGCCGATCAGCTGCATCAGATGGATGTGCGCCCCGGCGCCGGCAAAGCCGCCGAGGGTCGTGAACACCATCCAGTAACCGCTGGCGAGCAGCAGCAGGATCGCCGCCCACACCCAGGGAAAGAATTTCCGGAAGGTGAGCCGCATCAGCCGCAGCCGCTGCGGCGGCTCGAGCGTGCCGAGCGCCGGGCGCAGGCAGAGATAGATCGCGAACATGCCGCCGACCCAGACGACGGCGCCGAGGATGTGCAGGGCGAGTGCGACGGCGGTCATGGGCTCCTCCTTCGCGGAACGAGGGAGGTTGCCGGCCCATGCGCAGCCTGGCAAGTGGGGCCGGCGGGCTCGCCGGACGTGTTTGTCGGTCGCGTCGGGACACCTCATCCGCTCATTCCCGCGCAAGCGGGAATCCAGGACCGCCCGCTGGGACTCGTTGATTTCGATCCGGGTCCCCGCAACGGGGCACCCCATCGCGCTTGCGCGATGGGGACCCCGCGCGGAGACGAGCGGATTGTGCTCCGATTCCACACCACCGGAACATGCTCTAAGATCACGCCCGACGTAGATTGGCGTGGGCTCTTCGCCGGAAGAGAGCGAAGCGACCGGCAACCCGGGAGGACGGCGATGAAGCCGATCTGCTGCAGCGCGAGACCGTCAAGGTGCTCGGGGCCTCCGAGGTGCGCGGGAAACTCACCGAGCTCGGCCTCGATCTCGTCCTCGGCACCCCGGCGGAGCTCGCGGCGGTGATCGCGCGCGAGATCCCGCAATGGGCGAAGGTGATCAAGGGCGCCGGGATCCGGCTGAGCGAGTAGGCGTATACTCATTGAAACGCGCAGATCGGAGGTCCGCTTTCGGGGGCACCGCTTCTGAGGCGAACCGGACATAAGCGATCTTGCCGCCGCCAACAAGGAAAGATTGCATGACCAGGACTCATCTGCGGAGTGCGGATACGGTCATTCCGCTTGCTGCGGGCTTGAGTGACTCATCGTACGCCGCGGCCCAAGCGCGTCTCGACAGCATCGATCTGCTGCGCGGGCTCGTCATGGTGCTAATGGCGCTCGACCATACCCGCGACTTCTTCGCCGCGGGCGGCCCCAACCCGCGCGATATCGCCGATCCCGCGCTGTTCCTGACGCGCTGGGCGACCCACTTGTGCGCGCCGACCTTCATCTTCCTCGCCGGAGTTTCGGCCTACCTTTATGGAGGGCGCGGACGCAGCGTCGGAGAAGTCAGTTGGTTCCTGCTCACCCGCGGCGTCTGGCTCATACTGATCGAGTTCACGCTTGTGCGCTTCTGCTGGACCTTCCGCCTCGACAGCAATCTTTTCGTTATGCAGGTGATCTGGGTGATCGGCGCGTCGATGATCGTGCTGGCAGGACTCGTACATCTTCCGCGTTGGGTGATCGCCACAATCGGGCTTGCCATGATCGCGGGACACAACCTGCTCGACGGTGTCGGCGCCGAGCATCTCGGCGTTGCCTCCTGGCTCTGGAACCTGCTGCACCAGCCCGGGCTGATTGAGGTCCGGCCGCAGACCAAGCTGTTTGTGCTTTATACGCTTGTCCCTTGGTCCGGAGTGATGGCGGCGGGCTACGCTTTGGGTCCGGTGTTCAAGCTCGATCCGGCGTCCCGTCGGTCCTTCCTCCTTTGGACCGGCACCGTTGTCACCGCCGTCTTCGTCATGCTGCGGGCCACCAATCTCTACGGCGACCCGACCACGTGGAGCATGCAAAGCAGCTCCCTCGGCACGCTGCTGTCGTTCATCGATTGCGAAAAGTATCCGCCTTCGCTGCTGTTTCTGATGATGACGCTCGGACCCTCACTGATCCTGCTCGCGCTGTTCGAGCGCGCGCATGGTGCCGTCGCGAGCCGGATCACCACCTTCGGGCGCGTGCCGTTTTTCTTCTACGTGGTGCACATCGCATTCATCCACGCACTTGCCGTGGGGCTTGCCTGGATCATGCTGGGCGACATCGGCTGGACGTCCGGCTCGTTCCTGTTACAAAAGCCCGCGGCCTACGGGCTTAATCTCTTCGGCGTCTACGCGGTCTGGCTCTGCGTCGTGGTGGCGCTTTATCCGCCCTGCAACTGGTTTGCGGCGCTCAAGCGACAGCGGCGCGAATGGTGGTGGAGCTATGTCTGACAGGATCGACCGGGTCCCGTCCGGCCGCGAATAGGCAACAAGCCATTCTGCTTTGATCGTGCTGCCCATCAGAATAATGACCCGATCCGGACACCGGTTGCACGATCGGTGCTCTGCCCCCGCACCTTTCCGAGTGTCGGTCTGAGCCGCTAAGATGGCTCCTGTCTCTGCGCTACGCAAAGTGTTGTCGCAAAATTTTTTGCGGCGTCCTCGTGTGTGCGCGCTGGTCAATCCTTCGGCACTGAGTGCCGGCGACTGCGCAGGGGGGCCAACTAACCAGCTGAAATTCCATGAATTCGAGCAGCGGCAAAGAACTTGCTTCTTGCGCCTTCGAAACCAGGAGGAGAATGCGATGAAGCCCTGTGCAGCACTGGCACTGACGTTGGGGGTCGCGTTGGCGCCGGGCATGCTGCGAGCGCAGGACGCATGGCCGGCCCGGCCGATTACGTTGCTCGTGCCCTATGGGGCGGGCGGGTATACCGATTTGGTCGCCCGGTTGACTGCGCGTTACGCCGAGAAGGCCCTGGGCAAGCCGGTCATCGTGGACAATCGCGCGGGCGCCGGCGGCATCGTTGGGACGCAAGTGGTCGTGAATGCGCCACCCGACGGGTATATGTTCTGTGTCTGCAGCATCGGCGCCATCTCGATCGCGCCCTTCGACCAGAGCCAGAAGGTAGGCTACGATCCGGTGCGGGATCTCGCACCCGTCGGCGTCGTTAGCTCGATCGCGCAGGTGGTCATCGTCAAGAAGGACCTGCCGGTGAAGACGATGGCCGAGCTCGTGTCCTATGCAGAGGCCAATCCCGGCAAGCTCAATTACGGCTCCAGCGGCGCCGGCGGCCTGACCCACTACTCGGTCGAGCTGTTCCAGGCCCGCACCGCCATCAAGGTGGTGCACATTCCGTTCAAGGGCGGTGCGCCGTCGACGACCGCGGTGATCGCCGGCGAGGTCGATTTCTCTTTCGCCAACATGACCGACGGCCTGCCCCAGGTCCAGGCCGGATCGGTGCGCGGCCTGGCCGTGACTTCGCACAAACGCAGCCCCTACTTGCCCGAGCTTCCCACGGTGCATGAGGCGGTTCTCCCCGATTTTGTCGTGGAGACGTGGAACGGCATCATGGCCCCGTCGAAGACTCCGGAACCGATCGTCCGCAAGTTGTCGGAGATCTTGATCAAGATGGCCGACGATCCGGAGGTGAAGGAGGCCATGCGCCGAGCCGGCGCCGACACCGTCAAGACCACGCCTGCCGAGTACCGTGCGCAGATCCAGCAGGAAATTGCACAGTGGAAGCCGTTGATCGAGGAGATCGCGCAGAAGAAATGATCGTGCAGAGCTCGGCGCGCAAGCCTCGCCTTCTCAGTTGGCGCGCGCGAACGAGTACGGGCTCATCTCGTCCGCCGTGCGCTCATGCGGATCCCAGTTCTGCCAGCCGCTCCAGACCCGCTCGCCGGCCGCCTGCGCCTGCGCCCTCAACTCGGCAAAATCGATGCCGGGGATGCGGCCATTCTCCATCCGCACCACGCCGTCGACGATCACGGTGTCGACATCGTCGCCAATTCCGCAATCGATCAGGCTCTTGATCGGATCGCGCACCGGCCCGAAGCGAAGCGTGTCGCCACCGGTGAGGTCGATGATGATGATGTCCGCCTTGGCGCCCGGGGCCAGCCGCCCGATGTCGTCGCGGCCGACGGTATGCGCGCCGCCGAGGGTGGCCGCCTCGAACACCTGCGCGGCCGTGGCGGCCTTGAGGTTGCGGCTCGCCACCTTGCCGAAGTAGGAGGCGTTGCGCATCTGCAGGATCATGTCGCGCGGATAAGTGTCGGTGCCGAGCGCGATGTTCACGCCCGCCTTGCGATAGGTCTCCCAATTGTCGAGGAAGCGCCCGCGCCGCGCCACGTTGACCGGACAGTGCGAGATCGAGCAATGATGCGAGCCCATGATCTCCAGATCGTGCGAGCCGGAGTAGTTCATCAGGGGGTTGTCGCAAGTGAAGTTTCCGTGGCCGATATTGAGCTTGTCCGACATGAGGCCGACCTCGCGCAGCAACTCCACCGACGTCATCTGATGCTCACGGATGATGTCGAGCACCTCGTGGATGTTGTAGGCCGCATGGATCGCGACCGGCAGATCGCGCCGCTGGGCCGCTTCGGCGGCCTTGCGCATCAAAGGGACGGTGCAGGTCTCGATCTCGCGTGGCACCAGGATGCCGCGGACGCGGTCGCCATGGGCGCCTTGGTGGCGGTCGATGAAGTCGAGCGCGAGGTCGAATTCCCGCTCGCCCGCGGCTTCGTCCACCACGCGGACCAGCTTGCCGCCATCGCCACCGATCCAGCGGCCGCTGTCGAAGCCCGGACCGAGGTAGGCACGGATGCCAAGCTCGCCGACGACCTGGAGCAGCGCCTGCTGGACACGCAACTGGCTCCCGAACTCGACGAATGTCGTAATGCCGTTGCGCAGAAGCTCTGCCACCGTGTAGCGGGCATTGAGCAGCAGTTCTTCCGCGCCCGAGTTGTCGTCGGGGCGAGCATAACGTGGATCGCCGCCCACGCGCGTGCCCGCGCGCGCGACGCTGATTTCCAAAAACGGCTGGCCGAAATAGTCCCCGCGGCCGATGTCCGAGATCAGCCGATGCGAGGCGCGATGGCCGGAATGCACATGGGTGTCGATGAATCCCGGAGCGACCAGCTTGTCGCGCGCGTCGATCTCACGGTCCACCGTGCCTCCAAAGCGCTGGCCGACGAACAGCACGACGTTGCCTTCGTAGACCAGCTCGGCGTTGCGCCAGAGCGTATGACGCCCGTCGGCATGGCCGACCAGCCAGCCGCAGTTGATGCGCGTGCGCATGAAAAATTCCTTGCCGATTTCAGATCATCCATATACTGACAATTTCCGGCGGCGAGCAATTCCTGCACCAATCGGTCGCGTTGATCCAACACCAATGGCACTGCCTCTCGATCCGTCATGCCCGGGCTTGACCCGGGCATCCATCAGAAAAAGAGCTTTTTGATTAAGAGGATGGATTGCCGGGTCAAGCCCGGCAATGACGAGAGGAGAGTCAGGCTCCAGCGCCGTTGGTATAACACTGCGGCCGATGTTTCGGCGATTGCGGCAGCTTGCTCGCGCCTGGTCAACCGAGCCCGGCCTCGAGCTTGGCGTAGAGCGGGTTGGCGCGGGAAAAGACGTAGCCGAGGTCGGCGACCACGACGTTCTCGGCGCCGCGCTCGCGCAACAGGCCGGCGAGCGCGTGCACGTGCTGCGGCGGGCAGTGCAGCGTCAGCATTCCGGAGGAGGTCGGCCCGCCGAACGGGGTCTCGACGCCGAAGCGCGTCTTCGCCTGCGCGATCAGCGCCTCGTCGCACCCGGCAAAGCGCGTGCGCACCTCGCGGAACGCGCGCGCGCGCGTCTGCGCCGCGATGCGGTCGAGCACGATGCGCGCGCTCTCGCGCTCGGCCGCGCCCCAGCGCGCGGCGCGCGCCGCCACCAGGTTCGCCTGCGAGCGCAGGATCACGCCGTCCTCGACGACCCGCAGCCCGTTGGCCGCCAGCGTCGCCCCGGTGGTGGTGATGTCGACGATCAGCTCGGCGGTGCCGGCGGCCGGCGCCGCTTCGGTCGCGCCCGCGCTCTCGACGATCCGGTAGTCGGTGATGCCGTGCGCGGAGAAGAAATTGCGCGTGAGATTGACGTATTTGGTGGCGACGCGCAGCTTGCGCTCGTGCTTGAGACGGAACGCGGTCGCGACGTCGTCGAGGTCGGCCATCGAGCGCACGTCGATCCAGGCCTGCGGCACCGCCACCGCCACATTGGCGTGGCCGAAGCCGAGCGCGTCGATCAGGACGACGTGCCGCTCGGCGTCGGCGATCTTCTCGCGCACGAGGTCCTCGCCGGTGAGCCCGAAATGCACCGCGCCCTGCGCCAGGAGGTCGACGATCTCGGCCGCCGAAAGATAGGCCACCTCGACGTCGGCGAGGTCGGCGATGGTGCCGCGATAGTCGCGCGCCCCGCGCGGCTTGACGAGCTCGAGCCCGGCGCGGGCGAAGAAGCGCTCGGCGTTTTCCTGCAGCCGGCCCTTGGCCGGGACGGCGATGACGAACGGCGCGCTCATGGCCGGCCCCGCGGTGCCGCCAGCCGCTCGATCCAGGCCGCGAATCCGACCGCCGGGATCGCGCGGGCGCTGCCGAGCCGCGCGAGCAGCCCGTCGTAGCGCCCGCCGGCCGCGACCGGGCCGTTGCCGGGGGCGGCGGGATCGCCGAGCTCGAACACGAAGCCGGTGTAATAGTCGAGGCCGCGGCCGAAGGCGGTGGAGAACCGGATGCGGGAGACGTCGACCCCGCGCGCGGCGAGGAAGCCGGTGCGGCTCTCGAACAGGTCGAGCGCGGCGTCGATCGCGAGCCGGTGCTCGCGCGCGAAGGCGCGCAGCTGCGCCGCCGCCTCGTCGGGATCGCCGCCGACGGCGAGGAATTTTTCGATCAGCGCGCGCGTCTGCCGCGGCAGCGAGGTCTGCGCCCCGAGCGCCGCCTGCTCCAGGAACCGGTCGGCGATGTCGCCCACCGAGCGGCCGCCGACCGCGCTGATGCCCGCGATCGAAAGCAGGTCGGTGAGGAGCGCGTGCGCGGCCTTGGGATCGGAGCCGGCGAGCGCGGCCAGCACCCCCTGATATTCCGATCGCGCGTGCGTGATGCTGAGCCGATCGAGATCCTGCGCGAGCGAGGATTTGTGGTTGAAATCCTTGATCAGGCGCCGTTTCCAGGCCGGCGCCAGGTCGAGCGCGGCAACGAGCGTCGAGAACAGCGCGACGTCGCCGATCCGGATGTCGGGCGGCGGCAGACCGTAATGCGTCGCGGCATCGAGCGAAAGCGCGAGCATCTCGGCGTCCGCCGCCGCGGTGTCGGCGCGGCCGAAGGATTCGATCCCGGCCTGCAGGAATTCGCTCGGTCCGTCGTCGCGGTGGCGAAAGACCGGCCCGAGATAGCAGAAGCCCTGCGGCGTCCCGGCCGCGGGCGAGGCGAGATAATCGCGTGAGACCGGGATGGTGAGATCGGGCCGCAGGCACAGCTCGTGTCCGCGCGGATCGACGGTGAGGAACATGCGCTGGCGGATGTCCTCGCCGGAGAGATCGAGGAACGGCTCCGCCGGCTGCAGGATCGCCGGGTCGAGGCGCGCATAGCCCGCGCGCTCGAACGACGCCAGCAACGCCTGTGCCCGCGCGTCGGGCGCGGTGCTCGTCGACAGGGTCCCTGCACGCGTCATGGGGGCGGTCGCGCTCGCTCGTTTGGGCCGGTGGCGCGGCCGTCTAGCACGGAAGAACGCGCAATTCGACGCCAAACCGCCGACGCGATTAACGCAATTTCCAGCCGCCGGCCCCGGCCCGGGGGCGACGTCACCGCCAATCGCCGAGCACCGCCGCGACCAGCGCCAGCGCCGCGACCGCCGCGGTATCCGCGCGCAGGATGCGCGGACCGAGCGCCAGGCGCGCGACATTGGGCAATTCGAGCAGCGCGGCGCGCTCCGGCGGCGCAAATCCTCCCTCCGGCCCGATCAGCACGGCGAGCGGCATCGCCGCGGCGCGGTCGGCCGGTCGCACCGCGGCGAGCGCGGCGACCGGATCCTTGACCTCGGCGTCCTCGTCGCAGAACACCAGCAGCCGGGCGGGATCGCGCTCGGCGATGAACCGGTCGAAGGGGAGCGGAGCGCCGATCTCGGGCAAGGTCAAGATGCCGCACTGCTCGGCCGCCTCGATCGCATTGGCGCGCATGCGCTCGAGATTGACCCGCGCGACCTGGGCATGCCGGGTGAGGACCGGCTGCAGGCGGGAAGCGCCCATCTCGACCGCCTTTTGCGCCATGTAATCGAGGCGCGCATGCTTGAGCGGCGCGAACAGGTAGTGCAGATCGAGCGCGCCGGTCTGCGGCCGGGTGCGGCTCCCGATGACGAGGGCCGGCGAGCGCTTGCCGGGGCTTGCGAGGGTAGCCCGCCATTCGCCGTCGCGGCCGTTGAAAACCAGCACGCCATCGCCGGTTTTGAGGCGGAGCACGTTGCCGAGATAGTTCGCCTGCGGGCGGGCGAGCGCGACGCTCGTCCCCTCCGCGAGGGGGGCATCGACGTAGAGGCGGGGCGTGCGGAAATCGTAGCGGGGCATCGGGATTGGGGAGATCAGGGCCCGTCGTCGGGCCTCAGAGATCAGAATGTCGAGGGTCGGTAAATGAGCGTTTTGCTTCCGCCGCCGGCTTTGATAGCTTCCCGGCCATCCTCCCCGGCCCTGGATTATCGGCGATCGACCGCCCGTGCCCGGTCTTGTTATCGCCGGATTTAACGGGTTGTTAACGTAGCTCGTTAGGATCGGCCGGGATATCGAGTCGAGGCCGGGGGGATCCAGGGGAAACGATGCCATGATGCTCAGCCGGGCTTTTCCGTTCGCGCTCTTGCTCGCGGTCGCGCCGCTCCAGCCGGCCGCGGCCCAGTTCGGTGGCATGCCCGGCATGCCCGGCTCCCCCGGTGCCCCCGGCATGTCGCCGGGTATGCCCGGCGGCGGGCCCGGAATGTCTCCGGCCATGTCTCCCTTTGGTGCGCCGCAACAGGGGCCGCCCCCGGCCTGCCAGCAGCTCATTGTCTATCGGGATGAGACCCAGAAGCACGGCAAGGCGCTGCAGACCGCCGGCCAGAAAAAAGCCCCTCCCGAGGAGGTCTGCAAGCTGTTCAAGGCGTTTCTTGCCTCGGAAAGCAAGATGATCAAGGGCCTGGAGGAGCTGAGCGCGACCTGCGGCGTTCCTGCCGAGGTCATCACGCAAGTCAAGGCGAGCCACGGCAAGGCCTCGCAGATGGGCAAGCAGATTTGCGACGCGGCCGCGCAAGGGCCGCGGCAGGCCGGTCCGACCCTGAGCGACGCGCTCGGAAGCACCCCGATGGTGCCGGATGCGGCGACGGCGTCCAAGAGCGGGCAGGGGACCTTCGACACGCTCTCGGGCAGTCCGCTCGGACGATGACCGGCGGCGCCGGTCGCGTCGCCGATTCGACCGGGAATTGGGTCGACGGCCTCGCCCCCGCCCCGACCCGCCCCTATCTGCGGCTCGCCCGCCTCGACCGCCCGATCGGCTCGTGGCTGCTGCTGATTCCGTGCTGGTGGTCGGCCGCGCTCGCCGCGGTCCACGCCGGGACGGCGGTCGACCTGCGCCACCTCGCGCTGTTCTTCGTCGGCGCCTTTGCGATGCGCGGGGCGGGCTGCACCTGGAACGACATCGTCGACCGCAATCTCGATGCCCGCGTCGAGCGCACCCGCTCGCGGCCGATCCCGTCCGGCCAGGTGAGCGTTGCGGCGGCGGCCGGCTTCCTCGCGCTGCAGGCGCTCATCGGGCTTGCCGTGCTGCTGCAGTTCAACCGCTTCACCGTCCTTGTCGGCTTCGCCTCGCTCGCCGTTGTCGCGGTCTATCCCTTCATGAAGCGCATCACCTATTGGCCGCAGATCGTGCTCGGCCTCGCCTTCTCCTGGGGCGCGCTGATGGGTTGGCCGGCGACCTTCGCGCGGCTCGATCTCCCGGCGATCCTGCTTTATGCCGGCGCGATCGCCTGGGTGATCGGCTACGACACCATCTACGCCCATCAGGATCGCGAGGACGACGCGCTGATCGGCATCAAATCGACGGCGCTGTTGTTCCGCGAGCGCACCAAGCCGATGCTCGCCGTCTGCTATGCCCTCGCCGTGGTTCTGATCGCCGGCGCCGGATGGAGCGCGGGCGCGGGCCTCGTCTTCGCGTTCGGGCTCCTCGCCTTCGCCGCCCATCTCGCCTGGCAGGTCGTGCGGCTCGACATCGAGGACTCGCTGCAGTGTCTCGCGGTGTTCAAGTCGAATCGCGACGCCGGGCTGATCCTGTTCGCCGGGCTGGCGCTCGATGCGCTTTTGCATTGGTGATCATTGGGTAGCTACATCGCATAGCCGCGGGCGGCGGTGGCGCCTTTCGCCAGATCGGGCCAGGCGGCGGGAGCGCGCGCGCGTTGCGCGGCCTCGGCCGGCGGCAGGCTCCCGTCCCAGTCGCGGGCGATGAAGCGGCAGCCGGTGATGCCGTCGGATTGCGCCGACGCGAGCCACACCGCCGGGGCGGCCATGATCTCGGGATCGAGCAGCATCGGCGGGCGCGGCTTGCCCGGCGGGAAGAAGCCCGGCGTGTCGGTCGGACCGCCCGGCACCAGGATGTTCACGGTGACGCCGGTGCCGTCGAGGTCCTTGGCGAAGCTCGCCGAGCTTGCCTCGAGCGCGGCCTTGGACGCGCCGTAGGCGGACAATCCGGCCGCCAGCATGGTGTCGAAGCTCGTGGTCACGTTGATGATGCGTCCCCAGCCGCGCTCGATCATCGGCGCGGCGGCGAACCGCGCCATCAGGAACGCGCCGATCGCGTTGATCGCGAGGATGCGCCGCCAGGCCTCCGGGTCGGCGTCGTAGAACCTGATGCGGGCCTCGTTGCCGGCGGCCGCGGCCGACATGCTGATGCCGGCGCAGTTGATCAGGATCGCGGGCGCGCCCTGGGTCGCCAGCACGGTGCGAACCGCGCCCTCGCAATCGCCCACTTGCGACACGTCGGCGACGAGCTTGAGCAGTCGTCCGCCGAACACCGCCTCGCTGCCGAGGCGATCGAGCCCGGACGCGTCGACGTCAACGCCGGCGAGCCGCGCGCCCGCGCCGGCGAGCGCGCGCGCCATCACCCGGCCCATGCCGCTCGCCGCGCCGGTGACGACCGCGACGCGGCCTTCGAGCACCTGTGGTTCCGCCATGATGGGCACCTCCCGCGCCGACGATGTCAAACCGCGGCCGATCGTTCAACCCGCCACGCCGCGCTTTGCCGCGTTGCGCCCGCCGCCGCCGCATTGTTAGGACATTCCGAAGAATAACTGAATCGCAATCGACCGTCATGCGTCGGAGTGACTCAGGTGTTCGGGATTCCATTGGGCGGCGAACGGTCGTAGGTCGGTCGCATGATCGACGAGGACGCCATTCGGCAGCGATGGGGCGCAGTCGGCTCGAAGCTCGACGAGCGGGGGCAGCGATTGTTTGCGGCGGTCGAGGTGCGGACCGCCGGTTGGGGCGGTCTCGCGATCGTCTCGAAGGTCACCGGGCTCGCCCGTTCGACGATCAATCGCGGCAAGGCTGATCTGGACGGGGAACCGCTGCCGAAGGGGCAAGTTCGCCGCGCCGGTGGCGGGCGTCGCGCGGTTTGCGAGAACGATCCAGGGCTGGTGCCGGCACTTGAGCGGCTCGTGGAGCCCGCGACGCTGGGCGATCCCATACGGCCCTTGATCTGGGTGTCGAAAAGCATGGAGAAGCTGGCGGCGACGCTCACGGAGATGGGGCATCCGATCAGTGCCGATACGGTGCGCAAGGAGTTGGTGAAGCTTGGGTTCTCGCGCCAGTCCAATCGCAAGGCGAATGAAGGCTCGAAACATCCCGACCGAAATGCCCAGTTCGAATATATCAACTCGAAGGTCATTGCCGCGCAGGCACGACAACAACCCGTCATCTCCGTCGATACGAAGAAGAAGGAGCTGGTCGGCAACTTCAAGAATGGCGGAACCGATTATCGTCCGAAAGGCAATCCATGGCGCGTGAACGTGCACGACTTCGAGGACAAGAAGCTCGGCAAGGTCGTGCCGTATGGCGTGTACGATGTGACCGCCAACGCCGGCTTCGTCAGCGTCGGGATCACGAGCGACACGGCCGAGTTCGCCGTGCAGTCGATCCGTTGCTGGCTCGAACGCATGGGACGACAGCGTTATCCGAAGGCACGAGAATTGACGATCACGGCAGATTGCGGCGGCTCGAATGGGGCGCGTGTGCGGCTCTGGAAGGTCGAGCTGCAAAAGCTCGCCGACGAGACGGGGCTCGCGATCCGTGTCCACCACTATCCGCCGGGCACGTCGAAGTGGAACAAGATCGAGCACCGGCTGTTCTGCCACATCACGCAGAACTGGCGCGGCCGGCCGCTGACGGATCGCCTTGCCGTAGTCGAGCTGATCGGCGCGACGACGACCAAGACCGGCCTGAAAGTCGAGAGCGCACTCGACACACGCAGCTACCAGAAGGGCATCAAGATCAGCAAAGCCGAGATGAAAGGCCTCGACATCACCGGTGATCAGTTCCATCCTGAATGGAACTACATGATCAGGCCGCGACAACCGTCGAAATCGTAGCAATTATTGTTCGGATTGTCCTTAGCTCCCGGCAGGGGGTGCAGCGGAGGGAGAGCGGCAATGGGACGGGCAGCAGGGATCACGGCGGCGGCGCTCGCGCTTACGGTCGCGGCCGGGAGCGCCGGCGGCGCCGAGGATCAGCTCAAGGTCGCGGTCGGCGGGCGCGGCATCGGCGAGACCTTCGTCACCGAGGTCGGCGACAAGGCCGGCCTCTTCAAGCAGCACGACCTCGCGCTCGACATCTTCTACACCGACGGCGGCGGCGAGACCCAGCAGGCGGTGATCTCCGACAGCGCGCAAATCGGCATCGCGTCGGGCTTCCTGGGAGCGATCGGGGTGTTCGCGAAAGGGGCGCCGGTGCGGATCATCGGCGGCTCCTATACCGGCGGCTCGCAGGTGTTCTGGTACGTGCCGGCGCCCTCGCCGATCAGGACGCCGCACGACCTCGCCGGCAAGACCGTCGCCTATTCCAACAACGGCTCCTCGACCCACGCCGGCGTGCTCGCCCTGCAGAAGCACTACCAGGTGGGCTTCAAGCCGACGCCGACCGGCAACGCCGCCGCCACCATGACCGCGACCATGAGCGGCCAGGTCGATGCCGGCTGGGCCGGCGCGCCGTTCGGCGTCGCTGAGCTCGAGGCCGGCAAAACCCGGCTGATCATGAAATCGTCGGATGCGCCGGAGTTCGACAAGCAAACGAATCGCGTCATCATCGCCAACGCGGTCGCGCTCGCCGCCCGCCCCGACGTGTTCGCGCGCTTCATGCGCGGCTATCGCGATTCGCTCGCTTGGATCTATTCGACCCCCGAGGGGCTCAAGGCCTACGCTACGTTCGCGAAGCTTTCCGAAGCGACCGCCAAGCGCGCGCTCGCGGAATTCCTGCCGGCGAGCGCGGTCGATCCCGATCGTATTTCCGGGATCGAGGAGGTGATGGCCGACGCCGTGAGCTTCAAGTTCATCGCCGCGCCGCTGACCAAGGAGCAGCTCGCCGAGCTGATCCAGGTTCCGGTCCGCCGACCGTAGCCCGGATGGAGCGCAGCGAAATCCGGGGCTTTTGCCGCGCCGCAAGGCCGTCCCGCATTTCGCTTCGCTCAATGCGGGCTACACCGCTTCAGCTGAGTGAAGGATGCGACGCGCGTGCAGCAGACTCCCACCTCTCCCCGCTTGCGGGGAGAGGTCGCGAGCGAAGCGAGCGGGTGAGGGGGACCCTCCACGGCCTGAGTATCCGGAGAGTCCCCCTCACCCCGACCCTCACCCCGACCCTCTCCCCGCAAGCGGGGAGAGGGAGCAGACCGAGTTTGCCGCTCGCCCTGACTCCAACTCGCCGAAATCCGATTTAATTTCGCGCGATGATCTCGCGCTCGCCGCAATGCACGGCGGGCGTCGCCGGCATGCGGCCCGGCCGCCGCCGCAGCAGGATCGAGGGCCGCCGCCGCTTGAGCGGGGAACGCCGGCGGCGGCGCGCGATCGGCGCCGCGACGCGGACCGCGCCGAGCCGCTCGAACGGCTCGCGCAGATCGCCGTCGGCCCCGGCGACGAGGAGCGGAAGCGCGAGCGCGCGGCCCCAGCTCTGCCATTCCGCGACGATGTCGATGCCGTCGGCGGCGCGATAGAGCGTGAGCGACAGATCGGGATCGGCGTGCTCGAGCACGACGGCGACGGCGCCGGCGGTCCCGGCGCCCGGCGGCTCGATGCGGATCGCCACCCCGAGATAGGCCGCGACCGGCAGGTTGAGCGCCATCTTGATGCCGCGCAACGCCCGGCGCACCACCACGCGCTCGCGGTGCAGCTCGACCACGCGCAGGTGCTCGTCGGCCGCCCGGTCGACGGCCTCGAAGCGCAGCGGCAGGGCGAAGGGATCGAGCCGCTCGCCGCGGCTCGATCCCGCAGGCACGAGCCTGCTGGTTGTCGTTTGACGCCTCAAAGCCTATCTCCCCTGCCGGGTACGTCCCGGTTCGCTTTCGCCCCGTCGGAGTTCTGCCCCCGATCGTTGCCGCGAGCATGCCCGCAAAAGCTCGGAATCGGCTTAATGTTCCTGGTTAATCCGCGGTGTCGGGGAATGAGACGCGAGTCATGCTTGACGAGAGCTTGCCGCATCCGCTCCAACTGTCGTTCGGTCAAACCAAGCGTGATCCCTCCCGATGTCCTCCCTGCTCGACCAATCCGCGCTGACCGATCTCGCTGAACGGCTGGTCGCGGCGGCGCACCGCGCCGGCGCCGATGCCGCCGACGCGCTCGCGTTGCGCTCGGTCTCGCTCGCGGTCGAGGTGCGCGAAGGCGCGGTCGAGGAATCCGAGCGCTCCGAGGGCGACGACGTCGGGCTGCGGGTGTTCATCGGACGCCGCCAGGCCGTGGTGTCGACCAACGACGTCAAGACCGACCCCTCGCAGCTCGCCGAGCGCGCCGTCGCGATGGCGCGCGCGGCGCCGGAGGACCGGTTTGCCGGCCTCGCCGATCCCGATGCGCTCGCGCGCGAGATCCCCGACCTCGATCTGCTCGATCCCGACCTGCCGACCGTCGCGCTCCTGGAGGAGCGCGCCCGCCGCGCCGAGGACGCCGGGCTTGCGGTCAAAGGGGTCGCCAAGTCGGGCGGCGCCTCGGCCTCCGCCGGCATCGGCGGCATGGTGCTGGTGACGAGCCACGGGTTCCGCGGCGCCTATCTGCACTCCGGCCAGAGCGTCTCGATGACGGCGATCGCGGGCGAGGGCACCGCGATGGAGCGCGACTACGACTATTCCGCCGCGCTGCACGGCGCCGATCTCGATCCGCCCGAGCGGGTCGGGCGCACCGCCGGCGAGCGCACGGTCGAGCGGCTCAATCCGCGCAAGGTCGAAAGCAAGCGGGTGCCGGTGGTGTTCGACCGCCGGGTGGCGGGCTCGCTCGTCGGTCACCTCGCCGGCGCGATCAACGGCGCCGCGGTCGCGCGCAAGACCAGCTTTCTCAAGGACCGGCTCGGCGAGCGGCTGTTCAAGCCCGGCATCGAGGTGCTCGACGACCCGCGACGCCGGCGCGGCCTGCGCTCGCGCCCGTTCGACGCCGAGGGGGTCGCCACCCGGCGGCTCGCGGTGGTCGCGGACGGCGTGCTCGCATCCTGGTTCCTCGATTGCGCGACCGCCCGCGAGCTCGGCCTCGCCACCACCGGCCACGCCCAGCGCGGGGTGTCGTCGACCCCGGCGCCGGGCCCGAGCAACCTTCATCTCGCCGCCGGCCGCGAGGCGCCGGAGGCGTTGATGGCGGACATCGCCGAGGGCTTCTACGTCACCGATCTCATCGGCATGGGGGTCAATCACGTGACCGGCGACTACAGCCGCGGCGCGTCCGGATTCTGGATCGAGCGCGGCCGCAAGAGCTATCCGGTGAGCGAGGTGACGATCGCCGGAAATCTCATCGACATGTTTCGCGAGCTCTCGCCCGCCGACGATCTCGAATTCCGTTTCGGCACCAATGCGCCGACCGTGCGGGTGGAGGGGCTCACCGTTGCCGGAAAGTAGTCTCGCCGTCGATCGCGACCGTCTCGCCGATGCCGTGCGCGAGGCAGGCGCGCTGGCGATGCGGACCTTCCGCGGCGAGCTCAGGAGCTGGATCAAGGGCGCCTCCTCGCCGGTCAGCGAGGCCGACCTCGCCGTCGACGCGCTGCTGCGCGAGCGTCTTTCGGCGATCCGCGCCGCCGGCTGGCTGTCGGAGGAGACCGAGGACGATCCGGCGCGATTGCAGGCGACCGACGTGTGGGTGGTCGATCCGATCGACGGCACCCGCGCCTATCTCGCCGGGCTCCCGGACTGGACGATTTCCACGGCGCTGGTGCGGGCGGCGCGCCCGGTCGTCGCCGCCCTCTACGCGCCGGTGACCGACGAATTGTTCCTGGCGACCGCCGGCGGCGGCGCGACCCTCAACGGGGTGCCGATAAAGGCGAGCGCCGGCGCCGCCCTTGCGGGGGCGAGATTCTCCGGGGCGAAGCGCCGGATGGAGAGCCTCGCGGCGGTCGAGCCGCGCATCGAGGTGGCGCCCCGGGTTCCATCGCTGGCATTGCGGCTGGCGCGCGTCGCCAGCGGCGCGCTCGACGGAACCTTCACCGCCCCGAACAGCCATGACTGGGACCTTGCGGCGGCCGATCTTTTGGTGCACGAAGCCGGCGGGGTGCTCACGACTTTGACCGGGGAATCGCTGATCTACAATCGGCCCCATCCGGTTCACGGCGCGCTGGTGGCTGCCGGTCTTGCGCGTCACGCGCTGTTGCTCGACCTCATTCGCGATCGGCTGGCGGAGTTCGCCTAGTCGTTTGATCCGGAACGCTCGAGGGACAGGGCCATGTCGGGTCAGGCTGCACAGGGGCAATGGCTGCATCTCGTCTTCGGCGGCGAGCTCACCGACCTCGACAGGGTCGAGTTCCGCGATCTCGGCAAGCTCGACATCGTCGGCATCTATCCCAACTATGCCAGTGCCTACGACGCCTGGAAGGCGAAGGCGCAGCAGAGCGTCGACGACGCCCACATGCGCTATTTCATCGTGCACCTGCACCGATTGCTCGATCCGGCGACGGATCAACACGTCAGGCGCTGACGCCGCGGGGAGAGAGGGCAGTGGTGCCCGAGGGGCTGCCGCTCACGCTCTACGCCTACCGCCTGCTGACGGCGGCGGCGACGCCGTTCGCCTCGGCGCTGGTCTCGCGCCGGCTCAAGCACGGCAAGGAGGACGCCGCGCGCGTCAACGAGCGCTACGGCCAAAGCCGGACCGTCCGCCCGGAAGGGCCGCTGGTCTGGGTCCACGGCGCCAGCGTCGGCGAGCTGCTCGCGGTGGTTCCGCTGATCGAGCGCATCCGCGAGCGCGAGTTCAGCGTGCTGTGCACCTCCGGCACCGTCACCTCGGCCAGTCTCGCCGGCGAGCGGCTGCCGAAGAGCGTGATCCACCAGTACGTCACCCTCGACGCGCCGCTCTTCGTGCGGCGCTTCTTCGATCACTGGCGGCCCGATCTGGCGCTGTTCGTCGAGTCCGACCTCTGGCCCAACCTGATCGTGGCCGGCGCCCGCCGCGGCATCCCGCTGATCCTGGTCAACGGCCGCCTGTCCGAGCGCTCGTTCGACCGCTGGCGGCGGGTGCCGGCGGCGATCGCCGCGCTGCTGCGCTGCTTCGACCTCTGCCTCGCGCAGTCGGCGGCCCATGCCGGACGCTATCGCGACCTCGGCGCGCCCCGCGTCGCCACCACCGGCAACCTCAAGCTCGACGTGCCGGAGCCGCCGGCCGACCCCGCCCGCATGCTCGCGCTCGAGGCGGCGGTCGGCGAGCGCACCGTCATCGCCGGCGCCTCGACCCATCCCGGCGAGGAGACGATGCTGATCGAGGCGCACCGCCGGCTGCGCGCGTCGTTTCCCCGCCTGCTCACGATCGTGGCGCCGCGCCACCCCGACCGCGGCCCCGGCATCCTCGAGATCGCGCACGCCGCCGATCTCAGGGCGAGGCTGCGCTCGCGCGGGGAGCTGCCGGCGGACGACACCGACATCTACGTCGTCGACACGCTGGGCGAGCTCGGGCTGATCTATCGGCTGGCGCCGATCGTCTTCGTCGGCGGCTCGCTCGCGAGCCACGGCGGACAAAATCCGATCGAGGCGATCAAGCTCGGCGCCGCCATCCTGCACGGGCCGCACGTCTGGAACTTCGCCGAGATCTATGCCGCGCTCGACAGCGCGCACGGCGCCGAGCCGGTGACCGACGTGGGCAAGCTCGCCGTGCGCGTGGGCGCCTGGCTCAAGGACGCCGGCGAGCGCGCCGCGGTGGTCGCCGCCGCGCGCGAGACGATCGCCTCGCTCGGCGGCGCGCTCGAGCGCACCATCGCCGCGCTCGAGCCCTATCTCATGCAGATTCGCCTCGAGCGCCGCGAGCGCGATGCGTGAGCCGGCATTCTGGTGGCGCGAGGGCGCGACCGCCGCCCGCCTGCTGGCGCCCTTGGCGGCGCTCTACGGCGCGGTCGCGGGCGCGCGCCTCGCCCGCCGCGGACGCCGCGCGCCCGTGCCGGTGGTCTGCGTCGGCAACCTGACGGTCGGCGGCGCCGGCAAGACGCCGGCCGCGCTCGCGGCGGCGCGCCTGCTCGCGGCGGCCGGCGAGCGGCCGGTATTCCTCACCCGCGGCTATGGCGGAACGCTCGCCGGTCCGCTGCTGGTCGATCCGGCGCGGCACCGGGCCGACGCGGTCGGCGACGAGCCGCTCCTGCTCGCGCGCGCGGCGCCGACCGTGGTGGCGCGCGACCGCGTCGAAGGCGCGGCCGCCGCGGCCGCCGCCGGCGCGAGCGTCGTCGTCATGGACGACGGCTTCCAGAATCCCTCGCTCGCCAAGGATGCGTCGGTGCTCGTGATCGACGGCCGGCGCGGCATCGGCAACGCCCGCGTGATCCCGGCCGGGCCGTTGCGGGCGCCGCTCGACGACCAGCTCGCGCGCGCCCACGCGCTGATCGTGGTAGGCCGATCCACCGGCGCCGCCGCGGTCGTGGTCGAGGCGCGCGCGCGCGGCATTGCGGTCTTCGCCGCCCGGCTCGAGCCCGACGCCGGGGCGCTGGCCGCGCTCGGCGGCGCCCGCGTGCTCGCCTTCGCCGGCATCGGCGATCCCGAGAGATTCTTCGCGACGCTCGCCGAGGCCGGCGTCGCCGTCGCCGCGACGCGGAGCTTCCCCGACCATCACCGCTACCGCCGGAGCGAGCTCGCGGCGCTCCGCTCCGCCGCCGCCCGCGACGGCCTCGTGCTGCTCACCACGGAAAAGGACCGCGCGCGGCTCGACGCGCGCGCCGCGCCGGTCACGGCGCTGCCGGTGACGCTCGCTTTCGAGGACGAGGCGGGATTCAAGTCGCTGCTGCTGGAGCGGATCGCTCGGTCGCGAAGCGGGACGTAGGGGCGTCATTGCCGGGCTTGACACCGCAAGTCGGGCCTGCCCGACTTGCGACACTTAACGCCTGCGGAACTCGGGCAAGCCCGAGTTCCGATGCAATCCATCTTCTTCGCCAAATCGCTTCTTGCGAAGTGGATGGATGCCCGGGTCAAGCCCGGGCATGACGGCCATATGGAGTCAGGCCTTCGGTCCGCGCTCGTCCGGTGCCCGCCGCCGGGTCTCGGGGAAATGCCGCCGCAGCACCGCTTCCGGGCTGGCGTAGGGCTCCTGCAGGTCGACGCTCCAATACTTCAATTCCTCGAGCGGGATCGGCAGCCCGGTCACCGCGCAGCGCACGAACGCGCCCGGCCGCACCACGCGAAAGTCGCCGTCGAGATATTTCACCTCGGCTTCGCCCGCCGAAGGGCGATCGGATCGGTTCAGCACGTCGTCTCTCCGCCGCAGCCGCGCTGCGGATCATCTTGGGCGAGCCGTCGGGTCCCCCGCGACG
>WNFF01001787.1_pt1 | contig 24534 bp, 18 predicted proteins | sample 5400441 | NCBI WGS metagenome assembly WNFF01 (sample SAMN13153345, study PRJNA577476) | soil metagenome | isolation source: 120 cm saprolite under Douglas fir tree site 2 hole 3 replicate 1 | place: USA:California | collected 2015-04-18
GGTCGCGTCCAAGATCCGGTGTAAATAAGACGACGGGCGTAGGTTCCCCTTCAAGAGCTACCAACTCATCGAAGGAAAGGACCTACACCCGTGCCTGTTCGAGTATCGCCTACCGACCGTATCCACCGCCATATCGATGACCTGTTCGCTCAGGACCGGCCACTGCCGGAGATCCTGGAGGAGGTGGCCCGGCTCGGCGCTCAGCTGCTGATGCAAGCCGCCCTGGAAGCCGAGGTCACCGAGTTCCTCGGCCGGGACCGCTACGCCCGTGCCGCGGTCACCGAAGACGCCCGGCCCGGGTCCCGCAACGGCTACCGGGACGTGACCGTCAAGACCACCGCCGGGCCGGTCGCCCTGGCGAGGCCGAAGCTGCGCGGCACCACCGAGGCGTTCGCGTCCCGCCTGTTCGGCAGCCACGTGACCAAGACCAATGCGCTGGAGTCCCTGGTCATCGCGTCCTTCATCCGGGGCCTGTCGGTCCGCGACGTGGAGGCCACCCTGGCCGACGCGCTCGGCGACCAGGCCGCGATCTCCAAGTCCACCGTCTCGTCGGTCTGCCAGCAGATCAAGGAGGAGTACCAGGCCTGGGCGCTGCGCCGCCTCGATGAGGTGATGGTGGACTACCTGTTCCTGGACGCCAGCTTCTTCCGCATGCACCCCGGCTCCCCGGCCGAGCCGGTGCTGGCCGCCTGGGGCATCACCACCGAGGGCAAGCCCGCGTTCATCGGCCTGGCGCCCGGCACCGGGGAGTCCGCCGACGCCTGGCATGACTTCCTCGCCGACCTGAAAGACCGGGGCCTGGCCAGCCCGCTGCTGGTCATCTCCGACGGGGCGCCCGGCCTGATCGGCGCGATCGAGCAGGTGTTCCCGAAGGCCCTGCGTCAGCGATGTCTTGTCCACCGGGCCAGAAATATCCTTGCCAAGATCCCGGCCGGGATGCAGGCCGAGGTCAAGGACGCCTACTGGGCGATCTTCGACACCGAGGAGCTGAAGACCCCGCCCGGCCCGAAGCTGGTGGAGATCATCGATCACCGGATCGACGATTTCGCCGCCAGGTACCGGGCGCTCTACCCGGCCGCGGTTAAGTGCCTGCTCGCCGACCGGGCCGGCCTGACCGCCTACCTGCGGTTCCCCGCCGAGCACCACCGCCGGATCCGGCACTCCAACTTCATTGAGCGCACCTTTGGCGAGACCCGCCGCCGGGTCAAGGTCATCGGCCGGCTCCCCGGCGAGACCAGCTGCCTCACCCTGGTCTGGGCCGTCCTCGACCGGGCCTCCCGCGGCTGGCGCGGCTTCACCATGACCGCCGCCGGGCTGCGCCAGCTCCAGGACCTGCGCCGCTCCCTGCTCGATCCGCCCGCCCAGCTGCGGCCACGCACCATGACCGCCGCTCAGCCCGGCGATCACCCCGAGACTGTCAGAGCTACCGCCTAACCTGACCATGAAGCCGGAACCACGCCCGTCGATTTACACCGGATTCCGGACGCCACCCCGCGCTGCGGAGACTGCGTCAAGAGCGATGCATGTCACTCCGCAGGTTGAGTCAGCTGACGTATTACGACTTCGGGTACCTGGGCCAGATTGAACGCGGCGAGCGTCCCGGTTCCCCAACGGCCGCCGCCAGATGTGACACGGCCCTTCAGGCCAGCGGGGCGCTGTCTGAGCTGTTCGCCAGAGAGGAGACCGATCGAGCGAACGTGTTCGCTCGATCCCAGCGCACATCAGCCCACACCAGAGATGTAGACGTCGCAGCGGAGGTTGCGGCAGCGTCGGAGGCAGGTGCGGACGGGATCACGATTCCGTGCCGGAGTGCCGACGGAAGGATTGTCTGGGTGACCGTACCGCGGCGGGCAATCCTTCTCGGCGGAGTTGCCGCTACAGCTGGGCTCGCCGTGCCGTCCCTGCTGAGGTCAGGTACGTTAATCGCCGCCGACAGAGAAGACGTTGCCCCCATCGAGCATTTGCGCAACGTTCGAAAGGCATTTGTCGAGTCCGATAACTTGCTGGGTCCCGGGCACATCATTCCGGCAGTCCAGAGCTATATCCGTCTTATTCAGAGGCTGCGTTCGGAACGGCAGGGCACCGATCGGCGAGTGCTGTTGCATCTTCAAGCGGAATTTGCCGAGTTCGCCGGTTGGCTCCACCAGGATTCGGGCGATTTCCGGCAAGCGCAGTACTGGCTCGACCGATCGCTGGAGTGGGCTCATGCCGTTGAGGACCGGGAGATGGCGGTCTATGTCATGGCGCGCAAGAGCCAGCTCGCCGGCGACATGCATGACCCTGTGAGCGCCGTTGATCTCGCTGACGCCGCAGCTACGATGGCTGTGCCGAGGAGCCGGCTTCAGGCGACGGCCCGGACGTACGAAGCGCACGGTCATGCACTCAGCGGCGGAAGCACGGCCAGCCTGCGGGCTCTCGATGAAGCTCGCGGCCTGATCGGCGAGCTCGAGCACGCGCAGGAGTCAACGTGGGCCACATGGCTGGACGGTGCTTATATCGATGTTCAGCGGGCACGTTGCCTTTCGGTTCTAGGCAAGCACGAACGGGCCGCAGCGGTATTCCAGCAGGCCATCCGGGACCTTCCTCCGAGCTACCGGCGAGACCGCGGCGTATACCTTGCCAGAGAGGCCCTAGCTCACTCCGGGGCGAATGACCCGGAGTGTGCCGCGACTGCTGGGCTCCAGTCTCTGGCCATCGCAGAGGAGACCGGATCAGGCCGTATCATTTACGAACTCGCAGAGCTAGATAACGACCTTACACGCTGGGCGAAGGTACCTGTGGTTGCGGAATTCCGAGGAGCGCTGACCAGTTTCATTCCTAGAGAAACGCTCGCTGCCAACCCAACCCGCACCTAGTTCCGATCAGAGGACACGCCATGGCCAACCGTCCCTATGTACTTCTTAGCTGTGCAATGTCAATTGACGGCTATATCGATGACACATCGCCGGACAGGCTGATCTTGTCCAACAACGAAGATCTGGACCGCGTGGACGAAGTGCGCGCTGGCTGCGACGCTATCCTTATAGGTGCGTCTACCATGCGAAAGGACAACCCCCGGCTGCTGGTGAATTCAGCGGATCGGCGTGCCGATCGTGAAGCGCATGGCCTGCCGCCCTATCCTCTCAAGTTGACCGTGACCGTGACCGGTGACCTTGACCCAAGCTTGAAGTTCTGGCATTACGGCGGAGCCAAGCTCGTGTATTGCCCGGCATCTGCGGTGGACAAGGTTCGTTGTCGCCTGGGCGACCTTGCCGAAGTATGCAGTCTCGGTCAGACCACCGTCGATGTCTCGGCGATGCTCGAAGACCTCGGTACTCGTAACATACACAGGCTAATGGTCGAAGGTGGCGGCACAATTCACACGCAGTTCCTTCAAGCCGACCTCGTTGACGAAATCCATCTAGCTGTGGCTCCGTTCTTCCTCGGGGACGCCAAAGCACCCCGATTCGTGAATTCAGGCCTCTTCCCTGATGGACCGCGACGCAGGATGCACTTGGTGGAAACCAGGATGATCGGAGACATCGCGCTGCTGCGTTATGTACCCGCACGGGAACAGTCGGCCGAAGCGACTATCGGTCCGCAGGGAATTCTGTAAGGAGTCTCAGCGCCGTTTCATGGTCGAGCCCGGCGAGCGGCCCGAGGGTGCTGGCAAGGTGGCCGGGGTCGTGGCCGGGTGGCGCCTGGCGGTACAGGTCGCGGAGCCGTTCTCTTTTGCGGAGGCTATCGAGCTGGGCCGGGATGACCGCGGCGGCGTGCTGGTCGGCGGGCCGGGTGAACTGGGCGTAGAACTTCAGAGTGGTGGAGCCTTCGGCGTGACCGAGGCGTCCGGCGACGGTGTTCAGGTCGGTACCTGCTGTCAGGAGTTGAGTCGCGGAGTAGTGCCGGAGTTCCTTCAGCGAGCTGGCAATGCCGATCCTGCGGGCGTATCGGCGATATCGGTGGGTCATGGTGTCAGGGTTCCATGGCGTCCGGCCCGCAGGGTCAGGGGAGAACGTGTATGCGTCTTCTGCCACCTGGACGGCGACGCTGGCCGCCTGGGTGCGGCGGCGCTGGAACCACTCGCGGAACAGCTCGCAGGTGAGCAGGTCCAGCGACAGCAGGCGCCCGTCACCTGCCTTAGGTGGTTTCTCGATGCGGTTGCCTTGCTTGACGATGTAGTTGGCGGAGACCCGCACCTGCTGGTGGGTGAAGTCGAACCGGTTTTCCCGCAGGGCGGTCACTTCTCCGCGCCGGGCTCCGGTGGTGAACGCGGTCCACAGATAGAGGCCGAACTCCTCGTCTTCGGCCCAGACGAGGTTGAGCAGCCGCGCGGCTTGTTCCGGGCTTGGCGGGTCTGGCTCGCGCTTGCGTGGGTGCGGTGGCCGGGCGTTCTTGGCGACGTTGCGGTCTGTCCACTCGTACCGGACGGCGAGGTCCAGGGCGGCGGAGATGATCGAGTGGATCCGCAGGATCGTCGCCGGGCTCATCGGCTTGCACACGTGCGGACGGCATCGGCTGTCGCATGTGTGGGGCCGGACGGTGCGGTGATCCCGAAGCGGTCCGCACCGCTGGTCGCAGGCGTGCGCACCTGCGGTTTGGTACAGTCCATCGAGCGAATCCGCGCCGAGTTTCCGGACCTTCACATCCCCGAGTACCGGGCCGATGGTGCGGCGGATATAGCCCTGGTGTGCTTCTTTGGTCGATAGTTCCAGGTCGGTGACTTCCAGGTACTTGTCGAGCGCCTGGCCGAGAGTCGCGGCCCGGTTAGGGAACCGGCCGCCGTCGGCCTCTTTCAGCAATCGCCCGAGCGCCGCGGCGGCGGTCGCCTCGTCCGGGCAGGTCTCTCTAAGGCGACGCGGCCGACCGGTGACTGGGTCGGTTCCGGCGTAGACGTGGACACGGAAAGCCCCGCTCGGCAGTCGCTCGATGTGGCCTCGCCCGGTGGTGGCCATGGCGCAACGATAACCCAGCGCGGGCTATTCGTTCCACAACCCGTTCCACGCCGTCGAACGACGTGTTCGGCTAATACCTATCTACCTGGAGCCGCCTCCCGGAATCGAACCGGGGACCTACGCATTACGAGTGCGTCGCTCTGACCGACTGAGCTAAGGCGGCGCGCTGCCGCCGACGGCAGCGCCAAGAGTCTACCGGCCCCTTACTCGCCTCGGACCCGGCATTGTTTCCTTGATCGCGGTTGATCGCTGGTCATAGATGGCCAGTGATCCACTGCGGTCATGGCGGCGCGTCGTGGGGCCTGGCTCGGGCTAGGGGCAGAGGGTGCCGCTGCGCGGCGTCACCAGGCTGAGCAGGTACTGGTTGACGATCCCGTCCACGCACGAGCTGCCCATCATGTACGCGGTGTGGCCGTCGCCGTTCCAGCCTAGGAGCACTCCGGACGCCATGTCGCCCGCGAGGGCCACGGCCCAGCGGTATGGCGTGGCGGGATCCCGCTTGTTGCCGATGACGAGGATCGGCGGGGCGCCCGCGGCCCGGATGGCCGGCAGCGCCGGTGATGGCACCGGCCAGTAGGCGCACGGCAGGCTGCCCCACATGATGGCCTGGCCGAACTGGGGCGCCACTTTCGCGGCGGTGGCAGCGGCCGAACCCCAGGCCGCAAGCCCCCGTGGCCACGGACGATCCAGGCAGTCCACGGCCATGTTCGCGTCCGCCAGGTTGGTGTACGTGCCGCCGGGGCCTCGCTGGTAGAGCAGGTCGCCGAGCTCGACCAGGATGGTCCCGTCGCCGGTAAACGCGGCCTGGAGCGCAGAACGCAGCGTCGGCCAGTCTGACCTGTTGTACAGCGCGGAAACGACGCCATTCAGCAACAGGGCCCCGTCTGCGGGCCGCCCATCCCCGAGGTTGCTGAGCAGCGGGTGGCTGGTGGCCCTGGTGATGAGGGCCTGAAGGCGCGCGAGGCCGGCGCTCACGTTGCCGCCATGCCCCAGCGGGCAGTCCGTGCGCGTCATGCAGTTGGCGGTGAACGAGCGCAGCGCGACCTCGAACCCCTGACCCTGGACGACGTTCATGCCCAAGGAGGAGGCGGCCGGGTCGATGGCCCCGTCGAGCACGAGCGCGCGGACGTGGGCCGGGAACAGCTGCGCGTACCAGGTGCCCAGGTAGGTGCCGTACGACTTGCCGAGGTAGCTGAGCTTGCTGTCACCGAGCGCGGCGCGCAGCACATCCATGTCCCGGGCGGCGTTCGGCGTGCCCACGTAGGGCAGCAGCGCCCCGGAGTCGCGCTCGCATCCGCTGGCGAAGAGCCTGCTCTCCGAGACGACCGAAGCCAGCTGCCCGAGGTTGGCTGGGGTGTCGTCGGTCTCGTAGTACCTGTCCAGCTGCGGCCCGGTCATGCAGTGCACGGCCGGCACACTGCCGCCCACCCCGCGCGGGTCGAATCCGACGACGTCGAACTGGGCCCGCACAGCGGCGGAGATCATGCTGCGGGCCTGCAGCGCGTAGCCGACCCCGGAGTCGCCCGGCCCGCCCGGGTTGATCACCAGTGACCCGATCCGCTGACCCGGATCTGTGACGGGGAGCCGGATCACCGGCAGCGAGAACCGGCGCTCCGAGGGCCGGCCGTAGTCGAAGGGGACCAGCAGCCGCGCGCACTGGAACCCCTTGGCGCAGGCCTGCCAGCGCAGCTTCTGCGCGTAGTAGCCGGCCAGCGTCACAGGTGGTGGAGCCAGCGGCAGGACCGGCGCCGGAGTGGCGGACGCGGGCGGCCGGTGCGGGCCGGTTCCGGCTGCCACCGGGTGCCCGGCCGCTGGAGCGGCGGCGCACCCAGCCAGCAGCCCAGCCGTCACCACCACGCGGGCAGCGATATTGAGCGCTCCCCGGACCGGGTTCGTCACCCAGCCGCCCCGCCGGCGACCCCACCCGAGGCAGCCGGACCAGGAGCCGCCCCACCAGAAGCCGTCCCACCAGCCCCGCCGACCCCGGCAGCCCCACCAGCAGGCCCGCCGCAGCCGCCACCGGACGCCCCTGGCTGCGGGCCGTCGCCGTACGTGGACTCATAGGCCTTACGGGAACCGCAGACGCTGGCCCGCGAGCAGGCAGTCTTCCTGCCGTCCCTGGTCAGTTTCACGACGACCTTGTCGCCCGGCACGTTGTGCCCGGTCACGACGCCAGGGCCGTCCGGGGTCTCCACCGACTCCCCCAGCGCGGGGGCCTTCTCGCGGAACTCCTGGTACAGCGGATGCTCATATTTGAGGCAGCACATCAACCGCCCGCAGGCGCCCGCAATCCGCAGCGGGTTGACCGGCAGGTCCTGGTCCTTGGCCATCCGCACGGAGACCGGCTCGAAATCCTTGAGGAATGTGGAGCAGCACAGGTCACGGCCGCACGGCCCGATGCCGCCCTGCAGCCTCGCCTCGTCCCGGGGGCCGATCTGCCGCAGCTCGACCCGGCCGCGCAGCCTGCCGGCCAGGTCGCGGACGAGGGCACGGAAATCGACCCGCCCGGGCGCGCTGAAGTACACCGTGAAAACGTTCGAAGCATCCACGTAGTCCACGCCGATGACCTTCATGGGCAGGCCGTGTTCGCGGACCAGGCGCCTGGCCGCCACCCTGGCCTCGGCGCGCCGGCCCCGGTTGGCCTCGTCCCTGGCCAGGTGCTCGTCGGCGGCCAGCCCGGCACAGACCGGCAAGCCGGTGATCTCTTCGTCCACCCACTGGGGCGCCCACACGCACTGAGCCACCTCGGGACCCGCGTCGGTGGGCACGAGCACCTGCTCCCCCACGGCAGGTATGTAAGGCCCGGGGTCCACGTAGTAGAGCCGGCCATACCGCTCGAAACTGACGGCCATCATCATGCCCACCGCCACAGACTACGGGCATACCTCCCAGAGCGCCTCCTCCGGCCAGAACCGCCACCTTCCTACCGAACGAAAACCGCCCCTTACTCACCACCGCCCGCCGGCGCCGGCCGCCCAGACTCAGGCGCCAGCTCACCCGTCGCGGCGCCTGTGGCGGTGCCGGGTGTGGGGGGTGACGGTCACTGCCGTGCTCGGCGCCGATGTGCCGGCCGTCGTCCAGGCCACGACGGTAACGCTGTACGTGGTGCCATTTCTGAGGCCCTCGATCGTGCAGCTGTGGACGTTCCTGGTGGCACAGAAGCGGCCCCCGGGTCTCGCGATGGCCGCGTAGCCGGTGAGAGTGCCCGTACCGAGGCTGACCGGGGCGGTCCAGGACACGAGCGCGGAGGCGTTGCCGGCCCTGGCGGCGACACCCCCCGGCGGCTGGGGCGCGAGGGAGTCGACGGCCACCGGCACGCTGGATTGGACGATGGTGAGGCCATCGCCGAGCTCGCCGGACAGGTTGCTGCCCCAGCAATGGTCGGCGCCGGCACTGTCCTGCGCGCATGTGTTGTCGTCGCCCGCGCTGATCTGGGTCATGGTCTTTCCGGCTAGCACGCCGCTGGTGTCCACGGCCACTGGGACGTTGGAGTCGGTGGTGGTGCCGTCGCCGAGCTCGCCGTCCGGGTTGCCGCCCCAGCAGTAGGCGGCGCCGGCTCTGCTCACCGCGCACGTCTGGAAGAAGTTGGTGCTGATCTGGGCGAGGGCCTGGCCGGCCAGCGCGCCGCTGGTGGCCACGGCCACCGGCACGGCGGAGCTGGTGTTCGTGCCGTTGCCAAGCTGGCCGAAGAAATCGTTTCCCCAGCAGTAGGCAGCGCCAGCCGTGTCGAGCGCGCACGTTTGGTGGTACCCGGCGCTGATCTGGGTGAGGGTCTTGCCGGCCAGCACGCCCCTGGTGGCCACGGCCACCGGCACGGCGGAGTCGCCAGCGGCGGGGTTGCCGAGCTGGCCGCTGGCGTTGCCGCCCCAGCAGTAGGCGGCGCCCGCGCGGTCCACAGCGCACGCGTGGATGGTGCCGGTGCTGATCTGGATGAGGGTCTTTCTGGCCAGCACGCCCCTGGTGTCCACCGCTACTGGCCCGGCGGAGCTGTTCGTCGTGCCGTCGCCGAGTTCGCCGTAGCCGTCGTCGCCCCAGCAGTAGGCCTGGCCGTTCTGGAGGCTGCACGAGTGTGCGCCACTGGCCGAGATCGCGGGCCTCGCCCGTGCCCGTGACCCGGCGAGCACCACCTGCGGCACGGCCATCAGCAAGCTCAGTCCCGCGGCCAGCACCGCCGGCGCGCCGCGTATGGCCCATCGCCGCCTGTCCCCCTGCTGAAGCCCTGTTCCCCCGCCCGGCATGATGCGTCCCCCGTCGCCGCTGCGCATGGGCATCCGCCCGGCCGCCATGCACGCCTGCCCCCCCCGCGAGCCGCGAGGAGGTCTAACTACTCAATGTATCTGAATAGCTACTTTGCGAAGTGACCGCTACCAGTGGTGCCTGTAGTCCCACGAGCACCATGCCCCCGGGGTCAGCCGGCGGCCAGGGCGAGGGTCATCTCCTCGACGGCGAGCAGCGGCGCAACGCTCAACTCAAGCCGCTCACGGCACGCCATGATCGCCTCGATCCGGCGGACCGTGGACTCCGGCGGCGAGGCCGCCGCGAGCCGCCGCAACTCCGCCTCGTGACCGGCGCTCGCCAGTTCCACCTCGGCTCGCAGTTGCACAGCGAGCACATCGCGGTAGAAGGCGGCGAGGTCGAGCAAGGCGCGGTCGAGCGCGTCCCGCTTCAGCCGGGTGGCGCGGGACTTCTGCCGGTCCTCCAGGTCCTTCAGCGCGCCGGCCCCGCCGCGGACGGCCTTGGCCACGCCCTTGCCGGTGGAGCCCTCACCGAAAGCCTGGCGCATCGCCTGGCGTTCCGGTTCGTCCAGTTCCTCGGTAACCGCCGCGGCCTCCCGCTCTGCGGCCTTGACCAGGGCGGCCGCCGCGGCCAGCGCCGGCCCGAGGCCAGTGACCCGCGACGGCACCGTGAGCACGTCCTCGCGCCGCTGCGCGGCCTCCGCATCGGTGGCCAGCCGGCGTGCCCGGCCAATGTGGCCCTGCGCCGCGCGGGCGGCGGCCAGCGCGCGCTCCGGAGCCACCCCGTCCCGGCTGACCAGCAACTCCGCCACCGCCGCCGACGGCGGGGTACGCAACACGATCAGTCGGCATCGCGACCTGATCGTCGTCACCAGTTCCTCCGCGGAGGGCGCGCAGAGCAGCCAGACCGTGCGCGGCGCCGGCTCCTCAATCGCCTTGAGCAGGGCGTTGGCCGCTTGTTCGGTGGCCCGGTCCGCGTCCTCGAACAGCACCACCTGCCACCGCCCACCCGATGGTGTCCCGGCTGCCCGCAGCACCAGGTTCCTGGTCTGCTTGACCCCGTAGGAGAGCCCGTCTGGCCGGACCAGCATCAGGTCGGCATGGGTGCCCGCGCGCACCTGGCGGCACGAGGCGCAGTGCCCGCAGCCCTGGTCCGGGCAGAGCAGGGCGGCCGCGAAGGCCCGCGCGGCCACGGACCGGCCGGACCCGGGCGGCCCCGTGAACAGCCAGGCGTGGGTCATCCCCAGGGCCGCCTCGCCGCGCAGTACCCGGGCCGCCGCCGAGGCCGCCTGCCGCAACTGGGCGACCACGCTGTCCTGGCCGACCAGGTCCCCGAAGACCCCGGCGTCAGTCATTCGCGGATGGCCGGGAAGCTCCCGGTGTTGGCTTCCGCCACGGCAGGCACCGGGTCGGGGAGCAGGTCACGGATCCGGTCCTGGATCTCGTGGCTCAGTTCGTCAGCCGGGCGGGACGCGTCCAGCACCAGGTAGCGCTGCGGCTCGGTCCTGGCCAGGGCGAGGAAGCCGTCCCGCACCCGCTCGTGGAAGTCGGTGGGCTCGGCTTCCAGCCGGTCGGCGGACCGGGCCCGCCGCCCGAGCCCGGCCGTGGGCGGCAGGTCCAGCAGGATGGTGAGGTCCGGCACGAGGCCGCCGGTGGCCCACTTGTTCAGCCGGGCCACCTCCCCGTTCAGTTGGCTCCGGCCCGCTCCCTGATACGCGAGGGACGAATCGACGAAACGATCCGTCACCACGACTGCCCCACGCTTCAGTGCGGGAAGAATGACGGTCTCAACATGCTCAGCCCGGTCGGCCGCGTACATGAGCGTCTCCGCCTTCGCCGACAGGCCGGTATGGGTCGTGTCGAGCAGCACGGCCCGCAGCCGCATGCCCACCTTGGTGGCACCGGGCTCCCGGGTCGCGATGACGTCGAAGCCCTGATCGCGCAGCCAGATGGCGAGCAGCCTCGCCTGCGTGGTCTTGCCCACGCCCTCGCCGCCCTCCAGGGCGATGAGCATGCCCTGCCTGGCCGCCGACTCCTGGCCGTTGAGGTGGCCGGGGACCGAGGCGAACGCATCGCCGCGCACGACGGAGGCCAGATCCTCGCGCAGTGGCACGCCCTTCCGGTCGTCCATGTGCCGGTAGGAGACCACGCCGAGCCAGACCGCGATCACCGCGGCGAGCAGCAGGACCAGGTTGTAGCCGATCGCCGCGTAGCTGACATGGCCGAACCGCAGCGGGGAGTCTGTCACCTGGTGGACAAGCGCGGTGAAGCCGGCTGCGAGGAACGGGGCGATCGCGATCACGGCGAAGAGGATCACCCGGATGGCCGACTGCAGGAAGGCGAAGGTCCGGCCACGGGTGGCGTCGTCCACCTCAAGGCCGACGATGGTGTAGCCGGTGACATAGGCGATCCCCGCGGACGCGCCCAGCAGGACCACGAGCACGACCACCACGACCAGGTTCGGGATCAGGCCGATGAGGGCGAGCGGAACCCCCGCCCCGACGATGCTGAGGCCGAACAGGCGGCGCCGGCTGAAGCCCTTCAGGATGCGGAGGCCGAGGAACATGCCAAGGGCCAGGCCGATGAACACCATGGAGAAGACCGTGCTCCAGCCCGCGCTGCCGCCGTGCAGGGTGTTCTTGATGTAGGAGGGGCCGAGCCCGACGACCACGCCGCCGGCCGAGAACGCGCCGACCATCCCGATGACGAGGCCCCGGACCACTTGGTCCTGGCCGAGGAATCGCCAGCCCTCCCAGATGGCCTTGGCGACGGATGGCGCGGAGATGTGCGCACTGACATTGCGCTTGGGGATCTCCCGCAGCCGGTAGATGGTCAGCGCCGACACGGCGAAGGTGAGCGCGTTGAAGTACAGCGCCAGGTCCACCTGGTTGGTGTTGAAGTAGTGCGAGATCAGGCCGAGCGCCGCGCTCACCTTGGCGAGCAGGCCGAAGATGAGTCCTGCCACCGGGGCCGTGCCGAACGTGGTCAGCAGGCTGTACTGGTTGGCCTGCTCCAGCTTGTCCGGCGGCACCAGGTTCGGCACCGAGGCGTCCTTGGCCGGTGTCCAGAACAGCGAGGCGCAGGCGGCCAGGAACTGCACCGCGTACATCCAGGTCAGCCTGTTGGCGAAGCCGAACGACAGGTTGAGCGGGATGGAGAGGTAGAGCGCCCCTCGGACGACGTCGCCGATGATCATGTTCAGGCGCCGGTCCATCCGATCCGCGACGGCGCCGGCCAGCGGGCCCAGGATGAGCGCAGGCAGCAGGGAGGAGAGCCAGACGCCGCCCACCGCCGCTCCCTGCGCGGCGAGCCCTCCCCCGGCCAGGGTCAGCGCGAGCGTTGACAGCGCGACCAGGCTGAGCCAATCCCCCAGGCTGGACAGCGACGTCGCGATCCACAACCGCCGGAACGGCTTGATGGACAGCACACCGTTGCGCCCATTTCGAGGGGATCGGAAGTTCACTGCGTCAGAGTACCGAGAGAGGGCCACCGCGTGTGGCCTGCCTGCTCGCGAATGTCCGGACTTGCCGGAACACACCCAGGGTGTGTCTCGCAGATCTTCAGCCTGCTGCGCGTCCGCCGGAGGGCGCCTCGCGGCGTTGTCGTCGTCGCCAATAGCTCCGCTATTGGCTCCTCCTCCGCCTTGCGATCCATCCCTCCGGACGGCCGCTCGCGACGGCCAAGATCCACGAAACACACCCTAGCGGGGACTCCGCGATCGAGCGCCCGCGGATGAGCGGGTGCTGGCGGCCGCCCGGCCCGACTTGGCTCCTGACGTCTTGGCTCCTGTCGCCTTCGCCTTGGTCCCTGACGTCTTCGCCCGTGCGGTCCTGGCCCCGGACGCCTGGGCCCCGGACGCACGGCGGCGGGGGGCGGGCGGCCCGGCGGCCCGGCGCTCGGCGAGCAGTTCGGCCGCGCGCTGCGAAGTGATCGATTCCACCGCGTCGCCCTGGCGCAGCGAGGCGTTGGTCTCGCCGTCGGTCACGTAGGGCCCCCACCGGCCTTCCTTGGCCACGATGGGCCGGCCGCTGGTGGGGTCGGCACCGAATTCGCGCAGCGGCGGCGCGGCCGCGGCGCGGCCCCGGCCCCGGGCCTTGGGCTGCGCGAACAGCTCCTTGGCCCCGGCGAGGGTGATGGTGAACAGCTGCTCCTCATCCTCCAGCGAACGGCTGTCGGTGCCCTTCTTCACGTAGGGCCCGTAACGGCCGTTCTGCGCGGTCACCGGCTCGCCGTCCAGTTCGCCGAGGGTCCGCGGCAGGGTGAGCAGCCGCAGCGCGTCCTCCAGCGTCACCGTGTCCAGGGCCATGGACTTCAGCAGCGACGCGGTGCGCGGTTTCTCCGTCGAGCCTTCTTCCAGCACCTCGGTCACGTATGGCCCGAACCGGCCGCCCTTGGCGATGATCGCCCGCCCGGTGGCCGGGTCGGCGCCGAGCGGCACGTCCCCGTTTGGCTGGTCGAACAGCTCGGTGGCCCGCTCCGGGGTGAGCTCATCGGGGGCCGTGCCCTCGGGCACGTTCACCCGCTGCCCGTCCCGCTCCAGGTACGGCCCGTACCGGCCGACCCGGATGGTCATGTCGGTGCCGGCCAGCGGGAACGAGCTGACGTCGCGGGCGTCGATGTCGCTGATGTCGCTGACCAGTTCCTTCAGGCCTTCCTCGCCGTCCGCGCCGAAGTAGAACCTGCGCAGCCAGGGCACCCGGGCCGCCTCGCCGCGCGCGATCTCGTCGAGCGCGCCCTCCATCCGCGCGGTGAAGTCGTAGTCGACCAGGTGGCCGAAGTGCCGCTCCAGCAGGGTGACCACGGCGAAGGCGAGGAACGACGGGACCAGCGCCGTGCCTTTCTTGAAGACGTAACCGCGGTCCAGGATCGTGCCGAGGATCGATGCGTACGTGGACGGCCGGCCGATCTCCCGGTCTTCCAGCTCCTTGACCAGGGTGGCCTCGGTGTACCGGGCAGGTGGCCTGGTCGCGTGCTCGGCCGCGGCCAGTTCCAGCGCGGTCAGCGCGTCGCCCTCGGCCAGGGCGGGCAGGCGGCGCTCCCGGTCGTCCCGCTCGGCGTCATCGTCGGCGTCCTCGACGTAGGCCTTGAGGAAGCCGTGGAAGGTGATGATCTTGCCGGAGGCGGCGAACTCGGCGTCCTCGCCGGCCGAGGACCGGCCCGCGACCCGGACCGATACCGATTCGCCGGTGGCGTCCTTCATCTGCGAGGCGACGGTGCGCTTCCAGACCAGCTCGTACAGGCGCAGCTCATCCCCGGACAGCCCGGCCCGGGACGGGGTGCGGAAGCTGTCTCCGGCGGGCCGGATCGCCTCGTGCGCCTCCTGGGCGTTCTTCACCTTGCTGGTGTAAACGCGGGGCGCGTCTGGCACGTACTCGGCCCCGTACAGCTCACGTGCCTGGCGGCGGGCCGCTGTTATCGCGGTCTGCGACAGCTGGATCGAGTCGGTCCGCATATAGGTGATGTGGCCGTTCTCGTACAGCCGCTGCGCCACGGACATCGTGTACTTCGCCGAGAAGCCGAGCTTGCGCGAGGCCTCCTGCTGCAGCGTGGTGGTGCGGAACGGCGCGTACGGTGACCGCCGGTAGGGTTTGCGCTCGACGGACTTGACCGAGAAGTCAGCGCCTGCAAGCCGGTCGGCCAGCCCGGCGGCGGAAAGCTGGTGGACGACCCCGGCCGGGACCGGGTGGCTGTCATCAGGCACTTCGGATCCGGTGGCGGGCGCGCCGTGCAGGTACAGGACGTCAGCGTTGCGCAACTCCCCCGTCGGGGCGAAATCACGGCCTTGGGCTATCCGGCGGCCATTGACCGAAATCAGGCCGGCCGGGAACGAAATATTCACGTCAGCCGGAGCGGTCCCGCTGTCGGCCGGGGCGAAGACGGCCTCAAGATCCCAGTACCTGGCCGTGCGGAACGCCATCCGCTCGCGTTCCCTGACGACAACGAGCCGGGTGGCGACCGACTGGACCCGGCCAGCGGACAGCCGTGGCATGACCTTCTTCCAGAGGACCGGCGAGACCTCGTACCCGTACAGCCGGTCCAGCACCCGCCGGGTCTGGTAGGCGTCGACGAGTCCCTGGTCGAGTTCCCTGGGGTTGGCGACGGCCTGGGCGATCGCCTCGGGGGTGATCTCATGGAAGACCATGCGCCGGGTCGGGACCTTCGGTTTCAGCTCCTCGAGCAGGTGCCAGGCGATTGCCTCGCCTTCGCGGTCCTCATCAGTGGCCAGCAGGAGTTCGTCCGCGCCCGCGAGCAACTGCTTCAGCTTGGAGACCTGCTGCTTCTTGTCCGCGTGGACGACGTAGAGCGCCTCGAAGCCCGCGTCGACGTTGACACCCAGCCGTGCCCACGGCTCCTTGCGGTACTTGGCCGGGATCTCTGCGGCCTTGTCCGGCATGTCACGGATGTGGCCGATGCTCGACTCGACCACGTACCCCTGGCCGAGGTATCCCGCGATGGTCCGTGCCTTGGCTGGCGACTCGACGATGACGAGCCGCCGACCGGCGCCGGAACGCGCGGCGGCGCCCTTCTTGCCGGTCGCGCCATTTTTGCCCGTCGCGCCTTTCGCGACGGCACCCGCGGTTACTGGCACGCTCTTCACCCTCTAGCCCGGTACCTTTCCCAGCCCTGGTCATCTTCGCCCATTCGTTACCCCCAACAACTCCACCGCGGGTAGCGGGTGTTCCCCGCAGCCTCCCGCGAGCGTTCCCGCAACCTCCCGCGGGGGGTCCCCGCAGCCTCCCGCAGGTGTTCCCCGCGGCCATGGTCCGCTCCCCGGCATCCTCCGGAACGTCTGTCCGCCCGGCTCTGGTGAGCTCCCCGGCAGGCTCTGGCCAGCGTCGGCCAGCCAGTTCCCGGCGAGCGCGCCCGCCGTGTTCGCCGGGACCGCCCAGTTTTTTTCCTGCCGCCGATTGAATCACCACGCTTGCCACGCACAATGAGTAGTGATGGCCGACTATTCCTACCTCGTGCTTTACCTGCCGCGCGGAACGTCACGGGACGCCGCGCGGCGAATCCTCACCGATCACGCGGAATACGGGGACTGGGAACTGGCCAGACTCCGGCTGAACGCAGACGGCAGCAGGAAGGCAACCCTGCGGCGGCCGATCATACGCCCCGTCCGGACGTTTTGACCACCGCAGCTCGCCTCCGCCGCACACATACCCCGTGAACTGGGCTTTGCCCACCCCGGGCCGTGCGGCACAGGGTCCGACGAGCACGCTGCGCGCCGCCGACCCGCCCGCCCTCCTGCGCCGGAAAGGCCTGGCCGCGTCGCTGCACACCCGCGCCTCGCCCAACCCTGGCGCACGGCCCGGCGTCGTGATCCGGCTCCGTCCTCGGCGACTTCATCGTTGGGGACGTTCGCGCGGGCAACTCCGTCCGGGCCCTAGCCCGGCAGGGCCAACCTCATACAATGCGTAACGATAACATCACCTAAGGTGCTCATCCGCTGATTTCAAGAAACGCCGCACCTGGCAGCGTTCGCCGACCTGGGCGGCGGGCTGGCTGGCAGGCGGACGGGCTAGCAGCGATCGAGGAAGGAATCCAGAACCCGCACGCCGAACCGCAGCGCATCGACGGGGACGCGCTCATCCACGCCGTGGAACATCCCGGAGAAGTCGAGGTCGGGCGGAAGCTGCAGCGGCGCGAAGCCGAAGCACCTGATGCCGAGCCGGCTGAACGACTTCGCGTCCGTCCCGCCCGACAGGCAGTACTGGACGACCTTTCCCGCCGGGTCCTCGGACACCAAGGCGGAGATCATCGCATCAACCAGGTCGCCGTCGAACGTCGTCTCCAGCGCCACGTCATGGTGGATGAACTCACGGTGTACGCCCGGGCCGAGCAGGTTGTCCACCTCAGCCAGGAACTCCTCCTCGTGGCCCGGGAGGAATCGGCCATCCACGTCGGCTGATGCCACCTGCGGGACGACATTGACCTTGTAACCTGCGTTAAGGACGGTTGGATTGGTGGTGTTGCGAAGGGTCGCCCCGGTAAGGCGGGCCAGCGATCCGATCTTGCCGAGGACCTGGGGCCAGCCATCCGGCATGAACTCGACTCCGAGTGCGTCGCAGGCTTCCTTGAGGAACGCCTCGACGGCCGGGGTGAGCCGCACCGGCCATTCGTAACGGCCGAGCCGGGTCACCGCCTCGGCCAGTTCGGTCACCGCGTTATCGGGCTGCAGCATGGAGCCGTGGCCGGCGGTGCCGTGCGCCGTCAGCCGGAGCCAGGCCATGCCCTTCTCGGCGGTCTGCAGGAGATAGAGCCGCCGCCCCCCGATGGTGACGCTGAATCCGCCGACCTCGCCGATGGCCTCGGTGACCCCTTCGAAGAGATCCGGGTGGTTGTCCACCAGCCACCGGGCGCCCCAGGTCCCGCCGGCTTCCTCGTCGGCCAGGAAGGCGAGCACGATGTCGCGGGGCGGGCGGCGTCCCTCCCGCAGCCGCTGCCGGATCACGGCCAGGATCATCGCGTCCATGTCCTTCATGTCCACCGCCCCGCGGCCCCAGACGCACCCGTCTGAGATCTCGCCGGAGAACGGCGCCACGCGCCAGTCCGCCGCGTCCGCGGGGACCACATCGAGGTGGCCGTGGATGAGCAGGGCCGGCCGCTGGGCGTCCTCCCCCGCGATGCGGGCCACCACGCTCGCGCGCCCCGGATGAGACTCCAGCAGGGTCGACTCGAGGCCGACCTCGGCCAGCAGCCCGGCGACATGCTCGGCGGCCAGGCGCTCTCCCGGCCCGGAATGATCTCCACGATTCGACGTGTCGATCCTGATCAGGTCGCTGCACAGGCCCGCGACTTCGTCTTGCGCGGTCGGGGGCGCGGTGGCTGGGTTCTGCGTCACCCGCCCATCGTCGCATTCGCGCTGCCTCCGGGAGGCGTTGCCCTGTTCTGTAGCATGGGCTCGGTTTTAATGAGCGGGCGTGCCGGCTGTTCTGCGCGGGCTTCCGGCCGCCGGCCGTGGCGGGCAGACGCGGGTTCTTCGCTGTCACCAGGCACTTCGCCGTGACTGGCTGGGATTTGCTATCGTGAGGCGGCCGACACGGGAGACCGTGGTCCGGCGCACGTCCGGGTGGCGGAATAGGCAGACGCGCTAGCTTGAGGTGCTAGTGCCTCGAAAGGGGCATGGGGGTTCAAGTCCCCCCTCGGACACCAAAACGGGTGATTTCTCCCCAAAACAGGCACTACTTGAACACCGCTGCGGACCGGTTGCCCGTCATGGGCGCCCGGCCGCCCGTCGGCTGGTCCTGCCGTCCCCCAAAGGGGAGGCGGCCATGACTGACCAGCTCATCGCGCCCGTCATCCCGCCCGCCACCGGCCCGGCTCACCGTCGGCCTGGCAGGCCGGGAGCCTCCCCGCTGCCGCTGGCCAGCCCGCCCCCTGCCACGCAGGCGCCGGGAGGCGTGATCTACGGGATGGGCCGGATCGACGCCTCCGGCCGCGTCGCCGACCGGGCCATCACCCGCGTCCTGGGCTGGCACGGCGGCGACCGGCTGACCGTCACCGCCGCCGCTGGCGTGGTGATCGCGCGCCGTGACCCCTCCGGCATGGTCACCCTGCCGGCCCGGCCGTGCATCGCGATTCCCGCCGTGCTGCGCCGCCGCTGCGGGCTGTATCCCGGTGACCGGGTACTGCTCGCCGCGGCACCCCAGGCGGGCATGCTCGCTGCCTACTCCTTCGCCGTGGTGGACCAGGCCATCCGGGCACACGGCGCACTCCCGTCCGACGAAGGGAGCCAGCTGTGACAGCCACCAGCCCCGCCGCGCACCCGGGCACGTCCCGCCGGGCCGACGTCGACACGGCGCTGCTGCTGCTGGAGCGGCTGGGCCTGTCCCCGGCGGACCTGATGGCCGTCCCGCAGAACCGGCGGGCGGTACCGACGTTCGCCGAGTACGTGCCGGTCGTGTCGGAGGCCGTCACCGCCGGCTGCCGCCGGGCGTACGGCTCGTACTGGAACCGGGTCGTCGACCACTGGGGCGACCGCCGGCTGGATGAGCCCACCCCATCAGAAATCCGGCAGCTGATGACCTACGTGAAGACCCATGTGGTGGCCCGCCGCAACGCCCGCGGCGGGCGCAGCGCCGCCGAGCATCTGGTCGCCGCGCTGCGCTGCCTGTACCGGCACGCCCAGGACGACGGGCTGATCACCGAGGCCGACAACCCGGCGCGGAAGGTGGCTAAGCCTCGCCGCCTGCCCTCCACCCGCCGCGCCGTACCCGATACCCGGCTGGCGGAGATCAACCAGGCCGCCGCCACCACCGGCAACGGCCCGGACCTGGACACGCTGCTGCTGCGGCTGCACACCGAGACCGCCTGCCGCCGCGGCGGCGCCCTGGCCCTGCGCCCGGCCGATCTCGACCCGGATCAGTGCCTGATCCGCCTGCGGGAAAAGGGCGAGACTGTCCGCTGGCAGCCGGTCTCCCCCACTCTGATGGCCCATCTCCAGCAGCACGGCCAGGCCCGCCACGCCCCGCCCGGCGGGCAGTTGCTGCGCTACGCCAGCGGGCAGCCGATCACCAGCCGGCGCTACGACCACCTGTGGACCCGCATCGGCAAGCACCTGCCCTGGGTGGCCACCCAGCAGATCAGCACCCACTGGATACGGCACACCACCCTGACGTGGGTCGAGCGCAACTTCGGCTACGCCGTCGCCCGCGCCTACGCCGGGCATACCGACTCAGGTAGTGACGGCGGCGCCACGTCGACCTACGTCCGCGCCAGCCTCCATGAAGTCGCCGCCGCGCTGGCCGCGCTTACTGGCGAACCCCACCCCCTCGCCACGCCGGAAGGATGATCAGGATGTCTGCTCTCGCTCCCTCCGCCGGCGCGGTCCGCGCCAGCGTCACCCATACCCCCGGCCTCAGTGGTCGGTCCCCAGCGCGGACCGCAGATATGGCGGCCACCGCGGACCGGTCCCCGGCCATGCCCCGGCCGGGAAGGACCATGCGGTCCTGGCCGCTACTGGTCCTGGCCGCCCCGGCCGCAGCCGAGGTGTGGTCCGGCTGGGTCGGCATCGCGCAGAAGACCGGTTTCGGGCTGGTCTCCCCGCTGCCGGGCATCTGGCCCTCCCTGCACCTGGACACCACCATCACCCTGCCGGTCGGTGTCGAGGCCTACGCGGCGTACGCACTGCGCGCCTGGCTGGCCAGCGGGCACGCGGTCAGCGGCCGGACGCGCCGGTTCGCGAAGTGGTCGGCGATCTGCTCCTTCGCACTCGGCATGGCCGGGCAGGTCTCCTACCACCTGCTCGCCCAAGCCGGGGTGGCACGGGCGCCGTGGGTTATCACCACCATCGTGTCCTGCCTGCCGGTCCTGGTCCTGGGCATGGGGACCGCACTGGCCCACATGCTGCGCGCCGACGCCGCCACCGCGGGTGCGCCAGACAACGGGACCGAAGGACCAGCCATCCTCCGTTCCCCGGCCTGGTCCCCCAGGGACCATGCTGGACCGGACCAGGACCATGCTGGACCGGGACCAGGACCAGGACCAGGCCGGACCGGACCAGAACCAGGCCGCGAGCGGCGGGACGCTGGCCAGGTCCGGTCCTCCGGCCGGGACCAGAATGTCCCCGCGCCAGGATCACAGCGCGGCCGGCGGGACCATGGGACCTGCGCCACGGACCGGGCAGCGGGAGATGGACCGGGCTCGCCTTATCGCCCGCAGGCTTGCCGCAGCCGGAAAGCCGGTGTCACGGCGAGCTTTGCGCAGCGGCGGAGTAAGGGGCTCCAATGAAGCCCTGAACGCCCTGGCGCGCAAGGTCAATGCCGAACTAGCAGGCGCAGCGGGACAACCCCCGCGCGAAACGACGCGGCCAGGCCGCTAGGCCAGCCGGAGGCCCAGTGACCTGCACGCCCTCAACCGGGTCAAAGGCCCCCAGGTCCAGCGTCTGGCGGCAGGAGTGCCACTGTGGCGGGCTGGAATGCGGTCATGAGCGCGTAAGCGCCGCACGGCCGGGCCTGTTGGCTGTGGTGGGCCGCAGGGCAAGGTCTGGGCTCTCGTCGAGGACGCCCCGCAGGAGGACTTGCAGTTCCCGGCCCGGCTTCACGCCGAGTTCTGCGAGTAAGGTGCCGCGGGCCTTGCTGTACACGGCGAGGGCAGCAGCCCGCCCCCTGCTCCGGTAGGACGCGAGCATCAGCTGCGCCCATGAGCGCTCGCACAGCGGATCCCGGGTAACAGCCTTGCGGAGATCAGGCAGAATCTGCTGGTGATGGCCAATGGCGAGCTGGGCGTCTGCCAGGTCGGCCTCTGCAGCGCGGCGCTGCTCTAGGAGCCCGGCCACCTCTCCCTCGATCTCCGGCGCGGTCGGCAGATCCGCCAGCGGCGGGTCCCGCCATAGATCCAGCGCCTTGCCGAATGCGTCACATGCCTGCTCTGGCCGACCCGATGCCAGTGCCCGCTCACCGGCGGCGGTGAAGTTTTGGAACCGGTGCAGGTCGAGTTCCCCTTCGCTGGGGTCAATCCGGTAGGCGTCCGGGAGCGTGGCTAGGCACTCGCAGTCCCGGCCCAGTGCCCGACGGGCCCGGTAGGCGTACACGCGGACGGCAGTAGCAGGCTCCCGTGGCAGCTTTCCATCTCCCCACAGCGTGTCAATCAGCATTCCATGGCTGCATGGGCGGCCCGCACGCAGCAGGAGCACTGAGAGTAATGCCCTGACCCGTGGTTTCGCGATGCGCAGGGGATCACCGTCACTAGAAATGATCTCCAGATGACCCAGGATCCGGAAGTCCATGATGGGCTAATAAGCCGATCATTGATGGCTGATTAGCACGTGCAGGAGGCGGTCGGCTGGCTGCCCGGCGTGCCGGGGTGAGAGCCGGATGTCCGCTTGTCGATGACGACCAGGTGCCTTGGGTGTCCCTGGCGCAGGTCTTTGCTGCTTGCAGTGACGGATACATGCCGATCCCCGATCGCTGGAAGGGCTGCCGGAGCAGGCAGCCAGTTCACCAGTTGTCAGGGATCAGGCCGATAGCAACAGACCCAACCCAACCCGCAATGGCGGGTGCGGCAAGGTTAGCCGAATGTGCGGGCAATTTCAATAGTTCCCGCTGCGGGACGGGAATGAGTCCCGGCTATGCGGTGGCTGTGCCTGGGTCGGACACGGAGACCAGGGCGGCGGTGGTGTGCTGGTCCAGGAGCATGAGGTTCGCCGTCACGGCGACCTGCATCCAGCCGCCGGTGACCGACCGCACCCGCAGCGTGCCCTCGACAGCGGTCTCTTTTGCCAGCCTGGCTGACATCTGCTTGGCGAGCGGAAGGTCGTCTGGGTGGATGGCGGGAGGGTGCTCGGCGTCGAGCTGCCAGGCAACTCCTGGCATTGGATCATCCCCTTCTACCCACCGGATCAAGGTGAGGGTCCGCAGGTTTATGATCGCGCGGTGCTTGCCCGGCTGTTTCTCAGCTGCGACCACCTGCTGCGCGAGGACCATTGTCCGCGGCGCGCTCGGGGTTTCCTCTGCGGCTCCGATGTCATGGCTGATTCCCCGGATAATGACTTCTTCCTGCCCGTTCTCGTCCTGCTCCGCGATGACTCTGCAGGCGAAATTGGCAGCACGTAGCTGCCCGTTGTCCTCGCGACGCACTGCCCACGTCGCTTGATGTTCATCGCCGGGCCGGGACCGCACCAGCACGGCCAGGGCAGATGCCTCATCCGCATTAGTGGTCAACCGGCCGAACATCTCGGCGATCCGGCGCTCGTACTGCCGGTTCTCCGGCACGACCACCCCGTACAGATCGAATAGGTCATCGGACCTGATGGTCACGTCGCGCGTGAGGTTGAAGAGCCAGGCTCCAGCGGGATCGCGGCCCGGGGGCTCCTCACCCGGGTCACCGGTCCAGACGTAGACGCCATGTACCCGGCCAGCAACACTGAGCGGAAGCCCGATCATCTGGCGGCGGGCGTCCCGGGATATCTCCCGTACCGGCTCCCGGGAATCAGCTACCCGCGCAAGAAGTGCCCGGATGTCCTCCAGGTAACGGCCCCGGCCGAGCACGGAGGCCAGCGAGACCATCTGCTTGGGCGTCCTGCCGACCGCAATGATGCTTGGCTCCCCGTGGCCCGGGCCGCCGAAGGTCTCGATCAATAACCACCTGTCAGCCACCTATACCTCCCAGATAACATCAAAAGCGGCCCCTAGCTCCCAGGATTAACCTGTTTTCCGGGGCCGCCGGGCGAGCATCGGCAGCAGGTATTGATATCTGCTTCCAGCTACGCGGAGCACCAGTGATACAGCGCGGGCGTCAGCCCCCACCAGCACCTGCGACCGCCGTCGTGCCACGCCCCGCAAGATGATCGCGGCTGCCTGGTCTGCTTCCATCCGGGCCATTTGCCCGAACCGGGTAGCGACGGCTGCGGCGTTCTCCCCGGCCGCGTACGACCCATGACGCATGATGGAGGTGCGGACCCTGCCCGGATACACACATGTCACTGTGACAGGGTGCCCGTCGAGCACCATTTCTTGCCCCAGGGACTCGGCGAATCCCCTGATCCCGAACTTGGTGGCACAGTAGGCGCTGTAATGCGGGGCAGCCACCAAGCCGAAGCCGCTGGACATAGCTACGATATGCCCGCGCCCCGAAGCGATCAGGGCGGGCAGGAACGCCTTAGCCGTGTTCATCAGGCCAAACAGGTTGACGTTGATCACATGGTCGAGGTCACTGAACTCCGAGGCCAGCAGGCTCCCCGTGTGGATGACGCCCGCAGCCGCGAATACCAGGTCGGCGCGGCCGAAGTCGCCGACCACGGCGGCAGAATAATCCAGCACGGCCTGGCGGTCCGTGACATCTACGGTGTCCGCTCGTACCCGCACGCCATCCCTCTGGCATTGCTGGGCGGTGCCCGCCACTGCGTCGCCATCCCGGTCCGCCAGTGCGAGGTGCGCACCGCGGCGGGCTAGGGCCATAGCCACTGCGCTGCCAATACCCGACCCAGCTCCGGTGACCACAGCTACCCGCGTAGAGTAGTAGCCCAACCCCGCCTCCCTGCCGTCTCCTGACGGTGACCGTACAGGACGGCTTTCTCCTTCCCCGCCACGCCGCGGCCCGCACATGCCTCGGACCGCTGTGCGGCTTCCGCTGTCAGTCCGGCGGAGATTCACCGCGGCTGGCTGCATCCACGCGAGCCACGGACCGGGACGTCGACCGTTACCGGGAGTTCTTCGGCAGGCTCGCCGCCGAAGCATAGGGCCAGGACGCCAGCGAGGAGCCGCTTCGGGAGATCGCACAGTCGCTGGGCGGGCCGGAACAGGACCACTGCGGAGCCGCATGACAATAACCGCGTGCGCGCAGGATCTGGTGGGCCCGCGCAAGTCATAGCGGGACCGGCCCGGCTGCGGGCCAGCCCTGCCGGAGGACAGGTTAGGCAGCCAGGTCCG
>WNFF01002992.1_pt1 | contig 24530 bp, 30 predicted proteins | sample 5400441 | NCBI WGS metagenome assembly WNFF01 (sample SAMN13153345, study PRJNA577476) | soil metagenome | isolation source: 120 cm saprolite under Douglas fir tree site 2 hole 3 replicate 1 | place: USA:California | collected 2015-04-18
TCGCACCATCCGCGACTGCGACCCCACGGCGCACGCCGAAATGGTGGTGCTCCGTGAAGCTGCCGGCGCGATCGGCAACTATCGCCTCGCCGCCACGACTCTGTACATTACCGTCGAGCCCTGCAGCATGTGCGCGGGCGCCGTGATTCAAGCTCGCGTCCGCCGCCTCGTTTATGGCTGCGATGACCCTAAAGGCGGCGCCGCCCGCTCCTGCTTCACAGTTCTTTCCCATCCCCGCCTAAACCATCAAGTCGAAGTCATATCGGGCATCCTGGCCGCCGACTGCACCTCGCTTCTCCAGTCCTTTTTCGCGGCCCGCCGCTGAGACCGAAAGAAGTCTGTCTAATCCTCGACGCCGCCATCGGACTTGTCGAGAAAATGTTCTAACAAGGGTTTGGGGTTGGGCGCGCGTATTGCGACGCCCCGGCGGCTTCTGTCGCGTGTGGCAAGTTTGCACGAGCTGCGTTGCTGAGCAACCGAAGCGTCTGCTACGATTACAAAGCGACCGCGGAGAGGTGTCTGAGCGGTTGAAAGAGCTCGCCTCGAAAGCGAGTGTAGGGGGAACTCTACCGTGGGTTCGAATCCCACCCTCTCCGCCACTTCTGCAAGTCCTTTATTTAGTTACTCTTATATTCTTGGTGGCTGTCCTGGTGGCTGCGATGTAAATCTTCCCAGCAAACGACTCGGTTGCAGAAAATCTCCTCAGTCTCTAAAAGCCGCTGTTTATAAGGGAATTCGGAGTGAGTCTCCGGAAGTCTCCATCCCTGGCACTGCTATGGGTGAGAGTGTGCCCCTCTCACCCACACACTTCATCCGTCCAAGGGCTCGAACCGCGTAGTTTGGCATTGACAAACCAGGGGCGGCGGACACAGCACATACAAGATGGCTTTTGCGCGGTCTTGCGTTCAGATGTCCCGGGACTAGACTTTCGTTTGAGCGGACCCACGAATGCAAGCAATCACGGTCGCCGTCCATGAGACAGAGCAACCCTTCGTCGCTCAACGCGAGGACGGGAAGCTGTTTCGGATTGCAGGAGTATTTGCGGATCGCTTTGCGCAATACTCAAAAGTTTGAGAGCCGCGTTTGTTGGCCGCCGTGCGCCCTGTTCCCAACTCTGAACGACTTTGGGACTGACATTTAGAATATATGCAAACACGGATTGGCTGGCCCCTAGAGCCAGTCGTATTCTCTTGATCTGTCGGGGGCGCATGGGCTTGACGCGGGGAATTTCAGTAACTCGGAGCGCCACCTTGTGGCCCTTCTTTCGAGCAATGGCATCCTGGAAACCTTCCATCAATGCGTCGAAAATCTGGATTTTCTTCGCCATCGTTAACTCCCCTTCAGTTCCGCGACCACGGTTCGCAGAGCGGTTTTCTGTCTTTCGTTTAAGTCCTCCTGTTCACCTTTATCGAACAGAAAGAGCAGATAAATTTCATCGTCGCGCTCAAGAAAATAGTACATGTATCGGAAGCCGCCGCGTTTCCCTTTGCCTCTTGCCGGATTTTCAGCGCGAGCTTTACGGATACCGGCTGGCCCCGGAACAATGGTTCCTCGCTGAGGGTTGTCGAGCAGATCTCCTTGAATGGCCCGGAGCACCGTATCAGCGTCTCCTTTGGCGAGCCGATGGAGTCTTTCGGTAAAGATCCTGAACTCGATAAAGAGCACGATTCACTATACTACAGAGTAGGATAGCGGTCAAGGGCGGTCCGAAGAAGAATGGAAGGCAATGAGGGGGCGAAATGTTTGCAGTAGTTGAACAGGCAAAACAGGTTTGGTGTCTGGATTGGTGTCTCCGAAAAAGAGTTTCTAGCGAGAATCTGTTTCACACCTTTGCGGTAGTTGAAACTATTGAAGAGACGGTTGATGGCAGTTTGTTGGTAACGCGATGAAAAGAAAGGTTTGGGCGCGCAGGAGTTGGGGGGAGAGTGGGAGCATTCGATACCAGCCCGGGAGCAATCAGGACAGAGTTTCGAAAAGCTCGGCCGGTTTGACGCAGAGCGCATCCGCGAGAGCGACGATATTCAAACGCGCGATGTTGCGCTCCCCTCTTTCGACTTCGCCCACGTAATTGCGATGCGGGTCTAGGAATTCAGCTAGGTTCTCCTGCGATAGTCCCCTTTGAAGGTGCAGCTCGCGCACGTGCATTCCGAGTGAGGGTCTGGGGTCCGCGATTGGGACGCGGCCATTATTTGAGTTGATGACCACGATGAGTCTACACACGATGAGTGTGATACTTGCTTGATTCTCGGGGCGGGCCAACTGCTCGCCGGCGGATGGTCGTCAAAAGAGGGCCATCTGGTGGGCTCGGCGTTCGGGCCAGCCAGACTCGGGCGACAAGGGCTGGAATACATCGATTAGAAATTTGCGTAAGGACTTCAGGATCGGTGAACCGTTTTCCCGCAGATAGGCGAGCCCCACTTCCGCGGTCAGGAACTCGTCCACTAGCCTGCGAAACACAATTCCTTCCCGTGCTGGATGTTGAGCCCAAGGCATGATTAAACCTGCCAGAAAGCCGGTTTCGAGAACAAGTTCGAGAACTTCCGCCTGTGTTGTTGCTTGTTGAGCGATGCGCGCTCGCACGCGCGCCACTCCAAAAATCCGATTTAAGTCCTCGCCGAAACGTGGCTCGATGTCCCCGCGTATGGTTGCCAACGGAATTTCATCGAGGTCGGTTATTTGGACCGTATCCTTAGTCGCTAGCGGATGTCCCACTGGCAGCGCCAAAACCAGCGCCTCGCGGTACAGTCCCTCCGAGACCAGCGCTTGTTCCCGAATTGGCAGAATGACGAGTCCCGCGTGGAGCGTTCCGCGCACCAGCCCATCGGCCTGCTCCGACGTGTGCGCGCTAACTAGGCGCGCGTCAGCTGCGGGATGTGTCGACGACAGATGTGCCCGCACTTTGGACAGAATGCGCAAGTCGATCAGCGGCGAATAGCCGATGCTCCAGGGGCCGCGGTACTGTCCCTTCGCCGCCCGCGCTCCCTGGACCGCACGATCGGCGTGGAAGAGCGTCAATCTCGCCTCCGCGGTGAATGCTTCTCCCGCCGCGGTCAATCGCACGTCTCGCTTGGTGCGCTCGAAAAGTTGCGCGCCGAGGTAGCTTTCCAGTTCGCGGATTTGCTTGCTTAGGGAAGGTTGAGCAACGTGGAGACGTAGGGCGGCACGGGTGAAATTCAACTCTTCGGCGAGCACCGCCACGTAACGAAACAGTCGCAACTCGACGCCCGGATACAATAAGCCTCGCTTAGCCTAGTAGAATAGGGAGAAGGACTCCGAGGCTGAGCGCAAAGAGCCAGAGGGCGGGTGCAGGTGTCCCCACGGGTCTAAGACGGCGCAGCTCCCGGGTTGAGGTTCGGGGATCAAGAAGAAGCGAGCGCGTATAGCGGCGATCAAACAGAAAAAAGATCAATGCCGTTATCGCTCCGTAAATTAAGTGCCCCAGAAGGGATGGAAGGAGCGCGGAAGCGGCGTCGGTGCTCCAATCGCAAACACCGGTGGGCAATAAGGGCAGAAGCGTCATGGGTCCCAAATACCACCAGATCAAACCGAATAACCAACCCCATGAGATAGCATTTCCAGGAGTTGAGGTCTCATCCCGAAACAGCAGGCCATAAGTCATACCGATCACCGTGCTGACCAACAAATGAATGAATACCGCACGAAACCCTACAAAGGTAGTTTCGACGCCCGCGACTTCTGGCAGGACGCCAGTGGCAATCATGACGGGCATGGAAACCAAGCCGCCAATAAGTCCTGCCATCGCTCCCCACCCTAATGAGCGCAGGATGTGCAGGCCGGGACCTTCGATTTCCCGGTTGAGCGGGTCGGACTGGATGAACAAACGGACCCAAACCTTGTCAATGGTGGCGTAGGCAATGCCTAGGATTAGCCCATACAAGATGTGTCCGACCAAGGAGCCGAACACAGCGCTTCCTTGCTGCGCCGACCAATCCAGGGGCATACCTGAAGCCAGTCGCAAGAGCGTCAACGGGCCGAAAAACCACCAGAAGATTCCGAACCCGAGTCCCCATCCCATGCAAGCTCCGTAGCTGCGAACGTCTTGTTGGAAGAGGAGGCCAAAGGCTACGCCAATCAGCAGAGCGATACCAAAATGCATGAAAATGGTCATGCCCCGAGAGCTGAGTTCGCCAAAACCTGCCAGAAGAGGAAAGTAGTCACCCGAAGACACCCACCGACCGAAGATAAGGCCTCCGAGGATGCCTGCAACACCGCCGGCTACGATGGCGCGGCCCCACGCAAAACATGAGTTCCGTCTGGACGACCAGCGTGAGGCTGATGGAAGCATCCCCGCGCAATGTTTCTTCAAGGCACTCCGCGGCGTGCATGCCGGCAAATCCGCCCCCCAAGATAACAATACGTTTGTTCACCGAAACTGCGGGCGCTTTGGGCGCCGGCTCTGGACCGAAGAAGTATTCGGCGCCGTCTTGTACGGCCTGACTGATGATTCCCAGGAGAGCACCGTAGACTACCCAGCCTACCAAGGCCGGGAAATGCTGGCGCATCTGTTCCGCGCTCCACTCCGGCATTTGTCGCGAGAGCAAAGGCACGGCGATTACATTGATAAGACACCAAGGGGGAACACCGAGGGAGCCGCCGGCCATGAGGTTGTCCGCATACGCTCGGCGCGTCGGCCGCAGAGATCCGCAATAGGCCACCCCAATGGCGCTGCCCAAAAGCAAGCTCCACAGGCCGTCGTGCAGCGTCGCTATCAACGCTGTGCTGGCTATCGCTCCACTTAAGAGGCCAATCGAGCTGCCGCGGAAACTTCGGTTCATCGAACGCCGGCTTCAAGAAGCGACTGGATGGTTTTGTCCATCTCTTCGTAACTGAGCAATCCATCAATGCGCTTGACCTGCCGGCCGTCTTGAGAGATCAGGACCGTCGTTGGCAGCCCCACCAAACCTCCGAACTTCTCGGCGGCGTCCTCATTGCCGATCAAGATCGGATAGTTCATAGGTTTAGACGTAGTTCCGAGCTTGAAACGTTCCTTTTGCACAAAGCGAATAACAGCACTCTCGCTCTCTTCGTCCATCGCAATGCCCAGAACGGTAAATCCTTGGGGCGCGTATTTTTCCTGCAAGTCCATCAGCCACGGAATTTCAATCCTGCACGGTGCGCACCACGTCGCCCAAAAATTCACCAGAACCACCTTGCCCTTGAATTGGCCGAGTGACTGGTCGTGCTCCTCGAGATCCTTTAGCGCAAAATCGGGAACGCTGGACGCGGCGCTGGCTTCACTTCCTTTTTGGCCACGTGCCGCGGAGACGCGTGGGCGGTGACCTGCAAGGTACGCCAGGAGAATCGTCGCGGCCAGCACCGCAACGGTTAATTCAATTCGTTTCATGCTAAGACTCCTTCCAAATCTCTGCCGCTCGCGCTAACGGGAAAATCGATTCAAGAACCCCAGCTTTCCCGACAGCCAGGTCAGCTTGTTGACGAAAATCAGTCCGCCGACAAGCAGAAGTAATCCCCCACTTAGCATTTCGACGCCGTGAAGATAGCGGCGAAACCGCTGATAGAATCGCAGAAACTGGCCGATGCCAAGGGCTGTGAGCAGAAATGGCACGGCCAGTCCGGCCGAATAGGCTCCGAGCAGCAACATCCCACGTGCGACGGTGTCGCTCCCGGCGGCAAGAGCAAGCACGGTCGCCAAGATGGGACCGATGCACGGCGTCCACCCAAACGCAAAGGCGAACCCCAGCAGAAAACCGCTCCAAATGCCGGGATGCGTGCTCTTATTGTGGAGACGAACGTCGCGATTCAACCAGCGCCCCATGACAGGCCCCAGGAAACCGATCAGCGCGAACGAGAAAAAATGAATGGTGCGGAAACCTGCGAAAAGCGGACCGCCTTCCAGCGCCGAGACAAAACCAAGGCTAACGAGCAACACACCAAGGACGACGCCGACGCGCGGACTCAACTTCCCCAACCAGCCAATGAGGTGCAGGCCAAACATTAGAATCAGCGCTCCTGCCACCGGTGCCAGGAGCGCCCGATTCTCGCGAAGAAATTGTCCGACGGCGCTCGCCGAAGCGCCGAACGAGATAAATACGAAGGAGAAGCCGGCGACGAAAGCCAAAGACGTGGCAAACAGTCCGGCACGAGGCGGCTCTTCTTGGCGCAACTGCTCCATGCCGATGCCGGAAAGCATGGAGACGTAGCCAGGAACGAGGGGCAAAACGCAAGGCGAGAGGAATGACACTAGCCCGGCAAGCACTGCGCCCACGATGGAAACGTCTGTCATAACAACTCCCGGAGAGCGGCGTTTCAGAAATTCCCGGTGCGTGGACTACCCGAAAATCCCTCGCCAATCTGATTCGGACCTCGCCAAAAGGTTCCAGTCACTCCCTCTAGGAGACGAAGGTACCCCGCGCAACAGAACCTCCAAAGCATCACATTCCGGCTACGTCTGTTAGAATCTCGAGCTGAGGTGTGAGAATCACATCGTCATGTGACGCCGGAGATGAGAAATGGACGATTCGTATGCGATTAATGCCGCCAAGACGGAATTTCGGGAGGCTTTCAACTGTGGCGATACGTCTCGGATAATGGCTATCGTTGATCCCGACCTTGTTGACTTTTCGGACGGCCAACCGAGCGAATTTGCCCGAAGCGGATCGGATGCCTTGAAGAGTCGACTGACGAATCTATTCGAACGATTTACAGCAAAGCTAGGGGTGATTGTAATTGAGATTCGTCTTCAAGGAGACCTTGCGTACGATTACGGGTGGCACGATTTAACGCTGACGCCGAAGGACGGCGGCGAACCGATTCGTCGTAGAGATCGCTACGTGGATATCTGGCGGAGAAACAAAGAAGGGGACTGGAAGCTTTGGATGTATATGGATAACCGGGACGTCGCCGATCCGTTTCGGGCAGAACAGATTCCATCGGCCAGGGCGCAGGTTCACGGAAGTTTTTGAAGCTTCTTGTATAGCCGTTTGCTGAACCCCTCGGGCATTTGAAACACCCTTCCGTCCCCGACCAGTCCCACGACATTTCGTGTGCCGTCGAGTACCGCGGTGCAGTGCGCGCAAGCTTTGAAATGGGCTTCCATTCTCTCGCGCAACTCGGGAGAGATCTCCTCGTCGAGGTAATTGGAGATTTCCCGCCATACTTCGACGCAACTGATTTCAATGGTCGCCATTTCGCCTTCTCTTTTTACCATGCTCTAGCTTTCCGATAAGGTTGTCCTTTAATCCAGGAACCGTCAATTCCCGGAGCGAGCCCGTCTCTTAACAGCAACCTCGCTCGATGAAGCCGAGTCTTTACGCTGGGTTCCGAAATTCCGAGAATCGTTGATGTCTCCTTGATGCTCAAATGCTGGATGTCCCTAAGAACTAGCACCTCGCGGTAAATCGGGTTGAGTGAATTGATTGCGTCCTGCACTGCTTGCCGTATCTCATTTTGTTCGAGCAATTCAGAAGGTATAGGCCGCCAGTCGGCATAGTCCTTCGGCCAAAAATCTCCTTTGTCGTGTTGCTCTTGATCGTCGATCGACTCGTAAAGGTGCGGACGAGCCTTCCTCAGTTTCATCCTGGCTTCGTTGTATGTGATTTGCACAAGCCAGGTGCTGAACTTGGATTCTGCGCGGAAGCTAGAGAGGTTAGAGAAGGCTTTCAGGACGGCCTCCTGCGCCACCTCCTCCGCGTCCGCCGGATTTTTCACCACGGAAATCGCCGTTGCGTAAATCATCCGCTCATACGGGCGCAGCAATTCATAGAAAGCCTCTCGCTGTCCACCGCATACGCTCTTTATGAGCTCCGCCTCGTTAGTCCGCAATTGCGATTGTGTCATGCTCATCGTCGCCGACAGATCAGGGTGCGATGCTGCTCCGCGAGGCCCAGACTACCAAAGTTACTCAGTTCCAAGAAGTCTGATTCCCAGGTGGTCAAAAAGTTTCGGTAAGGGACTCCCCGAGCAAGCCCGCAATCACCGGACACACAGTCCCGTCCAACGGGACGCACATCTCCCTTTGTTCTCTACGACATAAGAGTCTCTTTTTTCTCCCTGGTCGACCAACGCCTTCCTCTTTTTTGCCTCACTCAAGACGCGCCTGTCGGAGGCACTAACTCGACAGACGAAGTGAGTTGGATCGTCTTGTGCAACGTCCGGTAGAGCGGGCAGCGCATGGCGTAAATGCCGTGCGTGCGTTCGACGGTTTCTCTTGCTGCCTCAGGCGCAACAAGACGCATCGCCACGTGAATGCGGCGGATGACGAGCACACCCTCCTCGGTTTCCACCTCTCCGGTTACCTCGGCGGTCAATTTCCCGTTGCTGGCATCGATTTGGCGCGCTTCCAGCGTGCCTCCAAAAGTGCCCATCATTCAACCAGCGGTTGCCGAAATAACATAGTCGATGGTTGAGGAATGCGATTCCTTCAACCTCGCAGGGTCCACTTTGTAGTGCTCGGCGATGGCCCCATGAACGCTGTAGATCACCGGCTGGGACTCGCCTGGCAAAGGTGCGATGCGAAGAGGTCCCTGCCGGCGTTCGATACGGGACCCCGAGGTATAGACGACATTACTCACGGTCTGCTCCTTTCAGAACTGGATAAAGTCGAATCTGCTGCACAGCTCGAAACGCTATTTGTGCTGAATAGCCTTCGGCGATCGTTTCAGGTCAAGGGGGAGAATCTGCAGTTGCCAGGTTACCGGCACAGACGTGGGCGGATAGCAAACCCTCTGGTCGCAGGCCTGATACCTCAAATCGCCGGTGATGGAGATAGTCCTCTCCTTGGAAAACACCGAGCGCAGACCATCGGAAATGCGAGATGGCGTCACGGTGAGATCCTGGCTGATGCGAAATTTTCCCTCGAAGACCGGTACATGTTCCTGGATGGCTTCCAGGTACAGTACTTTCGAGTCCGGGTAAACGACAGACTGGAGTTCGATTCCTGGACGCCCCTGCAGGACGAGCTGAATCGGCTTATAACCTTGCACTCCGGGAGAATAGACGTGCACATCCGGCGGAAGCTCGATTTCGGCAATCAGAGTCACCCGGCCACCTGGTATGACGCTGCGATCGGATTGTGCGAGGCTAAGCTGGAGATGAGGCGCTTTGATATCTTGAGTCACCTCGGCGCTTAGCTCAGGGAAGAGTTTTGCAATGAGGTTATTTGCCGTTAGCCGGTCCGTGTACTTCGCTGTAAAATACTTTTCGCGAATGATCCCGTCCGCGTCGAGATAGAAGAATCCGGGGTAGGCCATTCCTTTGGTCATTCCTTTCGCTTGTGTGTTAAGCACATTGAAAGTGCGAATCACCTCGGAGTTAGGGTCAGCCAATAGCGGAAACTTGATCTTGTGCCGCTCGGCGAAATCCTTCAGGATTGCCGGACTATCGTAGCTGACGGCGGCCAGCTTTAGCCCTTGCGCCTCAAATCTTTGTTTTGCGTTTTGCAGCTGCACGAGCTGCGCTTTGCAGAAGGGTCACCAATCGGCCGAGCGGAAAAAAAGAAGGACAGTGCCCTTCGACCCTTTGAGGGTCTCATTGGACTGTTCATGGCCGAATTGATCGGACAGCGCAAACGCCGGGGCCCGTTGACCGATCTCCAAGCCCACAGACGGAGGAACCCCCTGATTGGTAGGCGGGTTTTCTTGCCCACCCGAAAGGCCAAAGAGTCCGATAAGGAAAAGAATGCCAACCGCAATTCTCATTTTTGGCTCCACTTCGATTTTAGGGTTATCGGGCCCGCCCCCACGGCGACGCCAGCACAACGGATATAACGACGCTAATTCGAAAATCGAGCGAATCCCGCTCCCCACACTCTTCCCGCGTCCGCCTCCTGGACAATCACCGCGATCCTAAGATTCCGAGGATTCTTGCCTTTGAGATCAAATTTCATGTCGCGGGAAAACCCTGCGGACTTGTCCACTCCTCCGATTCGAATAAGATTACGCAGTACCGCGACATGCTTTAGCGTTCTTCCGGCGTTTTCGCCCCGGCTCACATGCGATTCGTCGCTGTCATCCGCTACCGCGAGGAAAATCCCCGCCGATTCCGCGGTGCTCGACGAAGGTAATGGACCGGTTTCTATATGGAGAGATACCGTTTTTTCATCGCTCAGACTGGAAGAGAGGCTCACCGGGGTTTTCATCGCCTTAGTGGCGCCCGCGATTGCCTCCTTCGCTCTTCGTTCGTCGCTGCCCACAAATTCAAACTGTCCGTCAACGACCATCTGCGGCGTGTAGATGCTCCGGAGGCCAAACTGCGCTGCGTAAGCACTTTGCCGCTCGCTGTATTCGTGCGAAGAGTAAGGATCCCTCCATCCGATATCGTTCCAGTAGTCCACATGTTCACTCAAGACGATCAGGTCCGCGCCGCCCGTCGGTTGAGATCGGTCGAGTCTTTCTAACAGCGCGTCGGCGGGAGGACAGCTCGAACACCCCTCGGACGTAAATAGTTCGACCAGCACGGCACTGCGTGCCGTGTCAATGCGGTTCGGCCCGGCCGGTATGCTCGCCGCATGGATGTATCGGAACGAGAGTATCGTCGTTAGAACAGAAATCGCGACTAGTCCAGTGATTGATAGTCTGAGATGCATCGGTCTTCCCCCTAAGTATTTACTGTTTTTGTGAACGTGATGGTCTCTTCTTCGGCCACCAAGAAAATCGGCGCCCCACCGGAAGAGATCTTGACGGCGTGCGCGATCGCCTCTTTGCCTCCATTAGATGCCGCGCACGCTTCCAGAGCTTGCATGGACGGAAAAGCGATACCTTGTGGGGAGCCCAGTATTTTGGTCGCGACAATCTTGGTCTTGCCGCCCAGTTTTGCGATGGCTAGCAGTACATGCTCGTTCTGATAGATTTTCTCGAAAGCATCAACATTTTTGGGGAACGGATACATGACTATCAGCTTCGCGTCTGACATTCGATGCTCCTCGCAAGACAAGATTTGTGATAACTCCCACTGTGTTGCGGCACCCGACCACTCCGGGGGGAGACACGCTCCGTCGCCGAAGCCGAGGAATGGCAATCCAATCCGATTCCCAGGCCACCCAAAAGTTTCAGATTGCGTTGAAAATCGCGGACGTACCTCCCTTTTCAGATCAAGCACGGCATCCCCACAACTTCTGACCGAATCTCCGAAACTTTGGAGCGATAAGCCCATCTCACTGTCTGTACGTTTTGAGGATGATTGTGGAAACAAGTGCTAACGGTCGCCCCAGTGACGCAGAGCTGGGGCGACGCACGGATCAGCAACAAGAACCCAAACGTTTCAAAGGAGAAATAATGAAGAACCGGTATGCGGGCATTCTACTCACGCTTATATTCCTTCTTGGACTAGGTGTGGCCGCCAAGGCTGAGCTTCGACGCCAAATCGTTGTAACTCTACCCTTCGCGTTTGTGGTCAGTGGTAAGACGTTCCCAGCAGGGACTTACACATTAAGTCGTTTTTCGGATGAAAAATCCGAGGGACTGATTCTCAGCAGCAATGAACATGGTACAAGCGTGTTTGTACATCCCGTCGAGGTCGAAAGTACTCGCGTCGACAATCCTAGCGTAAGTTTCGAGCGAGTTGGGGAGCAGCACTTCCTCAGCAAGATTCAGACAAGGGACGACGTCTATAACATTCCTGTGTCCCGTTCCGTCATCGTGGAGGCCGCAGAGAGATCACGGGACAACGGGTCCGCATCAGGGAGTTCAGGAAGCAACTAAACCGTCGCTCTTTGGGTTCGCGGGAGGGAGTTCGGGCCTTCAATGCATGGTTCACTCGTCCCTGAGGCTCCCTCATCAACTCACTATGCTTCGCCTCGCTCGAGACAAGTGAATCAGTCAAACCACTTCAATCCAAAACAAAGTCCGGCATGCAACGGAAACTTTTTGTAGTTCGAATAATCAGACGTAGGACGCTAAAGCCTTGCAGAAGTAATTTCAGATTGGAGAACAATGCTCATGAGAACTTTTCCGACAGGCAGCAAACAGATTCTATGGTTGGGCGTGCTTTTCCTGGCGGTCGCGGCGGTTACCGTGCCTGCCAGAGCCCAGAGTCAGGAGGCTGGCCAGAACCAGGAGCTTACCTTTTCGCTCGGCGGCATTCCCGGTCAGACGCGCAGTTTCCAAGGCTCTGCCGGTGCCGCGCAAATTTCCGCGGACCGCAGCTTTGGAATTAACTACGGCCATCGTTTCCTGGACGCGAAGATCGCCGCTCTGTATGGCGAACTTGAATTTGTAGCCATTCCGAATCGAGCCCTAACGGCGGCAAGTGCTACCGTGCCACAAAACTATGCGTCGCTTTACCTCACTCCAGGAGTGCGGCTGAAATTCCTTCCCGGTTCGCGGCTTTCTCCATGGGCTGCCATCGGTGGTGGCTATGGTCTGTATCAGCAGTCCGCGCAGCTCTCCAATGGCCAAAACACGACGAATAAATTCTTGAACCGTGGAGTCTTCGAGTACGGCGGTGGGCTGGATTACCGGCTGTTTCGTTTCATTGGCTTGCGCGGAGAGGTACGTGATTTCTTCTCTGGTAATCCAAACCTGAACGCCGCGCTGAATTCCAGTACCCAGCATAACGTCGTCGCGAGCGGCGGCATCATTCTGCGTTTCTGAGGTTGCTTGCTGCGTAGATTCCGGATAGGGACCTTTTCTTCGTCCCGCTCATTCTCATTTCCCGCAGTCAACCGATGCCAGCGTCTGGCCGGCTCGCTGAAACTTTTCGAAATGTCGGGAATCGGATTGTCAGGCCGAATCGTGCAACGAGTCTGACTCTATGGGGACAACCATCAGAGAAGGGTCCTACGTTTCTGCAAAAAGAGGGAGGCGATTCGATAATCGTAGTACTGACTTCTCCGGCTTCCAAGATATTGGTCAACCTGAGCCGACACCCGCCGACGAAGATTCAACTCTTCACCAACCTCAAAACGCTCTTACCGCCCAGGGAGTCAGCCGACGGTCAACTACAGACGGTGGTGTAGCCTCCGGCAATGGCGTGTTGCGAAAGCCGACTCCAGAAGATGCTTCGGAGAAAGGTCTGGCCTCCTCTGGCCATGAGAGTTCAGCTCAAGCCGCGGAAGGGGCTTTGATCGACCGGATCCTGTCTGGGCACAAAGAGCTGTTCATGGATCTCATCCGCCCCCATCAAAGGACGGTTTATGCGACGGTGTTCACGTTGCTTGCGAATAAGGAGGACGCTGACGACGTCGCGCAAGATGCGTTAGTGAAGGCGCTAGCCCGTTTGAATCAGTTTCGCAAAGAGTCGACCTTCGGTACCTGGCTGATTCAGATAGCGATCAATGAGGCGCGAATGAGGAATCGAAAACAGTGGCGCATACCGATGCTTTCGCTGACTGACGACAGAGATGATGCGAAAGCGTACGTTCCGAAGGACTTCGAAGACTGGCGTGAGATTCCCTCGGCAGCCCTGGAGCGCGTCGAAGTACGTAAGGCCCTGGTCAAGGCCCTGGCCTCGCTAGCGCAGCACTACCGGGAGGCATTCGTGCTGCGCGATATACATGAGCTAAGCATTTTCGAGACATCCGCCATCTTGGGAATATCGCCCGGAGCCGTGAAGAGCAGGCTTCGGCGTGCCCGTTTGATGCTGAGAGACATCCTCGCTCCAGGACTCGGGCAGGATGGACGGTTGGGATGGGCTTCGAAAGAAGTGAGGAAACCATGGGAATAAGCTGCGAAGAAGTCTGGAGAAATATTTCAGATTATATCGACGAGGATCTCGATCCGGTCCAGCGCGCGGCGCTCGATCAGCATTTTGCTGAGTGTCGTCATTGCACTGCGGTTCTTAACGGTGCGCGCAATGTAATTGGTCTTTACCGCGATGAGCGCGTACTGGCTCCCCCAGATGGTTTTCATGAGCGCCTATATCAGAGACTCGGAGAAACGACAAAAACTTCGCGCCGCTCCTTTTTGGCTTGGACGCTAAGCGCTGCTGCGGCCGTACCACTGGGACTGGCGGTGTTCTCTGTCAGGAGGCTGATCGTACCGGCACACGACCCGCAGAGCCCCGCGAGCGGACCCGATGCGCGCCAAGTTTCGGGGACGGTCGCAATATCTCAGGATCAAGATGACAAGGTATTTCACGTAGCAGGCTGTTCGCATCTGCACGGTAAGCCGAAGTTCCTCCCTGTGGAGGAAGCGATTCGTGAGGGGTATACCCCTTGCGTCTACTGCATCTTAAAGGCGCGGCCGAAGAAGAATAGCTAGTTCTTCCTTCGGTCGATAGTGGGTCGAGCGAAAGCTCATGCGACGGACGTTGCGTGCGTGAGAGTTTCATTTCATGCAATGCTCTCGGCGCTCGCCGTAGTTCAATCTGGTGGATGATGCGTGCCCGGGAATCGTCAGAATTTTTGGCATCGGAAACTTTTTGGCCCATCGAGGGTCTCATTCATTGGAATGCGCATACCGCTTGGCAAAGTCTCCCCCCTCCTGTGTGCCTTGATGGTTTCTGGCGCGGCAGTCAGATCGCCGCGCCGGGAGCCGCAAGGTCGATCATCTGTACGGAAGCAGTTCTCTTGGCGTATCTCGACCACGCCCCCGACGCGCGCACATATTAAGTCCGCGCGCGGTTTTTCGAATATCGCCCGCTCCTCGTCGCTTTACTTAAAAAAATAAATAAATTTAGCAGAAACTTTCTGACTACTTGTGACTCCTATTCCAGGTGCCTCCTGAAAAATCTCCGGAGGTTCATCACTCAGTTAGAAGCCGGTTACCAACGTACAGGACCCGAACTATTGCTTATCGCGAAGTTACAAATGGGGGAATGCGCAAGATGAAAAACTGGATGGCAGTCTTCCTCGGAATGTCGTTAATCACGATTCTTATCCCTGCTGGCCTGCGGGCACAGGCTGGAGCCACGGGAGCGATCACGGGCACGGTATTAGACCAGAAAGGCGGAGCCATTTCTGGAGCAACCATTGTCGTGACGAACGTGGCCACCGGCCAGAAAGAGCGAGTGGTCGTTAGTACTGGCGCGGGAACGTTTAATGTGCCAAGCCTGTCGCCCAGCAAATACAGTGTGGAAATCACGGCGACCGGATTTTCCAAGCTTGTTATGGACAATGTCCTTGTTCAAGTGACAGAAACGGCGAGCGTAATTGCGACTCTCACTGTTGGCAAAGTGACGGAATCCGTCACCGTACACGACGTGAGCCTGCCCGTGGAACTCACCTCCGCGACCACCGGTGAGACCATTGGCGCCGAGACGGCCAGCACACTTCCGCTCTCCACCTGGAATTTTCTGACACTTCTCACCTTATCTGCGGGCGCTAATACGGAACTCTTTGACTCCGCGGCGCTTGGCCGTGGGCAGGTCACCATCAACGTCAACGGACAGCGTCCCACTAACAACAATTTCCAGTTGGAAGGCGTCAATGCCAACGACGTAAACCTGCCGATCTTGGACAACGTGCCGCTGCCCAATCCCGATACCATTCAGGAGTTCAAGACGCAAACGTCGCTGTATGACGCGTCGTCCGGCCGCAACGGCGGAGGCAACGTCCAGGTGAACTTGAAGAGTGGCACGGCTCATTATCACGGAGATGTCTACGAGTTTTTTCGCAATAACGTCCTAAACGCGAACGATTTCTTCTTTAACGCGGCAACGCCTCAGATCCCTCGGCCGGTTTTGCGGCAGAATCAGTACGGCGGCTCGTTCGGCGGACCTGTTCCAAAATCAAAGGATTTCTTTTTTTTCGTAAATTATCAAGGAACGCGAGAGGAGTCCGGGATTTCCGCGGGAACGGTGCTCAACTCGCAGATTCCGGTTCTGCCCGCGAGTCGTGACGCGGCCACCTTGGCGGCGACATTTCTCCCGGCGGGCTTCTCGGGCTCGCAGATTAATCCCGTCGCCCTCGCCTACTTAAACTTGCCTGCGTCGAAGTGCCCGCTATTCAATGACGGGAGGTTCTGCATCCCAACCGTGGCCGGAACCCCAGGCTTCAGCGGCCAAAGGGTCAATCTTGGGACCGTGACGGCGTCCAGCGTGGGAGCATTCCAGGATGATCAGTACACGCTCACCGCCGACAAACAGCTGACGGAAAAGGATAAGCTGACCGCGCGGTGGTTTTTCTCCGACAACAATGCGTCGCAACCCTTCGGCACCGGCGCCAACAACGCAAACAGCCTTCCTTTTGGGAGGGGCCTCCCGGGCTCGAACCGATTTCTCAAACTTGGTTGGACGCGCGTTCTCTCCCCCAATGCTGTAAATGACGCCCGATTTGGATTCAGCCGGTTCTTTTTCGCTCAAGAGCCCACCGAGCCGATTACACTCGCGGACATCGGAGCCACGCGAGGCAACTCTGCGCAATTCCCAGCCGCCTATCAAGTGATTATCAATGGCGGTGGCCCGCTGGTCATTGGAACCGGCGTCAATGACAACCGCGGCGGGGCGTTTAATACGTTCTATGAAGCTGACGACCTTTCGATCACTAAGGGCAAACACCTGCTGCGCTTCGGATTTGACGCTAGCCGATACCAGCTCAATCGCTTCAATAATTTTGCGCAGCGCGGCAGCGTCACTTTCAGCAACACAGCGGCGGGAGATGCATCACCAGGCTTTCCGAATCCTCCGGCGCTGAGCGGTTTCCAAAACTTCTTGCTTGGCCGCGTGGATACAACACAAGCGGAACCAGGTATCACGGCTTTTCACTTCCGAGCCTTGGATTTTTCCGCCTATATCCAGGATGACTGGAAAATTAAGCCGCGCCTCACCCTGAACCTCGGATTGCGTTGGGAAGGGTTGAGCACGGCTCATGAACTCAATAATCTCCTTTCGAACTTCCGGGGTCTCGAAGATGGCCAGCCGGGGCCGATCAGCATCATTCACCCGCAGCAGTCGCAAATCGTGGGCACTCCCGGCGTTTCGAGTTGCACGCTGACGACTTGCTTCAGCTCGGGAAATTTCGCACCGCGGGTCAGCTACGCTTGGGACGTATTTGGTAATCAAAAAACCGTGATTCGCTCGGGATACGGCATTTACTATCAGCGCGTTTCGAACCAATCGCTTTTGCAGACCTCTGGCGGCTTGCCTTTCGCCGAAGCCATCAGCGCGCAGCCATTTTCAGTGACGCCGCAAAACCCATTCCCGGGTTTCTTGCCCGCCTCCGCATTCCCTCTGTCAACTGATCAGGTGGTGCCCGCGCTCACTGGTTTTAACGGAACGACGGGCGCGCCCATCTTCCAGAGTGCCAGCGGGGGACCGCTCTCCGGCTTCTTCTTCTTCCCCATTCGAAGTTTCCGCCCGCCCTACGCGCAGCAATGGAACTTCAACATCCAGCGCGACCTTGGCAAGGGATGGTTGCTTGAAGTGGGATATGTAGGCACCCGCGGGTCGCACCTGCTGGGAACCGGCCGACCCGCAAATCCCGGCCAGATCTGCACCATTGCCGAACCTTGCATCATTCCGGCTTCCATCGGGGAAAACGTGAACGTGCCCGCGGACACCCCGTTTGTGACGAAGAATCCAGACGGCACCATCGCCATCACCGGTAGCACGGCCGCGAACCTCGACGCTCGAGTTCCCTCGCGATACCTCGGCCTCGCGAACTCCCGCGGCTTCTTCCAATTCCAGGATGGCAGCTCGACGTACCACGGGCTGCAGTCCACATTGAGTCACCACTTCACGGGCAGCCTTTATTTCCAGGCGGCCTATACGTACTCGAAGTCCATTGATAATGGCTCGGGGTCAGTCTTCGGTGATGAGCTAAACGGTCTGACGCAGTACGGCAACCTCCTGAATCCGAGCGGCCAGCGCGCGGTTTCCGATTTTGACCGCAGGCACCGCTTCGTAGCCAGCTACAACTATGATTTGCCAGTTGCCAAGCTACTTCGCGGCCATGGCCCGACCAGGTTGGTAAACGGATGGGCTGTGAATGGCGTAAGCACTTTCCAGTCGGGAACGCCAATTACCGTCTTTGATGGCTCAACCTTTACGCTCCAAGACTTGGACGGTATTAACGGCACTAATTTTGCAACGCTTGCGCCGGGCGCGACCTTGGCCTCGGCTATCCCTTCCAGCGGTGTTGAGAGTCGCCTCGGTTCCTACCTTAACCTGAACGCCTTCACGCCTGGCGGCAACTGTGTGGACAATCAGAACGTTGTCGTGCCCTGCCAGATCAATGGCGCGGCAAATCCCGCTGCCGCAGGAGCGGCCATAGGAAACGTCGGGCGCAATACGTTCCGCGGCCCATTCCAACAGAACTGGGATCTGTCTCTTACGAAGAATACGAAAGTGACCGAGGCCACTTCCGTGGACTTCCGCGCTGAGTTCTTCAACGCCTTCAACCACCCGGTATTCTCGGGTCCGCAATCCGGCGGGTTCGGGTCAGCCACTGGCAATCTGGGCCTTGTGAACATCGCCAACGGATCGAGCGCCATTTTGTCAACGGCTAACCGTCCGCGGATTATTCAGTTCGCGCTGAAGTTCAACTTCTAGTGTCTGTCGATTCGTAATTCCATCCTTGCTTTTGGCTCCAACACAGTGTTGGAGCCGGAAGCATACGTCAAAACCCGACGCGAGCGCGCCGATTGAGCGGGTTTGTCTGCAAGTTGTCTTATCGGCGCCACGTCGGAAAGGGAGAAAAGAAGAGCACATGGATACAGCTAATCGATTTTTACCTATTGAAGAAGCCTTGGTAAGGGCGTTGATGCGCGCCAACTCCAGGACCTCGTTGGAGACGGTGGGCATTCACGTCTCCCGCTACGGGCTCGTGATCGTACTGCTGCTGATTGGCGTTCTTAAATTCACACTCGGCGAGGCGCAAGCCATTCAGCCCTTGGTGGCCAACAGTCCGCTGATGTTTTGGCTTTATCGAATCTTCAGCCTTCAAGGCGTTTCCAATCTAATCGGATTGATCGAAATCCTCGTTGCCCTGTTGATCGCCCTGCGGCCGCTTTCCGCAAGGCTCTCTTTCGTCGGCAGCATTGGGGCCATCATTACGTTCTTGCTGACGGTGAGTTTTCTCTTCTCGACACCGGGAGCGTTCCAGTTCTCACATGGCTTTCCCCTGCTCGGGGATGCCGGCCAGTTCTTAATCAAAGACCTCGTCCTCCTGGGTGCATCGATCTGGACTGCCGCGGAAGGGCACAAGGCGTGTTAGTTTATCCCAAGTTCTGGCCCCGTTTTCGACGATTCTGAAACCTTTACTCGATTCGAGACTCTCATTCAAATGAGCCGATGACCTTCGTTGGTGCCGAGGTCGGGATCGAAATTGCCGGCAAAGCCGTCACCGAGTATGAGATCCCTAACGCAATCATCTGCACAAAACCGACCGACTGTCCGGGCTTTTTCTTGGGGAATCGCGCAGTATGCGCTTGTGACGATCAGTCAGGCATTCCTCATAGCAACTCGCGTCTTACGAATATTCGGCTACTGAATTGAACTCGTGGCTAGTCCTTGCATTCTGGTGAGACCGAGAGGCCGTCATGTCTGCGTCGAAAGTGGCTGAGGCACGGAAAGTCAATGTTCTCCTGATAGGCCAGAGTCCCCACTGTTGAAGAAGGTTGTTGGTGGCTGCCTGTTCTTAGAAATGGTAAACACTGTCTTGGCACGCCCGCTTTTCGCCCCACTGAATTCACTTGTGTTCTTGCGGACGTCGTTAAAAGCATAATCACGGGCGCCACGTTTGAGCCGGTTCTTAACGAGTTGAATCCCATCCGTACAGTCTAAAATACGTCCGCGCTGCCCTGATTCAACCGTTCCACCCTCACTGCGTTTCGCATTTCTCAGTCCCGGACATTCCGAAACCTTTATGCGAGTTACGACTCCTACTCATTGTAGGCATTACTTTTATCTGAGCGCCCTGCGCCGCCCGATGACAGCCTTTGGCGCCGCTTAAGAGGAATCACTCCGGTGATGGCTCGTCAACGACTGGGAAGCGCGGTGTTCGTTGAAAGTAGTGTCGAGCTTCATCGGTGCGGCCGGCAGCGGCCGATACTTGCAGGAGGAAAGAAAGTGATAGTTCCAAAGTTTCTAGTACCCGATAACGCCACGTTCGCTACGAGCGCGCGTGTCGAAAAGAGATTGGCGGACGGCCTAACGCAAGGAGCCCCGATGCTCATCAGGGCGTCCGCGCTGGCCGGACTTGCACCACGTAAGAAGTTGTTTGCGGAGTCGATATTGGAAAACAGCCCAACTAGACCAGCGCGGCGCGCGCGTGATTTTGTCGTTTCCGCAACGGTACAACTGCTTCTTCTAGCAGCGCTACTACTGCTTCCGCTTTACTTCACTCAAGCGATCGATGTCCATCAATTTAGTAAGACTCTGCTCGTCGTGCCTCCTCCAGCGCCAGCTCCACCCCCGGTACCTGCGTCGGCACGGTCGGTTGCGTCGAAACCGAGGGTGATGACTCTTACGGGGAAGTTATTCGTGCCCAGAGCTATACCGCATCAGATCGCTCGTCTCACTGAGCAGCCGGACGGAAACGACGTAGCGGCTGTGATTGTCCCGGGCGACGGAGTCCCTGGAGGACAACCGGGTGGCGTGATCGGGGGAGTACTTTCCGGAGCTGCCGCTCCACCGCCAGCTCCAATCAGTTCGGGCCCGAAAGGCCCAATTCGTGTCGGTCACGGAGTGAAAGCGCCGCGAGTCATCTCTGCGCCCGACCCGGTCTACCCTGTCCTGGCCCGACAGGCCAAGATCAGTGGCGCGGTTGTGATTGATGCTGTCATCGATACTCAAGGAAATGTAGTTGAAATGCGGACGGTGTCTGGACAACCGTTACTCGCATTGGCCGCGATGGAAGCGCTGCGCCACTGGAAGTACGAGCCGACGATCTTAGGCAGCGAAGCCATTCCGGTGGAATTGCTGGTGACCATTACGTTCGTTCGCCCTCAGGCGTAGAAACATGAAAAAGACAAATCGTGCTCTTCTCAGAATCTTGTGGATTTTCAGCTTGGGCCTAGCATTGCTTCCTTTCTCTACAAACGCTGAGGAGATCAGGTCCCTTCTTCGGTACGCGGTGATTCTCGCTCATAGGAGCAACTCCGAACCATCACCTCGAGTTGCCGCGTGGCACTACCGCACAGCAATCAATGTGCAAGACAGGAACGGCTGGCCAAACAGCGTCGGCACGAAGGTTGTTTTGGCCTTGGCTTCTAGCGAGCGGACGCGCGTCGCGATGGATACAAGCGACCGCAGCTCCTTCGTACGAGGCCCCGTGGCAAGCACGGCAAAAATCTCGGAGATGGATTCCGGGCCGATTCCGTTTCAGCTCGCGGACAGTCTCATCTACATCCAGGCAAGCCTCAACGGATCACAGCCGCTTTGGATGATGTTGGACACGGGTTCGAGTGTCACTGTTTTCGACGAATCCGTATCGAAGACGCTGGGAGTTCCGTTCCTTGGCGAAGGGAATGCTTATGGACCTGGGGAAGGGTCCGCCCAAAAGTTGGCATTCGCCAGCCACACTACCCTCATGTTTGCGGGGGAAGAGCTGAGCGATCAAACTGTGGCGACGCTGCCTCTAGAATGGTTCTCGCGCGAAGTGGGCCGAAGCACTGATGGATTCCTCGGCTCCAATGTATTCCGCAACTATGTCGTTGAAATTGATTACGCAAACCAGGTGCTCCGTCTCTACGATCCGGCAACATACTCGTATTCCGGCTCGGGTCAGCGTTTGCCACTCCAGTTCATCTGGCGCGAAATACCAACTGTCCGCGCGGAGGTTGTGGCGATAGACGGGACCGCAATCACCGGCGTCTTCTTGGTCGATTCAGGCGCGACGACGGCGATTTGGCTTACGAAGGCCTTCAGCAACGCACACCCAGATTTTCTTTCGGCGCAGGAAACGACCGAAGCACTAAAGGTGGTTGCCGTAGGGGGTGAGCTGAGCGCCCGCGTCGGACGGGTGCCGGCCATTAGGCTCGGAGGATTCGTAGTCTCCATGCCCCTCACGCAATTTTCCCAGAATACTTCGGGCATTTTCGCCGCCCCCGATATTACAGGGAGCATCGGAGCGCAAATGCTGCGGCGATTCACCGTCATATTTGACTACCCGCACCGGGAGATGATTCTCGAACCAAACGAGCACTTCGGCGACCCATCCTAATAGGGAAGAAACGGACCAGGTCACCAACGGTTCGGCAAGCTCCAGTTGGTGAACGGCAGGCCTGAAAAGCAGCGACGGCCCCTGTTCTGTGAAGGGCATAATCACGGCCTCCACGCCGAGCGTTCCCCCGACGACTTGAACGCAACCCCGCCAGAACAGTTAAGGAAGCTCTAGGTTCGTCGGCCTCCCACTTCCCGCTCCAAGTGGCTTCGAGTTCCATCCTCGTTCGGATTTCGGAAACCTTTCTTTGATTCCCGACTCTCATTCAATGCAGGCATCAGTCTTGTCTGTGGGTTTGAGGCCTTCTTTTTGAAAGTCAAAAAAGGCGAATCCTCGTGAAGGTAGCAATCAATTTTCATCGCGTAGGTGCCGCATTCAGCCGTAAGACCGTTGGGCTGACACGCCGCTCACCACGGAAGGCGCAGCGTTTGGCGAGCGAGACAACGCCGTCCTATGGACCCGAGCACAGGTTGGGAGAATTAGGGCCACGCAAAGCGGACCGTTCATCCCTTTGCGAGGCCATCCGGTTGGCTCAGCAGGGCGACGCCGCGGCTTTCGAACTTATTTATCGACTCCACTGTGGGCGCGTTTACGCCATTTGCCTGCGTATGCTGCGCGATCCCGTCGAGGCTGAGGACCTGGCCCAGGAAGCATTCATTCAACTGTTCCGCAAGATTCATACGTTTCGCGGCGAATCGGCCTTTTCGACCTGGTTGCATCGCTTAACAGCGAATGTTGTTCTCATGCACCTCCGTAGGAAGAAGCCGATGTCTATATCACTCGACGAGATCACCGGAAGCCATGAAGAGGACGACAGGCCCCGCAACGAAATCGGCGGACCCGATCCACGGCTGAGCGGCTTGTTCGACCGCGTCAGCCTCCAATCGGCTATCGACCAGTTACCGCACGGCTACAGGGAAATATTTATTCTCTACGATGTCCAGGGATACGAACACAGCGAGATTGCCAGGATTCTTGGACGCTCGATCGGGAATTCGAAGTCTCAATTGCACAAGGCTCGCAAGCGATTGCGCCAACTGCTTCATAGAGCGGGGAGATACAGTCGGCAGGAGAATCACGAAGCAGCGATCACTCGTCCGCGCTTGTCGCGCGCTACTAGCCCCGGAGAGATCTACGCGAACTAAGAAACTGGACGAATTATGAAGAGTAGTACGATCACGATCCGCGCTCTATCCGCTCAGCTCATCCTGCTCCTGCTCTTAGGCGCCAGCATCTTCAACTTCCCCAAGCCCGCGTCCGCCCAAGCCCTGGTCTCCAATGACGTGAAGCGCGACACCCCAGGCCAGCACATTAAGCGGGATCAAGTCGTGCATGTCGACGTAAATCTGGCACTCGTCAATGTCACCGTCACCGACCCGTACAACCGCATCGTCACTGGTCTCGAGCCCGATAACTTCCGCGTCTTCGAAGACAACGTCGAGCAGGAAGTCGTGAATTTCTCCTCCGAAGATGTTCCCATCTCCATCGGTGTCATCTTGGATCTGAGCGGCAGCATGGCCAACAAACTCGGCAAGGCCAAAGAAGCGGCCTTCCAGTTTTTCAAAACCGCCAATCCGGAAGATGAGTTCTTTCTCGTCGGTTTCAACGAGCGCGCTCAACTGCTAAGCCCCTTCACCAACAGTGTCGAAGACTTGCAGAGCCACCTGCTCTCAGCCTCTGCGAAGGGCAAAACCGCCTTACTCGATGCCATTTATCTGGGACTCAGTCAGATGCGAGGGGCGCATTCCGGCAAACGAGCGCTGCTGATCATCTCTGACGGTGGCGACAACAACAGCCGCTACAGCGAGAAAGATGTCAAGCGGTTCGTGCGAGAAGCGGATACCCAGATGTATTCAATCGGCATCTTTGACCCCTTCGAGTTTCGCAGCCGAACGCCCGAGGAACTCAATGGGCCCACGCTGCTCAACGAAATGACGGAATTGACCGGCGGGCGCGCGTTCACCGTAGAAAATCTAAACGAGCTTCCGGACATCGCCGCAAAGATCGGCGCGGAGTTGCGAAACCAATATATCTTAGGCTACCACCCGAGTAATAAGGCCCATGACGCCCGCTGGCGCAAAATCAAGATCAAGCTGCGGGCCCCCAAGGGACTTCCGCCTCTGAGCGTCTACGCAAGAACAGGCTACTACGCGCCCAACCTCTAGGTTCGGCGAAGATTTGATAGGTGTTCCTTGTGCTCTGTCGTTCCGCCTCTGAAGTCCAATTCACATAAGAATTTTGGAACCTTCAGGCGACTCGAGACTCTCATTCAATGGAACGGAACACCTTTGTCGGGGCGTTCGAGGGCACCTCGAAATCGACCAGAAGACAAGCTGGTCAGTTCGGACCGCGAGATTCGCGATCCACGAGGCGCAAAGAGTGTCGGACGGTGTTCCGCATCTCATTCTAAATTGACGGGAGAGTTTGAAAATGACGAAAACCACAAAAGCCATGCTCGCAGGGGCGGCGTTCGCAGGATTGTTCGCCGGAACCGCAGCAACGGTCAAGGCTT
>WNFF01001870.1_pt1 | contig 24506 bp, 24 predicted proteins | sample 5400441 | NCBI WGS metagenome assembly WNFF01 (sample SAMN13153345, study PRJNA577476) | soil metagenome | isolation source: 120 cm saprolite under Douglas fir tree site 2 hole 3 replicate 1 | place: USA:California | collected 2015-04-18
GCGGTTGCCTGCGCCGATGCTGCGTTCGGCGGCAGGTCTAGTCCACCCTTGCGTCCGCAGCCGCCGAGCGCGAGCACGGCCGCGCTGAGCAGGATGACGGCCCATCGCGAAGATGTCGGACAGTTCGTACGATTCACGGCAAAATCCCCAATGCGGCGGCACCATACAAAGATTGCCCTGCTCTGGCGAGACCCAGACCATCATGAATTTGCAGCGAGTTTGCTGGGCTCAGCCCAATTTTTGCTCTTTTTCCAGTCGCTTCCGCCACGCCTTGGCCTGGGCGAGGACGTTCTTCGGCGCGGTTCCGCCATAGCTGGTGCGGCTTTTCACCGATGCTTCCACCGAAAGCACGGCGATAACCTCGGCCGTGATCTTCGGCTCGACCGCCTGCATGTCCTTCAAGGGCAGCTCGTGCAGCGGCACGCCGGCTTTCGACGCCATGGCGACGATGCGTCCGGTGACGTGATGGGCGTCGCGGAACGGCATTTTCAGCGTTCGCACCAGCCAGTCCGCCAGATCGGTGGCGGTGGCGTAGCCCTCGCCGGCGGCGGCTTTCATCCGCGCCTCGTCCGGCATGATGTCGGCGACCATTCCGGTCATCGCGCGAATCGCCAGCGAGAGCGCGGCGAACGCCTCCATGGCGCCCTGCTTGTCTTCCTGCATGTCCTTTTGATAGGCCAGCGGCAGGCCCTTCATCACGATCAGCAACGCGGTGAGCGCGCCGATGACCCGGCCGGTCTTGGCGCGAACCAGTTCGGCGGCATCGGGGTTGCGCTTCTGCGGCATGATCGAAGAGCCTGACGTGAACTTGTCGCTCAGTCGCACCAGCCCGACCAGCGGCGAAGTCCAGATCACGATTTCCTCGGCAAAACGCGACAGATGCACCGACGCGATCGCCGCCGCCGACAACGTCTCGAGCACGAAGTCGCGGTCCGAAACCGCGTCGAGCGAATTGGCCATCGGCCGGTCGAAGCCGAGCGTCTTTGCGGTGGCATCGCGATCGATCGGGAACGAGGTGCCGGCCAGCGCCGCAGCACCGAGAGGGGATTCATTCAGACGTCTGCGCGCATCGGCGAAGCGGCCGCGGTCGCGCGCCGCCATCTCGACATAGGCCAAGAGATGGTGCCCGAACGTCACCGGCTGCGCGGTCTGCAGATGCGTGAAGCCCGGCATCACCGTGCCGGCATGTTCCAGCGCCCGCTCCACCAGCGCATGCTGAAACGAGGCCAGCGCCGCATCGGTCTCGTCGATGGTATCGCGGACATACAGCCGGAAATCGGTTGCGACCTGATCGTTGCGGGAACGCGCGGTGTGCAGCCGCCCCGCGGCGGGCCCGATCAACTCGCCAAGCCTGCTCTCGACATTCATGTGAATGTCCTCGAGCGCGCGCTTGAACTCGAAGGATCCCTTGCCGATCTCTGACAAAATCGTGTCTAGACCCTTGGCGATATTTTTCGCATCGTTGGCAGTGATAATGCCTTGCGCGGCGAGCATCGCAGCGTGCGCCTTGGATGCGGCGATGTCCTGGGCATAGAGGTGACGATCGACGTCGATGGAGACGTTGATTTCCTCCATGATCGCATCGGGGCGATCGGTGAACCGGCCGCCCCACATCTTGTTGCTCATGACTTATTACTCATGACCTGTCATTCATCGTCACGCCTGCCATCGTCACGCCTGCGAACGGAACGCGCTGGGCCATCAGTGGCTCAACCGACCGTAATACAGGCTCTGCATAGCCGTATCTGATACAGGATGACAAACGATATGCCCGACCGCCCCTCACCTCGCCCGGCTGCCACGCGCCGGATACCCCTCGCGATCGGCGCGGTGCTGATCGGGGCGGTGATTGGATTTGCCGGGGTATACGGGATTGGCGGCCTGAAGCGCAATGCAGCCGGCGATTCGGCCTGCCGCCCGGCGGTCGACCTTGCCCGCAAGCTCGCGCCGCTGGCGCATGGCGAGGTTGCCGCGCTGACGATGGCGACCGTGCCGCTGCGGCTGCCGGACCTCGCTTTCGAGGACGCCGACGGCAAGCCCAAAAAGCTCTCCGACTGGCGCGGGCGAACCGTGCTGGTGAACCTGTGGGCCACCTGGTGCGTGCCCTGCCGCAAGGAGATGCCGGCGCTGGAGAGCCTGCAAACCAAACTGGGCGGTCCTGATTTCGAGGTGGTCGCTATCAACATCGACACCCGCGATCCCGAAAAGCCGAAGAACTTCCTCAAAGACGCCAATCTGACCCGGCTTGGTTATTTCAGCGACCAGAAAGCAAAGGTTTTTCAGGATCTTAAGGCGATAGGCAGGGCTTTGGGAATGCCGACTTCGGTGCTGATCGATGGTCAGGGCTGCGAGATCGCCACCATCGCCGGGCCCGCGGAATGGGGCAGCGACGACGCCGTCAAGCTGATTACGGCGGCGATGAAACCGGCAGCGGCAGCGTTCTAATGCGTTGAGCGAAGTGGCTCGCGGCTCACGTGAAGAAACCGCGTCAAACCACAGATTTTAGGCCGAAATATCGAGATTGCCGCCGACGCCAGCGCCGACATTGGCCAGCGACGACGCGCCCGCGCCCAGCAGGGTCTGGGCCGCGAATTTCTCCGCGTCCGCATTCGACTTCATGATCGTGGCGGCGACCTGCATCTGCACACCGCCCGATTTGGCGGCGAGAAGACTGGTGACCATGCTCATCATATCCATAGGGCAACACTCCAACACCGGTACCCTACCCGGAAGTGGTTAATGAATGCTGGAGATCGTGAGCGGATGGGCGCTGCCGTGGCAGCGAGTTAAGATCGCCATACGCGGGCTTGACCCGCGTATCCATCAATTTTCACAAATGCATTTTCGCAGATGGGTTGCCGGGTCAAGCCCGGCAACGACAAGGCCTAGAGCATGATTCGGAAAAGTGGGTACCGGTTTTCCGAAAAGATCATGCTCAAACAAAAAGATAGAGCGGGATGACGATTCGAAGAAAAGTCATCCCGCTCTAGCGCGTCGGGATCGGCTTGTCGCCGCGATAGTCGTAGAAGCCGCGCTGGGTCTTGCGGCCGAGCCAGCCGGCCTCGACATATTTCACCAGCAGCGGGCACGGCCGGTACTTGGAGTCCGCCAGCCCCTCATGCAGGACCTGCATGATCGAGAGGCAAGTATCGAGACCGATGAAATCGGCCAGTTCCAGCGGCCCCATCGGATGGTGCGCGCCGAGCTTCATCGCAGCGTCGATCGCCTCGACGTTTCCGACCCCTTCATACAGCGTATAGATCGCCTCGTTGATCATCGGCAGCAGAATGCGGTTGACGATAAAGGCCGGAAAATCTTCCGAGACCGCGATGTACTTGCCGAGCCGGGTGACGAATTCCTTCGACGCCTCGAAGGTCGCATCGTCGGTGGCAATGCCGCGGATCAGTTCGACCAGTTCCATCAGCGGTACCGGATTCATGAAATGAATGCCGATAAAACGCTCGGGCCGGTCGGTGGATGCGGCCAGCCGCGTGATCGAGATCGACGAGGTGTTGGAAGCGACGATGGCCTCCGGCTTCAGGACCGCACAGACATCGTGAAAAATCTTGCGCTTGATCTCTTCCTTCTCGACCGCGGTCTCGATCACCATATCGCAATCGGCGAGCCCATCCATGGTCTCGGCCGATACGATCCGGTCCAGCGCCTGCTTGCGGGCGTCCTCGGTGATGATTTTCTTGAAAACCTGGCGCGACAGATTGCCGTTGATGGTTGCCATCCCCGACTTCAGGCGATCGACCGACACATCGTTAAGCACCACGTCGAACCCGGCCAGCGCCGCCACATGGGCGATGCCATTGCCCATCTGGCCCGAGCCGATCACGCCGACCTTCTTGATCATAGCCGCCATCTTGTCATCTCACCGGAGCGACGCGCGATCCGCGTCTGCCCATCCCTTGTATAGCACCGGCCGAAGCCCGCTCATCCGATTGTTTGGATCATCGTTACTTTCCGAGCTTACCCAGCGCTTCGGTCAATTCGGGAACCGCCTGATAGAGGTCCGCGACCAGGCCGTAATCGGCGACCTGGAAAATCGGCGCATCCTCATCCTTGTTGATCGCGACGATAACCTTGGAATCCTTCATACCGGCAAGATGCTGAATGGCGCCTGAAATGCCGATCGCGATATAAAGTTCCGGCGCCACCACCTTGCCGGTCTGGCCAACCTGCCAGTCGTTCGGCGCATATCCGGCATCGACCGCGGCGCGCGAGGCGCCGACGCCGGCGCCGAGTTTGTCGGCGAGCGGCTCGATATATTTGGCAAAATTCTCGCGGCTTTGCATGGCGCGTCCGCCCGAGACGATGATCTTCGCCGATGTCAGTTCGGGACGATCGCTCTTGGCAACTTCCTCGCCGACAAAACTGGACAGACCAGGATCGGCCGCCGACGCGGCATTTTCCACCGCTGCGCTGCCGCCGTCTCCGGCCGCGGCGAAGGTCGAGGTGCGGACGGTAATGACCTTCTTGGCGTCCTTCGATTTCACGGTCTGGATCGCATTGCCGGCATAAATCGGCCGCTCGAATGTGTCGGGCGAAATCACCTTGATGATTTCCGACACCTGCATCACGTCGAGCAGGGCGGCGACCCGCGGCATGACGTTCTTGAAGCGCGAGGTGGCGGGCGCAACGAAGGCGTCATAGGACGGCGCCAGCGCCACGATCAGGGCCGCCAGCGGCTCGGCGAGGTCGTGGGCATAGGCATCGCCTTCGGCGAGCAGAACCTTGGTCACGCCGGCGAGTTTGGCCGCAGCCTCGGCCGCGGCCTTGGTGCCCTCGCCGCCTCCGGCGACCAGAACATGAACCTCGGCGCCGAGCTGGGTGGCCGCGGTCAGCGCCTTGTTGGTGGCGTCCTTCAGGGTGGCGTGTTCGTGTTCGGCAATCAACAGCGTGGTCATCTCAGAGAACCCCGGCTTCGTTCTTGAGCTTCGACACCAGCTCAGTGACGTCCTTGACCTTGACGCCTCCCTTGCGGCCGGGCGGTTCGGATGTCTTGAGGATCTCAAGATGGGCTGTGAGATCCACGCCGTAATCGGAGGCGCTCTTGTCGGCAATCGGCTTCTTCTTGGCCTTCATGATATTGGGCAGGCTGGCGTAGCGCGGCTCGTTCAGCCGCAGATCAGTAGTTACGATCGCCGGTCCCTTGAGTTTCAGCGTCTGCAAGCCGCCATCGACCTCGCGCGTCACCTTGAAATCGGAGCCGTCGACTTCGAGCTTGGAAGCAAAGGTCGCCTGCGACCACCCCAGCAGCGCAGCCAGCATCTGGCCGGTCTGGTTGCTGTCATCGTCGATCGCCTGCTTGCCGAGAATAATCAGGCCGGGTTTCTCTTCGTCGGCGATCGCTTTCAGAATTTTCGCCACCGCCAGCGGTTCGACGTTGCCTTCCGCCTTGACCAGAATACCGCGGTCGGCGCCCATCGCGAGACCGGTGCGGATGGTTTCCGCCGCCTGCGCCGGACCGATCGATACCACCACGACTTCGGTCGCCTTGCCGGCCTCTCGCAGGCGCAAGGCTTCCTCGACGGCGATTTCATCGAACGGATTCATCGACATCTTGACGTTGGACAGTTCGACGCCCGATCCGTCGCTCTTGACGCGAACCTTGACGTTGTAATCGACCACCCGCTTTACCGGCACCAGAACCTTCATCGATCCTCTTTCGCTTGAATTCAGGTTTGATCAGCTTGCGCGCGGAACCTAAAGCTCCCGCTAACCCCGGTCAACGCGCGAAGGACAAAAATCGCCCCCGACATACGCACTTAACGGCGCTTAGCGGTTCTGGCCGGGCACCCACAGCACGTCGCCAGCACCGTTATCGTTCACGGAACGGCTGGCGACAAACAAAAAATCCGACAAGCGGTTGATATACTGAATCGCGGCATCGCTGACCGGTTCGTCGGGCTTTGCCGCGAGTTCCACCATCATCCGTTCCGCCCTGCGGCATATCGTACGGGCCAGATGCAGGTACGCCGCGGCCGGCGTGCCTCCGGGCAACACAAACGATGTCAACGGCGCCAGCCGCGCATTCAACGTGTCGATATCGTGTTCAAGGCGTTCGACCTGGCTCGACAGCATCCTCAAGCGTTCCGCCTTGCCCTCGCGCTGGGGCACCGCGAGGTCGGCGCCGAGGTCGAACAGATCGTTCTGGATCAGCCCCAGCATCGTATCGAGATCGCGCGCATCCGACAGATGCAGCCGCACAATGCCAATGGCGGCGTTGGTCTCATCGACGGTTCCATAGGCGCCGATGCGCAGGTCGTGTTTCGGGCGGCGCTCGCCGCTGCCAAGTGCGGTGGTACCGTCGTCGCCGGTTCGGGTGTAGATTCGATTGAGGACGACCATTATCTGTCTCCCTTCAGCGGCCCATCGCCAACAGCGCGAGCATGGTGATGACAATCGCGACGAATTGCAGCAATACCCGCAACCGCATCAGTTTCTGGGACCGATTGGGCGATCCGCCCCGCATCATGTTGAGGAGGCCAAGCAGCAGCACCAGCGCGACGGCGCCGACCGCGATTGGAAGAAGAATCGAGCTCAGGAATGATGCCATTGGCGGTACATAACACCGCGCAAGGGCGTCCGCCATCGCCCGCATCGAGCGCAGCAAAGGTGCAACGATCTGGCTTTTAACTCAATTATATCAGATGGTCGCCCGGTTCGCCGATCGAACGCATCTTCCACTGCTCAAGGTGAAATGTGAGGCAGGTTCGCTACATCTTTCATGTCGGCATCGACGCGTTCTATACGTTTCTGGCCGATGACGGCTGGGCGATCGCAAGCCATATCGCGCTGTCGACGCTGATGGCGCTGTTCCCGTTTCTGATCGTGCTGACTTCACTCGCCGGTTTCTTCGGGTCGAAGGAACTTGCCGATCAGGCCGCCGGGCTGATGCTGCAGATCTGGCCGCAGCAGGTCGCCGATTCGCTGTCGGGCGAGATCCATGACGTGCTGACGACAACCCGCGGCGACGCGCTGACCATCGGCGTCGTGCTCGCGGTGTACTTCGCCTCGAATGGCGTCGAAAGCCTGCGCGTCGCGCTCAACCGCGCTTATTCGGTGATCGAGCCACGGCGTTGGTACTGGCTGCGGCTGGAATCGATCGGCTACACGCTGATCGCGGCCTTTACGGCGCTGGCAATGGCCTTCCTGATCGTGCTCGGACCGCTGATGCTGGAGGCGGCACGCCGCCACATTCCGCTGATCGTCGAAACCAACGAGAATTTCCTCAACCTTTCGCGCTACGGCATCACCATCACGGCGCTGATCGTCGCGCTCTTTATCCTCCACGCCTGGCTTCCGGCCGGCCGGCGCGGGTTTCTGCAGATCCTGCCGGGCATCATCTTCACCATGGTGGCGTCGCTGCTGTCAGGCATCGTGTTCGGACAGTATCTCGCGCGCTTCGCCAATAACTATGTCACGATGTATGCCGGCCTCGCATCGGTCATCATCGCGTTGGTGTTTCTGTATTTCATCGCCGCGATCTTCGTGTATGGCGGCGAACTGAACGCGGCGATCATCAAGTCGCGGTTGCCGCACGGCGTGTCGCTTCAAGCAGCGCAGTCGCTAAAGCCCTTGGACTCACAGGCTTGACCAGAAAGGCTCAGCCCGCGAATTCGCCTGATGGCCTCGATGCCGTTGATGCCCGGCAATACCATGTCCATCAGCACCGCGTCGAAACCGCCTTGCGCGATCCGCTCCGCGGCGGCCTCGCCGCGCCCGATGAATTCGGCCTGATGACCGAGTTCGGTGAGTACCGCATTGAGCACCACACGGCCGAACGGATTGTCTTCGACGCTGAGAACGCGCAGCGTCCGCCCCGGCTCCAACGATGCGTCGGTTTCGGTATCCGAACCTGCCGCTTTCGATGCTTTCGCGCGGGTCAAGGTCACCGTCAGCGTGAATGTGGCTCCGCCATTGCGCCGTTGCGTCACGACGATGTCGCCACCCATGGCGCGCGCGAGCTGTTTGACCGACGATAGTCCGAGCCCGGCGCCACCGAAGCGGGACGCGATGCTGACATTGGCCTGCGAGAACGGGCGGAACAGACGTTTGATCTCGCCAAGCGTCAGCCCGATACCGCTGTCGGAAACCGCGAAGGCAACGCCCACCTTGCCTTTCGGGCCGCGGATCGGCTTGACCGTCAGCGCGACGCCGCCCGTTTCCGTGAACTTCACCGCATTGTCGATCAGGTTTTCCAGTGCGGCGCGAAGCCGGACCGGGTCGCCCACCACCGGCGCTGGAAGTTTCGCCGCAATATCGACCGACGATTGCAGGCCTTTCGCCGCCGCCCTGCCGGCCAGCGAATCTCCGATGCTGCGCGCCAGCACCCGCAGATCGAACAGATCCTGCCGTACACCGAACCCGGAACCGCCGCTGCTCGCGGCATCGACAAACAATGTCGCAAGGCTGGCAAGATGTTCGGCGCCGGCCTTGATGGTATCGACCCAGCGCCGCTCGCGCTCGTCGAGGTCGGATGTCGCCAGCAGGTTGCTGATGGCCAGAATTCCGGTCAGCGGCGTGCGGACTTCGTGCGCGAACGCCGCGAGCGCGGCTTCGACCATACCCGGGGCAGGAATCGCGGCGGCGCGCTTGCTGCGCGCCTTGCCCGAGGCAACGCCTGGAGCGCTTTTTTTGAGCGACCGCCTTTTTGACGGCCGCGTGATGCGCAGTGAGCGCGATTTCGGCGGCATGATCCCCACCCTGGCCAATCTCACCATGCCACGGCCGGGCTGCGGAAGTCACGCGGGAGGAATTTTTCAACTTTTTCAACTTGGGATCGTTCTGCCGCAATTAAGGCAGACCCACGAGGCGGCGGATATCGGCCGGCGCCGCTCCCGCGGCGCGCAGTTCGCGCAGGCCCGTGGCCAGGGTCGACTTCGAGAGTTTTCGCCCCTCATCATCGAGGACGAGGCGGTGGTGCCGGTAGGCGGATGGCGCCAAACCGAGCAATCGTTGCAGGAGCCGATGGACGCTGGTCGACCAGAACAGGTCCTCCCCCCGCACCGCTTCTGTCACGCCCTGCAGCGCGTCGTCGACCACCACCGAGAGGTGATAGCTGGTCGGCGTCTCCCGGCGCGCGAGGATGACATCCCCCCAGGCCTCCGGCCGGGCGGCCACCGTGCCGGTCTCGCCATCGGGACCTGCGCCGCGCTCGATCCAGCCGAGATCGCCGGCGCGCTCACATGCCGCCGCCATGTCGAGCCGCAGCGCATAGGGCGCGCCCGATTCAAGCAACCGCGCGCGCTCCTCGGCCGGGAGCGATTTCGCCGTGCCGTGATAGAGCGGCGTGCCGTCGGGATCGCGCGGCCACGGCGCCTCCGCCTCCTGCAGCGCTACCAGTCGCGTGATCTCGGCACGGCTCTCGAAACTCGGATAAACCAGGCCCTGGGCGATGAGTTTATCGACCGCATCGCGATATTCAGAAAGGTGTTCCGACTGCCGCCGCACCGGCTGCTCCCACCCGATGCCGAGCCAGCCGAGGTCTTCATAAATCGCGGTCTCGAATTCCGGCTTGCAGCGGGCGGCGTCGATATCCTCGATGCGAAGCAAAAATCGCCCGCCGGTCCGGCGCGCGGAATCGAAATTCAGCAACGCCGAATAAGCGTGGCCGAGATGCAGATGGCCGTTCGGGCTCGGCGCAAAACGGAAGACGGGCGGCGGCATGGAGTTCTCAACACTTGTCGTTGCCGGACATCGTAGTCTGCCTTGGTAGGCTGCCTTGGTAGTGTGCCTTGCGCAGACTGCGTAAGCTTGTCTGCGCTTTCGGCAATCCATCCTTGGGCAGTCTGTTACGATATGAGATGGATGCGAGGGTCAAGCCCGCGCATGACGACCGAGTGAGTTGATATCCCCGCAATGATCCTCCACCTCAACACCCAGGCCGACCTCGAAAGCGCCATCCACGCGCTGCTCGAGCAGGACCCGCGGCTCAAACCGATATTTGAGCTGGCGGGCATGCCGGCGCTGCGGCGGCGTGACCCCGGCTTTGCCGGCCTGGCTGCGATCGTCTGCGGCCAGCAAGTATCGATCGCGAGCGCCGCGGCGATCTGGGCCCGGGTCAGCGCCGCGTTCGATCCGTTTCACCATGACGCACTGCGCCGCGCCCGCGCCGACCGTCTGGGCCGGCTCGGACTGTCGGCGGCGAAAATCAAGACCTTGAAAAACCTGGCGCGCGAACTCGCCGCGGAACGACTCGATCTCGAAGTGCTGGCGAACGAGGACGCCGACGCCGCGCACAACACGCTGACGGCCCTGCACGGCATCGGCCCGTGGACCGCGGACGTCTATCTGCTGTTTTGCCTCGGCCATGGCGACGCATGGCCCGCGGGCGATCTCGCGGTGCAGGAAGCGGTCAAGATCGGATTGGGCTTGAAGACCCGGCCGACCGCGAAGGAAATGGCGGCGCTGGCGGAGCCATGGCGTCCGATGCGCGGCGCCGCGGCGCATCTGTGGTGGACCTATTACAGGGCGCTGAAAAAGCGCGAGGGCGTGATCGGAGGACAGGAAAAACCGAACGCCGTTTTAAACAAGATATCTGTTGCAAAACGGTCATCGGGAAAAGCAAAGATCACGGCTGCAAAAGCATCGGGATCATAAAAATGAACTCCACCGACTTCATCGTTGCACGCCATGATTTGCAGCAAAGCAAATCGATCGAGACGCGCCTGCCTGACGCGACCGCGCTGCCGGAAGACGCGCTGCTGATCAAAATCGATCGCTTCGCGTTTACCGCCAACAATATCACTTACGCGGTTCTCGGCGATCAGTTGAAATATTGGCAGCTGTTTCCGGCACCGGAAGATTTCGGCAACATTCCGGTGTGGGGATTCGGCGATGTGATCGCCTCGAATCATCCTGATATCGCCATCGGGGAGCGACTGTTCGGCTATTTCCCGATGGCGACACATCTGGTGATCGAAGCCGCCGACGTCAGCAAGCGCAGCCTGCGTGACGGCGCCGCACATCGCCAGGGCGTGGCGCCGGTCTACAACGCCTATGCGCGGGTCGGCGGCGATCCTGCCTTTGCCGGACGGCAGGGCGACTATCAGGCGCTGCTGCGGCCGCTGTTCATGCTGTCGTTCCTGGTCGACGCCCACCTGGCCGAGCATGAGTTTTACGGCGCGCGCAGCGTCATGCTCTCCAGCGCCTCCAGCAAGACCGCGTTCGGCCTCGCCCATCTCCTGCATACGCTGCGCAAGGATATCAGGGTGATCGGGCTGACCTCGGCGGCCAACAACGATTTCGTGCGATCGCTCGGATGCTATGACGACGTGGTGACCTATGACCGCGTGACGTCGTCGCTGCCATCGGATACACCGGTTGCGTTGGTGGACATGGCGGGGAACAGCGAATTGCGCGCCACGCTGCACCGGCATTTTGGCGACCAGATGAAATACTCAGGACGCATCGGGCTCACCCATCGCAGTTCATCGCCCGACGAGCCGGAATTGCCGGGCGCCAGGCCGTCATGGTTCTTCGCGCCCGATCAGATTCGCAAGCGTGCGAAAGAATGGGGCCCGGACGGCATCGACCTGCGGTTCGGCGCGGCTTGGTCGGGCTTGGCCCCGATGCTGGATCGATGGCTCAAAATAACCGAGGGCAGCGGACCGGCGACGGTGAAGCAGGTCTATCTCGATACATTGAACGGCCGCGTTCCGCCGCAACAAGGCCACATCCTGTCGCTGGCGGAGTGAGCGGACGACGCGACGCACGCGCCGGGCACCCTTCTCCACGCAACGGACGTCGATGCGTCAGTTGTTTGGCGCATCGTATCGCTGCTCGATATGGAACGACTTCGCCGTAATCAGCCACGCGCTATTGACGCAATGGTACGAGAGGTAGTCGAGATACAGAAGTGTATCGATCCTGACGCGAACCTTTACCAGCGCCTGAGTGGGAGACGCGAAATCTACCAGCAGCAGCTCCTGTTGGCGCGGGGCGTTCCTGGACTTCGGCGAAGGCCCGGCCGCGAGCGCGTTCTTGAATTCTTGCGCCGACAACAGACGCAAACTTCCATCCCGCAATCCGTGCAATTGGGCGCTCGGCGCAAATACATCGCCGAAGCGTGACACGTCACCGTCAAACATCAGGTCGAAATAGCGCTCAACGGCGTCAAGCAAGGACTGGTAGCTGGCATGGTCGGGCATCGCGGGCTCACTGGGTTTTCGAGGGCTGATGCCATCATCGTGGCACGCGATCCGAGGGCATGTCCTTGCGAAAGACGCTGAGATCGGCGATAAAAACGCAATGATGTGCCTTTTTTGGCATGAAGACTTCGCTGATATGCCAAAACCCGATCTTGATCCCGCCGACTGCCGGATTGTTGCCGAACTGCAGGCCAATGGACGTTTGAGCAACGTCGAACTGGCTGACAAGATCGGTTTGTCACCATCGCCATGCCTGCGCCGCGTCAAGCGCCTGGAGCGCGAGGGGTACATTGAAGGCTATCGGGCAGCCTTGCGGCGCGAGCGCATCGGGCTCGGCTTCTCAGTCTTCATAGGCGTCAAGATCGACGGGCATACCAACGAGCGCGCGCTGCAGTTCGAGAAAGCCGTCGTTGCGATGCCCGAGGTTGTTGCGTGCCACCTCGTTTCCGGTGAGGCGGATTACTTCCTCGAGGTCGTCGTACCCGATCTCGGCGACTATCAGCGCTTTCTGATCGGCAAACTCCTCAATCTGCCAATCGTGCGTGAGGTACGCAGCAACATTGCCATTCAGACGCTCAAGGCTGGGGCGCCCTTGCCGCTCGAACACTTCGAAATGGAGCAGCCCCAAACCCCCGCGCAAGCGGCGAAGCATCGACAGCCAGAACGGGGCGGGCGGCGAAGATAGCCCGGCCCCATCGAGCCCGCCCTTTCTGCGTGAGCCCAAACGGTATAGGCTCGAAACCTAGGGAAACGCCGCGCAGACGGCCGGTGCGAGAAAAGCGAATGCTGGACAGAACCGATGATATTTCGATCGCCACGGAAAACTGGCTGGCGCAATTCGAAACCGCGCTGACAACGCCCGACGCAGCCCTTCTCAAGACCCTGTTTCACACCGACAGCTATTGGCGCGATGTGCTGGCGCTAAGCTGGAACATCCAGACCCTCAACGGCGCCGATGCAATCCTGACCGAGTTGAAAGCCCAGGCAGGGCGCGCCCGGCCCGCCGGTTTTGCGATCGATCCCGATCGGACCGCGCCGCGCAAGGTGATGCGCGCCGGCACCAATGCCATCGAGGCGATCTTCAAGTTTGAAACCGCGCAAGGCCGCGGCAGCGGGATTCTGCGGCTGGTTCCGGATACCGGCGACAGCAACACCATCAAAGCCTGGACGCTGCTCACGGCGCTCGACGAATTGAAAGGTTTTGAAGAGCAGCTCGGAATATCGCGGCCCCGCGGCCAGGCCTATTCGCGCGATTTTCGCGGCCCCAACTGGCTCGACCTGCGGAAAGCCGCTGCCGAATATGCCGACCGCGATCCGGCCGTTCTGGTCGTCGGCGGCGGACAGTCCGGACTTTGCATCGCCGCACGCCTGAAGCAATTGCAGGTCGACACGCTGATCGTGGACCGCGAGGCGCGCATCGGCGACAACTGGCGCAATCGCTACCATGCGCTGACGCTGCATAACCAGGTGCAGGTCAATCACCTTCCCTACATGCCGTTTCCACCGAACTGGCCGACCTACATTCCCAAGGACAAGCTGGCCAACTGGTTCGAGACCTATGTCGAAAGCATGGAGCTCAACTACTGGACCGGTACCGAGTTCGAGAGTGGCAGCTATGATGAACAGGAAGAACGCTGGACCGTGGCGTTGCGCCGGGCCGACGGCGGCAAGCGCACGATGCATCCGCGCCATGTCGTGCTGGCCACCGGCGTCAGCGGGATTCCGAGTGTGCCCGATATTCCCAGCCTGAAAAACTTCGCCGGTACGATCCTGCATTCCAGCCGATATAACGACGGCGAGGAATGGAAAGGCAAAAAGGCGCTGGTGATCGGCACCGGCAACAGCGGCCACGATATCGCGCAGGACCTGCATTCGAGCGGCGCCGATGTGACGATGGTTCAGCGCAGTTCGACGCTGATCGTCAGCATCGAGCCGTCGGCACAACTGGTCTACGCGCCGTATAACGAGGGCACGCTGGAGGACAACGATCTCATCGCGGCCTCGATGCCGCTTGCGCTGGCCAGGAAAAGCCATGCGATGGTGACCGAGCACTCGAAACGACTGGACCAGGAATTGCTCGATGGCCTCGCGCGCGCGGGCTTCAAGCTCGATTTCGGCGACGGCAACACCGGCTGGCAGTTCAAATATCTCACCCGCGGCGGCGGCTACTACTTCAATGTCGGCTGCTCCGATCTGATCGTCAAAGGCGAGATCGCCCTGAAGCAATTTTCCGATATCGAGGGTTTTGCCGCTGCGGGCGCGCGGATGAAGAGCGGCGAAACGCTGGCCGCCGATCTGATCGTGTTGGCGACCGGATACAAACGCCAGGAAGAACTGGTTCGGAAATTGTTCGGCGAGAAGGTCGTCGATCGCATCGGGCCGATCTGGGGGTTTGGCGAGACCCAGGAGTTGCGCAACATGTATACGCGCACCCGCCAGCCTGGCCTGTGGTTCATCGCCGGAGGCCTGGCGCAATGCCGGATCAACTCGAAATATCTCGCGCTGCAGATCAAGGCGGTCGAGGAAGGGTTGTTGCCGCGGGTTGCACGTGCGGTTGAGACCGATGCTGCTTTTGCGTGAATTACAAAATTCCGTCATTCCAGGGCGGGCGAAGCGCGAGCCCGGAATCCATAACCACGGCAGGGAGTATGGATTCCGGGCCTGCGCCAAGTGGCGCATCCACGATGTGCACTTGCACATCGGGGAATGACGAAAGCCATAAGAACAACATCAGGGAGAACCACATGCCGACCATTCTCGGCTCGGACGAGCATCGCTACCGCGTCGTGGAGAACTGGGCGAAGCTGCCCGACGGCTGGAACCTGACCGACGTCGCCTCCGTCGCGGTCGACAGCAAGGACCGCGTCTACGTCTTCAATCGCGGCACCCATCCGATGGTGGTGCTCGACCGCTTGGGCAATTTCATCACAAGCTGGGGCGAAGGCCTGTTCAATCGCGCGCATGGGCTGCACATCGACGCCGACGACAATCTCTATTGCACCGATGATGGCGACCACACGGTGCGCAAGTGTTCGGCCGACGGCAAGGTGCTGCTGACGATCGGCATCCCGAACAAGCCCGCGCCGTTCATGAGCGGCGAACCGTTTCACCGCTGCACCCACACGGCGCTGTCGCCCAAGGGCGAGATCTACGTGTCGGACGGCTATGGCAATGCCTGCGTCCACAAATATACGCCTGACGGCAAACTGCTGAAAACCTGGGGCGAGCCCGGCACCGATCCGGGCCAGTTCAACATCGTCCACAACATCGTCACGGACCAGGATGGCTGGGTCTATGTGGCCGACCGCGAGAACCACCGCGTGCAGGTGTTCGACGGCAACGGCAAGTACGAGGCGCAGTGGAATAATCTGCACCGGCCCTGCGCGCTGCATTGCTGCGGCGGCAAGCAGCCCAACTTCATCATCGGCGAACTCGGCCCCGGCATGCCGGTGAACCTGAAAGTGCCGAATTTGGGCCCGCGCCTGAGCATCGTCGATGCAAAAGGAAAGCGCATCGCACGGCTCGGCGGCGAGAATGGTCCCGGCCTCGAGACCGGCAAATTTCTCGCGCCGCACGGCATCGCGCTGGATTCGAAGGGCGACATCTATGTCGGCGAAGTCGGCGTCACCAACTGGAAGACCAGCTTTCCGGACACGCCAATGCCCGCGGTGGTCCGCTGCCTGCAGAAGCTGGAAAAAATCTAACGTGAAGCACGCTCACGCCGGCGCGTTGGAGAGCAGCCCTTCTCTGACCGCGGCCAATCCTCGATTCGCCAGACGTTCGGCGGAGCCGGGATCGTGCGTCGGCAGATACACGGTTGGACGGGACTGGGTGAAGCGCCGGATCGCCGCAAGCGTCGCGCTGGCGACCTGCTCATTCGCGCTGACGCCGTCGAGCTTGCCGGCGAGCATCAGTTCCTCGTTATAAGAGGTGTCGCCGGCCAGAAAATACGTGATCTCGCTGTCCTGAACGATGATGGAGATATGATCCGCGGTGTGGCCGGGCGTCGCGACTGCGATGACGTCGCCCGCTTCCGTCAACCGACGGCTCATGGCGAAGGGGCCAGACGATTCGGCTGTCAGATTGAGCGGCTTCGGATCGAACCAGGACGGCCATCGATGCGGAAGATAGCCATGCATGCGGCCGACATATCCGCTTGCGGTTTGCAGTTCGCCGGGCGCAACCAGGATTTCACTGTTCGGAAAGTGCGCAAGGCCGCCGTCATGGTCCATATGCAAATGGGTGAGCACGACGCGCTTCACATCGCGCGGCCCGATGCCGAGCGCCTGCAGCTGCGGACCGATCTCCTGTTCGCGGTCGATGCGGAACCCGACTTCCCACCGGACATAAGGGTGAAGCGACTTGCCGGATTCGAGCAGATGCGCACCCTGCCCGGTGTCGACCACGATGATGCCTTCCGGATGATCGATGACCCATGCGTAAGTCGGCAGCCAGCCGGTCCAGTTCCGGTCGGCAAAAATCGCAAGCCGCCGCGGCAGGCCGTGCCCCTGCCCCTCGACCTGAGCGGTCTTGATCCGGACGAACCCAGTCTGAATGGCGTGGACCTTCATAATGGCCAAGAACCAGTCAAATGCGCCGATTTCGCGATGCTAGATCATGATCCGATTAGATTGAATCGGATCATGATCTCATCTTTTTGTTGGAGCATGATCTCCGGGCAAACGCTTCGCGTTTGTCCCGAGGGAAAACCGGTTCCCACCCATCGGGTCGTGGCCCGAGGGCATGCTTTTCCGGATCATGCTCTATCCGAGGGCAAGCCTGCCGAAAAACCCCACTCGTCATTCGGCCTTGATGTTGGATGCCTTGATGATCGGCCACCATCGTTCCGATTCGGCCTTCTGGAACGCGCGCAAGGCTTCGGGCGATTGCTGCGCGAGCGGCGTGATCTCGATACCGAGTTCGTCGAAACGCTTGCGCACCATTGGATCAGCAAGAACCTGCACCATCGTCGCATTCAGCTTGGCGATGATATCCTTCGGCGTATCCTTCGGCACCCAAAGTCCATACCAGAGCGAGGCAAAGAAGCCGCGAAGGCCCGCCTCGTCCGCCGTCGGAATATCCGGTGACGAGGGCAACCGCGTCCGGCCCGTGATCGCGTAAGGCCTGACGCTTCCGGCGCCGACCAGCGATTTGAAATTCGACGACGGCTCGATCATGAAATCGATCTGCTCCGCCAGGAGATCCTGCATGGCAGGCGCGTTGCCGCGATACGGCACGAATTGAAACCTGGTTCCGGTCTCCTTCTGAAACGAGATTCCGGTGAGATGACCTGTCGCGCCGACGCCGGCGATGCCTACCGACGCCTTGTCCGGATTGGCCTTGAGATACCCGATCAGCCCTTTCAGATCTTCCGCCGGCAGGCTCTTCTTGCCGACAATCAAAAGCGGTTCGCTGCCGATTTGAATGACCGGCTCCAGATCTTTCAACAGATCGAACTGAAGCGCGTAGAGCCCGCCGGTCAGCATATGCGTGGTCGAGGTGCCGATGCTCAGCGTGTAGCCGTCGGCGGCTGAACGAACGGCACGGCCGACGCCGAGACTGCCGGCAGCACCGGCAACGTTCTCGATGATCACGGGTTGACCCAGAATTCCGCGCATACGCTCGCCCAGAAAGCGAGCCAGGGTGTCGGTCGCACCTCCGGCGGGGAACGGCACGATCATGGTCATCGCGTGCGTCGGATAGCCCTGCGCAGCGGCCATGCCGGTAGCTGCGAGGCCAACAAGGGCCGCGACCATAACCGTCAGCAATCCACGCATGTGGCTCCTCCGCAATGTGCTTATGCAGTGCACGTTTAACCCGTGCTTTTCGCTCTTTCTTGCTGCGCTGGCTAGATATCGCCGACGGCCTCGCGCCGGCGCCGTTCGGCAAAATGGTCACCGCGTCCGCTATTTCGAGGCGCCGCGCCGGCTGCGAAACGTGCCTTTCGGCCCCGATTTGGCGGTCTTCACGCCGACCGTGCAATCCGGTCGCAAACAGGCTAGCGGCGGATAAGCCCCCCAACGCTCTTCACAATCCCGTCACGCTGCCTGTAGTATGTCAACTCATGCTGCTTCGCAGCTGATCCGAAGGCTCGCGTACTCCGCAAAAGCGGGTACCGGTTTTGCGAAAAGAGTACGCGCAAGTTATAACTGGGGGCATTTCTTGCGGCAAACCGGTTTCCACGCTGCCGGATGATGCTCTGGAGGCGTTACTTGAACGCACATGTCTCGCAAGGTGGTTGGCCGGTATTGGTGCTGAATGCGGACTTCCGGCCGCTCAGTTATTATCCGCTGTCTCTTTGGTCGTGGCAGGACGCGATCAAGGCGGTGTTCCTCGACCGCGTCAATATCGTTGAACACTACGACCGCGCGGTGCGCAGCCCCTCGTTCGAGATCCAGCTGCCGAGCGTGGTGTCGCTGAAATCCTTCGTCAAGCCGACTACGCATCCCGCCTTCACCCGGTTCAACGTGTTCCTGCGCGACCGCTTCGTTTGCCAGTACTGCTCGACCAACGACGACCTGACCTTCGATCACATCATTCCGCGCAGCAAGGGCGGCCAGACCACCTGGGAGAACGTGGTCGCGGCGTGCTCGCCGTGCAATCTGCGCAAGGGAAACCTGACGCCGCAGCAGGCGCGGATGTTTCCGCGGCAACCGCCGTTCGCGCCGACGGTGCATCAGCTGCACCGCAACGGCCGGCTGTTCCCGCCGAACTATCTGCACGATAGCTGGCTGGATTATTTATACTGGGATACCGAACTCGATCCGTAAGGTTTGCCCGCGGATTTTGTCGCGCCTCTCGGGCGAAAAATGTGTTCGCCAAATCAGGTCCAGGTTCAGGTCAAGGACATGTCCAGCGGCGGCGCGATATTGTCCGGCAGCGGGCTGACATAGGGCGTGCGGGCGGTGCGCTTGTTGAGGTCGGCCTTGGCGGCGGCGATCAGGTCCGGCTCGTTAAGCGCCTTGACGCCGAGCCCTGCCATGGCCTTGGCGGCCTGCACCATGGCCTTGTGGGCGGCCGGGCTCTTGCCCTGCGCGACGATCTGCCAAGTGTGGAACGGGGTGCCGATGGCGACCGTCGGAGCATGAACCTGAACAGTCGGGACCACCCAGCTCACGTCGCCCACATCGGTCGAGCCGATCAGCGGATTACGCTTGGCGTCCAGCGGCACGATGAAATCAGCCAGCGGCCGGTCGGTGGGATCCATGCCGATCGCACGATAGACGGCAGCGATGTCCTTCTCGGTCAGGGTGGAGCGGATTTTCGCGGCGAATTCCTCGTCCGCCCCGTCGAAACGCGGGGGACCGAGATCCTCCATGATCCTGTGAAGGGTTTGCTCGAGCGGGGTGTTGGGCAAGACATTGGAGACGGCGGAAATGATCCGCATCTCCATTTTGGTTTCGGTCATCAGCGCCGCGCCCTGCGCGATCTTGCCAACGCGCTCCACCAACTCGTTCATGCCGGGCAGATCGCGGGCGCGGATGGAATAGCGCACGCGGGCGTGGGCCTGCACCACATTGGGGGCAATGCCGCCGCTGTCGAGCAGCGCATAGTGGACGCGGGCGTCGCTTGGCATGTGCTCGCGCATGTAGTTCACGCCGACATTCATCAGCTCCACCGCGTCGAGAGCGCTGCGGCCCAGATGGGGCGAGGCCGCGGCATGCGAGGCTCGCCCGGTGAAGATGAAATCGGCGCGCGTGTTTGCCAGCGATGGCGTCACCGCCACCTCCCAGAAGCTGGACGGGTGCCAGGTGATGGCGATGTCAGCGTCATCGAAGGCGCCTGAGCGCACCATGAAGGTTTTCGCGGCACCGCCCTCCTCGGCGGGGCAGCCATAATAACGCACGCGCCCCGGCGCCTTGTGCGCAGCCAGCCAATCCTTCACGGCCGTGGCGGCGAGCAGCGCGGCCGAGCCCAGGAGATTGTGGCCGCAGCCGTGGCCATGGCCTCCCACCTCGAGCGGGCGAGGCTCCGCCACACCAGCCTCTTGGCTTAGACCGGGCAGAGCATCGTATTCGCCGAGGAAGGCGATGACGGGGCCACCCTCGCCCCATTCGCCCATCACGGCTGTGGGAATACCTGCGACATTCTCTGCGATGCGGAAACCCTGATGGCGCAGTTCGGCCAGATGTTCGGCGGAGGAGCGCGCCTCGGTGTAGCACACCTCGGGCATCGCCCAGACCTTGTCGCTCAAGGCGATGAAACGCGGCTTGATCGCGTCAACGCCAAGCCAAATGTCGCTGCGGTTGTCCATCCCGGTCCCCGATCCCTGTGAGAGTGAAATCGTTATCAGCTTCGCCAGACCCCGCCTAGCGCCGCTCGGAGCACCAGCCATGCGGCCGGTGCCGAAGGAGGTGTCGCTGCGATCGCGGATTCGCCTCGTCGAACGGTACGACAAGTCTTTCAAGACGGCCGTTGGAGGCATGGATTGCCGCAGCAGTCCAGCGCGCATCTTGACTCACAACGGTTCCTGTTGGCGATGTGCCTTACGTGGCGACGTGCCACCTCGAAGCACAAGAGCGGCATCAAGACGCCCTGTAACGGATGCGCCCTCATGTTGATCCCGATGGCCGACGTGCCGCGCTGGTATGTGGCGAAACTGATGAACTTCCGATCTCGATCCGCGATCGTTTCACTGTTATAAGTCTCATAAGACGGTCATGCCTTGACCATTATGGATTCCGATCATGCCGGCGCGCCGAGCGCACTGGCGCAATCGTCGAGCAGGAGACCCTCATGCCCTCTTTGACTGAATGGAAAGTGCCGCTGGCGTCGCAGCCCCGCGCCGGCGACTACAGTTTCGATCTCGATCGCGTGCTTGCGTCGGTGGTCGGCCTGCATTCGATCATCCCCGGCGACGCCTTCAGCGCGGATAACCTCGGTACCGAGCGCGCCGGCAACGGCGTCTTGATCGACGACGGGCTGGTGCTGACCATCGGCTATCTGATCACCGAGGCCGAGGCGGTCTGGCTGCATCTCGGCGACGGCCGCGTGGTGGAAGGTCACGCGCTCGGCTTTGATTCCGTGAGCGGCTTCGGCCTCGTGCAGGCGCTTGGCCGCATCGATCTCGATCCGCTGCCGCTCGGTTCTTCGGCTGATGCCAAGATCGGCGACCGCGTGGTGGTGGGCGGCGCAGGCGGACGCACGCGCTCCGTCGCCAGCCACATCGCCGCCAAGCAGGAGTACGCCGGTTACTGGGAGTATCTGCTGGACGAGGCGATCTTCACCTATCCCGCGCATCCCAATTGGGGCGGTACCGGGCTGATCTCGAACCGCGGCGAGTTGATCGGCATCGGCTCGCTCCAGCTCGAACGCGAGCGCGACGGCAAGGCCGAGCATGTCAACATGACCGTGCCGATCGATCTGCTCAAGCCGGTGCTCGACGACTTGCGAAAATTCGGCCGCGTCAATAAGCCAGCGCGGCCCTGGCTCGGGATGTATTCAACCGAGATCGAGAACAGGGTGGTGGTGGTTGGCATCTCCGCGAAGGGGCCGGCGGCGCGCGCCGAACTCAAGGCCGGCGACGTCATTCTCGCGGTCAACGGCGAAAAGATCTCAAGCCAAACGCAGTTCTACCGAAGACTCTGGTCGCTCGGACCCGCGGGTGTCGATGTGCCGCTCACGGTTTACCACGAAGGCGTCACGTTCGACGTGGTCCTGGCCTCAACCGACCGGATCAAACTGCTCAAGGCCCCGCGGCTGCATTGACATAGGGGCGCGCGCGATGAGCGAGGCCGTGGTGGACGACATCGTGGCGGTGTTGCCGCCGTTGCTGCGATCGCTCGAAGCCCTCGGTTTCATCGCCCGTCATCTGAACCCACCGCAATTCGATGCTGTCATGGAAGCCGCCGGCACGCCGGATCAGGCGTTGCAGGCCGTCCGTCCGCGGCTGGCCGATTGGCCGGCAGCATTTGCACATCTGCGAACGCCGCTGGAGACCGCTAGCGATGCGGCGATCGCCGCGTTCGAGGGACTGCGCGCGGTACAGCATGGCACCGGCGACCTGATAGCCGTGTTTCGCGCGCTTCGTCACGCTCCCCGCGCGCAGGAGGCGCTGTATCCGCTCACCGCAAAACTGCCGCCGGTGAGCAATTTCTTCATCGATCCTCCTCTGCGCGAAGACGCCGATCTGCTGGCGCGTCTCGCGGAGCCGGGACAGGAAAATACCGGGATCATGCACCACGACAACGAACCCGGCAGCCGCGGCGGCTTTTCGCTCTACGTGCCCGAATATTACACGCCGGACCGCGCCTGGCCGCTGGTGATGGCGCTGCATGGCGGCAGCGGCAATGGCCGCGGTTTCCTGTGGAGCTGGCTGCGCGACGCGCGCAGCCATGGTGCGATCCTGGTCGCACCCACCGCGACCGGCGGCACAAACAAAAGCACCTGGGCGTTAATGGGCGAGGATACCGACACCCCGAACCTCGCGCGCATTCTCGCTTCCGTGCGAGCACGCTGGAACATCGATTCCAACCGGCTGCTGCTGACCGGGATGAGCGACGGCGGCACGTTCTGCTACGTCACCGGGCTGGAGAGCGCTTCGCCCTTCACCCATCTTGCGCCAATTGCCGCGACCTTCCATCCACTGATGGCGGAAATGGCCGATGCGGAAAGACTGCGCGGGCTTCCCATCCATATCGTGCACGGCCGGCTCGACTGGATGTTTCCAGTGCAAGTGGCGCGGCAGACGCGAGAGCTGCTGTCGGCGGCCGGCGCCGATGTGACCTACCGGGAGCTTGACGATCTCAGCCATTGCTATCCGCGCGAGATGAACGCGGCGATACTTGGGTGGCTGCGCGCTGAACGATGAGGCTCACACCATGCCGCCATTGGCGCGCAACACCTGGCCGTTGATCCATCCGCCATCGGGGCCGACGAGAAAGGCGACGGCGGAAGCGATGTCCTCGGGCGTGCCGAGGAGCTCCATCGGATTCATTTTGGCCAGGCGGTCGATCAGTTCAGGCGATTTGCCGTTCAGGAACAGGTCGGTCGCGGTCGGCCCCGGCGCGACGGCATTGACCGTGATGCCGCGGCGGCGCATCTCTTTCGACCACAGGTATTTCCGGCCGAACTCCGCGATCACATCGGTCAAAACGTTGTTTGTCTTCATGCGCCATGATAACCGAATTGGCGTTTGTTTTCCACGACCGCCGACATAATCTGGTCCGAATTTATCCCCAGAAGCTAAGGGCTTAGCGAGCAGCGGGGCGCTGTTCGGTCCGTTTTTGAACCGCACGGAATCCATTATGCCCCCGAATAGCCCCCTGGCATCTCAGGCCCCGCCTTCCCGCTCCGCTTCAGTGCTGCTGTCCAACGGCGTCACGCGCCTCGAAGGCACGCTGAAATTCACCACCGCGATCCTCGCGCTGGCCGCAGGCGTCTACACCTATCTCGGCGTCCGCGAATTGCTCAACGGCAGCCCGACCACGGTGTTCTTCGCCGCGGTGATCTACTCCGTTGCGGTATCGGTCGGCATCTACGCGTTCTGGGTGTTCCTGATGCAGTTCATGCCGCACGTGATCGATCGCACCGGCCGCGGCCTGATGTTCGGTTGCATGCTGCTTGGCTCGTTGATGATCGTGGCGATGTCGTCATGGCTGAACGCCTCGGCACTGGCCGGCGCCGCTGCGATCCAGCAGCATCTTGCCATCACCGTGCAGAACTACACCCGCGATCTCGATACCGCCAATACCAACGCCATCGCAGCACAAGGACTGTTGCCGGATATCCAGCTCGCGTCATCGCGCTTCGCGAAACTTGCCGACGCCGAGCGTGCCGGTTCGCTGACGGGCACCTCCGGATCCGGCACCGTGGTGCAGCTTCTGACGCAGATGTCCGGGCAGCTCGACAGTCTCGGCCAGGAAGTTCAGGCCTCGGGCAAACGCGTCTCGGCATTGTACGAGCAGGGCGGCAAGAGTCTCGCCAGGATGCGCGAATTGATCAGCGATCGCGGACCGATTTCGACGCGCAGCGATGCATTCGCGACCGAGTCACTGGCCCTGATGGGCGTGATCGCCAATTTGCAGCAAACTTCCGTCGCCCCGGCGGTCAAGCGCGCCGCAACGTCGCTGTCGTCGGGTTTCATCGCTCCGGCCGCGGGCGGTCGCACCTCCGATCTTGCGGATCGGCAGACCGCGGTGGTTGGCAAGGTGGAGAGTTCGATTGCCGCACAGGCGGCATCGCTCTCGGACGCCGCGGACAAGATCCTGGCCACGCCACGGATCGAACCGATCAGGTTTCAGACACTTTCGCCCGCCGAAGCGGTGCTGCGCTATGCCGGCGATTTCATCCCGAGTTGGGCTGGCGCGATCTCGATCGACCTGATGCCGGCGGTGCTGGTGCTTA
>WNFF01002286.1_pt1 | contig 24479 bp, 26 predicted proteins | sample 5400441 | NCBI WGS metagenome assembly WNFF01 (sample SAMN13153345, study PRJNA577476) | soil metagenome | isolation source: 120 cm saprolite under Douglas fir tree site 2 hole 3 replicate 1 | place: USA:California | collected 2015-04-18
GCACAGCCCGATTCCGCTCAGCCAGGCCCCCGCGGGCCACCCGTTCGTGGTCGAGCGCATCACCGAGGAGGCCGAGGCCGACCGCCAGCTCCTGCGCTTCCTCTGGGAGAGCGGGATCCGGCCGGGCAGCCGCATCGTGGTGAGCGAGGTGGCCCCCTACGCGGGCACCATCTCGATCCTGCTCGAGGGGCGCACCGTCACCATGGGGCTCAGCGCCGCGAACAAGATCTGGATCTACGATCCGCTGGTGCCGGCCGATCACCCGAAGCCCGCCCGCGCCCGCCGCCCCGCCAAGGCCCGCGCCTGAGCATGGCGGTCGAGGCGCTCTACGCGCTGCAGAACGGCTTCCTGGGCTTCGAGCGCGCGGGGCTCTTCTACGGCGATCGCTCGGCCGAGCGCGTGGCCATCCCGGTCACCTGTTACCTGGTGCGCACCGGCGACGCGACCATCCTCTTCGACACCGGCATCTCGCCGCGCGCGGTCCCCGGCCTCGTGCGCCAGGATCCCCTCTGCCGCTTCACCGACGAGGATCTGCTGGTGCACCGGCTGGACTCGATCGGGCTCGAGCCCAAGGACGTGGACCTGGTCGTCCTGAGCCACCTGCACTTCGACCACGCGGGCGGGGCCGCGCTCTTCGACACCTCCGACCTGGTCGTGCAGAAGGAGGAGTACGCGTACGCGCAGTACCCGGCCGCGTTCTTCGCCTCCTACTACTACCGCAAGAACTTCGACCTGCCCGGCTACCGCTGGCGCCTGCTCGACGGCGACACCGAGCTCGTCCCGGGCGTGACCGCGCTGCGCAGCGACGGCCACACCCCGGGCCACCAGTCGCTGCTGGTGCAGCTTCCCCGGACCGGGCCGGTGATCCTGGCCGGCGACTCCTGCTACTGGCAGCGCTCGATCGACGAGGAGATCCCGCCCGGCGTCGTGTGGGACCCGACCCGGGCGATGCACAGCATCAAGCGGCTCAAGACGCTCGCGCGGCTCACCGGCGGGCGCATCTTCCCGAGCCACGACCCCGCGTTCTGGGACAAGGCCGTCAAGGCGCCCGACGCCTACAGGTAAACCACCCCTCACCCTGCCCTCTCCCCTGAGGGGAGAGGGTGATCGCGGGAGATCGCCATGGGAGTGCTGGACGGAATCAAGGTGCTGGAGATGGCGCGGGTCCCCCCCGCCGAGCTGCCCGGCATGTTCCTGGCCGACATGGGCGCGGACGTGCTGAAGATCGAGACGCCGCCCGCCGAGGCGGAGGACGCCGCCACCAAGCGCCGCGCCGCGTTCGCCTACGTCAACCGCAACAAGCGCTCCCTCGCGCTGAACATGAAGGCGCCCGACGGGCAGGCCATCTTCCGGAAGCTCGCGGCCACCGCCGACGTGATCGTGGAGGGCTTCCGGCCCGGCGTGATGAAGCGGCTGGGCGGCGACTACGAGACGCTCTCGGACACGAACCCGCGCCTGGTCTACTGCTCGCTCTCCGGCTTCGGCCACAACGGGCCGTACAAGGACTACCCGGCCCACGACGGCAACTACCTGTCGCTGGCCGGGGTGCTGAACCTCATCGGGGAGCCGGACCGCAAGCCGATCTTCCCGCTCAACCTGGTGGCCGACTACGGCGGGGCCAGCATGCACGGCGCCCTCGGCATCATGCTCGCGCTCTTCGCCCGGGAGCGCACCGGCCGGGGTCAGCACGTGGACGTCTCCTACCTCGATACGTCCCTGGCCCTGCTCGCGGCCACGCCCAACATGCGCTTCTTCTGGAGCGACGGCATCGCCCCGAAGCGCGGCGAGGGCTTCCTGGGCGGCTCCTACCCCTACTACGCGGTCTACGACACCAAGGACGGCAAGCACCTCACGATCGGCTGCACCGAGCCCTGGCTCTGGGAGAACTTCTGCAAGGCCATCAACCGGCCGGACTTCGTGAAGTTCGCCCGCAAGCCCGACCAGTTCGTGCGGGCGGCCAACGCGGAAGAGGTGAAGGCGCGCGAGGAGGTCGAGGCCATCATCAGGACGCGCACCCGGGACGAGTGGTACGACTTCCTCGTGAAGGCCGACGTCTGCGTGGGGAAGGTCTACGAGCCGGCGGAGGTGGTGACCGACCCGCAGGTGCAGGCCCGCGACATGATCGTGGAGATGCGCCACCCGGTGCACGGCACCGTGAAGCAGTTCGGCCAGCCCATCAAGCTCTCCGCGACCCCGGGGACCATCCGGAGCGCCGCCCCGCATTCGGGCGAGCACACCGACCAGGTGCTGGGCGAGCTGGGGATGGCCGCGGCCGACATCAAGGCGCTGCGCGACAAGAAGATCGTGGCCTAGAGCCACCCGATGACCACCGCCCCTCGTCCCTTCGTCGAGCTGCTGTCCACCCGTGCCCGCATCGGCTGGGGCGCGCCGCCCGCCGCGCGGCCGGTCGTCGACGCGCAGTACGAGTTCGGGGGCGGCCTCCCGGATCCCGGGTCCTTTCCCTACGACGGCCTCATCGACGCCACCGCCCGGATGATCCGGGCGGAGGGCGCCGAGGCGCTCACCTACGGCGAGCCGCAGGGGTATCGCGGCCTGCGCGAGCTGGTGTGCCACAAGTACGGCCTCTTCGAGGGTCTCAAGGTCGGCCCCGACAACATCATCATCTCCAACGGCTCCGGGCACGCGCTCTCCCTGGCCTTCAGCGCCCTCGTGGACCCGGGCGACGTGATCCTGTCCGAGGCCCCGACGTTCTCCGGCACGCTCCAGACCATCCGTCGCCACGGCCCGCAGGTGCTCGACGTGCCGGTGGATCAGGACGGGCTGGTCGTCGAGGTGGCGCGGGAGCACCTGGCCACGCTGCAGAAGCAGGGCCGTCGCTGCAAGCTCATCTACACGATCGTGAACTTCCAGAACCCGGCGGGGCCGACGCTGACGCTGCGCCGGCGGCGGGAGCTGATCGACCTCGCGCACGAGTACGACACGCTCATCCTGGAGGACGACGCCTACGGCGAGCTGCGCTTCGAGGGCGAGCACCTGCCCTCGCTCTACGCGCTGGACGGCGGCGGGCGGGTGATGCGCGCGGGCACCGTGTCCAAGATCCTGGGCGCGGGCTTCCGCCTCGGCTGGCTCTGCGCGCCCAAGGAGATGATCCCCGCCTTCCAGGGCTTCCTTTTCGGGGGCGGCGTGAACCCCTTCGCCTCGCGCGTGGCCACCTACTTCCTGCGCGACCACCTGGTCCCGCACGTGGCCCTGCTCGTCAACGTCTACCGCGCCAAGCGGGACGCCATGCTGCGCGGGCTGTGGGAGAAGCTCCGGGACACCGACGTCGAGATCAGCCGGCCCGAGGGCGGGTTCTTCATCTGGATCAAGCTGCCCACCGGCACCGACACCGGGAAGCTGTTTGATGGCGCGGTCAAGGCCCGCGTGCAGTACACCGCGGGCACGTCCTTCTTCCCCAATGGGGGCGGCGAGCGCCACATCCGGCTGGCCTTCAGCTTCGAGTCCCCCGAGCGCTGCTACGAAGGCGCGCGGCTGATCGCCCAGGCCATCCTCGACGCCCGGAGCTAGCATGGCGCGGCACCGCATCCTCGTCGTGGACGACGAGGACAACCTGCGCGACGTGCTGGTGGAGGTGTTGAAGCGCGACGGCCACGAGGTGGACAGCGCCGTCGACGGCGCCGACGGCCTCCGGCGCGCGGAAGAGCACCGCTACGATCTGGTCGTCACCGATCTGCGCATGCCCAACCTCGAGGGCCCCGAGCTCTACCGCGCGGTCCGCCAGCGTTACGCCGACAACCCGCCCCGGTTCATCTTCATGAGCGCCAACACCGGCATCGAGGAGTACGCGGCCTTCCTCTCCGAGACCGGCGAGCCCGCCCTCGAGAAACCCTTCAACCTGGCCGACATGCGCCAGGTCGTGCTGCAGGTCTTGGCCCAGAAGCCTCGCGCGTAGCGGTTCTGGGGTCAGGTCTTGAATTACGACATTTTCTGCCCGGGCGGCGACTACGCGGGAGCCGGAAATGTCGTAATTCAAGACCTGACCCCAACTTGACGGGAGCGCCGGGCGCTGTTAGCGTTCCGGCGTGACGACCTCGAGCCCGGCCCTCCTCGACCCCGCGCGCTCCACCCCGGACGTCTCCGAGCAGCGCGCGCGGATTCGCGCCATCATGGCGCCGCGCACCGGCGAGCGGGGCCTCGACATCGGCTGCGGCTTCGGCCTCCTCGCCTGCGAGCTGGCCCGCGACGTCGGCCCCACCGGGCGGATCATGGGCGTGGACGCGGTGCCGGACATGATCATCGCCTGCGAGGAGCGGGCCCGACACGACGCGGTCACCGGCCGCACCGAGTTCCGGCAGGCCGATCCCGAGGCGGTGCCCGCCTCGCCGGGCGGCTTCGACTTCGTGACCGCCATGCAGGTCTACGAGTACATGGCCGACGTCGAGCGCGGGCTCGCCGAGGTGTATCGGGTGCTGAAGCCCGGCGGGCGGTTGGGCGTGCTCGACACCGACTGGGAGTCCTGCGTCTGGCACTCGAGCGACCGCGAGCGCACCGCCCGCGTGCTGCGGGCCTGGGAGCAGCGGTTCGCCCATCCCCACCTGCCCGCGCGGCTGCCCGACCTGCTGCGGCGGAGCGGGTTCGTGGTGAAGAGCGTGACGATGATCCCGATCGTCAACGTCGAGATGAGCGAGCAGACCTACAGCGCGGGCATGATCGACGTGGTCGCGCGGTTCGTGGCCAGCCGGGGCGGGATCAGCGAAGAGGAGGCCGCCCGCTGGGCCGAGGACGTGCGGAGCCAGGCCACCCGGGGCGAGTACTTCTTCGGCCTCTCGCGCTACCTCTTCCTGGCCGATCGCGCGCGCACGTCGCGGGGGAGCGCGGCATGAGGATCGAGGTCGACATGGTCCAGGACGAGGGCGGGATCTTTCGGGCCACCGCGGTGTCCTACCCGGACGTGAGCGTGACCGGGCGCACCGAGAAGGAAGCCCTCGGCCTCCTGCTGGAAGCCGTCGGCAAGTACCTGAAGAAGACCCGCCCCGAGCGGGCCTAGCTCCCGGCTCACGGGCGGCTGCGGGGCACGGGGCCAGAGGGGGCCTGGGTCGGCATCGCCTCCGCGTCCGGCGGGGCATTCAGCACCGCGGGCGGGCGGGCCTGGGTGGTGGGCATGCGGTCCTCCGGGGGCGCCTCGGCGGTGGCCGCCGGGCGCGGCGCGCGCGGAACCGACTCGGCGGTGGGAGGCACGGTGCCCCACGGCGCCGCCTCGACGGCAGCCTTGGACCGCGCGGGAAGCGGCGGCGAGGGCCGCGGGACCGGTGCAGCTACTGGCGCGACGGGTTCCGCCGGCGCGGTCGGGGTGACGGTCCGCGGCGGAGCCGGCGTCGAACCCCACGGAGGGAAGTCGGGCAAGCTCCCCTGATAGATGTAGAGTCCGCCTCCGGCGGCCACCGCCAGCAGGACGGCCATCGCGGCCAGGGTCGCCACGGTCGCGCGGCGGTGCTTGGCGCGGGCCCGCACGCCCGCCAGAATGTGCAACCGGTCGACCTCCTTGCGGCACTCGGCGCACCCGAGCAGGTGGGCCTGAATGATGGCCCACTCGGTCAGCGCCAGCTGCCCGTCGACGAGGAGGGAGAGCGTACGGCGCACGTCCTCGCACTTCATCCACCTCCATCTTCCACATCTGGCGCCCGGTGTAAAGCGATAGCATGTGGCCCATGCTGCCATCCGGAAACGGCAATCCGTTCCTGCGCGAGACCGTCGGCGGCATGCTCGCCGCGATGGCCGGACGCGTGGGAGACCACGAGGCCATCGTCGCGCCGGACCGGCGCATCACGTACGCCCAGTTCCACCGCGAGGCGCAGCGGGTGGCCCGCGGCCTGCTGGCCCTGGGCGTCAAGAAGAACGACAAGGTCGCCCTGTGGCTGCCCACCCGCCCGGAGTGGCTCTTCGCCCAGTACGGCTGCGCGATGATCGGCGCGGTGGTGGTGGCGCTCAACACGCGCTACAAGGCCCACGAGCTGCGCTACATCCTGCGCCAGTCGGACGCGACGACGCTCGTCTGCACCGACCACTCGGGGCCGGTGGACTATCTGGAGACGCTGGCCGAGGTGCTTCCGACCCTCGGGGAATCCGTGCCGGGCGAGCTCCTGGTGGAGGACTTCCCGATGTTCCGTCGCGTGATTCTCGAGGCCGACGATCCCTACCCGGGATGCCTGCGCCTCCGTGACGTGCTGGAAGACGGTGACGCGCCCGAGTGGGCGGCCGCGTGGAGCTACGCCGCGGAGCCGGTGGGGCCCGAGGATCCGTTCACGATCCTCTACACCTCGGGAACGACGTCGTTCCCGAAGGGGGCGGTCATCAGCCACTGGAACTGCCTGCCGCACGGCTGGTGGTGCGGCGAGGTCCTGCGCCTGACCACGGCCGATCGCGTACTCCACGCCCTGCCCCTGTCCGGCACCTGGGGCGGGCTCTGCATCCCGATGGCCGCGTTCAGCCACGGCGCCGCCCTGATCCTGATGGAGACCTTCGAGCCTGCGGTCGCGCTCCGCCTCATGGAGGCCGAGCGCGTGACGGTGTGGAATGGGGTGGACGCGATGGCCATCCCCATGCTCGAGCACCCGGACCTGGCATGGCGCGATCGCTCGAGCCTCCGCACCGGCGGCTTCGCGGCCACCGGCGGCGGCGTGCAGGGTCTCTTCGAGGCGGTGGTGGAGCGGATCGGCGTGCGCCAGGCGTTCCAGCCCTACGGCATGACCGAAGTCAATGCGATGGCCCTGGTGCACGATCTCGACGAGCCGCCCGAGAGCCGCGCGCGGGCCGGCGTCTGGCCCGCCGACGGCCTCGAGGCGCGCGTGGTGGATCCGGAGACCGGGCGGGATCAGCCCGTGGACCACGAGGGCGAGTTGTGGGTGCGCGGCCGCCTGGTGACTCAGGGCTACTACGAAAAGCCGGAGGAGACCGCGAAGGCCTTCACCCCCGACGGCTGGTTCAAGACCGGGGATCTGGCGGTGCGCGACGGAGCCGGGCGGATCTTCTTCATCGGGCGGCTCCGCGAGGTGCTCCGCATCAGCCACTTCATGGTGGCTCCCGGCGAGATCGAGGACTATCTGCAGACGCACCCGAAGGTGCTGCAGGCCTTCGTCATCGGCGTGCCCGACCCGCGCACCAACGAGGCGGCGGTGGCCTACGTGATCCCGCGGCCCGGCGCCACCGTCACCGAGGAGGAGGTCATCGCGCACTGCCGGGGCCGCATCGCCTCGTTCAAGGTGCCGCGCCACGTGCGCGTGGTGGCCGACGTGCCCCGAACGCCGGGCCCGCACGGCGACAAGGTGCAGAAGGCGCGGCTACGCGCGCTGTTCCTCGGCGAGAGCTAGGCGCGCGGCGGCGATCTCTCGCTGCACCGCGGCCGAGCCCGGGAACTCACGCGTGGTGCGGCGGTACCAGTAGCGCGCGTTGTCGAGGTCGCCCTCCAGCGTGTGCACGATGCCGTGCAGCCACGCGGCCAGCTCCGACTTGTCTTCCTGGACGATCTCGTGGGCGCGCTGCCACTCCCCCGCGGCGAGGAAGTCCAGGGCGCGGGTGAGCGACTCCTGCCGCGACGGGGTAGGGCTGCTCATCGGTCGAAGTCTACCGCAGTGGTATTGCCTCCGCTAACCACCACTCCCACCCGCTCGCCCGGCGCCGGCACGTAGGCTGCGCTCAATAGCGCCGCGAAGGCCGCGGCGCCGCCGGGCTCGGCCACCACCCGCAGCGTCGCCCAGAGCGCGTCCTGCGCCTGGCGGATGGCCGCGTCGCTCACCAGCAGGACGCGGACGATGTGGGCCTGCGCGATCGGGAACATCAGCTCCCCGACCCGGCGCGGGGCGAGCGAGTCCGCCGCGATGCCGCCGGCGGGGGCGTCCACCGGCTTGCCCGCCTCGAGCGCCCGGGTGAGCGTGGGGGCGGCCTCGGGCTCGACGCCGATCACCCGCGGCCGGCCCCCGCACCACGCCGCGATGCCGCCGATGAGGCCGCCCCCGCCCACCGAGACCAGCAGGGTGTCGAGGCCCGGTGCCTGCCGCGTGAGCTCCAGCGCCAGCGTGCCCTGGCCGAGCAGGGTCTCCTCCTGATCGAAGGCGTGTACGGGCAGCGCGCCCGACTCGGCGGTCCAGGTCTGGCTCGCCGCGAGCGCGTCGGCGTAGCGATCGCCGGTCACCACCAGATCGGCGCCGTAGGCCCGGATGCGCGAGATCTTGGCCGCCGAGGACACGGTGGGGACGAAGATGCGCGCCTTCACGCCCAGGCGCATCGCCGCATAGGCCACCGCGGCGCCGTGATTGCCGCCGGACGCCGCCACCACGCCGGCGGCCGGGATCGCGCGGGTGAGCAGGTTGGTGAACGCACCCCGCGTCTTGAAGGAGCCGGCGTGCTGGAAGAGCTCGAGCTTGAAGGTGAGGGGGAAGGCGGCCAGGCCGAAATCAGCGCCGCTCGTCTCCACCACCGGCGTCACGCGGATGTACGGCGTGATCAGGCCATACGTTCGCTCGATCGAGGCGCGGTCGATGCGGGTCGTCACGGACGGTCATGGTATCAGGTTGACGGGCGCCTCGCCGCGCGCGATGCGGTGGATGTTCTCGGCGATCACACCGGCCCGGGCGTCCATCATTCCTTCCGTCCAGCCCGACACGTGGGGCGTCATCAGCACGTTCGGCAGCGTGTGGAACGGACGGTGACCCGGATGAGTCGGCGCGTCGCCCGCCGGGTAGCGATACCAGACGTCGAGCGCGGCCCCCGCGATCACGCCCTGGTGGAGCGCGTCGTAGAGCGCGTCCTCGTCGACCACCTCGCCGCGGGCCACGTTGATCAGCACCGCGGTGGACTTCATCCGCGCGAGCTGCCGTGCGCCGATGAGCCCGCGCGTGTCCCCCGCGAGCGCGAGGGTGATCGCCAGATAGTCAGCGCGCCCCAGCACCTCGTCGAGCGCCGCCGGGCCCCGCACGAACGCGAGCCGGTTTGGATCGGGCTGGGTCGCGTCGCGCCGGATCGCCAGCACGTCCATGTCGAAGGCCAGCGCCCGTCGGGCGACCGCCTGGCCGATGCGGCCGTAGCCGAGGATGCCCAGGGTCTTGCCGGCCAGCTCCGACCAGAGCGGCACCGGCGCGCCCGACCACACGCTGTCCCACCGGCCCCGGCGCAGATCGGCGTCGATCCGGCAAAAGCTTCGGGTGACCGCGAGCATCGCGCCGATCACGTACTCCGCGATGCCGACGTCGTGGCCATAGGCATTGGCGAGCGCGGTGCCCGGCGCGAGGGCACTCCGATCGATGCGATCGAGCCCGGCGCCCGGGACCTGCACGAGGCGGAGCCGCGGGGCGGCCGCGGCCATCTCGCGCGTGAAGGCCATGGTCACCAGCACGTCCACGTCGCCGAGCCGGGCGAGGATCTCGCGGTCGTCGGCCAGCGCCACCTCGCAGGGGATGCGCAGGCGCGCCCGCACCCGGTCGGCGACGTGACCCGCGAAGACCCCCGCGAAGGCGACCTTCACGTGAGCACCATCTGGGTCTGGGTCGTCAGGGAGAGGAGTCGGCCGGACTCGTCGGTGACGCGGGTCTGCCACACCTGGGTGCGCTTGCCCTTGTGGAGCGGCGTGGCCTCCGCGCGCACCACGCCGGAGCGGCCGGCCGCGAAGAAGTTGGTCTTCGACTCGAGCGTGGTCGTGCCCGCGCCCGGCGGCAGGTTCACGACGGTGGCCGCCGCGCCCACCGTGTCGGCCAGCGCCATCAGGGTCCCGCCGTGGAGCGCGCCCCCGACGGTGCGCAGCTCGTCGCGGATCGTCAGCTCGGCCACCACGCGGTCGGGGCTCGCCTCCACGATGCGCAGCCCCAGCAGCGTGCTCAGGGTTCCGGCCATCCTCTCGTTGAACGGCGTGGGGTCGATGTCCATGGGTGCCCTCCGGCGGCCATCCTCACCGAAACGGGGAGCCAGTTCAATTACCTCGGAGGTAATGGCGCTCGATCCCGGCCTGCGTATACTGGCCGCCATGACGACCCGGACACCGCCGGCCGCGAGCCGTGCGGCGGGGAACTTCGGGCGGCTGCTCAAGCAGTGGCGCGAGCGCCGGCGCCTGAGCCAGCTCGCCCTGGCGGTGGACGCCGAGATCTCCTCGCGGCACCTGAGCTTCATCGAGACGGGCCGCGCCCAGCCGAGCCGCGACATGGTCATGCTGCTGACCCGCGTGCTCGACGTCCCACCCCGCGGTCGCAACGACCTGCTCACCGCGGCCGGCTACGCGCCGGTGTACCGGGAAACGGGCCTCGAGGCGCCCGAGATGGCCGACGTGCGGCGGGCGCTGGACTTCATCATGCGCCAGCAGGAGCCCTACCCCGGCCTGGTCATCGACGGCCACTGGAACATCCTGATGACCAATGGCGGGGCCCGGCGGCTGATGGGGCTGTTCCTCGACGCCGACGCGGTGGCGGCCGTCGGCGGCCGGCCCAACGCGATGCGCCTCTTCTACCACCCGTGCGGCATGCGCCCCTACATCGTCAACTGGGAAGCCACCGCGGCCGGGCTCATCCAGTGGCTGCATCGCGACCTGGCCCGCGGCATCGGCGACGCGGAGACGAGCCGGCTGCTCGAGGAGCTGCTCTCCTACCCGGACGTCCCGCACAAGTGGCGCACCCTCGACCTGGACGCCGCCCCGGTGCCGTTCCTGGGCGTCGAGCTGCGCCGGGGGAATACCCACGTCACGTTCTTCTCCACGCTGACCACGCTCGGCGTCCCCTACGACATCACGCTGCACGAGCTGCGCGTGGAGTGCTTCTTCCCCGCCGACCGGGAGAGCGAGGCCCTGCTGCGCACCCTGGGAGATTCCGCATGAGCGCATCGGACCGTCCGACCCAGTTCGGGAGAATCCACCATCCGGACGAGGCGTGGCTGGCCAAGCAGCCGGCCGAGCCCATCCTCGAGCCCGAGCTGCCGATCATCGACACGCACCACCACCTGTGGGACCGCGAGGGCCACCGCTATTTCCTGCCCGACTTCCTCGCGGACGCCGCGACCGGCCACAATCTGGTCGCCACCGTGTTCCTCGAATGCCACTCGATGTACCGCGCGGCCGGGCCCGTGGAGATGCGGCCGGTGGGCGAGACCGAGTTCGTGGCCGGCCAGGCCGCGATGAGCGCGAGCGGCCTGTACGGCCCCACCCGCGTGGCCGCCGGCATCGTGGGCTTCGCCGATCTCACGCTCGGCGACCGCGTGGAGCCGGTGCTGCAGGCGCACCTGCGCGCCGGCGGCGGGCGCTTCCGCGGGGTGCGGCATTCGGCGGCCTGGGACGCCAGCGACATCATCGGCAACAGCGCGGTGGCCGACGGGCCGCACGTCTACCTGCGGCCGGACTTCCGGGCGGGCCTGGCCGTGCTCACCCGGCTCGGGCTCTCGCTCGACGCCTGGGTATTCCACCCGCAGCTCCCGGACGTGGTGGACCTGGCCCGCGCGTGTCCCGACACGACCATCATCCTCGGTCACGTGGGCGGCGTGCTCGGCTACGGCCCCTATACCGGCAAGCCGAAGGACATGTTCGCGGCCTGGAAGGCCCAGGTGACCGAGCTCGCCCGGTGCCCCAATGTGGTCGTGAAGCTGGGCGGCATGATGATGCGCCTGGCCGCCTACGACTACCGCACCCAGCCGAAGCCGCCCACCTCCACCGAGCTGGCCGCCCTCTGGCGCCCGTACATCGAGACATGCATCGAGCTGTTCGGCGCGAACCGCTGCCTGTTCGAGAGCAATTTCCCGGTGGACAAGATGGGCATCGGCTGGGCAGGGCTCTGGAACGCGCTCAAGCGGATTGCCGGCGGCGCCTCCCTCCCGGAGAAGCAGGCCATGTTCAGTGGTACCGCCCGGCGGGTCTATCGGCTGGACGCGTAGGCCGTGGACGAGCACCTCGAGGCCAACCGAGCGCTCTGGAACACCTGGGCGCGGATCAACCTCCAGTCCGAGTTGTATGACGTCGAGGGCTTCGCGGCAGGCCGCGGGCGCGACCTCGACCCCATCGCCCGCGCGGGCCCGGGAGACGTCCGGGGCAAGTCGCTGCTCCACCTGCAGTGCCATTTCGGGACGGACACCATCCGCTGGGCCAAGCACGGCGCGACGGTCACCGGCGCGGACTTTTCCGAAGTGGCGGTGACCGCCGCGCGGACCCTCGCGGCCCGGATGGGGGTGTCCGCCACCTTCGTGCAGAGCGACCTCTACGACCTGCCCGCGAACCTCACCGGCCGCTTCGACGTCGTCTTCACCTCGCACGGGGTGCTGGGCTGGCTGCCCGATCTGGAGCGCTGGGCCCAGGTGATCGCCCACTTCCTGGCTCCCGGCGGCGTCTTCTACATCGTAGAGGTCCATCCCCTGCTCCAGATCTTCGACGATCGCGCGGCCGAGCCGGCGCTGCGGCTACTCTATCCCTACTTCCACGGACCGGAGCCCGTCCGCGACGAGCACCCCGGCTGCTACAGCACCGCCGACGCGCCGATCACGAGCGTCGAGCACGTCTGGTTGCACACGGTCTCGGACATCATCAACGCGCTCGTCCGCGCCGGGCTCCGCATCACCGCGTTCGACGAGTACCCGTTCCTCGGCTGGCGGTTCTTCCCGTGGATGGAGCGGGGCGCCGACGGCTGGTGGCGGTTGCCGGAGGACCCGCGCCTGCCCCTCGGCCGCGGCAGCCTGCCGCTGATGTTCTCGCTCAAGGCCATCGGTCCCGCCTGAGTGCTCTTCTTCGCGGCCCTGCTCGTGGACGGACTGCTGGCCAGCGCCATCTACGCCCTGGTCGCACTCGCGTTCGTCGTCGTCTACAAGGCGTCCGGGGCGATCAACTTCGCGCTGGGCGAGCTGGCGATGCTGGGCTCGCGACTGGTGGCCACCGGGATCCACGCGATGGAGCTCGGGCTGGCGGGCGCCATCGGCTCGGCATCTGCCGGCATGGTCGTGGTGGCCCTCGCCTTCAACCGACTCGTCCTGCGCCACATGGTCGGCCGGCCGCTGATCTCCTTGATCATGGTCACCCTCGGCCTCGGAGCATTGATCCGCGGCGCGGCCCCCCTGGTGTTCGGAGCCGTCCCGGGGCCCATCCCGCTTCCGATCCCGTCGGATCCGCTCGACGTGTATGGAGTGCTGGTCCCGGCGGGAAGGCTGGTCGCGGCCACGATCGCGATCACCTGCATCACCGCGGTGAGCGCGTTCTTTCGATTCAGTCGAACCGGACTGGCGCTGCGGGCCATCTCGGACGATCAGCAGGTCGCGATGGCGATGGGCATCGACGTCCACGGTCACGTCGCCCTCACGTGGGCGATGGTCGGGGTGATCTCCGTCTTCACGGGCGCGTTGTGGACCTTCACGTCGGGCGGCGGGCTCGGCGTGGTGATCATCGGGCTCAAGGTGTTCCCGATCCTGGTCGTCGGCGGCCTCGACAGCGTTCCCGGCATCATGGTCGGCGCCGTTCTCATCGGGGTGCTGGAGAGTCTGGCCGCGGGCTATCTCGATCCCCTCCTGGGCGCGGGCTTCAGCAGCATCGCACCCTATCTGTTGCTCCTCGCGGTGCTGTTCGTGCGGCCGTACGGGATGTTCGGTCGGCCGACGATCGAGCGCGTGTAAGGCCAATCGTCCCGCGTGCTACGATAGGCCCCATGACAGTCGCCAACGGTCGAGAGTTCCTCAGCATCCCCGGACCGACCAATATCCCGGACGCCGTGCTCCAGGCGATGCACCGCCCGGCGATCGACATCTACTCGGGCGACATGGTCGAGCTGACCCGGACCCTGCTCGAGGACCTGCCCAAGCTCTTCCGTACGTCCGGGCGGACATTCATCTACGCGGCCAACGGCCACGGCGGCTGGGAGGCGGCGGTCAGCAACGTGCTGTCGCGAGGGGAGACGGTGCTGGTGCTGGAGTCCGGCGTGTTCGCGGTCGGCTGGGGGGACATGGCGCGGATGCTGGGGATCAAGGTCGAGGTGCTGAAGGGGAGCTGGCGGCGAGCGGTGGATCCGGCCGCCGTCGCCCAGCGCCTGGCCGCCGACACGGCCCACGAGATCAAGGCGATCCTCGTCGTGCAGGTCGACACCGCCTCGGCGGTCGTCAACGACATCGCGGCCATCCGCCGGGCCATCGACTCGGCCGACCACCCCGCCCTCCTGATGGTCGACTGCGTGGCCTCGCTCGGCTGCATGCCGTTCGAGATGGATGCCTGGAAGGTCGACGTCGCCATGTCGGGCTCGCAGAAGGGGCTGATGACCCCGCCCGGCCTGGCCTTCGTCGCCGCCAATGACCGGGCGCTGGCCGCCCACCAGAAGGCCGACCTGCGCACGCGCTACTGGGACTGGACGTTCCGCATGGGCGAGGTGCACTACCAGAAGTACGGAGGCACGCCACCGCAGCACCTGCTGTTCGCCCTGCGCAAGGCGCTCGACATGCTGCTCGCCGAAGGATTGGATCGGGCCGCCCACCGCCACGCGCTCCTCGGAGAAGCCACGCGCCGGGCCGTCGGCAGATGGGCGGAGGGCGGGGCGCTGGCCTTCAATATCACCGAGCCGGCGGAGCGCAGCAACTCGGTCACGACCGTCCTGACGCCCGGCCGCGATCCGAAGCCCCTGCTCGACTACTGCCGCGCGCACTGCGGGGTGGTGGTGGGCGTGGGCATCGGCGAACTCTCGGGCAAGGCCTTCCGCATCGCCCACATGGGCCACATCAACGCGCCCATGGTGTTCGGCGTTCTCGGTAGCATCGAGATGGGGCTCGCGGCGCTCGGCATCCCCCGCGGGTCCGGCGGCGTGCAGGCGGCGATCGACTACCTCGCGCGGGAGGTCACGTAGAGCTCGAGCTCCCTTGACAGTCCGCCCCGGCTGGCTCGATAGTGCTGGCGCCGCGCCGAGAGCGGCCAGGATGACCACGAATCGCGCATTGCGGCACCTCCGGCCGTGGCTGACCCTCGCGGCGGCGCTGGTCGCGCCCGCGACGGCGCAGGCCGAGATCGTTCTGCCCGCCGGCTTCACCGCCCGGGTCTACATCACCGGCGACGGGTTCGGCGGGTCCACCGAGCTCCGCGGGCGCGGGATCCCCACGACGCCCACCCTGGCCGTGGATCATACCGGCGCGCTCTATCTCGCGCGCAGCGGCCGGCGGTACAGCGGCGGCGAGTTCGACTACCTGACGTCCGTCTACCGGATCAAGGCGGGCGGCGCGCAGCTCACCGCCGCGACCGAGGCGCGCTACTTCCACGGCCCGCCGCTCCACAATGCCCAGGTGAGCGGCGGCCGGGGCGGACGCGAGCTGTTCGTCACCACGTTCGACCGCGACCGCCGCGTGGGCGTGCTGTACCGCTTGATCGACGGCCGGATCCTCTTCTTCGCCGGGGGCACGCCGGACCCCGGCACGCCGCCGGTCCTGGTTCAGCCGGAGGGCGCGGCCGTCGACTCCGCCGGCAACGTCTACGTGGCCGACCGCGACCGCGGCGTGGTCGTGCGCTTCGATCCGACTGGACGCGTGCTGGATCCGAGCTACCTGCGCGTCACCCGCCCGCGCACGCTCACGGTGGACGACACCGGCCACCTCTGGGTCGGCAGCGACGGCAGCGCGGAGGCGCCCTGGCAGGCCGGCCCCGGCGAGCTCTGGCGGGTGGCCCCGGGCGGCGAGCGGCGGCTGATCGTGGAGGGCCCCGTGTCCCAGGGCCTGCGGGGCCTCGTCTTCGTGCCCGATACCGCCGAGACGCGCGCGGCCGGCCTGGCCGGCGACCTGCTCGTCTCGGTCATCCGCACCGGCGTGTTCCAGCTCAACCAGATCGTGCGGATCTCGGGGCCCTTCTCGGAGCTGGCGCGGCGGCGGTAGCCCAAAGCGGCCCCTGCCATGGACTTCGGGCTCTCCGGCCCCGAGCAGGCCTTCGCCGACGAGGTGCGGGCGTTTCTCCAGGCCCACCCTCCGGAGACGTTCCTCGAGGACGGCACCGACGCCGGCTACGGCTCCGGGGCCCACTCGCACGCCTTCACCCGCGTGCTCGGCGAGCGCGGCTGGCTCAGCATGGGCTGGCCGCGGGAGCACGGCGGCCAGGCGCGGCCGATGAGCTACCTGCTCGTCCTGCTGGAGGAGCTGGCCGCGGCCGGCGCGCCCTTCGGCCCGCTCTCCGGCTGCCTGCAGGTCTCCGACTCCATCATCCGCAACGGCTCGGAGACCCTGCAGCGGGAGATCCTGCCGCGGGTGGCGCGCGGCGAGGCTAGTTTCTGGCAGGGCTACAGCGAGCCCGGCGCCGGCTCCGATCTGCTCGCGCTCACGACGCGGGCCCGTCTCGACGGGGATCACTGGGTGCTCGACGGCCGCAAGATCTGGTCGAGCCACGCCGGCATCGCGCCGTACGGCACCGTGCTGGCCCGCACCGATCCCGGATCCACCCGCCACCGTGGCCTCACCATGTTGATGGTGGACAACCGGCTGCCCGGGATGGACGTGCGCCCGATCCGCAGCCTGACCGGCCGCGTCTACCACTACGAGATCTTCATGGACGGCGTGCGGGTACCGCGCGACTGGGTGCTGGGCAAGCCGGGCGAGGGCTTCAGCCAGCTCCTGAAAGGGCTCGACACCGATCGCTTCTGGGGGCGCTTCTACAAGGCGCCGTTCCTCCGCCGGATCCTGGGGCTGCTCGTCGAATACGTGAACACCGTCCTGCCCGGGGATGCGGTCGCGCGGCGGCGGCTCGCCCACGCCGCCACCGAAATCGCGGCCCTCCGCGCGCTCTTCCACCGCGCGGCCTGGCTCATCGAACGCGGCCTGCCGGCCACCGGTGAAGTGTCCGCCGCCAAGATCATGGCCGACGAGCTGGGGCAGCGCGTGCTCTCGATGGGCATGGAGCTGCTCGGCCCGTACGGCGTGCTGCGCGCCGGCTCCCGCTGGGCCCGGCTCCGCGGCGAGATCGAGCACCAGTACCAGACGAGCTGGGGCCACACGCTCGCGGGCGGCACCTCGGAGATCCAGCGCACGACCATCGCGGTGCGCGCGCTCGGCCTGCCCGCCGAGCCCCGGGCCCGTGCCTGATGGACCTGTCTTTCTCGCCGGCGCAGCAGCTCCTCCAGCAGTCGGCGCGCGCGTTCCTCCAGCAGCGCTGCCCGCCGGAGCGCGTGCAGGAGCTGGCGCTCGACCCGCGGGGCTTCGCGGCCGATCTCTGGAAAGAGATCGCGACGCTGGGCTGGCCGGGCCTCCTGGTTCCGACGGAGCTGGGCGGCAGCGGCGGCTCCGTCGGTGACGCGCTGGCCCTCGTCGAGGAGCTGGGACGCGCCTGCTTCCCGAGCCCGTTCATCGCGAGCGCGATCGTCGCCACCACCGCGCTGACCGCGGCGGGCGGGCGGCGCGCCCAGGCGCTGCTCCCCGCCCTGGCCGTGGGCGAGCGGATCTGCGCGCTCGCCGTGCTCGAGGAGTCGGGGCGCCTCGACCCGGATGCGCTGGCCTTGCCCGTCGCGGCCCCCGGCCGCCTCACCGGACGCAAGCTCTTCGTCTCGGACGCGCACATGGCGACCGACGTGATCGTGCTCGGTCGGGCCGCGGCCGGGCCGACCGCGCTCCTGCTCCCGATGGACCGCGACGGCATCACCGCGCGCCCGCTCGACAGCATGACCGGCGACAAGCTCTTCGAGCTCGAGTTCGCCGGGGTGGAGACAAGCCCGGACGACGTGCTCGGCGCGTCGGGGGGCGGCTGGGCGCTGCTGGCCCCCGCGTTCCGTCTGGGCGCCCTCACCCGGAGCGCCGAGATGGTCGGCGCCGCCCAGCGCGTGCTCGAGCTGTGCGTGGAGCATGCCCGCGTGCGCGTGCAGGGCGGGCGGCCCATCGGCGGCTACCAGGCCATCCAGCACGCCTGTGCCGACCTCTTTCGGGATGTCGAGAGCGCGCGGTGGCTCACGTGGGAAGCCGCGTGGAAGCTGGAATCGGGTCGGCCCGACGCCGATGCCGCCGTGGCCACCGCGAAGGCCTACGGCGCCCTAGCCTGCCTGCGCGTGGCCCGCCGGGGGCACCAGATCATGGGCGCCATCGGCTACTCCGAGGAGCACCCGCTGCATCTCTTCCACAAGCGCATCCTCGCGGCCAGCCTCGACGCGGGCGACGCGGGGCTGCACCTCGAGACGGTCGCGCGGGCGATCGGGCTCGCCTGACATCAGGCCAGCCATGGTCTCACGGCGAGCCCTTCACACGGCCAAGACCGCCCTCTGGATCACGTGCGGCTGGATCGGCGCGGCCCTGCTCGTCCACTGGATCGTCCGGCGGGTGCCCACGCACCTCGCCCGGGAGTTTACCGCGACCGCGACCGGCGCGGTCATCGGGCTCGGCAGCGCGTGGTTCGAGCTGCGCCTGATCCCGCGCTACGTGCGGTCCCTGACCGTGGGCGGTCTCCTCCTCGTCCGGACCTTCTTCTACGTCACCCTGTGCGCCGTGGTCATCCACGCGGTGACGATGAGCCTGCTCGGGCTCTTCGAGCTGGGCGGGCTCCTCGAGTACTACAAGTCCGAGCGCTACCAGGATTTCGTGCTGGGCGGCCGATTCGTGGTGGCGCTGGCCATCCTCACCCTGGTGAGCTTTCTCATCAACTTCGTCCGGCAGCTCAACCGGATGCTCGGTCCCGGAACCCTGGTGAACCTCCTGCTGGGCCGGTATCACCGCGCCGTCGCGGAGGAGCGCATCTTCATGTTCCTCGATCTGAACAACTCCACCGCGATCGCCGCGGCGCTGGGGCCCTTCCGCTTCAACGACTTCAAGAACGACTTCTTCTACGACATCGCCGAGCCCATCCTGGAGACCCGCGGCCAGATCTACCAGTACGTCGGGGACGAGGCGGTGGTGACCTGGACGGTCGAGCGGGGGCTCCACCAGGGCAACTGTCTCCGCTGTGTCTTTCTCGTGATGGAGCGCATCCACGAGCAGAAGGATCGGTATCTCGCGCGGTATGGGGTCGTACCCGAATTCAAGGCCGGCCTCCACGGAGGAACCGTCGTGACCGCCGAGATCGGCGACATCAAGAAGGACATCGCCCACAGCGGCGACACCGTCAACACGGCGGCCCGGGTCGAGGCGCAGTGCCGTCCGCTGGATCGGCGCGTGCTGGTGTCAGCGGCGCTGTTGAGCCGCTGCCGGGTGCCCGAGGAGCTCGAGATCGAGGACATGGGGGAGCAGGAGCTGCGCGGCAAGGCCGAGGCGCTCCGTCTCTACAGTGTCCGGGCCCGCGGGTAGGCGGTCTACCAGGGCAGGATCGCGGGCGCGTACTCCTCGATCCGCTCCTCCACCGCCATCAGCGGCTCGATGCCGTAGAGCGTGCGCGCGTTCCCGCCCATCAGCTTCCTCTGCGCCTGGGCCGGCACGTTGAACTCGGCCATGTGGCGCAGGCCGTCCCACGCGTCCTCCGCGTCGTGGTGCGGATAGTCCGACGACCAGATCGCGACGTCCTGGAACACGTCCCACAGGCGGTAGACCAGCGTCTCGTCCGACTCGAAGCCGATGAAGCAGCGCTCGTTGAACACGTCGACCGGATCACGGATGAGCCGGTTGTCGCGCTGAAAGGCGAACAGGTTCGAGAAGTTCGAGCAGCGCGCCAGGACCAGCGGGAGCCACGAGGCATTCGATTCCAGCACCGCCGCCTTCAGCCTCCGAAACTTCTCCAGCCAGCCCGTCTGCACCACCACGGTCACCCAGGTCATCGCCTCCAGCAGGAAGCCGAGCGTCTCGGAGGCGTCGATGGCCGGATCCATGGCCGCGGTGATGTTCGACACGAACTGGCCGGGCGAATAGACCACGGCCTCGTCGGTGAACAGCAGACCCTGGCCCGAGTGGCCGCGCGCCTGGGCCATGCGCTCGCCCCATTCGGGCGTCAGCGCCTCGCGCGAAGGGAAGGTGTGCATGGCCAGCACCACCCCGGTGGCCTCGAACTCGCGCCACAGGGGGTCGAACTCGGCCAGGGTGGGATAGCGCCCGTTCCAGAAGCAGGGGCGCACCGCCGCCGCCTTGAAGCCCAGCTTGGCGACCCGCCGGAGCTCCGCGATCGACGCCTCGACGCTCTGCAAGGGCAGGACCGCGCAGGGAAACAGCCGCCTCTTGTCGGCGGCGCAGTAGTCGAGCACCCAGTTGTTGTAGGCCTGGGCCAGCACCGTCGCCGCCTCGGCGCTGCGCACCAGCGCCAGCCGTACGAACCACGTGGGGAACAGCATCACCTGGTCGGTGCCCAGCGCGTCCATGTCCTTGAGCCGCGCCTGCGGGTCGCGGCAGCCGAGCAGGCGCCCGAACTTCCTCTGCCATGCCGCGGTGCCGGGCGTGAGCTTGCCCACCTCCTTCTTGTCCCAGCGCGCCCAGCCGACCTCGGCGGCATTGGAGCGCTCGCGCGCGGCCGGGACCACGCGCCCGTTGATGAACAGCAGGTCGCTGTCGGTGTGGAAGCAGAATTGCGTCTTCACCCAGGCACGGCTCCTGGCCGGGACGTACTCGTCCCATATCGCGGGCGGCTCGACGATGTGGCTGTCGCAGTCGAAGACCGGGAAGTCCTTGCGTACGCTCGTGGCCACGGTGAGCCCTCCTGTCTCTTTCAATGTCGGAAGAGGCATTCTATTATCCGGGTCACGCATGAACAAGACGCCGGGGATCGAGCGGTTCTCGCTGGCCGGGCGCGTGGTGCTGGTCACCGGCGCGACGCGGGGGCTGGGCCTCGAGATCGCGCGCGGCATGGCGGCGGCCGGCGCCGCGGTTGGGATCAACGGCCGCGACCCGGCGCGCGCCGCCGAGGTCGCGAACCGTATCCCGAACGCCTTTCCCGCCCCCTTCGACATCACCGACATGAGCGCGGGGGCCGCGGCGATGGGCGCGATCGTGGCGCGGCACGGCCGCCTCGACTGCCTCGTCAACAACGCGGCCGTGCGCGACCGCCGGGCCCTGGAGGACATCGCGGCCGAGGACTTCCGCCGCCTGATCGAAACCAATCTGGTGGCGCAGTACGAGCTCTCTCGCGTGGCCGCGCGGCACATGGCGGCGCGCGGCCAGGGGCGACTCGTCTTCGTCACCTCGATGGTGGGGCCGCGGTCGTTTCAGGGCGACCCGGCCTACACCGCGTCGAAGGGCGGGCTCGAGGCCCTGATGCGCGCGCTCGCGGTGGAGCTGGGTCCGAAGGGGATCACGGCCAACGCGATCGCGCCCGGGTTCTTCCTGACCGACGGGAACGCCCCGTTCTTCTCCCAGCCGCGCGTCGTCGAGCTGGCGCGGCGCATCCCGCTGCAACGCTTCGGCCGGCCCGACGAGCTGGTGGGGCCCGCCATCTTCCTCGCCTCCGACGCCGCGTCCTACATCACGGGCCAGGTCCTGACCGTCGACGCGGGCCTGTCGGTCGCGCTCTAGCGAGAGCTGATCATCAGACGTTTCGTGTCGCCAGCGGATGCAGCACATCGATCGCCCAGCCCACGTCCAGCCGCTCCCCCAGCCACCCGGCGAGTCCAGTGCGCGCATGGAGCCTGAGCCCCTGCTCCGCGTGCTGCGCCCGGAGTGCCGCGACCGGATCGGCCGGCACAGTAGCCGGCGCGGGCACCTCAGGCAGCGGCCGACCGTCTGGTCGCCGGAACTGGAGCGCGCCGTCGGGCCCCGGGACGACCTGGTAGCCATCCTCGTGCACCGCGCGGTGATGGCGGCGACAGAGTAACGCGAGGTTCGACAGCGTGGTCGGGCCGCCCTGCGCCCAGTGCCGCACGTGATGCCCCTGGCCGAACCGGGCGTTGCACCCCGGGAAGCGACAACTCTGGTCCCGATGCTGTAGCGCCCGCCGCAGCGCCGGGGGGATCGTCCGCGTCCGGGCTCCGACCTCCACCACCCGCCCCTCCGCGTCGTGCCGCATCACCACCCGGCTCGCGTCGCACGCCAGCCGCTGCGACGTTCCCGCGGGAACGTGGCTCCCCTCTTCCAGCACGGATTGGCCGGGTTGCTCCGGATCCGCCAGCACGGCGGCGTCCACGTGGACCACTACCTGGTACCGCTCGCCCGGGGCCCCGGGATCGAGCTCGTGATGCAGCGCCGTCTCGGCCAGCAGCGCCAGCGCGTCCGCCTGCTGCTGGGCCCGGGTCGGGGCCTCCATGGCCGGGTCGGATGCGGGCGCGACGATGGCACGGCGCCGCTGGTACAGCGTCTCGCGCGCCGCGTCCAGCGCCCGCACGAGCAGGGCCCCCACCTCCGGCGTCAGGCGCCCGCGCAGCACCACGGTGCCGTCCTCATCCTGGTAGACGTGGAGCGCGCGGCCGGCGTACTGTCGCGTGGCCTCGCGGGCTTCAGCCTGCCGGTCCACCCGGCGCCAGCCTCGCACGATGCGCTCCACGTGCACCGCCGTCCCCGCGCGCCCCACCGCCAGCAGTCGGGCCTCGGTCTCCGGAGTCGCCACGCGGGTGATGGCGCGCACCTTGGCGTAGGAGAGCTCGCCGCGGGCGAGCGCCTCGGCCAGGGCTGGCAGCGTCCCCAGGGCGCGGGCCACCCGGACCCTCTCGCGGGCGGCCCCCGGCTCGAGTCCCACGCGCCAGGACAGCCACGCGGCGCACGAGCGGAAGCCGGTGTTCCAACCGCCGCGCGCGTCGAACTCGCGGGCCGTCGCCGCCTCGAGGTGCGCCGAGAGCTCGGCGATCTGGTCGCCGAGGCGATCCAGCTCCGCGATGCGCTGCGGCGTGGGCTGCAACGTGGTGGGAGAGTCCGGCGGGCGTGTCTGCATGGCGAGTCCTCCCTCTGCTGGAACGACTCTAACCCCAGGTTCCGGGGAGGTCTGAGATCGCCCAGGTCGCGCGAACGCGGGGCCCGCCATGGTTGGTCGTTCCCGGCCTTGCGAACGCGCATCACGCGCCTGATACGATGCGCTCAGCCCGCGTTCCATCAGCCGGCCCGAGCCGGGGCGCGGCCACCTGCAGAAGCCTGTCAAGCGGAAAGAGCTTTACGAAACTTTACCTCCCAGACAGGCTCCGTTTACCCGGCGCGCGCAGGCTGATTACGACCGGGACGCATCCACGCGATCCCGGGAAAGGAGATCAACCATGACCGACACGATGCAGACCCCGCAGCCTCAGGTCCCTCCCGCGGACAACCCGCGGCGCCGCTTCTTCCGGCGGGCGGCCATCGCCACCGTCAAAGGCCTTCGCCCACGGCCACGGATTCGGCGGATGGCATCGCGGCGGCTTCATGGGGGCCCAGCTCGATCCCGCCAAGCTGGACGAGCACCTCGACCGGATGCTCAAGCACCTCTACGTCGAGGTGGATGCCACCGACGTCCAGAAGCAGCAGCTCGCCCCGATCGTGAAGGCAGCCGCCCGCGATCTCCTGCCGATGCGGGATCGGATGCGCGATGCCCGGCTGCAGGCGGTGGCGCTCCTCTCGCAGCCGGCCATCGACCGGGCCGCGCTCGAGGTCCTGCGGGCCGATCAGCTCCAGATGGCCGAGCAGGCGTCGCGCCGCTTCACCCAGGCGCTCGCCGACGCGGCCGACGTGCTCACGCCCGAGCAGCGGAAGCAGCTCGCCGAGCGAGCGGGGCGCTGGCACGGGCGCCGCGGGTAGACTGGGGGTGTGGCACCCAGCATCCTGTTAGTCGAGGACGACCGCCGCCTCGCCGAGATGGTCTCCGAGTATCTCGGCGAGGCGGGCTTCTCGGTGTCGGTCGCGGGGGACGGCCGGACCGGGCTCGCGCGTCTGGCCGCCGAGCCCTGCGATGCGCTGGTGCTCGACCTCATGCTGCCCGACATGGACGGCCTCGAGGTGTGCCGGCAGCTCCGCGCGTTCTCCGACGTACCGGTGCTCATGCTGACCGCGCGCGGGGATGCGATGGACCGCGTCGTCGGGCTGGAGATCGGCGCCGACGACTACCTCCCCAAGCCCTTCGAGCCCCGGGAGCTGCTGGCCCGCCTGCGCGCGATCCTGCGGCGGTGGGATCGGACCCGCTCGTCCAATGTCCTGCGCTTCGGGCGGCTCGAGATCGATCGGGACGCGCGGGGCGTGCGCGTGGATGGGGCCGAGCGGAGCCTCACCGGCCATCAGTTCGCGCTCCTGGTCGCGCTGGCGGAGCGGGCGGGGCGCGTGCTGTCCCGCGATACCTTGATGGATCTGGTCAAGGGCGAAGAGCTCGAGGCCTTCGACCGCTCGATCGACGTCCACGTCTCGCGCATCCGCGCCGCCATCGAGGACGACCCGAAGCGGCCGCGCCGCCTCCTCACCGTGCGCGGAGCCGGGTACGTGTTCGCCCGGCAGCAGGACTGATGCGCCGTCTCTACCTCCGCATCTATCTGGCAGTTCTAGTCAGCCTTGTGGCCTTCGCGCTGGTGGCGGGCGCCCTCTGGCGCCATCTGGGTGACGGCCGCGGCTACGCCTTCGAGGTCGCGGGCGTGCTCGCCCAGAACGTGCTGCCGCCCGCCGACGCGCCCGCGCCCGCGCAGCAGGCCGCGCTGGAGCGTCTCGCCGCGAATCTCCGCGCCGACGTCGCGCTGTTCGCCCCCGATCGTACCCCGCTGGCGGCCGTCGGGGCGCCGCTGCCG
>WNFF01000814.1_pt1 | contig 24468 bp, 19 predicted proteins | sample 5400441 | NCBI WGS metagenome assembly WNFF01 (sample SAMN13153345, study PRJNA577476) | soil metagenome | isolation source: 120 cm saprolite under Douglas fir tree site 2 hole 3 replicate 1 | place: USA:California | collected 2015-04-18
AAATGCCGAAAGGAATAATAAGCATGGGCGGGGCACAGTTCCAGACTGGGCGGAACTCGATGTCGCCGATGTCCCCATTCGGCCGCAATTTCATCGTGGCTCGAAGCCTCCCAAGAAGGCGGCCGCGGTTTGCGCGGGCACCTTGCCAAGCATTTTACACTGAGATTTGGCGAATGCTGGACGCTGCGACCCAATCCCGCAAGATGCTTCGGCGGCTCACCTCGAGGCTTCACCTCGATCTCGAAGCCGGAAGCGGTAAACACGTCCGCCGCCGCGGCGGGCGCAATCGTGCCGCCCACCGCCGCGCAGCCGACACAGCGTGCTTCCCGTCAACGCGGCTTATCGATGCGGGTGCCTCCAGGCGGCGATCCCGATTCTGCGATCCTGCGATCCCCGGCTGCGCGGCCAGGGCCGCTCGGCTGACAGGACCCAAGGCAGACCGGTCGGGTCCCCGATCCGCGTGTGCGAGCACGGGCGGGCCGGGGTCGGACGGGCCCCGCGTGCCCTTACCGCAGCGCAGAATAGCGGATGTCTTGTTTGCGCCGCAATGGTTCGGTCCTGTCCGGCCCGAAATCCTTAACGCTTTGGCAACCGGGCCGTCCTAGCGTCATCGATTGTCGCCTTCGGACCGTTCGCCGGGTCCCCAGGGCGGGAGGGAGCGTCCGGCGTTTCCGTTACGCTTGGACCAAGACGAACAGGGAACGTCGGGTGCGAGGCGCCGAGCGCGCGCCCCGCGTATCGAGGGACGGGGAAAGTTGATGCGCCGCCATCGTTCTCGAATTTTGCCCGCAATCCACCGCGCCCTCGTCGGCCTTGCCGCGGTCGCGATCCTGGCAGGCGGCGCAGGCGATCCCGCACAAGCGCGCTCCCGCCGCCATCATCACGCCGACCATGGTGGCAATGGCGGATACCAGCCGCCTTATGCAGCCATCGTGGTGGATGCCAATTCCGGCCGCGTCCTCCACGCCAGCAACCCCGACAGCCTGCGCCATCCGGCGTCGATCACCAAGATCATGACGCTCTATGTGCTGTTCGAACAGATCGAGGCCGGCAAGCTCAAGCTCGATTCTCGATTGCCGGTGTCCGCTCACGCGGCGGCCCAGGAGCCCTCGAAGCTGGGATTGGAGCCGGGACAGACCATCGCGACGGAAGATGCCATCAAGGCGGTGGTGACGAAGTCCGCGAACGACATTGCCGTAGTGATCGCGGAAGCGGTTGCCGGCAGTGAGGAGGATTTCGCCAGACTGATGACCCGCAAGGCGCATGCGCTCGGCATGACCCGGACGGTCTACACCAATGCCTCCGGCCTGCCGGACGACGAGCAAGTCTCGACCGCACGCGACCAGGCGCTGCTCGGGCGCGCCGTTCAGGATCGGTTTCCCCGCTATTATCGCTATTTCGCCACGTCGAGCTTCCATTTTCACGGAATGGACATTCGCAACCACAACCATTTGCTCGGCCGTATTCAGGGCGTCGACGGCATCAAGACCGGATACACGAGAGCGTCCGGTTTCAATCTGGTCTCCTCGGTGCGCCGCGGCGGCCGTCACGTCGTCGCCGTCGTGTTCGGGGGCTCCTCCAGCGGCGCGCGCGACGCGCGCATGCGCGACTTGATCGAGCAGCATATCGCCGAGGCCTCGATCCAGCGCACCGTCCCGATGATCGCGGAGGCGATCGAGTCCGAGCCCGCGCATGCTAACACGCGTGTTGCCGCCGCCGATCCCGCCGCTCGGATTACCTCCGGCGAGCCGGCGCCGAAAACGCGGGCCGACGCCGCCTCGACCGCGCCGAACGCGCCGCGGTCAGGATCGGCGGAGCCGATCCTGCCGATTCCGGTAAAGACCATCACGGTGCGGCCGCGCGTGATCCAGAGTTCGGCCCTCGGTTCGCTGGTCGCGCCGGCGCCGCAGGCAAACATCGCGCCACCGCAATGGGCCGTAGCTCCTCCGGGCCCCGCGGCCGTTGCGGCACAACCTCCCGTACCCGCCGCAGCGGCGAGCACCGCGCCCGCGGCAATCGCGCGAGCCCCGGCCATGCCGGCGAGCGAGCCGGCGCCGCTGCCTCCGCCGCCCGGCGCGCGTCCCGGCATTCTCGGCACGCTACCGGTCCAGAGGGTTTCGGCAGAAAGCGAACCGGCTCCCGCAAGTGCGCCGGCGGCCCTCCCGGCGCCGGCCATCCAGCGAGCCGCAATGTCGCGCAGTGGGTGGATAATCCAACTCGGCGCCTTTGCCGACGAGGCGGAAGCCAAGCAGCGGCTGCGTTCCGCGCAGAGCATGGCGCATAGTCTGCTGGCGAGTGCGGACGGGTTCACCGAGCGGGTCGTGAAGGGCTCCAAGGAGCTGTATCGGGCCCGATTCGCCGGATTCGACAAAGAGAAGGCCGAAGCCGCCTGCCATTATTTCAAACGTAACGATATTGCATGTATGACACTCAGAAACTGAGCGCAGAAGAACCAAGGGAATGGCGTCCGGACGGGAACCGCTGAGTATTGTTGCGTCAGGAGTCCTCAGCGATGACGGCGAAGAAGAGTGTCTTTGGCCTCGTTGATACGGGCCGCGAGATACGTCGACCCCCCCTGGTCGGGATGCAATTTCTTCATCAGAGTTCGGTGCGCGCGCCCGATTTCCTCGGCGCCGGCACCCGGCTCAAGGCCAAGGATCTGATAGGCCTCCTCCTGCGTCATTGGCCCGGTCCGCGGCGCCCCGCCGGTCCCCGTTGCCGCATCAGCCTTCGCGTGCTCACGCCAGCCGGGATTCCTGCGGTCAAGATACGCTGCAAGTAGCGCGCGGCTCTCCTCGTCGATTTCGGCGAGCAGCCCCAACAGCGTGGCAAGGTCGAGCGCGTCGAGACCGACGCCTTCGTGGCGGCCCGCGAGGATGCGCCCGCGCATCGCGCCGGTGTCGTGATCGAGTTCCATTTCCAGGAAAGCCGAGCGCACGCGGGAAACCTGTCCCGGGCTCTTGCGCGCGCGGCGGCCGAAGCCCATGCGGCCCGGCCACAGTCCCAGCAAAAAAAGTCCGGCAATCCCCAGCGGCAAAGCGATGCCGACGCGCCCCAGCGCCACGAAGATGACGGCGCCGGCAAGCGCGGCGGTGCCTGCCGAGGTTTTCAGCACGCGGGCTGCGACCTTGGGATCGGTTTTCGTGAAAGCGTTGAGCGCCCACAGCAACAAGACGAGAGCGGCAATGCCCAGAAGAACACTGGCCATGATTACTTGAGCTGCCCGAGAAGCTTGAGCGCCGCCGTTCCATGCCGCGTCGAGAGATCCGTCAGCGCCTTGATCCCGCCGGCCGCGTAGGCGGCGACGGCGCGCAGCAGTTCGGCAAGCTGGTGAGCGGCTCCGGCGTCGAACCGGCAATAGGCCCCGCGGGTAAGCCGTGCGATTTCCCGAAAGGCCTGCTCGGTGACGGGGTCGCCGCCCTCCTGGAACAGGAATACCGGAACGCCGCGAAGCCCGAGCTCGCCCGCGGCGGCGGCGAGCGTATCGAGCGCCTCCTCCATGGCATCCCCGATGAACACCAGCGCCTGCACCCTGGCTCTCTCGGTCTCGCGCCGCGCGTGCGCCAAGATCTTGCCGATCTGGGTGTGGCCCCCCCGGCAGTCGATCCGGCTCATCAGCTGAGCAAGGCGCTCGCCGTTCGAAACCCAGCCCGACGCCCGGCACTCGCCGAATCCCCGGTAATAGACCAGCTGGACGTCAAGTCCCCCGACTGCCGCCGCCTCCCGGAACATCTCGGCTTGCAGCCGGCACGCGGTGTCCCACGTCGGCTGCCGGCTCATCGTGGCGTCCAAAGCGAAGATGAGACGGCCGCGGCGGCCGGCCTCCTTGGTCGGCCCCAGCGTGCGAGCGCGCTGCACGAAGGCCTCGATCTCGGCGCGGGATGCGCCTTGGACCGGATCGGTCCCGCCCCTTGCCGGTGCAGGAGGATCGCCGGATCGGTCTTTGGCCATCGATCGAAGCCCTATGTGTCGGGGCGGCAAAAGATTGTAACCGCAATCTAGGTGGCGTGCCCCCCGGCCCGGCACAATGGCCACGGATCGACAGATCGTGGCGGTGCCGCGCCCAACAATGTCCGGCCCGCAAATCCAGCGGCGCGGCCTCAATCGGCCATGATGTCGTGGGTTTCGAGCGGCTTGTCGAGGGAGGCAAACCATTCCGCGCGTGCCGCGGCGCGCCGCCGCCCGCGCTCATCGAGAGGCAATTTGAGCGCCTCGATCAAGGTTCTGACCTCCTGCCGGGCCGTCACATGGGACAAATTGGGGCGCACGCCCAGCGTTGCTTCGTCGAGGTTGTCGAGCGCGGTCAATCCGCGGGGGAAGAATTCCCGATAGACGACGCGTTCGCCAAAGCCTTCGGCAAGGCGGAAGCCGAGCCGCAGCCCCAGCTCGTTGAGGCTCTCCCCCACCAGCCGTTTGTTGCGCGACCCCAGGGTGGAAAGCCGGTTGCGGATGACCACCCAATCGGTCAGGCCGCCATCGACCAGTCGGCGTTGCCGACGCGCCTCGCGCGCCATTTCCGCGTAATGGCCGATGCCCGTGATCGCGAAGGTGGCGGGATCGACAGAGCCCAGCACGTCGAAATCGAGAAAACTGTCGTTGAGCGGCGTCACCAGCGTGTCGGCCATCGAATGGGCGAGCCGCATCAGGTAGCTGTCGCTGGCCGGGGTGTCGATGACCACGAAATCGTGGCAATGCTCGACGGCGGTAATCGCTTCCGCAAAGCAGGCGAACTCCGCTGCCTCGTTTTGATCGACATTGGCGCCGGACGCCCGCACGATGTGGTGATGCGTCGGCAGCTCCAGCTCGATGCCGGCACGTTGCGCCCACGCGCGCCGGTTCTCGATGTAGTGCGTGAGGCTTTTTTGACGGCTGTCGAGGTCGATGCTGGCGACGCGCTGGCCGGCCTTCATCAGGGCGACGGTGACATGCATCGAGGTGGTCGATTTCCCCGAGCCTCCCTTCTCGTTCCCCAGCACGATCACGTGCCCGGAACGCGGCAATCCCACCGGCGCCTGCAGCAACATAACGCCACCCCTTACCCGGAATCATTTTCCGAATCGAACCGTGTCGGCGTCAAGCGAATGTACACGTTGCTCGATCTTTTCCGGTTAATTCCTGGGCCGACCCCCGGCACATCCTACGACGAGAACCGGGCGGGCGTGCAGGAATCGCAACGCCACGGTGCCGCGCCGAGCGTCGGGGCCTCACCGGAATGCGCCGATCGGGTATTCTTCGACCTGTCGGCCGGCTGCCGGCGAGCGTTTCGAACGCAGCCGCGCTACAGCAGGCCGAGGTCCCGGAGCTCGCGCCGCAAGCTCTCCGGCATCGCGGCGGCGCCGGGGGCCGCCCGGTCGAGGTCCTTGGGAGCGCTCCTGGGCTCCAGATAGCGCCAACCTTGAAACGCCCGGAACGGGCGCGGCTCGGTGAGCACCAGCTTCGGCTCGAGCACCAGCCGGCATCGGCCGATGCCGTCCCCGTCCCGGAACGGCCGCACCTCGCGGAGCCGCTGACGGCACAATATCTCGCCTCGGATCACCCAGTAGAGCGAGCCGCCGTCGATGAGTTCGTCAGCCCGCTTCGGCACCATGCGGGTGACATGCCAATGCTCGAGGGGCAGCCTGCGCCGCTTCTTCTCCTGCAACTTTTCGCGAATCCAGTCGCGGAGATCCCTGACGCTGTCGCAGCCGACGCAGAGCTTGATCAGATGCAAGGCCATGATCGTCGGGCGAGATCAAACCGGCTCGGGCTTCTTTGCCTCGATTGTCATCACTTTGGCGCCTTCGGCAACCTGGCCGCCTGGCGTTGCCGAGATCTCGCCGACGGTACCGTCGAACGGCGCAATCAACGCATGCTCCATCTTCATCGCCTCGATCACGGCAAGGCGCTGGCCCTTGCTTACCGATGCACCGGGTCGGACCAGGATGGCAAGCACCTTGCCGTGCATCGGCGCGGCGATGAGGCCGCCGGTATCGAGGTGGTCGACGTCGATCGCCTCGAAATCCTTGATTCGCACCAATGTCTGTCGGCCGTGGCGCAGGACGTAAACGGCATTCTCGGCCTCGAACGCAAGCGCGTCGGGATCCGCGGGGACGCCATCGATCGAAACGGAAATGCCCTGCGGACCGTAGGACGCGCTGGCGGATGCCGGAGCGCCGTTGATCGACACCGGGACCCAAACCGCGCGGGCGCCGCACAGCTGGAAACCGTCGAGCGAATTCCACGGCGAGGCGGCCTCTTCCGAGGCGGATCGAGCGCGTGCCGCGATCCGCTTGGCTTCCCGCGCAAGGAGCTCGGCCACGCCCTTCGCGGCCGCGGCTCGATCAGGCTCCTTCGGGACGGCGCCGAGCGCCGCCAGGTTGCGATCGATGAAGCCGGTATCGAATTGCGCCTTGCGGAAATCCTCGGCCCGGCACAGCGCCGCAAGGAAAGCGAGATTGGTGCGGGGTCCGGCAACGAGCGTGCGATCGAGCGCCGAGGCCAGAGCTTCGAGCGCCTCCCGCCGGGTCGCCCCGTGGGCGATTACTTTCGCGATCAGCGGATCGTAAAACCGCGTGACTTGCGTCCCCTGCTCGACCCCGGCGTCGACCCGAATGCCGTCGCGCGCCGGGAACTCCAAGGCAATGATCCTCCCCGTCGACGGCAGAAATCCCCGTTCCGGGTCCTCGGCGTAGACGCGGGCTTCGACGGCGTGGCCCGCCATGGCGACATCGAGCGAGGGTAGTTTCTCGCCCGCGGCGACCCGAAACTGCCATTCGACGAGATCGAGACCGGTGATGGCCTCGGTCACCGGATGCTCGACCTGGAGCCTGGTGTTCATCTCCATGAACCAGAATGCATCGCGCCGGAGGCCTCTCGAGCCGTCGGCGATGAACTCGACCGTACCGGCGCCGACATAACCGACGGCCTTGGCGGCTTCGACCGCCGCTTTTCCCATGGCGGCTCGGACCTCGGGGGTCATGCCGGGCGCGGGCGCCTCCTCGATCACCTTTTGATGCCGGCGCTGCAGCGAGCAATCGCGCTCGAACAGGTGCATGGCACTGCCGTGGCGATCGCCGAACACCTGGATCTCGACGTGCCGCGGCGAGGCTATGTACTTCTCGATCAGGACCTGGCCGTTGCCGAACGCCGACTGCGCCTCCCGGATTGCGGACTGCAGCGCGGCTTCGAATTCGGCGGGTTTCTCGACGCGCCGCATGCCCCTGCCGCCGCCGCCCGCCACCGCCTTGATCAGCACCGGATAGCCGACCTCCTCGGCTTTTTGGGCAAGGAATTTCGTCTCCTGGCGCTCGCCGTGATAGCCGGGCACGACCGGCACGCCGGCGCGTTCCATCAGCTTCTTGGCTTGGCCCTTGAGTCCCATGGCGCGGATCGCGCCCGGGGATGGACCGACGAAAACGATTCCGGCGGCAGCGCAGGCTTCGGCGAATTCGGCGTTCTCCGACAAGAAGCCGTACCCCGGATGAATGCATTGGGCGCCCGCGCGCCGGGCCAATTCGACCAGCTTGTCGATGGCTAGATAACTCTCGCGCGCGGGAGCCGGCCCGAGGCGATAGGCTTCATCGCAAAGCCGGGTGTGGAGCGCGCCGGCGTCCGCGTCGGAATAGACCGCGATCGAGCGCAGCCCGAGCTTCCTGGCGGTGCGCGCAATCCGACAAGCGATCTCGCCGCGGTTGGCGATGAGGACCGATGCGAACATTGGGTGTCGACTCACCCGGAAATTCGGGAAATCGCTGCCAAGAACGTCCGGCAGGTCATTGCGGGGGCGGCTCGGTCCCGGCGTTGGCCGCGGGCGGCGGGCCGATCTGGATCGGCGGCGCCGCCGGTGCCGCCGGTGCCGTCTGCGCGCGCGCGGCCGGGCGCGCCGGCGCAGGCGGCCGCTTTTGCGGGCCGGCCGCCGGAGCCGGCCCAGGGCCGGTCTGGCTTGGCGGCTGCGAGGGCTCATCCGTCATGATGCTGACGGGCGGAATGGAGGCCGCCGAAGGAAAGTTGACCCCGTTCCCGACGCTTGGTGCAGGACCGGGCGGGGGCGGGGCCGCCGCGACCGGAGCGGCGGGGGCCGCGGCGGATGCCGGTTGCGGCCATCCGGCGGAATGCCGCGCGACGAGATTCTCGAAGGTCCGCGCCTTGAGATTGGCGCTCACGCGATTCGCATCGGCGAACAGCGCCAATTTCTCGCATTTCGCCGCGCTACAGCCCTCCCCGGCCAGCACCTGGGCAACCAAGCCGAACCGGTCGATCTCGAGCCGGTGGCGCAGCGCGGCGAGTGCAGCGTCGTAGTAGACGTCCCATCCATTCGCCGCGGCGTCCGCCAGCAGCGACAAGCTCCCCGCAACATAGGCGGTTGCCCCGGCAATCGTCTCCGGGTCGGCAAAGACCGCCTTCTCGCAGGCAGCATCGATCGTCTCGCCCAAGTTCGGTTCGAGGCATCCGAGCGCAGAGCCGGGGGCCAATGCGCGCGCGCTCAGTTCCAGGATGCGCTGATCGAGCGCGCGGCGCTCATCGGCGCGATCGCGCTCGGCCAATCGATCGACCACGGTCCAGGCCGCCACAATGCCGAACAAGGCCAGGCTCAGGCGAACGGCCGGTCCGACTACGGTCGGCCATTGGGCGCGATAGACCGCGAGAAAAACGAACAGAAGCAGCAGTCCGGCGAGAATTGCCGATTGCCAAATCGCAAGCGTGACGGTTCCGGCGGCAACATCGATGTCGGGGAAAGGCATGCCAATGATCCACCGCTGCGGCTCCCCGCGCCAGTATGGCGCAGCGCGGTAGGCGTTACCATACCGCGAGCGCGACGGCCATTGTGAAGGCGGCGACCCGGAGTATCCTCGGCGCGGCACGAGGCTAGATCCGCTGAGTGCTGCCGCGCGTTGATCCGCGCTGGGCATCGGCCCATGCGACAAAATGGGAGCTGCCGATGAAGAGCCTGCAGGTGCTTCAAGCCCTGATTGCCGGCTGGTTCGCCCTCAGCGGCGCCGCCGGCTCGAGCAGCGCGCAAACGGCGGCCGGCAATCCCGCGCCGGCTTCCGGCGGACCGGTCGAACCGGCGCTGCTGGACGACCTCGTGATCGCCAACCACGTGCTTGCGAGTCAGGGCGTGCTCGACGGGTTCGGTCACGTGAGCATTCGCCATCCGACCAATCCCGACCGGTTCCTGATGTCGCGCTCGCTCGCTCCGGCCCTGGTCACGGCGACCGACGTCCTGGAATACGATCTCGACGGCAATGCGGTCGATGCGCGCGGCCGCGCCGGCTACCTGGAGCGTTTCATTCATGCCGAGATCTACAGGGCCCGGCCCGACGTGAAGGCGGTGATCCACTCGCATTCCCCTGCGGTCATTCCCTTCGGCACCACCCAGGTGCCGATGCAGCCGATGTTCCACATTTCGGCGTTTCTCTCGCCGCAAGTGCCCGTGTTCGAGATCCGCAAGGTCGGCGGCATGACCGACATGCTGGTCTCGAACGCCCAGCTCGGCAAAGCGCTGGCCGAGGCGCTGGGTCGCGGCGCGGTCGTGCTGATGCGCGGGCACGGCATGGCGGTGGCGGGGCCGAGCCTGCCGCTCGCCGTGTTCCGCGCGATCTATACCGAGGTCAATGCGCGCCTGCAGACGCAGGCGATCGAGATCGGCGGCCCGATCACCTTCCTGGCGCCGGAGGAATCGGAAAAGGCCGACAAGGTGATCGATCAGGTTCACCTGCGCGCGTGGGATCTGTGGAAGCGCGAGGAGATGGCGAAATCCGCCAAATAGCCCCTGTCGCAGGAACCGGGCCGGCGCACCCGCGTTGAGAGCCGGACCGCGTGTTTCGAGGGAGAGACCGATGCGGGTATTTTTGGGAGTCCTTCTCGGTATTTTCATCACCATCGCCGGCGCCTACATCTATGACTCCATGACGGTCGGAACGGCCGTGGCCACCGCGCAGGCCCCAGCCGGCGACGTGACGAAGCCGATGGTGAACTGGGACGTGGTCGACCATAACTGGCATGTGTTCACGGACCGGGTCCGCCACGCCTGGAACCGGCTGGTCGAACGCACCTGACGCCGTCCGGAATCTCTCCGATCGCAGGGTGGGTCGAGCGCCGCAGGCGCGAAACCGACCCGTTCGCCTCTCGGATGGTTGCTCGCAGCCAACGCCGTGCGCCAGCTTCATGCGCCCGCCTATGGTCTCGGCAGCTTTCTCCGCACGCTTGTTGGCGATCGATGGCGTCCTTGGCGCCGTCCAGATCGCGCGGCATGCCGACGGTCCGGTGAAGGTCGTGTGGACCCGCGAGGAAGCTATCCGGCACGATATGCATCGGCCCCCTGTTTCTTCGACCGGGCCGCGATCACTGGGTTTTCCGGCTTCGCGTCCGGCGGCGCAGACGTTCCGCGGTCACATAGAGCAGCGGAATGACGAAAATCCCGAACACGGATGCGGCGATCATGCCGCCGAACACCGGGGTGCCGACCGCATGGCGCGTCGCGGCCCCCGCCCCGCGCGCGACGACAAGCGGCAGCAGCCCGAGGATGAACGCGAAACTGGTCATCATCACCGGGCGGAATCTCAGGCCCGCCGCCTCGATGGCGCTCGCCTCGATGTCCTTGCCGAGCTCCCTCTGCTCTACCGCAAACGCCACGATCAGGATGCCGTTCTTGGCGGCGAGCGCGATCAGCACGACGAGTCCGATCTGCGCGTAAACGTCGAAGCTCAGTCCCGCCACCACCACCGCGCTGATCGCGCCGAGTATCCCGACGCTGACCGACAGCAGGGCGGGAACCGGAATGTTCCAACTCTCGTAGAGCGCAACGAGAAACAGATAAGCGAACAGCACGGCTAGGCCGAGCACGATACCGGTGCGTCCGCTCGCCGCTTTTTCCTGCAGCGCGGTGCCGGTCCATTCGAAGCTGTAGCCGGCCGGCAGGGTGGTGGCCGAGATGCGCTCCATCGCCGCGAGCGACTGGCCGGAACTGAAGCCGGGCTTCGCCGCGCCGTTCACGGTCGCGCTGCGGTATCCATTGTAACGCAGCACCGTTTGCGGCCCTTGCACCAGCTTCGCCTCGGCCACCGCGCGCATCGGCACCATCGCCCCCTGGGCGTTGCGCACATAGATCCGATTGATGTCGTCCACCTTGTCGCGAAACGACGTCTCGGCCTGGACGTTGACCTGCCAAGTGCGGCCGAACACGTTGAAGTCGTTGACGTAGAAGCTGCCCAGCGTCGACTGCAAGGCATTGAAGATGTCGCTGATCTTGACGCCGAGCACCTGCGCCTTGTCGCGGTCGATATCGAGGTAGATCTGCGGCGTGTCGGCGGTGTACGTGCTGAACACGCCCGCGAGCTCCGGCTGGCCATTGGCCGTCACGAGCAGGCCACGAAGCGTCGCCGCGACGTCGGAAGGGGGCTGGCCCTGCAACGCCTCCAGCACGTATTGGAAGCCGCCGGTGCTGCCCAGGCCGAGGATGGGCGGCAGGTTGAACGGAAAGGCGATGGCGCCCTTGATGGCCGCCATCTGCGGCCGCAGCCGCGCGATGATCGCGCCGGCGCCCTGTGCGGGATCGGTGCGCACTTCGTAGGGCTTGAGCCGGATGACCAAGAACGCCTGGTTCGACGATGCGACGTAGTCGATGAAATTCAGGCCGACCACGGAAATCACGCCTTCGACGCCCGGGATCGGCGTGACGATGTCCTCGACCTGCTTGACCACCGCCTCGGTGCGGTTGATCGAGGCGCCTTCCGGAAGCCGCAGGGCGGCGAAGATGGCGCCCTGGTCCTCTTCCGGCAAGAAGCTCTGCGGCGTCTTGTTGAACAGCCATGCCGCGGTCGCCAGCACGCCGGCGACGGCCACGACGCCGACGATCGCCACGCGTACCAGCCGGCGTACCACCGCCACGTAGCCGTTGCGGACACCGTCGATCGCGCCCAGGACGTAGCGCATCGGGCCGCGGCTCGTCTGGCCGCGCTTCAGGAGCACCGCGCACAGCGCCGGACTCAAGGTCAGCGCGTTGAGCGCCGAGATCAGCATCGATACCGAGACCGCCACCGCGAATTGGCGGAAAAGCTGGCCGCTGATGCCGGGGATGAAGGCCACGGGAACGAATACCGACAACAACACGAGGGTGATCGCGAGGATCGGGCCGGTAATCTCCGCCATGGCTTTCTTGCACGCCTCCGGCACGGACAGCTCGGGTTCCTCCTCGATCACCCGCTCGATGTTCTCGACGACGACGATGGCGTCATCGACTACGATGCCGATGGCGAGCACGAGCGCCAGCAACGAGACGGTGTTGGCCGAATAGCCGATCGCCAGCATCACGGCGAACGTGCCGACGATCGACACCGGCACAGCGACCAGCGGGATCAGCGTCGTCCGCCACCTGCCGAGGAACAGGAACACCACCAGAGCCACCAGGGCGATGGCCACGGCCAGCGTGCGAATGACCTCCTTGATCGTCGCGGTGACGAACACCGTGGTGTCGAAGAACACGGTGTAGGCCAGATCGTTGGGGAAACGCGTCGCCAGGGTGTTCATGGCTTCGCGAACGTTGCGGGTCACGTCGACGGCGTTCGACCCCGGCGTCTGGTAGATGCCGATCGCGGCCGCGGGGGCGCCGTTGAAGCGGCTGTGGCGGTCCTGCGATTTCGCGCCCATCTCGATGCGGGCGACGTCTTTCACCCGGACGACCGAGCCGTCGCGATTGGTGCGCAGGACGATGGCGGCGAATTCCTCCGGGCGGGACAGCCGGCCCTTGGTCTTGATGGTGATCTGGACCTGTTGCTCGTTGGTGATCGGTGCCGCGCCCACCCGCCCGAGAGCCGCCTGGACGTTCTGGTTCTGCACCGCCGAGATGACGTCGTTCGGCGTCAGGTTGAGCTCGGTGAGCCGGTCGGGATCGAGCCAGATGCGCAACGAATAGTCGAGCGGCCCGAACAGAGTCGCCTGGCCGACGCCTTTGATCCGCGCCAGCGTGTCGATGATGTTGATGGTCGCGTAATTGCTCAGATAAATGGCATCGTAGGTGTCCTTCGGCGAGTAGATGCTTATGACCTGCAGCAAAGCGGCGGATTTCTTGCGGATGGTCAGACCGGTGCGCGACACCTCCGGGGGCAGCTGCGGCGTGGCGAGACTGGCGCGGTTCTGCACGTTGACGGTGTTGATGTCGGGATCGGTGCCGAGCGCGAAGGTCACGTTGAGGGTGTAGCTGCCGTCGGCGCCGCTGGCGGACTGATAATACAGCGCGTTGTCGATGCCGTTGATCTGCTCCTCGATCGGCTGCGCCACCGTGGTCTCGATCACTTCGGCATCGGCGCCCGGGTAGGTCGCGGACAGCGTCACCTGCGGCGGCACGATGTCCGGGAACTGTGCGATCGGGATCACCGTGACGGCAATGATGCCGGCCAGCGTGATGACGATGGCGACGACGAAGGCGAGCCGCGGCCGGTCGATGAAGAGGCTGGAAAACATCGGTGTCAGTTTCTCGGCACGACGCTCGCGGCGACGACTTGACCGGGGTGCACCTTCTGTATCCCTTCGACGATCACCAGCTCGCCTTCCTTGAGCCCGTCCGTCACGACGACGTCCCTGCCCTGCTCCACGCCGGTCGTCACGCGTCGCAGCTCGACCTTCTTCGCCTCGTCGACCACCAGGACATAACGGCCGGCCTGATCGAGCAGGACGGCGGACTGCGGAACCACCAGCGCCGATCGCGGCGCGCCCCGCTCCGCAGTGACGCCGACGATCCCGCCGGGGATCAGAAGCCCCTCCGGGTTCGGCAGTTGCGCCCGCACCGCCACGGTGTCCGTGGCGGGGTCGACCTGGACATCGAGCAGGTTGGTGAGGCCGGCATGCGGATAGGCGCTGCCGTTGGGCAGCCTGATGTGAACGGTCAGGTGCACGTTCTTGTCGGTCGATGCACCGGTCCCGCGCTTGTACTCGAGAATATCGCGCTCGCTCGACTGAAAGACGACATAGATGGGGTCTTGGCTGACGATCGTCGCGAGCTTTCCGGACGACGGGTCGACCAGATTGCCCACGGTGAAATTCGCAAATCCGATCCGTCCATCGATCGGTGAGCGGATCTCCGTGTAGCCGAGATTGATCTCCGCCTGCTGGAGCGTCGCCTCCGCCTGCAGCACATTGGCCTGCGCCGCCGCCTCGTCGGCCGCGCGCTGGTCGACCGTGGCTTGCGCAATGTTGTGGTTGCGCACCAGCTCCTTGCCGCGCTCCAGCTGCAGCGCCGTGTTGACCTCCGCGGCCTTGGCCTTGGCGAGATTGGCGCGCTGCTGGTCGACCGCGGCAATATAGGTCGCCTGCTCGATGCGGAACAGGAGGTCGCCGGTCTTGACCTGCTGCCCTTCGGTGAAATGCCGGTCCTGGATGAACCCGGGCACCCGCGCGACAATGTCGACCTTGTCGATCGCGGTCACGCGGCCGATGAAATCGCCGGTCTCCGTCACCTGGCGGCTGGCCGCGGGCGTCACCGCGACCGCCGGCGGCGGTGAGGCGCCCTGGGCGGCGGCAGCCCCACAGCCGGCGATGACGCTCAGCGCAGCAACGAAGATTCTGCAAGCGAGGGAGCTATTGCGACCAGGCATCAGGGTTCCTCCTCGACTGCGAACCGCGCCTTTTCGAGTGCGGGGCGGGTCGAGCGCCGCGGGCGCCAAACTCTGCCGTTCCGCCCCCTCGGATAGGCAGGGTCGGTTCCGCTCCGCTCCACCCACCCTACGACCAAGCTCCTACATCCGAAACACCCCGAACCGCGTCGCTTCGATCGGCGCGTTGAGCGCGGCCGAGAGCGCGAGAGCGAGCACGCGCCGGGTTTCCTGCGGCGTGATGATGCCGTCGTCCCACAGCCGGGCGGTCGCGTAATAGGGATTTCCCTCGCGCTCGTAATTGTCGCGGATCGGCTGCTTGAATTTTTCCTCCTCCTCGGCGCTCCACGTGTCGCCCTTGGCCTCGATGTTGTCGCGGCGCACCGTGGCGAGCACCGAGGCGGCCTGCTCCCCGCCCATGACCGAAATTCTCGCATTGGGCCAGATGAACAGAAAGCGCGGCGAGTAGGCCCGCCCGCACATGCCGTAATTGCCGGCGCCGTAGGAGCCGCCGATGATCAACGTGAGCTTCGGCACCTGCGCGCAGGCGACCGCCGTCACCATCTTGGCGCCGTCCTTGGCGATGCCGCCCGCCTCGTAATCGCGGCCGACCATGAACCCCGCGATGTTCTGCACGAACAGCAGCGGGATTTTTCGCTGGCAGGCGAGCTCGATGAAATGCGCGGCCTTGAGCGCGCTTTCCGAATAGAGGATGCCCTGATTGGCCAGGATCCCGACCGGCATGCCGCACAGATGCGCAAAGCCGGTGACGAGCGTCGTGCCGTAGAGCTTCTTGAACTCGTCGAACTCGGAAGCGTCGACCAGGCGCGCGATCACCTCGCGGACGTCATATTGCTTCTTGAGGTCGACCGGCACGATGCCGTCGAGCTCGGCTATGTCGTAGGCGGGGTCGCGCGGCTCGGCGAGCGCAAGGTCGATGCGTTTCCTGGTGTTGAGATTGCCGACGATGCGGCGGCAGATGGCGAGCGCGTGGCGGTCGTCGGCCGCATAATGATCGGCCACCCCGGAATGCCGGGCATGCACGTCGGCGCCGCCGAGATCCTCCGCCGAGACGACCTCGCCGGTGGCGGCCTTCACCAGCGGGGGACCGCCGAGGAAGATCGTGCCCTGCTTGCGCACGATGATGGTCTCGTCCGACATCGCCGGCACATAAGCGCCGCCCGCCGTGCACGAGCCCATCACCACCGCGATCTGCGGGATGCCGAGCGCGGAGAGCGTGGCCTGGTTGTAAAAAATGCGGCCGAAATGCTCGCGGTCGGGAAACACTTCGGTCCAGTGCGGCAGGTTGGCGCCGCCGGAATCCACCAGATAGATGCAGGGCAGCCGGTTCTCCCGGGCGATCTCCTGGGCGCGCAGGTGCTTTTTCACCGTCATCGGGTAATAGGTGCCGCCCTTGATGGTGGAATCGTTGCACACGATGACGCATTCGCGTCCCTCGATGCGGCCGATCCCGGTGATCACGCCGGCGGCGTGGATCGCATCCTCGTACATGCCGTTGGCGGCGAGCGGCGAGAGCTCCAGGAACGGCGAGCCCGGGTCGATCAGGTGCATGACGCGGTCGCGCGGCAACAGCTTGCCGCGCTCGAGATGGCGCTCGCGGGCGGGCTTGGGACCGCCCTCGGCCGCTTCGGCGCGTCGCGCTTCGAGCGCGAGCGCGAGCGCGCGCATCTGCGCGGCATTGGCGCGAAAATCCTCTGCGGCGGTGTCGATCAAGGAAGCGATCCGGGCCAAGCAGCCCTCCCAAAGCGTTGCGTCCGCACTATGGCGCGCGGCCGCGGGGAAGGGAACGGGCGCGCATGATCGCAGCGCGTCATCGCCCGGCGTGGCTTGCTGCGGATTGCGCTTCACGTCGGCGTTCGGGTCCCCCTCCTCCTCCCGCGAGCGAAGCGAGTGGTGGGGAGGGGTTAGGGGTGGGGGGCAGCGCCAAACGTCTAGTCGGCGATCGGCAGTGATCAGGACCTGCGAAGCGAGTTGCGACCACTCATGCCCGTCACTCATTCGTAGGATCCTACCCCCCACCCGGCTCAGCGCTGCGCGCTTCGCCACCCTCCCCGCCGCTTCGCGGGGGGAGGGATCAGGAGAGGCTGAGCTTGTGTCCCTGGATGAAGCGCCGCTGCGCCGGCGCTAATGCAAACGAAAACGGCCGCACGCGGCGGCCGGGAAGCTCGGAAGGCGCACGGGCGCCACTCCGAGGCGCGACTAGTAGGCTGCGCGGTGGGGATTGCGTCCTCTCACCCCACTCTTCGCCACGTGGTCGCCCGTGCAGGGTCAAGTGTAGCGCGGCCCGGTTTCGCGTCAATCCGATTCCGCGCCATGCACAACAATCCACAGGCTGATGCCGGCAGGAGGATGGGGCGAGCGCGCGAGCCCCGAGGCAGCGATCGTCCACGTGTGCGACCCGTCGCCATGCCACGGCCTGCTGAAGTTCATTCCGCTCTAGGCGCAGTACGCGGCAATTAGATCAAAAATATATGCAGGACCGAGAATTCCCCACATCAGCAAGATCGCGAGACATATTGCGAGAGCCAATGCACCCCCCGCCCAGAGCAGCCAACGGGGCCGGTTGCGCGGCAATGGCTCCGCTAGAGGCACCCATGCGGGATCGCCTGCATCCGGCGCCGCCGGACCATCGGTACGGTCCGTGCTGCCGCGATTCATGACGGCGCTACTCCCAGTGCGAGCCGCTCAACCGGTTGTTCGCGAATACGCCAGTGAATCAGCGCCGCAAACACCCCGAGCCCGACCGATATCCACCACATCGAATTGTAGTTGCCCTGAATATCGTAGAGTCGTCCGGCCCCCCAGCCGCCCAGGAAACTCCCCAGTTGGTGGCTGAAAAAAACCACACCCCACAGCATCGACATGTGTGCCGGCCCGAACATATAGCCGACCAACCCGCTGGTCAGGGGAACCGTGCCCAGCCACAGGAACCCGAGCGACGCTGCAAACAGCAGCACGGACACCCAAGACAGCGGCAGCGCAAGAAACACCACGAACGCCAGGGCGCGCAATGCATAGAGCAGCGCCAGCATGTCTTTGCGCAGATGGTGCCCGCCGAGCCATCCCCACAGCAGCGATCCGGCGATGTTGAAGAGCCCGACAAGGCCGATCGCCCATCCGCCGAGTTCGATCGCGGATATCGGACGTCCGAAGAAGGCCATGCCGATGGCATTGTCGGAGATATAGGAGGGAAGGTGCAAGCCGATGAACGACACGTGGAAGCCGCATACGAAGAAGCCGATGGTGAGCAGCCAGAACCCCTGGGTGCGAAACGCCTCCTGGAGCGCATTCTGGGTGCTTTGCGTGCGCGCCGTACCGAGAGGGCCGAAACCTGCCGCACGATTTTCGCGCAAGCCGAACGCCAGAAGGACCATCAATGCCGAAAGCGCGGTAAGCACGAACATCGTCGTATGCCAATTGTCGAAGCGGCTCTGGAGGATCGAAGCGAGCGGCACGATGGCGAACTGGCCGAACGAGCCGCCCGCCGTCGCGACGCCCAGCGCGACCGATCGCTTGTCGGCCGGCGTTTGCCGCGCGATCGCTCCGAAGATCGGGCCGAACCCCGCGGCCGCCATGCCGATGCCGGAGAGCACGTTGCCGAGGGTCAGCATCATGCCCTCGGTCGCCAGCGCAATCATCAGCATCCCGGCCACATAGAGCATGCCGCCGGCCGCAACCGTGCGCGCGGTGCCGAAACGATCGGCCAGGTTGCCCACGAACGGCGAGAACACACCCATCAGCAACATGGCAAGCGCGGTGCCGAATGACCACAACTCGCGGCCGACATTGAGATCCGCGGCGATCGGCTTCTGAAAAATCCCGAAGCTCTGGCGCGCGCCAATTCCGATGGTCAGAATCATGCCTCCGCAAATCACGGGAATCCAGAAGTTACGTTGACGTGACATGGCAATCCTTTCGGAGCCGCGGTGCTTCGATGCAGCGTTGGTCCGACCCGAGAAGTGCGACCAGGCAGACATGGGGCCTTCCCAAACAGGGCAATGGCTTTCCTATCCGTCCGATGATCGGGTGACGGCGGCTTCCGCGCGGGCGGGATCAATGGCGACCACGGCGCGCAGCAGCGCGCGCAAGTCCGACGCGCGGGCGCTGCCGAAAGCGGATTCGAACTGGGCTTGCGCTTCCATCCATCCTTTGAACGCTACCCGGAGCCGCTTTTGGCCGGCTTTGGTCAGGCGGATTTCCTTGCTGCGGCGGTCGGCGGCGCCCGGCTTGATCCCGATCAACCCGTCGCGCTCCAGCGGCAGGATGTTCCGTCCGAGCGTGGTGCGGTCCATGACCATGTCGGCGGCGAGCGCATTGATCGGCATCGGACCTTTCCGTCCCAGCCGCGCAAGAATCGAGAACTGGGTGGTACGCAGCCCGGCCGGCGCCAGGAACCGGTCATAGAATTGGGTGACGCGACGCGCCGCCTGACGGACCGCCAGGCAATTGCAGTCTTGCGCCGTCAACCGAGTTTCGAAAGGCATCGCTGGAATCCTCCGACAAGAGTGCATATACGCGTATATGCGTCGATGTCAACAGGCGCATATGCGCTGAATACCGTGCAGCAAAACCGGGCTTGCATCGGTCGATTGATCGGCGCGGCCGCGTCACGTCTTCGCGCCTCGGCAAATATGGCTGGCAAAAAACCCAACATCGACAGGATCGGGATATCGTACATGCTTCGAGGAGAAGCCGGCGCCGATGTGCAGGATCTGAACGCGAAGACGCCTCCGGAGGGAAAGGATTGGTACTATGCGGGGCCACACGTCATGCTGGTCCTACCAGATAGCGACAAGGACGCACTGAAAGACGTGGGCCAGGATACTTCGAGCGGCGCGCCATATGTCAGGGGGCCTGGTTCACTCAGCCCACTCCTGGTTGTCCCCGTGGCAAAACCCGACGAGGAGATCATCATAAGAACGGCGGCCGCCTCGAAGTGAGCGCGCGAGAATTTGGCGTCTCGATACAAAGACCAGAATCGTCCACCTGTAGCCCCGCTACTGGCATTTCGCAGCGGTGCCGGCAGCTTGCGGCTTCTTCCGCAGTTGAGGCAGAGCGGGCTGTGCCGCCGACGTGGTCGGAGGGTCTCAGGATGATCCCGAGCCGAGCTTGCCGACGCGTGTTCTAAAAAAGGCCAGATCGAGCTAATATCAACCGGGCCGGATCCCAGTCTGCTGCCGATACACCTGCTTCACGCGGATCGGCAGCGGCCGAAGTTGCGATCGTCACGCGCGGCCGGTCGGAGGCGGGCATGCCATTGAAGACCATCGTGGTGGCGGTCATCATCGCTGCCATCGTCTTGGTTTCCGGCCTGATCCTGCTGGGACTCGCCGGTGATTTCCTGGTCGATTGGGCCTGGTTTTCGGCGGTCGGGTATCTGAGCGTGTTTTGGACGATTCTCAGCACCAAGACCGTCATCTTCTTTGCCGTCTTCGTGTGCTCCGGCGCTTTCCTGTGGCTGAACGGGTTGCTGGCGTCCCGGTTTTCCGGCCGCGGCAAGCATGCGCATCCCCTACCCTTCGACTGGCAATCCGTCAGGGGACACACATTGGCCGAGCTGCTCAAGCTCATGCCCCGGCATGTGGCGTGGCCTCAGCTCGTCGCCGGGGTCGCCGGCATCCTCGGGATCCTGATTGCCGCGGCGCAGATGAACAATTGGGACGTATTCCTGCGGTTCCTCTACCACGTGCCGTATGGGCAGGACGATCCCGTGTACGGCAAGGACATCGGCTTCTACCTCTTCTCGCTTCCCGCCTATGTCGCCCTCAAGAATTGGATGCTGCTGACCCTGGTCGTGGGCGCTTGCTTCGCCGGAGCCGTGTATTGGGTCCACGGCGACGTCGAATTCGACCGCCAGCCGCCTTCGGTGTCCCCGGCGGCCATCGCCCACGGCTCCGCCCTGTTAGGTCTGTTCTTCGCGGTGAAGGCCTGGTCCTATGCTCTGGACCGCTTTCTGCTGCTGTACGGCGACAATGGGGTGGTGGTAGGCGCAGGCTATACCGATCTCAATATCGGACTTCCCGTCCTTTGGTTGCTGATCGGGCTCGCGGTGGTCGCGGCATTCGCGTCTTGGGCAAACCTGCGGCTACGCACTTACAAGCTCCCCGCGGCGGCGGTGGTGCTGGTTTTCGGCACTTCCTTCGTGCTGGCGGAACTGCTCCCCGCGGTGTTTGAGCGTGTATTCGTGAAACCGAACGAGCTGGAGCTGGAAACACCCTATATCCGTCGCAACATCGTGCTCACCCAGCAGGCGTATAATCTGCATCAGATCGCGGTCAAATCGTTTCCGGTGGAACAGAGCCTCAGCTTCAAGACGCTCGCCGCCAATCAAGCGACCGTCGACAACATCCGGCTGTGGGACTGGCAGCCGTTGATGGACACCTACGCGCAAATGCAGGAGATCCGCACGTACTACAAGTTCCACGATGTGGACGTGGATCGCTACTGGCTAAATGGCACCTATCAGGCGGTGATGCTGTCGGCCCGCGAGCTCAAGTCGGCGCTGCTGCCCGCCAACGCCCAGACGTGGGTCAATCGTCATGTGCTCTTCACCCACGGCAATGGCGCGATCATGAGCCCGGTCACGCGCAAGAGCGCCGAAGGGCTGCCGATCTTCTATCTGCAGAACATCCCTCCGGTCGCAACGGGGGGCCCTCCGATCCAACAGCCCCGCATCTACTACGGGGAGGAGACCGATGCCTACGTCATCGTCAAGGGCAGCACCCCGGAGTTCGACTATCCGAACGGAAAAGACAACGTCTATGGAACCTACGAGGGCACGGGTGGGGTCGCCGTGGGCGGGATCGCCCGAAGAGTGCTGTTCGCGTGGTATTTCCAGGACCTGAACATCCTGATCAGCCGCTACATTACCGGCGACAGTCGGATCATGTTCCGCCGTACCGTCCAGGACCGGATACGGACCATTGCCCCTTTCCTTCGCCTCGACCACGATCCCTACGTCGTCATCAGCGAAGGGCGGCTGTTCTGGATGCAAGACGCCTATACGACGAGCGATTATTTCCCTTACGCTCAACCAGTTGCGAATCGGGAACTCAATTATATCCGCAATTCGGTCAAGGTCGTGGTCGATGCCTACAACGGCAAGGTCGACTTTTACCTCGCGGATCCCTCGGACCCGATCGCCGCGACCTACCAGCGCATCTTCCCGGGACTCTTCAGACCTTTGGCGGCCATGCCGCAGGAACTGCAAAAACATATTCGCTACCCGGAGGACCTCTTCCTCATCCAGGCCCAGGTGTTCCGCGCGTACCACATGGACAGCCCCGAGGTTTTCTACAATCGCGAAGATCTTTGGCAGTTTCCCCGCCAGCCCGGCGGGGAAGCCGTCACGATGGTCCCCTACTACATCATCATGCGCTTGCCCGGCGAGCCGCAGGCGGAGTTTTTCCTGATGCTGCCGATGGTGCCCACGCAGCGGCAGAACATGATCGCATGGCTCGCGGCCCGCTGTGACCCGCCGGACTACGGCAAGCTGATCGTCTACGAGTTTCCCAAGGACGAGCTCGTCTTCGGCCCGTTTCAGATCGAGGCCCAGATCAATCAGAATACGGAGATCTCCCGGCAGCTCACGCTGTGGAATCAGTTGGGCTCGAGGGTCATCCGAGGGCATCTGATCGTGATCCCCATCGAGAATTCGATTCTGTACGTGTCGCCGCTCTATCTGCGCGCCGAGAGCGGACAACTGCCGGAGCTCAAGCGGGTGATCGTCGCGTATGGCGAGCGGGTGGTGATGGAGGAGACGCTCGTTGAAGCGCTGGCGACCCTCTTCAAGGAACCCGCTGCGGCCTCCCCGGCACCCCCGGCACCCGGAGCGTCCGCCGGACACCCGCCCGCCGGCCCCGAGGCGGATCGGGCGCGCGAGGCTCTCAGCCGCTACAACCGAGCCATGGAGCAGTTGAAGACCGGGGACTGGGGAGGGTTCGGAGCGGAACTGGACAAGCTGCGATCGTTGCTCGAGGAGTTGGGTCGAACGTCCGGCGATCATTAGCGCTTCGCCATCCGCGCCTGCGCGATTCGCGCGTCTGCCGCACAAGCGGGCATTGTCTCCGACCCTATATCGGCCGCTGCCTCGATTTCCGGAAACGGGTACTTTGCTGACGCGCGGCAAAGACCCGTCGGAAGTCGCATATTGCTGACCTGAGAAGCGGGCCCGGCGGGCCCGCTCGAGCGCAGGTCTGCCCTCCTATGGATCGGATGTTGCCGGGGGACTGCACACGGCTGATTTGCGGCAAACTCCGCGCGTAAATCGGTGCAAGCATGCCTGCACGCGCACAAGCCGCCGGCTTTCCACCGGGACGGCCCGGTAGGCGCCTTCGTCCTGCATCGCCGTTTCGCAGGATAGCCAGAAATAACCCTGCCGCGGATCCACCACGAGCCGCGCCGGTGCGAAGCCCGGTGCCAGGAGCACGGACAGGAAATGCACCGTTGACGACCAGGACAGCCGATTGATTTCAGCGTCGATCCGAGCGGATGATACGAACAAGGGATCGCCCAGGCCCGGATCGGCGGCCGTGCCATTTGCCAGCGAGCGCACTGCGGCCTTGTAGTCGGTCCACGCGCCGACAAATTTCGCGGTCTCGACCGCATGCACAAGCATCATGAGTCCGACGGCGCCTGCGGTTGCTTGAATCATCGGCCGCCCGGCGAGAGCGGTCATCAGCTGCGGCAGGAGGGGAACCGCAAGCTTCAACCGGCCATCGGCGCGGAGCCCATACGCGGCCGCGAGCCCGCCGAGCACCGGTAGCGCCATCAGGAGTATCGTGCGCAGGTAGTACCTGTTGTCGGCATGGAGGGCATGATCGAACCCCAGCCAGTAGGCGATCAGCGCCGCAAGGACGACTACTGCCGCATATGCACGGGGCCGTGCGACGGCGAGCAAGCGGAGGATCGCGACGGCGATGGCGTACCCGGCGACAGCGCCGGCCATCAACACGAACAGGTCGCTCGCCGCGAGATTCCTGACGTCGATGAAATTAAGCGCGGCCCGATGCATGACATCGACGATGTAATCATCCGGCGGAAGCTCTGCCTTCACGGCTGCCCAGACCAGCACCACGCCGGAAAAGCCTGCCGCCGCTCTGAGCAGCGCGGGATCCCGCACTCCGCGCAGAGCGAGCGTAAGCAGGATCGCGACGGCGAGAACCAGCGCACCTTCGTGCGTGAAGGCGAGCGCGAGCAGCGCGAGGAAAACCAGCGCGGAACCACCGATGCCCCGGGGCGTGCAATGGCATAGAGCGAGCGTGGGCCAGAACAGGGCATGCGCCATCCACATCTCGGTCGGGAAGCCGAAAACGAACGGGCAGAGGCAGGCGGTCGAGCCGCATGCGTAAACGAAGATGATGCGGCCTCTGGAGCGGTCCGCCGCCCATGTCGCCGCGAGGCCGATCAGCTGCGCCCCAAAAAACAGAATGCCGTAGACGGCAATTCCGCCCTGCGGATCCCGCGCGAGATGCACGTAGGCCTCAGCGGGCACGTAGCAGAATAGATAGACGAACAGCCGGCCCGGAATGTTGTGCCAGTGAAACCTCCAGGCCTCCTCGACTGCGACCGCGTAGGAGAAGATCGAACCGTCGCCGAACAGCTGCAGTCCATAGCCCAGTCCGGCAACGACGAACACGATCGCCCAGCACAAGCCGGCGCCGATGACGAGCCTGCGCAGCACGAGAAGGTCCGAGGCAACGGCCGCATCGGCATGTAACCCGTCGTACGCGGCCCTCGACACCGAAAGCTCGGCAGTCATATCAATGGAATCTGCTAAGGCTGCCGGCTGCCGCATTTCGATCCCGCGCTGCGCTCGAGAGTTTCCTATGCCGGGGGGACCGGACCGACCGCCTGCCGGGTGCCTGCGCCGGGCGGGCAA